>Ga0308160_10007393_pt1 | contig 10931 bp, 19 predicted proteins | sample PhyFR1_FD_201036 | JGI IMG/M metagenome (GOLD analysis project Ga0308160, IMG submission 201036) | Phyllosphere microbial communities from UC Gill Tract Community Farm, Albany, California, United States - DLSLF.R1 | ecosystem: Host-associated > Plants > Phyllosphere > Unclassified | place: USA... | reverse complement strand
CTCGTCCCCCCCCCCCTTCCTTCCCCCCCCCCCCCCCCCTCCCCCCAGCTAGTCAGGCAGACCTGCCTGGTTTTCACCTTCACCCTTACTTCACTCTTTCCGGCGCCTAGCCGGCAATGTGCGCCACCTTAATCCATCCAGGACTCTCTTTCTCTTTCTCTCGCCTCCTGCATCTTTCGAACCTTGTACTCCGCGCCTAAGGATACTTTCCCTTGCGACCCCTTGCATTTTCTGCCTCACACGCCTGCCATGAAAACCGGCCCACTCCTCCATCTACATGCGCTTGCCCACCCCCCGCCCTCCGTCTCTCGCGCTCTCTCTTGCGCGCATCGTGGACGACGGCCTGTCCTTAGGCCCACGCTCGCGCAACCGTTTGACATTGACGAGACGCGGGCTCACTGGCAGCCAGCGCTCGATCGAGCTGCCGCCACGGCAGCTTACAGTCGGGCGCGGAGCGACTTGTTGGCCTGCAGTCGGATCGTGAGGATGCAGCAGAGCGAGGCCGTCGAGAGTCCGCCCGCATACCACATCGCCGGTTTGTAGGCATCGAGACCGGCTTCGGGCCCGCCGTACGCGTCGACGATGAAACCAGCGATCGGCGAACCCTTTGCAAGAGGCAGCCGGCCGCGTCAGCAAAGGGAAAAAGCCGAGCTGGAGGTTGACAGGCTCAAGCGACGTACGAGCAGGAACGGCGTGGTGAAGCTCCAGATGAGCATGGCCATGCCGACGCCGAGACGAGCGCTTCCAAATATCGAGCCGACGACGGTCGGCATGACAGTAAAGAAGCCGCCCTGCGAAGAGTGAGGCTGCCTCAGTTAGGAAGCCTGAGACCTGGGGATAGAGGAGGACTGACGTTGGCAGCGCCGTTGAGAACGATGAAGAAGACGAGGGGCGTGATCGTCGTGCTGACCTGCCGCGTCCGTCGGGGGAAAGGAAGGGGAAAAGGGGGGGTCAATGACGATCTGGCCAGCCGTATGATGGTGTTCGGGGACGCAACGGGCCAGATGGCGAGAAACGAGACGGCGTTGATGACGAGTGTGGTGATGAGGCAGTTAAGCGGCCCGAATCGGTCGGACGAGGCGCCGAACGATAGCCTGCCGACGAGCGAGGCGACGTTGTACCCCGCGACGAGGCCGGCGCCCTGGCCGGACGAGAGGCCGATCGTCGTCGCATAGGACGGGAGAAAGAATGCCGGTACGAAGAGTGGGAAGCAGCCGATGACTGCACCGGCGACGAGCATGAGAAAGCGATGGTCGCGGAAGAGCGTCAGGTCGACGAGATGCTTGGCCTGCCGTACGGGTCGCTCGACGAGATGCCAGGCGGCCGGGTAGCCGATGAGAAAAATGGCGAAGCCGTAGATCCGGAATGTCCAAGGGAGGCCGACCTTCTGGATCAGCTGCTCGAACGAGAGGGACAGCGTGACACCGCCAAGGGCTCCGCCGGCATAGACGACTCCATTGGCGGCTCCCCGACGCAGGAGGAAATACTGCGAGGTGATGATGATCGTTGACACTGGTCGCGGGGCAAGCAAGAGAGCTCTTGTGTCAGCTCGGCAGGCGACGGCAAGTCTCCGAAGGAACTTGTGAGGCCGCACTGAAGAGGAGCGACTCGGCGACGCCAATCATACAGCCGGCCGTGAGGAAAAGGAGGCCGACAGTTTCCGTGCAGAAGCTCGAGAGCAGCGCACCGAAGCCCATAAACGTGATGCCGACGAACGAGAGCGGCCGGATGCCAAATCGCCGCACGAGAATAGAGGAGATGAGTGCAAGGAAGGCCTGAAGAGCGATGGCCAAGGCGCCGACGAATGCAAGCGTTGAGGCTGGAGCGACTTGCTCCCGAGTCAGGTGGGCTTGGATGACGCCTGTGGAAGCTGGAGGTGATCAGTCGCAGCGCTCGACTGTAGCATCGAGCGGCATGCAACGCACCCCAAGCATAGCTGCACGAGTAGTTCAGGCGAGGAGAGACGTTAGCCGAGCTCTGCAGCCTCTCTGATAACGGGGCACGATCGTAACGGGCACGGACTCTGCAACCGTCCAGAAGCTTGAGTCAGCCTTGCTACACGGGCGCCTTGAGCAGCTGAAAGAACCGCACTGTGGCCGACGCAGAAGAAGGTGCAGCAAGCACAGGCAGACACAACGACCCAGCCCTTGCCGCCTTCCGGGCGCGGCTCCTCCTCATCCTGATCGTTCGCGAGCTGGCCGCTGCTTGCAACGGGAGCGGGTGTTGAGGGGGGGAACTGCTCGAGCTCGAGCTGCTCGGGCGGCAACAGCGTCAGTGGTAACTCGAGCTTGGCTCGGGGTCAAAGGGCGAAGCCTACTTCTCTATCTTTGGCGGGCATGGTCGCTTGCGTCGACGGCGATGGTCAGTGGTCGAGCAAGAAAGAAAGAGGCTCTCGTGACTCGCCGTCGAGAACAGGTCGAGTTCGCGCGTCGGCCAGCCGGCGTCGGCTTCGCCCGACCGGCGAAGGATGACTCCGACGCGCAGTAGAACCAGGCTCGCAGTCTGAAAGACCAGTGAGAGAGACAGACGATGAAGCGACGGGAAAGCTTTTCATGAGATTGCCTCGGCATGCGCCCGGTCCTTCTCCTCCTCTGCGGCTCGCTCGCGCTCGAGCCGGTCCTCCTCTTCGGCCACCTCGACGTCGAGCGGAAAGTTGAGGATGGCCGCGACGCCCGACAGCTGGTTGAGCTCTATTCGTTCAGAGACGAGAGAGCCGTGAGGCGGGTCAGTAGGGTCGAGGCAGAGGAATGGCTGCCGGCATCAGACGCACGCTGGCCAGACTCGTGCATCGACGAGAAGATGAGGGCCTCGCCGCCCCGATCGCGGACGTCGTCGACGAGGCGGACAAAGCGTTTGCGCTTCTCGGTTTCGCTCGATCTGCGGCACGGTGGGTGTCGCGTCAGCGACGACCGCTCGGGCTGTAGGATCAGGAGGCCGCTCTGGACCAGGAGAGACTGACCGGAAGAGCTCGTCAGAGATCAGCAGCGTGCCGACCGCGCCCCGCTCGACGGCCATCGCGACATGGTCCGGTCCGTACCATGCGCGGAGCTCGTCCGTCCCGAGCATCTTGTGAAATCTGACGGGCGCACAAGCAATTAGCGGGAGCAGCGCATGCGAAGGAAACGGCCAGGCGGGCACGCACTTGTCGAGTGCCGATCCCTCCCGGGCGTATTTCGTGCCGGCCAGCAAAGCCGAGACTTCTGGGCTTCGCAGGGCTTCGACGAGGGCATGAACGTGGCTGCTTGTCGTGTGGACGCGCAGGAACTTGCTCCGCGCCTGAAGCAGAGGCTTGTTCGTCGTCCGTACGGCCTCGGCAAAGAGGTAGTCGTAAACCTATGAGGTAAGTCGGATATAAGGTCAGGGCCATGCCGCTATAGCAAGGAGAAAGCTAGAGTCGCGCGGTCGACGCACCGCATCTCGCGTGAAGCCAGGCGAGGCGACGACGATCGCCTTGAGCGTCGTGAACGGCAGATGCCGCAGGACGGCCTGAAAGCACGTCTGGAAGAAGCGATCCATTGCCTGCGAGGATGTGAGAGGTCGTCAGTCAGGAGACAGTTCGAGGCGAGCCACGGGACATCCGGGGCGAGCCGCACCTTTTCGTGCACGCCGCTCTGGCCTTTCCTCTTGCGCGGGACGGGTACGTCAATCCGTTGGCGAACGACCATCATGTGCTCGGTCAAGAGGCAGACGGCTGCTGTGCCCTCGCCGAGGATGATGGCGCCGACCTCAGCCCCACGGCCCTCCTGCGTCGCGTCATCGATGCGCTCGAGCGCGACCGAGTCCCAGCCGTCCTTCTTCCAGATGTCAAAGTCACGGTTGGCTGTCGGCAAAGGTGACCGTCAGTCAGTTAGCGGCGCAGGAGGAGAGAAACAGCGCATGAAGGCTCACCCTCAAGGTCGAGTGTATGGAAGGCGCCCATCTTGACATGCTGGTTCTCGCGCGTCACCTTACCCGACAGGTGGAGGGTCGACGTCGGCTCGACCTGGGTTGGTGCGGCTGATGAGGACGAGGGCATCGGCGTTGCACCGGCGAGCGAGGGCGAGAACTCGGTCTGCCCGGGGGAGAGGTTGCGTCGGTCAGCGCAGCGCAGCAGGCAGACAGGCGCCCGGCCGCCATTCCCTGGCCTCGTACCTTGGTGATTTCAATCGTCAGGTTGGTGCGGATTCGATGCGAGTCGGTCGAGCCGGTTGATGAGACAGTCTGGACGCGACTGCGAGGCCGAGGCAGGAGCAGAGAGGCGTCAGGACGACTGGCCTACTCGACGCGCAGGAGGGCCCCTCTGGTGACGTCGTCGTCCGGCCCTCTAGACGGGCTGCAAGCTGCCCTCACCGAACGGCCTGAGCGCGGACCTCGTCGCCCTGGTTGATCGCACAGGTCTTCAGCGGACGTTTACCGTTCAAAGGCGCTCAAGCTAGCTCACGATCTGGACGAGGTTGTAGATGTGCCACATGTCCTCGTCGTCCTCGGGCCGGAGCTTGACGTAGCCCTGCGAACCGGGAGGCGCAGGCGGACGAAGGCGATGGCCGAAGCCGAGGCGGCGAGCGTCAGCCTCGTCCACCGGCAGACTTCTTGGCGGCAAGAGCACACGCACCGAGCCATCCTTCGCGATATCCTTCTTGAGCAGCTTCATTCTAGTGGGAAGCAGGCAGGTGTTCGGTCGGTCCAGGCGGCGTGTCGCTCTTCAGCCCAATCGACCCTCGCGCCTGCCCCCGCCTGACCCTTAGATGGCTGTAGATGAATTTATCCAACCTGTCAACCCTCGGCTGCCCGCCCGCCGCCCGCCCCGACGCCTCAGCCGACCTGGCCCGACCGACGGCCCCCTCTCGCCGCCCACACTCTCCCTCGCCTACCCCAGTCAGGAACAGATCGTCGCCCACCATGCCCGCCGGATTCAAGCCCAACAAGTTCTTCTCCAAGCACTGGTCCGTCCCATCCTTGCTGACATGGCTGAGGGAGGAGTCCTTTTCGCACCTCCTTCCCTTGCCCCAGCCGTCGCCGCCGCCGGCTCGCAAGGGCGGTCGCCGCAAGCAGCCGACTCTGTCCAGAGCACGCTCCACTGACATGCCTCGCTTGCTGCTCGTCCTCGCAGGTTTGCCATCGAGGTCATCCCGTTCGTCCCTGCTTCTCATCGGCATATCGCCCCTCCGGGCTCAAGCGCTGCGCTCCCTCGCCCTTGGAGCCGCCTGAGCTTCGCCCGCTGACGACATGTCCACCTCGGCCCCCTTATGTCTGCCCTTGCTGGTTGGGCCTTGCCTCCTCGCTTGCGCTTCTTGCTCGCTCTCCTCCAGCATCTACGTCACTGGTGCGTCCTCCCTCTCATACGTGACAGCTACCTGGCCTCCTGGGCTGTGCGCTCGGAGCGGCAGCTGCCTGAGCGTCCGCGAAACGTCCTGACCCAACCTCTCGCTGACGCTGGACCCCTGCCTCTCCTGCTGTCAGTCATCGGTGCCGTCGGTGGTGCGGCCTGGTACCTCACCCGCCTGGCGCGTGGAACCGAGGTTGTCTGGGACAAGAAGAACAACCCTCACCCGTGGCAGCACGTCAAGGAGAACCAGCAGGTCAAGCTCTTCGCCGTCAACCACAAGTACGACGGAGAGCCGTCAGTCCTCTTCTCCCTTTCTCCTTGCAGCGCGCATGGCGGCACTTGGCCGCACACGAGACACGGGCTTGGGTCGGATGGTGTCTCGGTCAGAGAGGAGTTTGGGGCCCTGGCGCACCATAGAACTCGTCGGAGCGCCTTCTGCTGTCTTCCTGACACCTGGCGTCCTGTCGACACTGGTCACGAGCGCGGAGAGCTGCTGTGCCGCGCTGCGTATACTTAAACTCGCAGTGCTGACGATTCCTCTCCTCTCCGATTGCAGCTGGTCGCGGGACCGTCTCTAAGCGAGCGGCGATGGCGGCGTGCGGTTTCTTTCTCTTTCCTTACAGTCAATCAGCGGTCGTAGACTCCACAGAGGTGTCCAGCGAGTGGGCTGCAGCAGCAGGCAGCAGACAGTCGATGTCCCTTCGACGATACGGTGCTTTCGGAGCCCCCTCTCGTCCGGGTTGTCGTTCGCGAGGGGGAGGCCATGGTTCGACGGCGATGCATGGCCGTGTTATTCCTTTCGACCAGCGACTGTCTCAGGCAACGGGTCAGCGGCAGGTCGACCAGAACCCCGCTGACCTCGCCGTGGATGGCGCCTTGGGGCCCGGGGGTGTGGCGTGTTGGGGTGGCAAGGGGCTCTCGGTCGCCGGGCTGGACGCGCCCACCCTGCCTCCGACTTCCAGTGATTCCCGATTACTGAGACGTTCACATGCATCGTGGCTTACGACGTCACTCGGACGCCGGCCCGTCTGCGACGCCAGCCTCCGAAGCGGCCTCAGGCTCCCTCAGCTTCTCGCGCGGCACGGCGACATGGCGCGGCTCGGCGTCATGGCGCGGCTCGGCAGGGGCGGGGACGTCCCAGGCCCAGGCGCGAGGCATGTCCTTCCACGACGGCCGCGTGCCGTCTGGTCGGCGCTTCTCAAGCATAAACTGGGCCGTGATCGGCGAGGTGTCGAGCGGGATGTCGGTCATCGGGTCGGATTGGTCCTGTAGCGGGGGGGGGGGGGAGCATTGGTCAACGAAGTAGACTAGTCAGTGCCCGGTCGTGCTTGCTGAAGGGCACGACGACATCGCCGCTCAGAGCAAGACTCACGTTGGCCGCCTCGACGAGCCGCCGGAGCATGTCGACACACCACTTCTTATTCTGAAGCTGATAGCCAAACTTCTTGCTGCGGACGACGAACCAGCCGTCAGCGTCCTCGCCCTCGCGCTCGGCGAGAGAGCGCGTAAACTGTTGGTCCTCATCGACCCGGCGGAAGCCGGTCGACCAGGCCCCAGTCTTCCGGTTGAAGGCCGGGTAGGGCACGTTGGCCGGCGTGTGGCCGCCAACCCGCGGCGCCTGCTCCGTGTGCAGCGTCGGCGGCAGTGACGACTGGGTCACCTGCTCGGCCTCATGCCGCTCGCGGGCCGACTTGTGCACACGGTGCCGGGCCCGGTCGTTGCGCGGCTGGTTGGCGTGCATCGCATGGAAGTTGTGCGAGAGTGAGAAGTTGGACGGCCGGAACGGGTGGTAGTAATCGGGCGAGATCAGGAGGAGGAACTTGTGCTTGGCCGCCGGCGAGTCTAGAGGCAGGCGGGCAATTGGAGCTGACATCGTCACCCACGTTCTAAAAAACGGACAATGGAGGTAAGGAAACCGAGGAGCGAGGACGAGCACGGGCAGAGACGGGACGGATGCCGATGAAGGGTCAGCATCCGACTCAAGCTGCAGAACGGGGGGGCGAAGGACGACCACGCACGGCTCAGGCGACTCCTCCTCGAGCGGCCACGTCTTGGTCGTGTGAAAGCGCAGGTACTCCTCGTCGACGTTCGGCGGCGTAAACGGGATGGCTGACAAGGGCGAGGGCGGAGGCGGGTCAGCAGGCGAGCTGGATCGGAGCTTCGGAGCGGAGGAAGACGGCCGCCGACGCACGGACGAGCCGGGGCAGCTCGAGCTCAACCGTCCGCATGAAGGCGAGCACGTCGCGCTCCTTGTCGATCATGGCGTGACCCTCGGCCGTCGTCTCGTCATAGTCGTAGTCGTCAAAGAGCTTGCTGCCGGCCTTGCCTGAGCCCGGGCCGCCGGGGACGCGACCGGCACCGACGGCGGTCGCAGCTCCGCCCGACGAAGACGCCTCGAGCGGCGCGGCGGTCGGCGTCGCGAGCGAGCGGCGGAGCAGGGCGCTGGCGGTCGGTGATCGCAGTGACCTAAGCAGAGGGAGGACCATGACGACCGAAAGGAAAGGCGACAGTAGTGGTGGGAAAGGGCGGTCCGCAGGGCTGGCAGTCGAACGGGGACGGTCAGGTCGAGCTCGTCGCCCCGTCGCTGCGACGGCGGGCGGTCGGTCGGTCGGGCTGGCCAGTTACGGGCATGTCGTGCGCTTGGCCGTAACCCGGCGTAAGCACGGCTGCGACACTGGCAGCCCCTTTCCACAACCGCTCCAGTCGACCAGGCAGCTGCCTGTCTTGCACGTCGAATAACAGGTAATGAGGGTTACTGGAGAGCGCGTATGGCGCCCTTGAAGGAGCTGTTTCGTTCCTCTAGCTGTTTCCACCAATCGACCGCTTTGTCGCGCCGAGCAGCCCACGCTGCCCGTCTGGACCGAGCGCCTCGGTGAAGGGCGGCCGCTCCGCCGACTGACCGTCAACAGGGGAAGCCAGATCTGCTCCCTCCGGCCACCACCCTGGACCATCCCTCCGTCGCCATGTCGCGCTGTTGTCATCTCCCGCTCTCCCTTCTGCTCCTTCTGCTTGTTTCGACCCTGCAACCGGTCTCGTCCACCGCCGTCGCCATCGTCGCTCCACTCACCTCCTCTCCGCCAGCTGCTCGAACGATCTCCGTTGGCAGAGATCCGCAGCTCAAATCACCGGGACGTCGACAGGCCGGAGCGCCGAACGACTCTGGCGCTATCGATGACGACGCCGTGTTCCCGAGCACGCTACCGCAGGTAATCGGGCTTGTCGTCCCTCGAGTACGGGTCGTCCAAGTCGGTCAGCCCGATCTATCGACCCCTGTCGAGCCTTCCTTGTACCCTTACCGACTGTCCCTCCCTTTTCTCCTTCGCTCCAGGCCAAAATGTTACCTTTGGATGGCTCGACGTCCTTCCCTCGACCGGCGGCTCGACCGACCTCCCAGGTCTCTTCCGGGAGGTCACACCGCTCGTGACGCTGCCGAACCAGACCGTCATCGTCCTTCCCTCGTGGGGGTCGCTCGACATGGAGCCTCCATTCTCGTCCTTCTACCCGCCCGTCTATCCGGAGGGCTGGTGTGCCGTCCGACTGGCGACGAGAACCGACCAGACGACGAGCTGGCTCGTCAAACCGGGGATGGAGGAGCTCGAGGTCAATCTCGTCCTCAACGTGACGTGCGTGCGGGCCAGTCGAGCCTTCTTGCGCGACGTATTCTTTGACCTGAAGCGCTGATTCGCTGTCTCGAACCTGCACAACACAGTTGGGGCCTGCCGACCTACGTCAGTCCTCGACGACGGCCACGCTTGGTTCCGTCTCGACGCTAACCCTTCTTGGCCGCAACCCGCAGACCGGGTCAGACCGGGACACCAACTGCTCGACGCCAGCCAGGCTGTACAAGTCCGTTTTTGTCTCGTCTCCGCTGTCGGTCCTCGGTGCGCCTGCTCCAGCCGGTACCGGTCCGTCCTCATCGAGCACGGCAAGGCTGCCTCCAGGAGCGAGCACACCGCCACTCCTAGTCTCGACGACCCTCCTGGCGCTGTCGACGGCCATTCCGCCATGGCCTCGTTCGGCGCCCAACCGAGCAGGCGAGGCGGCCAAGCGCGCGCTCGCTGGTCTCCTCGCAGGCCTCGCGCTCGCATGCTTCGCCGCAGTCGGTACGAGCTGGTATCTCGTTCGCAGGCGGCGCCAGATGGGGCTCCAAGACTACCAACCGCCGTCAGCAGCAGCGGCAGCGGCGGCGGTCGGCGGAACGCTGCTTTTGCAGCCGAGGTGGGCCAGTGCTAGCCCTCGGGGACCGAGAGATCCTGGTCCAGAGTACTGGCCGCCGCCAATCGGGCGATGACTATGGGCGCACTGTGGCCGAAAGCAGGGCGTTAAATTGGTGCATAGTCGGTACAGCTCGGGAGAGAGCCAAGGGTGAAGACCCGGCGAGGGGGTGAGAAGAAGTAGTCGTGCGTGAGGGACGAGAACGTAAGAGGGAGATGACGAGCTAAACGCCGGCTGGCCAGAGGCGGTCGAACGCCGCCGACTGTGAGCTCGTCGCGGCTGTCCCGATGAAAGCATGATGCTGCAAAGGAAACTGGATGGATGACCGAGAGGCGAGAGCAGGCGGCAGTTGGACAAAGGCATAGCCGAGATTGTCGAGCGAGCGCTCGACCGGGTCGAAAGGTTGCGGCCGCTCGAGAGCCCGGCGAGGTGGCGGAAGCTGGACGCGAGTCGGCTTCAGGCGTCGTAGTCGTCACCGACCATGCTACAGGCAAGTGGTGGTCAGCGGCTTTGATCTCAGGCGGGATCTCAGGCGGAGAGACTGCCTGCTCCAGCAGGGCAGGGCGGAGGGAGGGACGCACTCGCGCCGGTGGTAGGTGAAGCCGCGGTCGCGAAGCTCCTCAATGATGTCGTCAGGCAGGCGGCCGAAGACCTTGACGGCGTAGATGCCCCGGACGTACTTGTCTGTGAAGGAGGAGTAGACGCAAGTCAGGCGAGGTATGTGAGTGTCAGGACTAGACGCAGCTGAGCCAGGTGATGAAGGGTAAAGCCGGCAGAAGGAGACGGACCGGTCCGCTGCCACTTGCTGACCCAGCTGCCCTCCTTGACGACGGCAATGACGCCGTCATACTGGGCACTCGTGCAGCTCGTCACCTTGTCGGACGAGCCCTTCATCCGGAGGATCTCGTCGCAGTTCGGGCAGCCGAGCTTGCGGAAGTCGGACGACGAAAGCAGGAGCGAGCACAGCAGGCACGCCCGCTGACGCTTCGAGTTGGCCGACGGCGCAGCCGCGGCAGCGTTGGCGGGCGGCATAGATTTGGGGCAGGTGGAGTGTTCTGAGCAGGAGCGAAGCCGAACGAGCGACGGGCTGAGCGGGCGAACGGAGGTGATCACGGTCAAAGGACGACGACGACGGCTCGTGCTCGCCGGTCGTCCTGGCGGCAGCGGTAGCAGCCTGCTGCGATGAATCGTGCAGGTGCATTTGAATAGGTTGGCCAGCCGCTCTCGGCGCTGGCCGGGCGAGCAGAACAGCAGCACCTCCCTCCCTCCAAGGGCTGGCACCTTTCCCTCACGACCTGCCATCTCGCTAGCTCCTCTCAAAAAGGGACCTCTCAAAGGTGCGGCAGTCGCTCTCTTACTGGAGAAGACTCACCTCATCTCGCAGGGGCTATGTTGTCGCCTGCCTCGCTCT
>Ga0308160_10007392_pt1 | contig 10933 bp, 9 predicted proteins | sample PhyFR1_FD_201036 | JGI IMG/M metagenome (GOLD analysis project Ga0308160, IMG submission 201036) | Phyllosphere microbial communities from UC Gill Tract Community Farm, Albany, California, United States - DLSLF.R1 | ecosystem: Host-associated > Plants > Phyllosphere > Unclassified | place: USA... | reverse complement strand
GGTCGTCGCGATCGTGGGCCAGCAGGGGCTGAACTCGCTGGGCACCTTTACGCAGCAGGAGAGCAACCTCGAACGCACCCTGTCGGATGTCGCCGTGTACGTCCAGACGATCGTCTCACCCGAGCAGGCCCAGGCGGTCGTTGACACCGCCTTCCGTACCGCCAGGGTACGGCTGGGTCCGGCCGTGATCATCATTCCCCATGACGTGCAGGGAATGAACATGCCCGAACTCACTCCGCAGAACTGGGTGTCACGCTCCAGTGCCGTTGCCCCGTCCATCTCAATCGTCCCCCCGGAAAGCGAGATCGTGAAGGCCGCCGGCATCCTCAATGCTGGCAGTAAAGTCACCTTCATTGTCGGCCACGGCGCAAACGGGGCCACCGACGAGGTCCTCAGGGCCGCCGAGCTCTGCGGTGCCGGCCTGATCACGGCCCTTCGCGCCAAACAAGTGATCCCCTCCGACGTGCCGCACCACTCGCAGCAACTCGGTCTCCTCGGCTCCCTGCCCAGTGCCCACCAGATGAGCGGATGCGACACCCTCGTATTCCTCGGCACCAACTACCCGTACAGCCAGTTCCTGCCCGAGAGCGGACAGGCACGCGCGATCCAAGTCGACCTCAAGCCCGAGCAAATGGGATTGCGCTACCCCACCGAACTCAACCTGTGGGGTGACGTGAGGGCAACCCTCACCGCGCTCATCCCGCATCTAGAGGCAAAAACCGACCTCTCCTGGCAGAACACCGTCGCCGAGGAAATGGTGGAGTGGGAAAACGAGATGGAAGTCCAGGCCATGCTGACCTATCAGGACGGCGTCAACCCCCGACGCGTCTACCACGAGTTGAACAAGCGCCTGCCCCCGCAGGCCATCGTCACCGCCGACGCCGGATCCACGGCGGACTGGTACGGACACCACATCCGACTCCGCCGCGGCATGCTTGGTGATCTTTCCGGACGCCTTGCCAGCATGCTCGCCGCGATGCCTTACGCCATAGCGGCAAAGTTCGCCTATCCGGACCGTACTGTTGTCTGCACCATCGGTGACGGGGCCTTCCAGATGCTCGGCTTGAACGAACTGATCACGATCAAGAAATACCTGCAGGAATGGGAGAATCCGCAGCTGATCATCATGGTGCTGCACAACAACGACCTCACACAGGTGTCCTGGGAAATGCGTACCGAGGACGCCAATCCTGTGTGGCCCACCTCCCAGGACGTCCAGTCGGTTGACTATGCCGGGTGGGCGGAATTGCTCGGGTTTACCGGCATCCGGGTCAAGACCGACAGTGAGGTCGCCGGCGCATGGGAGACCGCATTCGCGAACCACGGTGTCACCCTCATCGACGCGTACACCAGCAAGAACGTCCCACCCCTTCCCCCGCACATCACCCTTGAGTTCGCCAAGCACACCGCAGAAGCCCTTCTCAAGAAGGACCCCGACGAGATTGGGGTCGTACGCGACTCCGCTAAGGCCCTGGTCGCCGAAGGAATCGAACGGGTCAAAGGAAAGCTCCACCTCGGCGAGGACCGTGAAGAGAAACAACACTAGGGAACGCCCCGCCGATTCCCCATCCCAGCTCGGCCACCGCCGGGCGCCTAGCAATTCTTCAGGTTATTCATTGCGATAACGCAATTATTGCGCTTAGGCTACATAACATGCTTAGTAATTCGCTTCCGGGCTTTCCCCCTCACGTTTTACGTGAGTACGCAATGGTTGCCGACGGCGCCCGTGCGGCCCTAATAGGCCCCGGTGGGGAAGTGGTGTGGATGTGTGCACCGCAATGGCAGGACGACGCGGTGTTCTCGGGACTCTTGGGCGGCCCCGGAACGTACGCCGTGACGCCTACCGACCCGCACAACGTCTGGGGCGGACAGTACGAGGACGGAACGCTGATCTGGGTGAGCCGGTGGGTAACCGGCTCAGGAATTATTGAATGCCGGGAAGCGCTGGCGTACCCCGGGGATCCAACCCGGGCCGTGCTGCTGCGCCGGATCCGTGCCGCGCGGGGCCAGGTAACCGTGCGGGTGACGTTGGACGCCCGAGCGAACTTCGGCAAGCACAAGATGACCAGGCTTTCCTGTGCCGACGGTCTATGGACCGCGAGCTCCGGAGACCTCAGGATCCGCCTCGGCGGCGCGCCGGGGGCGAAGGCGGGATCGGAAGGACTCGAAGTGGTTCTCCAACTTGCCGAAGGCGAACACCACGATCTGGTTTTGGAAATCTCCAACCGCGAACTGCCCGCGGAGCCCGTGCAGGCCGCTCCGGCGTGGAGCGCGACAGAAAATGCGTGGCACTCGGCAGTCCCCCGCTTCGACAACACCATATCCGCGGACGACTGCCGGCAGTCCTACGCCGTTCTTCGCGGAATGACCGGGGTGGGAGGAGCCATGGTCGCCGCGTCGACCATGGGCCTGCCCGAACGGGCCGGGCAGAAAAGGAACTACGACTACCGCTACGCGTGGATCCGGGATCAGTGCTTTGTCGGCCAGTCGGTGGCGGCCTGCAAGATGTTTCCGCTGCTGGATAGCGCGGTCGGTTTTGTTTCGGCGAGGCTGCTCACGGACGGACCGGAAATGAAGCCGGCCTACACCACCGAGGGGGGCCGGGTCCCGGATGAATGGGATGTTGGGCTGCCCGGCTACCCCGGGGGGTCCGGCAAGGCCGGCAACTGGGTCAATGACCAGTTCCAGCTGGACGCATTCGGGGAGTCCTTGCTGCTGTTCGCCGCCGCTGCGGAGCATGACCGTCTGAACCTCGAGCACTGGAAGGCGGCGGAGATCTGCGCGGAGGCCATCATGGCGCGGTGGCAGGAACCTGACGCGGGCATGTGGGAACTCGACAACAGAAGGTGGGCCCACTCCCGCCTCATCTGCGCCGCCGGGTTGCGCGCCATCGGCCGCAATGCCCCGCCGCAACAGGGGGCCGCGTGGACCTCGCAGGCTGACGCCCTCATTACCGATGTGGCCAACGACTGCCTGCATTCCAGCGGACGGTGGCAACGGGCACCCGACGACGACCGGGTCGATGCGTCCCTGCTTCTCCCGGTAATCCGGGGCGCCCTTCCGGCCGACGATCCCCGGTCCGTGGCCACTCTCAAAGCGATCCGGGACGACCTTGCCCACGACGGGTACCTGTACCGCTTCCGCCAGGACGGACGGCCGCTGGACCAATCCGAAGGCGCCTTCCTGCTGTGCGGCTTCGATATGGCCATGGCCCTCCACCAAAGCGGGGAGACCACGGAAGCGGCTCGCTGGTTCGAAAGAAACCGTGCCGCCTGCGGCTCCCCGGGACTCTTCACAGAGGAGTACGACATCGAACAACGCCAACTCCGGGGGAACTTCCCCCAGGCCTTTGTGCACGCAGCCCTGCTGGAAACATCCCGGCGGCTGGCGGATCCCCCGCCACCATGGCGGGGCCTGAATTCTTGACAGTGAGCACCACCAACCACCTCCGGGCGAGCTTGCCCGGGCGAGGACGAGGAGCACGCATGAACACCTTCAGGGACAAGACAATCGTTGTCACCGGCGCCAGCGGCGGTATCGGGCGGGCCACGGCCATTGCCTTTGGCCGGCATGGTGCCTCCGTCGCCCTGCTGGCGCGCGGCGAGGCAGGGCTTGCCGGTGCAGCCAAAGAAGTCGAAGACTCGGGCGGCCGTGCCCTGACCATCGCGGTGGACACGTCCGACCATGATGCCCTCGACGCGGCAGCAAGCCGCATAGAGCAGGAACTGGGACCGATTGACATCTGGGTCAACGTTGCCTTCACTTCCGTGTTCGCCCCCTTCGCCGAGATCAAGCCGGAGGAATACAAACGCGTCACCGACGTCAGCTACCTGGGATACGTCTACGGAACAATGATCGCGCTGGATCGCATGAAGAAACATAACCGGGGCACCATCGTCCAGGTCGGCTCGGCGCTGGCCTACCGGGGCATCCCGCTGCAGTCCGCCTACTGCGGCGCCAAGCACGCCATCCAGGGCTTCAACGAATCACTTCGCTGCGAATTGCTGCACGACGGGAGTCCGATCAAAACGACCATGGTGCAAATGCCTGCGGTCAACACGCCACAGTTCAGCTGGGTGCTTTCCAGAGTGCCGAACAAGGCCCAGCCGGTTCCGCCGATTTACCAGCCGGAAGTCGCTGCCCGCGGGGTGCTCTTTGCCACCGCCCACCCGCAGCGCCGGGAGTACTGGGTGGGGGCCAGCACCGCAGCCACCCTGGTGGCGAACGCTGTGGCCCCCGGGCTGCTGGACAGGTACCTGGCCCGGAAAGGATTCGCTTCCCAGCAGAGGCCGCAACGCCGCGACCCGGAACAGCCCGTCAACCTCTGGGAACCGGCCGACGGGGACCGGGATTTCGGCACCCACGGGGCGTTCGATGCCCGCTCGGCGGCGCGGAGCCCTCAACTATGGGCCTCCCACCACCACGGCACCGTCCTTGCGGCTGCCGGCGCCACCGCGTTGGGTCTGTGGGCCTTCGGCGGTTCGCTGCTGGGAAGGACAGTGCGGTGAGGGCGCTGGAAGCCACCCGGGCCGTGTACGGATTGTGCCAGCTGGCCTGTCCGGACATGATCTTCCGCCTGGCGCTCGGACACCAGCCGGACCGGCGGGTTCGCGCAGTGGTCCGTATTCTTGGCGCGAGGCACCTCCTGCAGGCGCTGGTCATTGGTGCGGCGCCTGCCTCCCGATTGCTGCACGTCGGCGCCGGTGTGGTGGACTCGTTGCACTCGGCCAGCATGGTGGGGTTGGCGGTTACGGATCGGCGGCGCCGCAGGGTCGCCGCGCTGGACGCTGTGGTTGCCGCCCTGTTCGCAGGTACGGAATTTGGCCTGAGCGGTCGGATCAGGCCGCGCCGGCCCGCGGCGCTCCCGCCAGCGGCCCTACGCAAGCGGCGGTGAAACTATGTCGATTCAGCGGTGGAGGGCCAGGGCGAAGCGCCCGTCTTCGGTTTCAGTCTCCCCGGAGGCCTTCGCGAACGCGTTCATGGCCTCGGTCAGGGACTTCCGGGTCTGGGCGGGCAGGTGTTCCAGGACCGCTGCTATCGCTTCACGCCGGTGTGACATGACCTGCTCAACCAGTTGCATGCCCTTGGCGGTGAGGACCAGCTTGGATAGGCGGCGGTCCTGCGGATCCTCGCCCCGTTCAATCAGCCCGGCCTGTACCAGCCTGTCACACGTTCGCGTGGCGTTCGAGGGATGGACCCCCAGTTCGACAGCCACAGCACCGGGGTTTTGCGGGCCGCGGTTCGCGATGAGCACCAGCACCCGCAACTGCGGTGTCGTCACCACGTCTTCTACTTCTGCCACTGACTGCGCGGCGACCCGGAGAAAGATGTTGGCCGCCCGTACCACCGCATCCACCTCGCTGCCACCCAAGGTCACTTTCCGCGCACCGGCGGCTTGTTCTGCATCTTCTGAATTTGCCACACCACGAGTATCCATCCATCTGTTGCGCAAATGAAATATTTGCGTCGCGGTAGAACCAGTCTGACGACAAGGAGCGCCATGAAGACACCAGTTACACCCGGGGCAACCGTCTACGGGATAGACCGGATGATCCGCAACGTGGAAACCGGCCGCTTCGAGCGGTCCCTTTCCGGGATTACCGCAATCGGCGCCCTCGTGACCGCCGCGGAAATTTATTTTGAGCATGACAAGGCAAGCTTTGGCAACAAACTGATGTGGATCCCTGTTGCCCTCGGACCGGTCGGAGCAGCTGCCGGCGTGGCTGGAGTGTTCAGCAGGCGGATGGCCAAAACGGCGCTCCCCCTGGCCTCCGCAGCGATTGTCGCCAACGGCCTGCAGGGAACATATCTACACGCCCGGGGCATTGCGCAGAAACCCGGCGGGTTTTCGAACTTGAAGTACAACATGGAAATGGGGCCGCCGCTGCTGGCCCCGCTCCTGGTGACTCTGGTGGGCGGCATGGGTCTGCTCGCCGCGGTGCTCAGGAGGGAAAAGTGACGGCCCTGCCACTGGATCCGAAGGACGGGGGCGGCCGCTTCCCGGGCTTCGATGCCCAGGCGCAATCCGGGCACTGGGATCAGGTGACGCAAGGCGTCGTCCTGGCACGCCTCGGCCGGCTGGCCGACCTGCGCTTCTTCACCGTCGCGGAGGAGGCAGCGGCTAGGGCGTTGTTTGACCAACTGCTGGACCAGCGCCAGGAACCCCGGGTCCCGGTGGTCAACATGGTCGACTCACGTTTGGCCGAGGACCAGACCGACGGCTGGCACTACGAAGGCATGGAACCGGACCCGGCGGCCTGGCGCAGCACCCTCGCGGCGTTGGACGCCGAGGCCCGGGCCCGGAGCGGGAACGCGTTTTGCGAGCTGTCCTGGGATGAGCAGGAAGGCCTCCTGACGGACATTCACCACGCCGAACAGTGGCGGGGGCGGCAGGCACCCCAGGTGTGGAGCCTCTGGACCCGGTATGCGTGCACGGCCTTCTACTCGCATCCCCTGGCCTGGGATGAGATTGGTTTTGCCGGGCCCGCTTATCCACGCGGATACAAGAATCTTGGCCTCGACGCCCGTGAGCCTTTCGAAGTGGCGGACGCCCGCCCCGGACAGGATCCGGCCCGTCCCAAAACAAAATCCGGGAAAGGGAGGCGGCACTGATGGCCTCGGTAAAAGATAGGAACGCCTCCGCGTGGCTGCTGCCCGCCGTGCCGGGAACTAACCACGCCCTGCGCACCGACATGGCCCGGTTCCAGGACGATGACGAAGTCGATATAGTGATCGTCGGGTGCGGTGCGGGCGGCTCAACTCTCCTGCAGCGCTTGGCCCGCGCGGGCTGGAAGGCAGTCGCTCTGGATGCGGGCCCCTTCTGGGACCCGGAGCGCGACTGGGTCAGCGACGAGGCGGCCTCACACCACCTGTACTGGACGGAACCGCGGGTGATCTCCGGGGACGATCCGGTGCCCCTGGGCTCGAACAACTCGGGCCGGGGCGTGGGCGGCTCCATGGTGCATTACGCAGGCTACACCCCCAGGTTCCACCCGAGTGACTTCCATACCTACAGTGCCGACGGGGTGGGCGCCGACTGGCCCTTCGAGTACGAGGATCTTAAGTCGTACTACGAGGACATCGAAGGCGAACTTCCGGTGGCCGGGGAACACTGGCCGTGGGGCGATCCACACTCCTATCCGCACAGTCCGCACCCCGTCTCCGGGAACGGCGAGCTCTTCCTGCGCGGCGCACTGGCCTGCGGTATCACCGCGAAGGTCGGCCCAGTCGCGATCTCCAACGGCCGCTTCGGCAACCGGCCACACTGCATCTACCGCGGCTTCTGCCTGCAGGGCTGCAAGGTCAACGCAAAAGCCTCACCCCTGATCACCCACATTCCGGACGCCCTGCACCACGGCGCAGAAGTACGCGCCGACTCGATGGTGACCCGGATCGAAGTTGATGATAAGACAGGCAAGGCTACGGGCGTGCACTATGTCCGCCACGGCCGCACGCGGTTCCAGCGCGCCCGGATCGTCGCCGTCGCCGGCTACTCCATCGAGACCCCCCGCCTGCTGCTCAACTCCACCTCCAAGCGATTCCCGGACGGGCTGTGCAATGACTTCGACCAGGTGGGGAGGTACCTGATGGTCCAGGGTGCGCCCCAGACGGCCGGCAGGTTCGACTCAGAAGTGCGAATGTGGAAGGCGCCCCCGCCGGAGGTCAGCTCGGAAGACTTCTACGAAACGGACCCCTCCCAGCCCTACAAGCGCGGGTTCTCGGTGCAGACGGTGTCACCGCTGCCCATCACCTGGGCCGAGCACGTCGCCGCCCAGGGTCACTGGGGAGCAAAGCTGCGCGCATACATGAGTGACTACGTGCACTGGGCCTGTCTGGGCGCGCTGTGCGAGTTCCTGCCGCAGGCGGAAAACCGCGTCACCCTGGCACAGGAAAAGGACCGAAACGCGATGCCGGTAGCGCACTTCCACTACTCCCAGTGCGAAAACGACCGACGACTGATGGGCGCCGCGCAGGACGTCATGGAGAAGATCCTCAAGGCCGCCGGGGCCGACGAGGTCATCACCATCAAGCGCTACGCGCATTTGGTGGGCGGGGCCAGGATGGCGGCGGACGAGCGCCACGGCGTCGTCGACGCCGATTGCCGCAGCTTCGCCGTGCCCAACCTCTACATCACGGACGGCAGCGTACTGCCCACCCAGGGAAGCGCCAACCCGGCCCTGACCATCATGGCCGTCGCAGCGCGCGCCGCCGAACGGCTGATCGCCGGCGGAGCCAACAACGCCACCTGAACCAAACACAGCCCACTATCCAGCTTCGCCGATAGCCAGAACCAAGCTGCAGGAAAATCCTCCCGCATCAGAAAGGCTGACCATGCCCGCCACTCAAACCAGATCCGATCCGACCCTCAGCGGCCTGGACGTCAGCACCTACACGGTCCCCACCGATAGCCCGGAAGCAGACGGCACGTTCGCCTGGGACTCCACCACGATGGTGGTGGTCCGGGCCCGCGCCGGTGACTGCGAGGGACTCGGCTGGACCTACGCTCCACCCTCTTGCGCACAGTTGATCACAGGATTGCTGGCGCCAGCCGTCTCCGGACGGTCTGCGTGGGACACCGGAGGAGCCGCGCTGGCGATGCTGCAGGCCGTGCGCAATACCGGCCGCAGCGGGCTCGCCGGCTACGCGATCTCCGCGGTGGACTGTGCCCTGTGGGACTTGAAAGCACGCCTGCTTCACCTTCCCCTGTACCGCCTCCTCGGGGCGGTGCGCGACGAGGTCGACATTTACGGCAGCGGCGGGTTCACCACCTACTCCCGCCAGCAACTTGAGGACCAGCTGGGCGGCTGGGTGCACGGCCAGCACATCCCACGGGTCAAAATAAAGATCGGACAGGACCGGGGGAACGCCATTCCCCGGGATTTGGAGCGCATTCATCAGGCCAGAACTGTCATAGGAGACGACGCTGAGCTGTTCGTTGACGCCAATGGTGCCTACACGGCAAAACAAGCGGTGAGGGTTTACGAAGCGGCCGGCGACTCCAGGTTGGCGTGGTTTGAAGAGCCTGTCTCCTCCGACCACCTGGCCGGCCTGCGGACCGTCAGGGAGGCGATAGCTGCCGACGTCGCCGCGGGTGAATACGGTACAGACGTGTTCTACTTCGAGCGCCTGTGCCGGGCCGAAGCCGTCGACTGCGTCCAGCTGGATGTGTCGCGCTGCGGCGGTATCACCCAATGGCTGCGCATCGCCTCCCTTGTGGCAGCGTACGGGCTTCAGGTGTCCGGCCACTGCGCACCTAACCTAAGCGCCCACGTCGCCGCCGCGACAGAAAACTTCCGGCATCTGGAGTGGTTCCACGACCACGTACGAATCGAACGGACGTTCTTCGACGGGACCCTGGACCCCACCGGCGGAGCAATCGCACCGGATGCCAACTCCTCAGGCAACGGCCTCGCGTTCCGCTGGGAGGCCGTCGAAAAGTACCGGGTGGGGTAGGCGCCGCAACACCGCAGACAGTCCGCAAGGAGGATATCGCTGATGCCGGCACGAACGAGGGCCGCAGCACCGACCGGCCATTCCCGAGGCCACTCATTTCCGGCTCTATGCGGTGACCGCAGTGACCGCAGTGACCGCAACGGGGTAGTCAGCCTCAGAACACGGAACCGAGACAAAGGAGCCCGGGCTGCGGCCGAAGCAGGAAACAGACTGAGCCATGGCTGATACCGATACCCCTGACGCCCGCGCCGAGCACCGGTGGCCAGCGGTGATTGGACTGCTCGTCGCGCTGGGCCTTTATGCCGCGCTGCCCAGCTCCTTCCTTCCGTGGCTCAGGTATACGGTGGTCGGCGTTGGTCTGACGATGCTGATCCCGCTCGTGCACCTGAATCCGCACCGGTTCCACAGGGAAACGCGGTGGTCAAAAAACGTTGCTACCGGCCAGGCGCTGCTTCTGGTCGCCGCGAACGAGGTGGCCCTGGTACAGGTGGTCATCCGGCTCACCACTTCGGGCAACAGCGATGGCCCTGTAATCCTGTTTGCTGCACTGCAGATCTGGGTCACCAACATCATTGCGTTCGCCCTGGCTTTCTGGGAGATGGACCGAGGTGGCCCTGTTACCCGCCGCCACGCCGAACGCGAGGACATGCCGCCAGCAGACTTCCGGTTCCCTCAAGACGAGGACCGAGACGCCATTGAGGAGGTCGCTGCGAGGTCCTCCGAGCGGACCGGGTGGGTCGCATCGTTCATCGATTACGCATACTTCTCGCTATCCAATTCCATGGCCTTTAGCCCCACCGACACCATGCCGTTGTCTGCGCGGGCAAAAGCCATGATGGGCGTGGAGGCAGCCGGAGCATTCGTCCTTCTGGCCCTCGTCATCTCCCGGGCCGTTTCGCTTCTCAGCTGAACGCACGCTCCTTCCGGCACGAGCAAGAACCCGACGGCCACAAAGTCGTCAAGGCTCAACACGAGACGTTGAGGCGGAACTCAACTACACGTTGAAGCGGAACTCCACCACGTCGCCGTCGGCCATAACATATTCCTTGCCTTCGATCCGGACCTTGCCGCGGGACTTGGCCTCGGCCATGGAACCGGCGTCGATCAGGTCGTCGAAGGAGACCACCTCGGCCTTGATGAAGCCGCGCTGGAAGTCGGAGTGGATGACGCCGGCGGCCTGCGGAGCAGTGTCGCCCTGGTGGATGGTCCACGCGCGGGTCTCTTTGGGACCGGCGGTGAGGTAGGTCTGGAGCCCCAGGGTGTGGAAGCCGACGCGGGCCAGCTGGTCCAGGCCGGACTCTTCCTGGCCATTCATTTCCAGCATCTCGCGGGCCTCGGCCTCGTCGAGTTCGACAAGGTCGGACTCGAGCTTGGCGTCCAGGAAGATGCAGTCGGCGGGGGCCACGAGGGCGCGCAGCTCATCCTGCTTCTCCGGGCTGCCGAGGATGCCTTCGTCGGCGTTGAACACGTAGATGAAGGA
>Ga0308160_10007391_pt1 | contig 10933 bp, 13 predicted proteins | sample PhyFR1_FD_201036 | JGI IMG/M metagenome (GOLD analysis project Ga0308160, IMG submission 201036) | Phyllosphere microbial communities from UC Gill Tract Community Farm, Albany, California, United States - DLSLF.R1 | ecosystem: Host-associated > Plants > Phyllosphere > Unclassified | place: USA... | reverse complement strand
ACTGAAATCTGTACTGCAGCCACCTTAACCGTCAAGTAAGATCCTTGTGAGTAAAATATCAATCACCTACTATACCTCAAGCTTATACATTCAGTAAAATGGCTGCCCGACCTACCGTTTCAGTCTTCTCTGCTCAGGGAGAGAGCTCCAGCTCCCTTCCTTTGCCAGCTGTTTTCACCGCTCCCATCAGGCTTGATGTTGTCCAGCAGGTCCACAGTGAGTTATCTTCTGTTTGGAAGTGGGAAGGAGGGACATGGAAAAGGCGGATGATCAGGAAATGGAAAAGAACAAGGGCAGGAGAAGGACGCTCGCAGGACCACAAGGACCACACTAACAACTAGAGTCCATGGCCAAGAACAGGCGACAGGCTTACGCCGTCTCCGAGAAGGCCGGTCACCAAACCTCTGCCGAGTCTTGGGGAACTGGACGAGCTGTTGCCCGTATCCCCCGTGTCGGTGGTGGTGGTACCCAGCGATCCGGACAGGCTGCTTTCGGAAACATGTGCCGAGGTGGTCGAATGTTTGCCCCTACCAAGACTTGGAGGAAATGGCACGTCAAGATCAACCAGAACCAAAAGCGATACGCCGTCGCTTCTGCTCTCGCTGCATCTGCCCTCCCATCCCTCGTTCTCGCTCGAGGTCACCGAATCGAGCAGATCCAGGAATGCCCCCTCGTCATCTCTTCCGACATCGAGTCTACCCAAAAGACCCGAGCCGCCGTCGATTTGCTCAAGGCCGTTGCCGCTTACCCCGACATCACCAAGGTTTCCAACTCCCGAAAGGTTAGGGCTGGAAAGGGAAAGTTGAGGAACAGGAGGTACAGGCAGCGAAGGGGACCTTTGGTCGTTTACGCCAAGGATGAAGGAATCGTTCGAGCATTCAAGAACGTTCCAGGTGTCGAGACTTGCCCCGTCGAGTCCCTCAACCTCCTCCAGCTCGCTCCCGGTGGACACGTCGGTCGATTCATCATCTGGACCGAATCCGCCATTGCCGCCCTCGACTCTGTTTACGAAAAGAAGTCTGGCTTTGTTCTTCCCCAGGCCAAGATCTCTTCCTCCGACGTCACCCGACTCATCAACTCTGAGGAGATCCAGTCTGTTGTCCGAGAGGGAGGTCAGAAGACCTACAAGCGTGAGTCTACCCCACATTTCCCTCATAGTACCCCGACTGACAACCAGGACCCTTCACCCAGAAGAAGAACCCCCTACGAAACAAGGCTGTTCTCTTCCGACTCAACCCTTACGCAAAGACCCTCCGACGACAGGAGCTCATCCGACAGAACCGAAAGGCTTCCGCCAAGAAGTCTGCTCCCCAGGGTACTGCCGGCAAGGAGTTCTTGGACATCCTCCTCGCTGCTTAGGTGGTAGTTTTGGTAGTGAATGCACTGTATGCGTATTGCTTCGTATTATATTTGCACTGCGTCTGGTCGTGCATCTGTGTCTGCTGAATTACTGACTATGCACTGGGTCTATCGTACTATCTAAAACTGTAGTTCTTGGATTTGATTCCGGATTCAATTATCTTGAATTTTGAATCAACCGTGCCAACTACATCCCATACCTCATTCAGTCTCTCATACACCATCTTACCCAGTCTCCTATACCAACCACCCCCTCGGCCAAGATGTCAGAAGCCCCCAAACGTCGCTCGGCCCATACATCCGCAACCCCCGAACCCAAATCAACCAAAATGTCAGCTTCAGCACCCGTATTCGTCCCTAAAGCAGATGACCTCGATGCCGAATCTTCAGCAAATGCAGCTGCTGTAGCTGCCGCGGTCGCCAAGAGTAGGGTAACAAGGCCATTGCCTAATTCAAGGAGACAAGCTCCTGGGGCTGATTTCGTACCTAAACAGGCTGTTGTACCTAAGAGTGTTGAGGCTAAGGAGAATACTAGGAGGTTGATTGTTGTACTTTCTCAGGTGAGTCCGAGCACGGGCACGAGCGGTAGCGAGTGGGACCGAGTGGGCGCACCAGCGATAGCGAGCATTAGCGAGGAGAGGGGTGTAATCATGGAAGAGGCGTCATGTTTACGGAACATGAGCTCGGACGTGAACGCTGGAGATAGAGTGGAAGGAAAGAGCTAATATCAGGCATGTCTAGAAGCATACAAAATCTCTTCAGGATCCTCATCGAAATCAGGAGGGATGGGAGGAGGTGGGAAAGAAGCAAAATATGCTTTATTAAATTGTGATGATCATCAAGGGATTTTAGCAAAGACTGGAAGGGATATTGCGGATGCTAGACCTGATATTACTCATCAGGTAAGTCCGATCGAGCGCAGCGAGATCGATTAGAGAGTCGGCAGTCGAGTGGAGTGAGACTGGCTAGATAGGGGCTTTTGTGGGGGCGAGACCTATGAGCGAGGTCATTCAAGGAGCCGGTCGAGGGGAGCGAGACTGGTCAGAGAGGTAGATGTGGTCCAAGTAGAACAAATCGAGAGCGGATGGAGACGCGTAGCTGCTGTCGTCAAATGGCGAGAGGTCAACTGGGAATTGGGGAACTAGCTGGAACAGCCGAAATGAGCGGGATCACTCAGAACTTGCTTGGACTGGCGCGTTCAGGCCAGGTCTAGGGGATATCGTCGGAGAAAAGGTCTGGAGGAGGGCTCAAGTGGATTACCTCACCGTCCGGTGCTTAGCTGCTGAGGACGGGTCGATAGTGAGAGATGTGAAGGAAGCTGATCAAAAGTGTCTCCTAACACTCCTCGATTCTCCACTCAATAAAGCGGGTTTACTACAAGTTTACATTCATACTGCAAAGGGAGTTTTGATAGAGGTCAATCCAAGTGTCAGGATCCCAAGGACGTTCAAGAGGTTTTCGGGTCTGATGGGTGAGTCTATCCTTCTACACCCTTCCCGATTACGCATAATGAGTACTGTATTCGCAGTGCTGGTACTCGCCCTTGCTCTTCACTCATCCTCGCTTCACTCGAATCTTGCTGACAATAGTCCAACTACTCCACAAACTCAGCATAAGAGGAGTCAACGGTTCAGAAAAACTATTGAGAGTCATCAAAGTAAATCCCTTTCTGTCATTTGTCACTTGAGATAAGCTAACAAACAGAACCCAATCACTGATCACTTCCCTACGAATACTATCAAACTCAGTATGTCCCTTCTCTCTTCCTTTCTAAGTCCCATCCTGGATACCCATGGACTTCAGGGCCATAGCTGACATGCAGCCTTATCCGCCGACGCACCTACTATCCGATTATCCCAGTTCCTCCCCACTTTACCCGAAACACATTCTATCGCTGTATTCGTCGGAGCAATGGCAAGGGGGTGAGTCCTTCTTCGATCCTCTCTTCCGTCAATCTCACCCTTTCTCTCCCCCGTCTCACCCTCTTCACATCCGTCTCACCCTCTCCTTCCGCCATCTCACATCTCACCCGCTCCGCCAGCTCGGCCTACGGCACTTGCTGTAGCTCTCGCTAACAACCAGTGCGGACAATTTCGCAGATCAATTCGTTGATCAGAAGATCTCCATTTCCGATTACTCGTTATCTGCAAGTGTAGCATGTGGGAAATTCTGCTGTGCCACCGTGAGTCCCAGTCTTTTTTCAGCCTCATCCACTTGATAGCGTGTTATGGAGCTAACAGAACAGGAAGAGATGTGGGATATTGTCTAGACTATTCTCTGTACTTTGTTACTATCATTCTTATCTACTATGTATGCATCAACTGCGCGCTGTGTACCAAGTACCTAAGGACGGAATCAAATCCGGGCCAAGCCACCGGTACATGTGTGCCTCGTGTGACGTCGTCGATACTCTACTCTAGCACTTTACTCTTACTCTACTTCTATATACTTGTTGCATATACACTTAGCAAGATGCAAGCCCTCAAATTGAGTAAGAAATACCCCGAATTCAAACAGGATGAGATCTTTGATTTGGTAAACAAGTTCAGGTAGGTCCGGGTCCCTCTTTCTTTGGGAGCCTTCCATCTACTTCCCCTTCCCCCTTGGCATTGATTCACATTTCTCTCGGCATATAGTCCCGAGCGGTCCCTCTGAGCCTTCGTTCTGACTGGTGCTGATGATAGACAAATCGATGTAGAAGAGAAAGGCTCGCTTGACAAGGCTGCTGTTATCGCTGCGCTAGGTCAATCAGGTGATGCCGATTACGACTCGGTAAGTCTCCCCTTCTCAGTCTCATGTATCTCGAAGGGAGAATTAGGATGAGGAATACAGGAAAGATTAGAAGGAGAATGGATGAAAGATTTAGACAGACAAGGTACGAGAGGAAGGAGCTGATAAGCAGGCTCGAGAGACTATAAAGAATGTTAATGTCGATTCATCGGGACGATTGGAAGTTGAAGATTGGGTACAGCTTCATTCGTTATTGAGAGCAGGAAAGAGTCAGCCTGTGTATGTACTTCCAATTCTTATCACTCCCATACTTGCCCCCTCTCTCTTCTCACCTATACTTCTCCTTTCCCTCCCACTATCTTCAAATCTGAGCGGTCCCCCACCCCCTCCCATCACGCAAGGCTGATATCAGGCTGGAGACTAATAAAGGTCGAATCGCAGTAAAAGGTACTGCCGGCTCAAACTCTACGCACAGTATCAATGAAGATGAACGACGATCATTTACGGATCATATCAATGGGGTTAGCTAACCAGCCCACATCGAAAGCTTGAGCTGACGAACAGGTCTTGTCTGCTGATAAGGACCTTGCGAATGTCTTACCGATCAACACTGAAACTATGCAGTTGTTTGATGAGTGTCGAGGTATGTCCCTTTTTCCAACCCCTTCTTTTCCCTCATAGCTACTGGGTACCCTCGCTCCTCCCTGCCAAAGTCGCTTGATTCCACGGACTTCTCTTCCCTACTGCCATCGTGGCACACTCCCGCTACTTCCGCTCGAGCGCTCGGGTTCTGACTCCCCCCACCCATTCACTGACGCTTGTGTTGATTTCTAGACGGTTTAATCCTCTGTAAACTCATCAACGATTCTGTCCCCGAGACCATCGATGAACGAGTTCTCAACAAACCCTCCAAGAAAGCTTTGAACGCTTTCCAAATGACTGAAAACAATAATATCGTCATCACCTCCGCTAAAGGTATCGGATGTTCAGTAGTCAACATTGGTCCTTCCGACATCGCCGAAGGTCGAGAACATTTGATCTTGGGATTGATTTGGCAGATTATCAGAAGAGGTCTATTGGCCAAGATTGATATCAAGATTCATCCTGAGCTTTATCGATTACTTGATGATGGCGAGACTTTGGAAGAGTTCTTGAGGTTACCTCCTGATCAGATCTTGTTGAGGTGGTTCAATTACCATTTGAAGGCTGCTAAGCATAACCGAAAGTATGTCCATCCCCCTCTCTGGAAGGATATCTGCTGATATATAGGGTTGAGAATTTCACAAGGGACGTGTCCGATGGTGAAAACTATACTATCCTCCTAAACCAACTCAAACCTGAACAATGCTCCAGGGCCCCCCTTCAAACTTCCGATCTACACCAACGAGCCGAACAAGTCCTCGATAACGCAGACAAGATTGGATGTCGACGATTCCTTACTCCAAACTCTTTGGTCGGTGGAAATCCCAAACTCAATCTCGCTTTCGTTGCCAATTTATTCAACAACCACCCTGGACTTGCTCCACTTGAAGAGGCAGAGGCACCACCTGAGATTGAAGATTTCGATGCGGAGGGAGAGAGGGAGGCTAGGGTGTTTACGCTATGGTTGAACTCTTTGGATGTAGAGCCTGGAGTTTGGAATTTCTTCGAGAACCTCAAGGTGAGTCCCTTAAATACAGGCAGAAGGGCAGGATTTGAGGAGAAGGGCTAATAGCAGGACGGTCATATCCTACTACAAGGATTCGACAAGGTTATTCCCGGTTCAGTTATCTGGCGACGAGTCTCCAAACCAAAAGAAGACCAAGAACTATCCCGATTCAAAGCAGTCGAAAATACAAATTACGCAGTCGATCTAGCCAAATCAAACGGAATGCACATTGTCGGAATCCAAGGATCAGATATCGTAGACGGTACTCGAACCCTCGTCTTGGGCCTCGTATGGCAATTGATGCGTCTATCGATCAATCAAACCCTAGCATCCATTTCGAAAACGGGTAAAGGAGTTTCCGATATGGAGATATGTAAATGGGCTCAGGATATGGTCAAGAAATCTGGAAAGAGTAGTACCATGAGGAGTTTCAAGGATCCATCTTTGAGTAATGGAGTCTTTTTCTTGGATTTGTTGAATGCTATTAAACCGGGTTATGTGGATTACAATTTGGTTAATCAGGGTAATGGGGATGAAGAGAAGAGGCAGAATGGTGAGTCAAGCGCGCGAGCACGTAGAGGTGTTGAATAGTGGCTGATATACAGCTAAACTCGCAATTTCCATCGCTAGAAAGATGAACGCTCTCATTTTCCTCGTTCCAGAAGATATCGTTGATGTCAGACCTCGTCTTGTGAGTCCATCAACTATGTGAGACGCAACTTGAGCTGATGATAGATCTTGACGTTCGTCGGAGCTTTGTGGGCTTGCTCATTACAGCAGTAGAGCGCTACTCCTGACCGAGAAAGAGAAAGATCGAAAAGGGTTGTGAGAATAAAAATGAGACATCGGGATATAGGTAGAATCGTATACTTGGTGTGCTATGCAATGATGCTATCTTCTCTGCTTTTCACTATTGCTATTGCTATGTTGCTCGATTGCCCGCTTGATGTATGCATGTATAGTTAAAGATTGAATAATAGTCGTAAATGATGGTTGAGGATGAAAGTGGCGGATCTGAACTGTTCACTTTCTCTTCCCTTCCCTCTCTTTGTTCCATGATTACATATGTATGCAGACAAATTCAGCTTGTTGATTAGTACCAAAAGATACTCTCAATCACAAGCTATCGACTCATACCACTTTCATCCCCAGAGTAAACTGACTAAAGCGCGTAATAACCAAAATACTCTTCACCGCCCCGTGAACAAAAAGGGCTATACCAAACCACCCCCCAACTCCCTTTCAACACACTTAAAAACGCTCCCGTTCCAATCCGTATATACACCGCCACAGGGATCTCGGGAATACGGCTTTATCTTGTTACACAGTCCGTGCGTTCAGTCGTACGTAGTCCTGTCATCTTTAGGGGGTCTGTGATAGAAAGGAGGAGGTTGATGATAACTCTTCCTTCAATCGTACTTCACACCAACACCACCCACTTACAATAAACAATATATCAAACAATGGGTAAGTCCCCCTCCTCCTAACACTATGCATGCTACATGGATATGTGACATTGATGGATGGATGCTGATGAGTAGCTCGAACTAAGGTATGTATCATCTCCTACCTATCCTGTGGCGAGAAGGAAGAGAAGATAGAGGGAAGAAGGGCGAGGTGATGTAACAACACCGCTCCGCCTGAATCATCATCATCCTTCACCCTACCCTACTCTTCCACGCATCAACCATCATCATCAACAATCATCACACATGCATACATTCGTTGATGGGTATGCTATGCATATTCACTCCATCGATGATCCATGCATACACATTCCCTTCCTTCCCCTCCTCTTCCGAGTCGCATCACTTATCTACCTTCCTTTCCTTTCTTCCTTCCTACCCTACCCGTCAATCACACCTCCAACTCGCACAGCTTAACTGACAATATAGCAAACCGCACGAAAGTCAACTGGAGGTAAAGCCCCAAGGAAGCAACGTGAGTCTTACTTTCCCACCCATTTCTCTTCCTTCCTCTTTCCCTTCCTCTTTCCCTTCCTCCTTCCTTCCACTCTTCCTTCGCTATGGGTCTACATGCACTCTACACTCTGTCACCACCAGCTTAACCCGCCCCGCTCTCGCACTACCGCGCTCGTGCTCAGCTGATATTCAGTCGCTACCAAGGCCGCCCGAAAGTCCGCACCCCAAGCCTCAGGAGGAGTAAAGAAGCCCCACAGGTACAGGCCCGGCACCGTCGCCTTGAGAGAGATCAGGAGGTATCAGAAGTAAGTTCAGCTTCCTTCCACAAGTACCCGAGCTGATAATAGATCTACCGAGTTGTTGATTAGGAAGCTCCCCTTCCAGCGACTTGTCCGAGAGATCGCTCAGGATTTCAAGACTGATCTGTAAGCTCGCCATAACGGGAAAGTGTTCAAAGCTGATATCATAGCCGATTCCAATCGAGCGCTATTGGAGCTCTCCAAGAAGCTTCCGAGGCATACCTCGTCTCTCTCTTTGAGGACAGTAAGTTCACTGTCTCACAGCGTCATGTGACAGAACTAACATCCAGCCAACCTCGCCGCTATCCACGCCAAGCGAGTAACTATCCAACCTAAGGATCTTCAACTCGCTCGACGACTCCGAGGAGAGAGGTCGTAAATGGTTCAGAGTTGTACCACGCTGAGCTTGCTCGCGGTACTTTTCATTTTCGTTCCAGCTTTATAAAACTCCCACCACCCTTTATAGTGTAGATACTTTAGTACAACCCTCGTATTCGTTTTTCGCTTAGATTCATGTTGTGTGGATGAATGTATTAGTGTATTCGTAATTCCTCTACCATTGACATTGATGTGCTGCATCATGTACTGCTAATTTACAACGATTCCTACTTGCTATCAGGACCTTGTGCCCTACGCTTTCGGTGTTCTATCCTCCATATCCATATCATCAATCACGCCCTCGCTCGTCTCCGTACCGTCTTTAGTGGTAGCATCACCCTGCAATCCATTCCCACTCCCCCGTATCCGCGCTTGCACATCTGGCGGTACAACCCCCTCCAATCTCCCTAGTACTTGAATCATCTCCTTTAAAGTCCTAGCTTCTATTCTCTTCCCATATAATCCTAGTTCTACTTGACTACCTGCTTTCATATCGGAAGAAGGGAGGGTAGAAGCGAAGGGGGTAGGTATGGAATTTGGATGTGGTGGTCGTAATGTATTCGAGGATGCCTTTGTTTCGTGGAGGTAGTAGACTGTTTGACGGAGGATGAACTGGATTTTCTGGATATCAGTATCCATCTCGAGCCCAGAGCTTGCTGAACGAGAAACTTGTAAAAGGGGTGGTGTAGGAGAGACGTACATCCAGTATATCCATATAATTCCCAATAGCAGCCTTGGCCTCTTTACTCATATCCTCATCCTCACTCACAGGATTAGGCGAGGATAGATGGGCGAGAATAGGTTTGATACATGACAGTAATACCGGTATCGCCTAGATATCAGCTCATACCACACGCAACGAAGTGGGGAAGATACCTGTTCAACGGCGGTAAGTGCCGAGAACAAAGAGTCCAAATCTAGAGATTGTAATTCGAGGGATTGTAGTGTCGTTGCTGGGTCCTTGGAGGGCATGCTTGCTGTGTTGTTCGCTTGAGAAGGATTGGAAAGTAAGAGGAGGTGAAGGGTGGAGGTGGATTGACTTGACTTTGAGCGTGGCGGGTGTGGCACCCATCTCAGAGGATGTCAGATGGTAAGTCGGAATGAAGGCGGTAGAGCAAGTCTACGCTGTTCGGAATATACCAGACTGTCAGGTATCCAGTCTATGTATCTCGTTATTCCCACTTCATTGACCGGGATCGACGTTAGGATCATCTGCTGGATGGTGGCAATACGCAGGAGGGGATCACCTCTTTTGCCCGCCTTGAACGATGTGTGACGTGCAGCTCGAGATCACGAAAAGCCAATATGAACATATGCATAGGACCAGTGGCATTTACCGAAGAATACCTCAAGGACATTGCTTCCCCCTCTAATATTCCAGTCTAGCCTTCTCCCAGCACGCCGCTTCCTCAGCTACAAACTTCTCCAGCTCAAATTCCCTCTGAAATTCCATCGCTTCCTCGCTTATGGACATGAGATATTCATCCAGCTCCATATCCGCCTTTAGCTCCCTTCCCTCTTCACTCTCCCAGAATAGTATCTCATCCAACTCGAGATCCGCCTTGAGCTCCCTACCTTCGTCACTCTCCCAAAATAGCATCTCATCCAACTCCAGTTCGCGTTGCATATTGATTGCATCTTCCCAGTTCCATATCTCCTTTTCGTGGTATTCGACATCTTCGATGAAATCCCTTTCTTCTCCGTTGTGACATAATATCCAATTGTGCGAGTTGACTAGCTCGGTGAGATTGTCATTGTACACCGAGAGATCGCCATGTTTGACATCATCTCCAAATTGTTCCTGCTCCCTTGCCCAAATGATGTCGGCGTCCGGTTGAACCTCTTGAACGATATCAGTAGTTTCGTGCTCTTCGTCGGCCGCTTGGTCGTCAGCTTCGTTTGACCAGATATCTACCACCTCAGAGTCGGAAGGCAGGGCGTCGGAGTTGTCGTCGTGCACGAGTAGACAATGCTGTCGCAAAGCGATATCGAGCGCTTCGGTGAAATCTGGAATTGGAGATACATCTTCTTGAGTCGGAGAGAGGTCCGAATCGTGAATACTCGTACGAACATCCGGGAGTCCTTGACGGTCATCATCGGTAAACCCAAGCAAGATGATGGGATCCTCCGAGATATCGTTACTGCCCGTTTCGTCCGAATTGGTATCGCTGTCTTCTCGTGGATCGATCCACGTACTACCCTCATACCATTGATCAATCACCTCCCTCAACCTACCCTTCACTTTCCTAAAATTCATCAGATACTGATGAATGGCTTTCGCCTCTCCCAACATATTCTCAACGATATCCGATCTTTCGTCGGTGACCTCGAATTGAAGTAGTCCGGGGGCTAGGACCATCATCCCATCGACTATTCCTCCTACCACCTCTCCCTTTCTATGTACCAGATATACTTGAGTTCCTTCATTCGACAATAGAGTGCTTCGACGATCATCTCGAATAATGCCAACATCCCATTTGACCATGTTTGGAAATCGTCCACTTCATTTCCCTTCTTCCTTCCCAATCCTAACCTCCTCTCTACTGTCCTCACTACATCCCTGATTGCCATGTTCATTATCACCAGACTATCCTGCT
>Ga0308160_10007390_pt1 | contig 10934 bp, 13 predicted proteins | sample PhyFR1_FD_201036 | JGI IMG/M metagenome (GOLD analysis project Ga0308160, IMG submission 201036) | Phyllosphere microbial communities from UC Gill Tract Community Farm, Albany, California, United States - DLSLF.R1 | ecosystem: Host-associated > Plants > Phyllosphere > Unclassified | place: USA... | reverse complement strand
TAGCACTTCTTGGGTCCACCGAATCCTCCGGCACCGCCGAAAGCTCGCTGTCCACCACCACCACCACCGGATGGGCAGTCTCGGGAGATGTGGCCAACACCACCGCAGGTCTGACCATTAGCTTTTGATCTTCACAGGATAGAGGAAAGCTTACGTAGCATGACTTGTTGCCCTGGAATCCACCACCGTATTGCTGTCCACCTCCGTAACCTCCACCGAAGCCACCCTGCTGTCCGTCACCGGACTCGGGGCACATTCGGGCCTGTTTGTCAGCTATGGCCGATACGAAAGACTGGGGGTAGCTTACGATGTGACCGGGCTTGCCGCATCGGTAACATTCTCCACCACCACCACCGGCAGCTCCACCGAAACCGGCACCGGCACCACCAGCAGCGGGTCCAGTAGGGCAGGTAGAAGCAATGTGTCCCTCCTGTCCACAGGTGTAACAAGACTTAGCCTTGGGGGTAGGGCACTGATTATCAGCTTAGGCCAAAACAGAGACTCAAAGAGCTGACCTCTCGGGACAAGTGACCTTGCTGACCACATCCGTAACAGGTAGGGGCGCCAGACTGGGGGCAGGTAGCAGCGACGTGGCCGGCTATTAGACGTTAGTAATTGTTCCAAATGGAAAGCTGGGTCAGTCCTCAAGTGATGATGCGGTAGAGCAGTGTGGTGCAGCGGTGTATATAGACATATAATGATGGCATGATTCTCTCCCTCCCCGCCCCTTGCGGTGGCAAGGAAGGAAAAAAAGAATGTAAAAGGGTGCTAATGTACGGCTCGCTCTCGCTCACTCGCACATCGCACCACACCACACACACACGTTCACGCATCACCACTCAAAGAAACACCCACGCATCATCCCAAAAGAAATCAAACTAACGTTGACCGCAGTTGAAACATCCTCGAGGTCCTCCGAACATTTTATTTGATTTTTGGGTTGTTGAAAAAGGGTAAGTCTGGATTGGTAAGCGGTTATTCTTGAATAGTGTATGGGCGAATTTGATCGATGGGCGGGTGATGTTGATCATGTACAAGGGGATAGAGAGGGGGATAATAAGGATAATGACTTACAAAGGTTAAAGGGTGATATGAAGGAAAGGAAATCAGCTGCTCTTGTGTATTAGTACCCGGTATCTAAAATTCCCCCTCGGTAATATCCGGTGAACTATCAATGTGGCGTATTCAATTCTTGGTAGTGCTACAAGCTGTATTTTGATCTACAGTGCCTATCTTGTATCTCACTTCACATAAGTTACAGGTCATGGCGGTAGAGAGGATACATCGAACAGTGTATCCATGGGGGACTGGACCTATAGGCGCCAGCGGATATGCCTCATTCACCAAAACAGAGGTAGATGAGACGCTGCTTGATACTGTATAGAGCGCTGATATCCTCATCAGACCCGTTACCACCAAAGTCTTGATAAACGCCAACTGGTCAGCGAAGAGAGATGTTATGGATGCTTTGGACTACAGATCGGCTGCTTCGTTACGAATCGACTGAGCTTAAAGAAGAAAGGCTGCTTCGCCTGTAGTGACCGCCCTTGTTCCCTCAGTGCTCATGCTCGAAAGGACATTGACTATCACGAACGGCTGGCCAACGGCCAGACCTCAGAGGACATTCTGCCACCTCAAACCCGACCCACAACCGGGGCAATCAAGGAGCATCGCACGGTCTATCGGCTGGGAACTGGACCCAGAGGCAACAACCCGGATCATGTAGATATCGAGGTGAGTCGCAGTCTCCCTGTGATAGCACGTTGCGCTAAAGTCCACTCTAGATGAAATACTACAATGATGCCGACGCTCGTCAGCTAATCACTAAATATGCATGCTACCGATGCACTGAGAGAAAAGTCGCATGTTTCGTGACGATGCAAATAGGCTCCGACCGAAGGGGTTGTTACACATGTGGAACGGGGTCTGAGAAATGTTCGCTTGGTAAGATTGCTCGGCGGGACATCGACTACCACGAACTATTGCCCAATGGCGAACCCTCCGAATTGGCCCTCGTACCCCGTGTAAATTACAGCTCTCGGGAGGCTATCAAAGCCAGACAGGAGTTTAAGAAAGGACTCATACCGCGTATTCCCGATCATATCCCGACCACGCCCAGCATTTCCCACACCTCCAAGAATACGATCTCAACATCCACTCAAGATCCCACTGACACCACCCAGGAAGTCACCACGCCTTCCATCCCATCGAGTTCAACAATTGCTCCTGATCCCACACTCGACCCCCCACCATCCGACATACCAGCTTCGGCTTCGTTGAGAGTGCCACAGATGGTAGCCGAGCGTGAATTCGAGACAATGTCGGACCTGGTACCATTCATCTCGGCAGAACGCGATCAAATGCCCTCTTCAAGACATTCCTCGTCTGAACCGGCGATGATCGACTTCACCCATACGTCCGAGTCATCCTCCCCACCTTCGTCAGATATCGAGGCCGAGCGGACCATTCCAGTCGCTGCACGTGTGCGACATCCCATAATACCCTCCTCAGACTCGGCAACGATCGACCAGATTGGAGAATCAGGACCTTTCCACTCGACTAGCAGTCGCTCTCGAGCGCCGGTCGAGACCGTGGTCCATGTAATAGCTATCAACAACTCGAAAGATCCGAGGGCACATAAAGCGTCGACACTCCAGTTTCAACAGAGACAAATGACCGTCAAAGTGTACAGTGACCAATATGACGGACCTGATTTCGACTACGGACCTGGTACCAGAGATTCTGCTGTGCAAAGGGGTCCTCAGGCAGATCAAGCGTCGTCCTCCGGCGACGAGGACTCCGATTTCGCCGGGACCGAAAATGAGAAACTTTTAGAGGAAATCGCGGATATGGAGAAGGAGAATGTCCGCATGAACAGTCAAATCGGCGGAACCAGCTCAAAGCGAGCGCAAAGGTAATGAGGGAATTGAAGGGAGATGTAGGATATGAAAAAGATTTGGGACGGGAACTGCAAAGGAAACGGAGGGAACAAAAAGCACATAACGAAGAAAAAGAATGGCAGCTGGCTAAAAGTAAGGACCTTGTAATTGCGATGCCTGCTGATTGCCAGGCTCGACCAAAACTCCACGCGCTTCGAAACGCAGACTGGGACAATGAAGACACGACAGACACGACTACGACCAACTACGATGACTACGAACCGAAGACAATGACGAAGATAACGACAATCACTACCTCGAAAGCCGGGATCGAAGCGGGTAACGCACAAATCGACCCGTCACATCGGCAACTACCTGTTCACCTCAACCTCATGACATCCACTTTTTCGAAGCCAACAATGATCCAGCTTGATACACCTTTCACAATCTGCATCCGCATACCGTCGATCAATATCTTGAAAAGTATATTACAGCGTACAGCAAGCAACACACATCATGATACGACGTACGGAGAAGGCTGTTCACAATGCATAAACCATGCTGGATCACATACTATACTTGACTACTAATAATACAAGAGGCTGATTGAGTGTTATCCCCACGGGCCCATTCCGCCCATCCCGAATGCTTGAGGCGGCTGGTCGATCAGCTTTACTCTTCAATTATCATGATTGGACTCACATATGCTCCCGGCTGCATCATTGGGTTCATGAACGGTGAGAATGGCATTCCCTACTCATGTCAGACTATGTTGTGGCAATTAGAAAGGCACTGACACTGTTGATCCCCATTGGACCTCCTACCGGTGGAAATCTCCCTCTCCAGCTATTTGTCAGTTTAGACATTACAAGAGTGGAAGGACGTACTAATTCTGACTGATCGGATCTCTAGCTCCCGCAATCCGAGGTGGATCAGGTCTTGGTGGTTGTGCTTGGATTTGGGTAACTGGAGGCGGGATCTGCGGGGCGTTCTGATCATACTCCATGGGAGTGGTATCATACCCATGCTGGGCTTGTTGTGGGAATGGACTCCCACTGGGTATTGTTCCCCTTGGCATTGGTGGTGAGAGGATTTGAGGAGTGGGCGTGGAGCTGGTTGTGGTTGTTTTCTTTTTACTGGAATAATAACTTCTCATCTGATGTTGATGTTTGTGCCCTTTCCCACTTGGCGTGGCAGGGGTGGGATTTGTGATGGTAACTGTATGTCTTGATGGTGGATGTGGTCTTCCGGAATGGGTATGAGGCTGATGAGGGGAGGAGGAGCATGAGCATGAGCATCTTGATAGAGATTGACCAGCACTCGAAGTCCTTTCTCGACTGCTGTGAGATGAACCACTAGCGACACAGGAGGGGTCATGGTCGAGGGTAGCAGGAGCTGACTTGCTTGCCTGTCCCAGTTCTTCGGGGGTGGTATGTGCTCGCCATGATAGGATTCGAGATTCTTGAATGGGCGATAGGAATCGAGATGAGGGTGTACAAGGGGTTGTGGGCGTATGGGTGTTTAGGGTCTGGGGCGGATGAGGGGTTTGAGGGACATTGGGATAACTACGATCCTTCATTCGTGGGTAGGTGGATGGCATTGGTGGCGAGTGGTTGTTGGATGGTATATCGTGTGAAAGGTAGATGCTGTGCTGCGCAGAGTACTATAGACTAATGATAGATGTAGTGGTGAGTCGCCTATAGGTCGTGTGGGGACTGCGAGATGAGCGGGCTCCGTACAGATTCGGACCCAAACAACGAGATGTCGATAAAGTATAATGTAAGAACTCACAACCTGCCTGATGAGGGAATCTATTTCTTCTCCTATGTATATTCCTCTCCTCTCTTGCTCCACCCTCGTCCCACTAGTTCCCCGATTGAGATACCGCAGAAGCCTATGTGAAAAACTACCTTATATTCCAAGACCCTTCTCTTCCCTTCAACGACCTTTCATCACAGGTCCCGCGTCTCTCGGCGGTAAGCGTCTCACCAAAGAAGAGGGTAAGGCGAGAAGGTTCCGCCTTCTGAACTTGCGGGATATGGGACAAAGAGGAATAGACGCTTTCGCTCTCCTTTTATAGGTTGATCCATTGGATGGACCTTATAGCCGGTATGGTTCTCTTCTGATGCCTTGGGCTGTGGGGAATGATGCGCGGCCGTGTGGGAGTAGGGAGGAGAAAGGAGAAAGATAAGAAAGAGAGTAAGGGGGCAGGATCAGCAGTGCCGTGGAGCAAACAAGGGGGATCAACGGTGAAAGGAGGAGAGCAGTGTAAGATGGGCATTCGAGGAGGGCGGGGGACGAGAGGGAGTAGAAAATAGTATGGAAGGGGTATAGGGGTGAGGCATGATTCGCACCGCAATGATCGGGTGAATCACCACATATAACGACTTATTTCGTGAATGATGGTGCGGCTGCGAGTAGCCGTAGGTCCTTTCAATGGCGTGTTTGCGGTTTGGTCGGGATTTATCGGACGTTGAGAGGCATCCCTCGCATATAGGCTCGGAGCCAGTCGGTGATCAGTACCGTATATCATCAGTATCTTACTCCCTTGGATGTTTGACCTTCTGGTATATAGTAACCGTTATCGCGTTAATGTGCTGTCATTGATCAGAGTATCGTCACTCAAATTCAGTACCCTGACGGAATAGTCCCGAGAGATGATTGATTCGAAAGGACTTGAGCGAGCTGTACATTCAAACGAGAGGACAGGGTATCCATCTCAACGAAGCGACCTTGATCAAAGTTCGCCTAAACAGAAACCTAACTTACGCCTTCCATACACACACAAACCCACTTTCCCACTACCGGTCGAGTCGGAGCACACCAATCTCTCTCACCTTCCAACGAACACTCCCCCCTCCTTTGTGAACGATTGAAAAAGGATCGCTATTATCCAATCACCTATGATTTAACGGTTGAAAGGCCTCCCTAGTCCCTTAGTACACAAAAGAGCGGACTTGCACTGCGTTCAGGATCGTATATATACCCGAGTAGTAACCTCTTGGCCTCTTGTTCTCTCTTGTCCTTGTTCTTGTTTATCGAGACTCGTTTACATAGAAGCGAGTTGACTACTGTCCACTACTACATCTGAACCAGTTCCTACACTACTACCATCACGTGAGTCCTACTGGATCTGATACACCCCAGCCTCGTATGTCATGGGCATAATATCAGGACAAGGGAATGCTTGGCTAGAGGGGAATCATGAGTCAGATGGTGGGGATTGTCGACTACCCTGTTTTACATCAGTTCCTGTTCCAGCTGTCTTTATCTCTGTCAATACCCCGATCGCTGATATAGTTACCCTTATTCCAACCCTTTCAACCCTTATTCAACCCTACATTCCCTCTGACGTCACCCTGTATACTACATTGTACCGATCTATGCGGTCAACCAACCACCTTCGGTCTCACCTTCTGTTGCCGTAAATTCACTACCAACCGGATACGCACTCGTACAATACATTCACTTGAATCGCTTCTCTTCTCTTTTTCTCATCTCTCTCTTCATCCATTACATCCCACTTCTTCTTCATAGCCAATACACGATGGCAGACAAACATCCAAGTGCTAAAGCACCTCAGAAGACTGTCGTAAGTCTAACCATCAAACATCAACCTCCCCCACTCAAGCCTACACGTGCATAGGCGGTCGCTTACGATTAGCTCAACTTGGGCAATCTTCCTCCCAAGCTCAAGCCCGAGGCTATGAAGGCTAGCGCTAGCGTGAGTCATCTTATCGCATGCATGGGAATATAGACTGACCAGCAAGCAATACCCTCGAACTCCTTCGCGAGTCAACCCTAGTAAGCTACATTCTACTCATACTCAAGAACGTAGCTGACAAATCAGACCAGCCTCCTTGGCCCGCATGTACGCTCCCTCTCTTCTACAATATACTATTACTGACCCATAGACCGAGGATACCATGAGTACTCCTTCGCTCATGTAAGTTCATCGAGCCATCGTTGACCACGAACACGCTAACATCCAGGCTACCATGGGTGTCCGACTTCCCACCATTCTCGGTAAAGCCATCGACGATGTCTGGAAGACCTTGAATCAGGAACACGACGAAGAGCGAGTTGTCGACCTTATCAATTGTATCCACCGATTGGAGGCTCTCATGAACGATCTCCAGGAGAACAGCAAGTTGAGGCCCATTATCGATGACGGTGCTGGAGATATCGCTCTCTGGAACAAGGTAAGCTACGTTGTACTCGAGTCGGACTATAGCTGACAAACAGGAAATCGCAAAGTACTTCCGAGGAAAAGACTTTATGAACGCACCATGGTTGTTTGCCGAGGCTTACAAGTACCGACGACTGAGGGAGTGTTTCTCCCTCTCCAAGTTCTGGGTTGATTACGGTATGTCTCCCCTTCATGTCGATGTGCTCTGGCTGACTAGTAGATGTCTTCTTCCGACAAAAGTGCGATACCTTCTCGCGATCCAACCAGGCTGTCTTTGAGCTTTCCCAGCGATTCTCTACTCCTCACAAGCACGAGGAGGGACTTTCCGAGGCTGAGAAGCTCGAGAAGAACAAGCTCATCTTCCTTGAGCTTACCCAGGGTGAGTCAGCTTCTTGTGTGTCATGGGACGCAGGCTAATGAGTAGTCTGCCTCTGGGGTAACTCTACCGACTTGTCTCTCCTTATCGACATGACCGAGGATGATATCAAGAAGCTCCAGTCTACCGGTGGTGAACACCTTGCTGCTACCGAAAAGAACATTCTCGGAAACGACTTGCACAAGCTTGCCGACTACGCCATGACCCTCAAGAACGGTCGAGTTGACTTCATCTTGGACAATGCCGGTTCGTCCGCTGCCAAAGGTGCAAGCAGCCAGCCAGCTGACAATCAGGTTTCGAGCTTTATTGTGATTTGGTCTACGCCGATTGGCTCATCCAGTCTGGAACCTGCTCTCAGGTCATCTTCCACGGAAAGAAGATCCCTTGGTTCGTTTCCGATGTCACCAAGCGGGATTGGGATTGGATCCTCAACTCTTGTGTCTACGGTCAGCTCTTCGAGGATGCTTCCGAAGCCGAGTGGGATTCGCTCCGAACTCTCGGTCACCGATGGAAGCAGTACGAGAAGGAGGGCAAATGGAGGTACGAGGCCCACCCCTTCTGGTGCACTGGATACACCTTCTGGGACTTGCACTCGGAAGCACCCGATCTTTTCCAGCATTTGTCCGAGTCCGACTTGGTCATCTTCAAGGGAGATCTCAACCACCGTAAGCTTTCCGTGTGCGCGTATATACAGTAGCTGACAGACAGGAAAGCTCACTTACGATTGCCACGCTCCCCTTGACACCCCATTCTCTGCCGCCATTGGACCCCTTGCTTCCGAGCCAGGAGCCCCCCGAGTCGCTTCGCTCCGTACCATCAAGTCGGACGTTGTCGTCGGTATCCCATCCGGAGTCGGAGAGAAGCTTGATGAGGAAGAGCCAGGATGGAAGATCTCTGGTAAATACGTAAGTACCTCACATCCTTGTTCAGGACAATGACTGATATCTAGGCTGTTGTCCTTCTTTCCGAAGGTCGACCTGGAGAGGCTCCCCAGTTCGCCTAAGCGTCTGAGGTTTATGTGGCTTGGTGATTATGACTGTTGAGTAAAGATGAGGAGTAACGTGATTTTGTTTGAGAGGTATATATCAACATGTATCTCGATGCCGCAGCTATCACCGTCTAACTAACTTTCCGAGAAGCTTGAGCGATGATTGCACACATGACAAGAATATGTTGAATACATGTAGCCTCAAGACTGTTTGGATCTACTTGGAGCTCTGGGTTGAATCGACTATCGTCCGTTCACTAGGCGTTGAAGCATCTCGACCTACTTCCCCTGACTTTGGTTGTCGACCACGTAGTGACTGATCATCCAATGTAGTAGTCGCAGCTGTCGGCGAGTAGGGCTCATCATCCCCATCTGCCAGTTTCTCGTCGGTCGGTTCCTCAGCCGCTGGTTTTGGTCCTCCCGTTCTCTTTAGCGAGTACGCCCGAGTAGGCAATGTGATCTGTCTGTCAGCACGATCCCTCGCAGCGAAGAATGACATACAAGGAGACAAGCGAAGAAGAAAGCAGCATCGATGATCCAACATAACTACCCATCAGCTACTACACCTGAGGGTTCTGAGCTTACTCGTAAAGCATCCGAGAAAGCAGATAAAACAGCAGTTTTTGTTTCACCCTCTGGTAGAGCTGCTAAATCCCTATACCCAGCTGCGGAAGTTGGGACTTGAAATTCTGTTCCGTATCCTGGTATTTGTTCGAATCGGGATCTCATATCTGAATTTAAGATTGCAGTGAATACCGCCAGACCTGTTATCAGCTTCTGTCTGGTTTCTGTTTCATGGTGAGAGAAGGGAGCAAGGGGACATACCGATACTCCCACCGAGAGCTCTTGTGAGTTGCCAAGCACTAGTAGCAGCTGCCATTTCTTTCAATGGCATTGCCGCTTGTAAGATGAGAATCGGGGTTGATAGCGATAATCCAACTCCTACGGCTGTGACGACTTGTAAACCTTCTTGAAGAGCGTAAGGGATTGGGTATTTGAAGAAAATGTAGAATAAGATCATTCCGATTCCAGCCAAGCCGTATCCGACCCATGCTACTGGTCTTACTATCCTTAATCGAGAATTGATCAGGCCCGCTACTTTATCAGCTTGGTTTCTTCACAGAACGAGAGACAGCTGACCGATGACGGTAGACCATGAAACTCCACATGCGTATGGGAGGAGGTCAATACCGGACTTCAAAGCGCCTGAGCCGTTGACTCCCTGAAACATCTGTGGGAGAAGGTAGTTTGAGGGCATGAATGCGACAGCATGTAATGTAGAGGCGATCAAGAAGAATAAAGTAGTTCGATTCTTGAACATTCGCTACCTATAAGCTCAACGTATTCAGGGGTGGGGATAAGCTTACAGCGGGTATAATAGCAACTCGCTTGGTAGTCATGAAATGAGCAATAGCGGCACAGAAGAACACAGCTCCAACGGCAATAACGGCGTATGCTCGTGGGGTATGGAACCCATAATCTGCTGCTTCGGAGAATCCGACAATAAGGAGAGCACCAGCAGCCATGATCAATGCCCTGCATGTTAGCTTTCAGACCACAGTGGGGACCATTGAAACGTACAATCCGATGAAATCGAATGTTTGCTTGAATTGGGCGAATGTGAGTTTCCGGGTTGGGTTGAGCTTAAGCGTGAGGAAAAGGCAGACAAAGGCGATACCTCCTGTTGGGAGATTGATATCTGCTATTAGCTTGACACCTTGACAGTCTCGGTAGCTTACAGAAGACCCATCGCCTGATATGTCAGCTTGATCACTATGACAAAGATTCAGTCAGCTTACCAGGAAACGCGCTCTGTGAGAAGACCACCGATGATAGGCCCCAGAACACTTGCAATACCCCAGATTCCACCGATGAAGCCTTGCCAGTATCCTCTCGTTTCTAGTGGGGTGATATCGGCTGGTAGTCAGCTACGTAGTTGTTACATTAGCTAAGGTCTCTTACCCACGACAATATTTCTGGAGGATCAGCAAAGAGTATTCGAGCTGGGACTGGAGACAACTAACGACATCCCGATAATGGTACCTCCTCCTAGACCCTTAAAGGCTCGACAAATAATCAACCTACCATCAGCTCACTCTCCTGGACACGAAGAATTCGCTTACCAAGTCATATTCTTAGAAGCACCACACAAGGCGGAAAAGACGACAAAATCGATGATCGCAATATACAGTAACGGTTTTCTACCCACAATATCCGATACTCGACCATTGACGGGAGCAAGGAGAGTCATTGCTAGTGTATATGACTTTTATCAGCTCCGCCTTGGGTGTTGAGGAAAGCTTACGGTGCCGACCCAGGAGTATTCTGAGGGGGATGCTCCTAGTTCTTCGGAGATTTGGGGGAGGGCTGTTGCGACGATCTGGAATCAGCTTGTCCCTTCGTGGGATTATCTGGGAAGATAGCTTACAGTCATATCTAACGCGGCTAGGAACAGCATCAACCCGATTCTTCTATTTTAGCTTCGTCGGCTACATGAGTTGA
>Ga0308160_10007389_pt1 | contig 10935 bp, 10 predicted proteins | sample PhyFR1_FD_201036 | JGI IMG/M metagenome (GOLD analysis project Ga0308160, IMG submission 201036) | Phyllosphere microbial communities from UC Gill Tract Community Farm, Albany, California, United States - DLSLF.R1 | ecosystem: Host-associated > Plants > Phyllosphere > Unclassified | place: USA... | reverse complement strand
GGAATGCTTGTACGTTACTTTGCTGCCGCACGCGCCGCCGCGGGTTTCGAGGAAGAAAAGTTCAACCTGCCCGACGGCGCTACAGTTGCGGATCTGGTGAAAGCTGTAGCGGCCGTGGAGCGGCCGGAGCCCCCAACGGGAACCCCGCCGCTTCCCCGGATCCTTTCCCGCAGCAGCTTCCTGCTCAATGAGGTGGCCGTGCGGGACCATGCAACCGTGCTGGGTCCCGACGACGTGGTGGACGTGCTGCCGCCCTTCGCGGGGGGCTAGCGGACCTGGTTCGGCGGTTTTAGCCGCCGCTCACTTTCCGGCCAAGGCAGCGCGGACGCTCCCGGCAACGGCAGCGGCCCCCGTCTGGCCCATGATGATTGTGTAGTGGTTGACGTCCGGCACCTGCGTGAGCCGCAGCGTGGGAAGCTTTGCTGCCCAAGACTCCAGGTATCCCGGAGCGTAAAGGGCTGCCGGCTCGTTCAGCAGTCCCCGTGGCGCCCGGAGGACTTCTGTTTCCACGGCGAGATGGTCCAGTGCCGTCAGCAGCGAAGCGCCGCGGTGCAGGTCCGCCGTGTCTTCCGCCATTGCCTCATACCGCGTGGCCGGCCGAAGTTCCGGCTCTTCGCCGGTGAGGTCGTAGTCCACATACGCATCCACGAGTGGACCCCAATCCGAGCTGAAGGCGGGGTGCTGCTGCCAAAAGGAGCGGTAGACCTCACGGCTTGGGAAGGTGGCATTGAGCCGCTCGGCAGCCGGACCCAGGACGGAGGAGATGATTTCGTCGTCCGAAAGGCCGGCCGGCACCTGCAGCGGCAGGCCCCCATCCACCAGTACCAGTGACCGGACGCATTCCGGGAACAGGTCTGCAAGGACCAGCGAGGCGAAGCCGCCCATGGAGTGTCCCACCACGACGACGGGCCCCTCCGCCAGTTCCTCCAATACGGCGGCCAGGTCCTGCGCATGCGAGGTCATCCCGTACGGTGCCGGCAGTTGGTTGCTGCGGCCGCGGCCGCGCAGGTCCGGAGCGATGATCCGGACCTCGGGCAGTGCCGCGGCGAGATAGGCCCACGATTTGTGCGAGGCAGTGACGCCGTGGACGGCAAGGATAGTGGGAGCGGCAGGATCATCCGGTCCCCAGACGGCGGTGTGGAGTGTTCCGCCGCGCACCGCCACTTCCGCTGTGCGGTACGTTTCCTGGCTGGCTGTCTGGGTCATGGCAATGTCCCTTCCTGGGGCGGGGTGGTTTTAGCAGCGGAGTCAGGCGCAAGGCCACGCTCGATGAACTGCATCATTTCTTCAAAAACTTCTTCGGGCACCTCAGGCCTGGCTCCCTCGACCGGCGGTGCGCCTTCCGCGTCCCACAGGACCCAGCGCATGCCGATCAGTTCACCGATGCCCATAAGGGCCCAGGCTGCGACCGTGGGATCCATCTCCCTGACCTCGCCGCTGGCCTGCGCCGTCTTCAACCCTTCGATGTAGCCGTTCACGATGCGGGTGTAGTGCAACCGCAAGGCGCCCGGGGAAACGAACTCGGCCTGCCGGATGATCCGGTACAGCGCAGGGTGCTGGGCGGTGAAGCGGAAGAAGGCGCGGAATCCTGCCCGTTCCGCTTCCATCCGGTTGGGGGCGTTCCGTGCCGCGTCGGTCATGGCGTGCCGGACCCTGCGGTTGAGGTCCTCCACCACCTCGTCGAAGATGGCCTGCTTGCCGTCAAAGTACAGGTAGAAGGTCCCCAGACCCACGCCGGCGGACTCGGTGATCTTCACAATCGAGGCCTCGTGGTAGCCCACCGAGGCGAACACCGACTCGGCCGCCTCAAGCAGCTTGGCCCGGGTGCGGTTGCCCCTGGCGGTGCGCGGTGCCGTGCTCATGCCTGTCCTCCTGCCGCGGGTGCTGGTCCTGGGGCGGGTGCCGCTCCCGGGGCGGTACGGCGGGACAGGTCCTCGCGCAGCTTGGCCCGCAGGACCTTATTCAGGGCTGTCCGCGGCAGGCCGGCAACCATTTCGATCCGTCCCGGGACCTTGAAACGGGCCAGCTGTGAGCTGCAGTGTTCCAGCAGATCCTGTTCGTCGGTGACCACGCCCGGGCGGAGCACGACGAACGCCAGACCGCTTTCACCCCAGCGGGGGTCCTCCACGCCCACCACTGCGGCCTGTGCCACGGCCGGGTGGCCCAGCAGGACCGCTTCCACTTCGGACGGAGACACATTCTCCCCGCCGGAGATGTAGATGTCCTTGAGCCGGTCCACCACCCGGATGTAGCCCTCGGCGTCCCGTTCCACCAGGTCGCCTGTATGGAGCCAGCCGCCGGCCAGGGCAGCCGCCGTGGCCGCGGGATCCCGGAAGTAGCCGGCGAACACGCCCGGGCCGCCCACCAGCAGTTCGCCGCTGGCCGCGCCCTCGAGGATTTCGCCGGTGGCCGGATCCGCCACTGCCACGGAAACATGGGGATACGGTTTGCCGGAGTAGCCCACCATCCGCTCGGCGTCCTCATTGGGCAGGCAGAGCACGTTGGGGGACGCCTCGGTCAGCCCATACCCCTGGCTCAGGGCCACTCCCCTGCGGTGCCAGATCCGCAGCAGCGGCGCCGGCATGGGGGCCCCGCCCACCACGGCATGCCGCAGGCTGCCCAGTTCGGCAGTGGCGAAGTCCGGATGTTCGGCAAGCATGAGGTACTGCGTGGGCACCCCCATCAACATCGTGACGCGCCGTTCGGGGATTAACTGCAGGACCCGGCCCGGATCGAATCCGCGTTCCAGCACCACGGTGGCCCCCACCCACCACGCCAACAGGGGCTGGATGTTCCAGCCGCCCACGTGGAACTGCGGCAGCACGGCCAGGACCACATCGCTGCTGCCCATGTCGAGGGTGCGCGACAGCGAAAGGTTGTTCCAGAAGCAGTTGGCGTGCGTGAGCACTGCGGCTTTGCCGGCCCCCTCGGTTCCGGAGGTGAAGATCATCATCAGGGCATCGTCGTCGTGCACGTCCTGGCGTGCCGAGGGTTCGGGCACCGGTGTTACCCGTGTAGGCGGCGGCACGGATTTCTCCACGCCGCCGGGCCCCAGCGAGGAGCCACGCAGCCGGTGCGGAAGCAGGGCGCAGGCTGCCGCACCGAGTGCTTCCAGGTCGTCTTCCATGAGCAGCAGCTGCGGCTCGGCGAGTTCCAGTTGCAGGGCCAGTTCCCGGGGCGCGAGCCGCCAGGACAGGGGCACCAGCACCAGCCCGGCCTTGGCGCAGGCGAAGAAGGCCACCACGTGGTCCGAGCTATTGCCGGTGAGAGTGGCGATCCGGTCGCCCACCACGTACCCGGCGGCCCGGAACCCCGCGGCGAGGGCAGCGGCCCGGCGCTCCAGTTCCCGGTAGGTCAGGGTGCAGCCGCGATCGTCAATGGCAATCCGGTGGGGCGTGGCCTGGCTGCGGTCTGTGGTCCATCGGCCCAGGGTGTGCAGCCCGTCGCCGGTGGGTCCGTTGGTGCCGGTCATGCAGCGTCCTCCAAAATCTCGCGGGGTGTTTCGGCGCCGCCGTTCCCCGCCCGTCCGCGGCGCCTGCGGCCCAGCCGTTCGGCGGTACCAGCGAGGCCGCCGGGAAGGAAGAGCACCACGAGGATGAAGAGCGTGCCAAGGATGAACAACGGTTCAGACAACGGTACCCGCAGGATGTCCGGGAGGGACCTGACGGCCTCGGAGTTGGCGAGGGCGGTGAGGCGCTGGTCGAGGATGGTGTAGAAGACGCCGCCGATCACGGCGCCCCAGCGGGACCCGACGCCGCCCAGCACCACCATCACCAGCAGCGTTATGGTCAGGTCCGAGGAGATCGCCCGCGGGATAGCGCCGCTTTGCAGCAGCAGGAAGACCATGCCGATCACGCTGACCAGGATCGCAGAGAGCACAAAGATCAGCAGTTTGACCAGATAGGGCTGCAGGCCAAGGACGCGGACCCGCAGTTCGTTTTCCCGGACGGCGGCGGCCGCGTGCCCGGCCCGCGAGGACTGCACCCAGGTGACGATCACGAACACGGCCACCAGCACGGCCAGCGCCAGCCAGTACAGGTTGCGGGTGTTGACAACCCCGACCAGGAAGTCGGGCAGGTTGTCCGTGCGCAGCGTCAAGCCCTCGTCCCCGCCGGTTTTGCCGTCGGGGTTCCGTCCCACAATCACCGAACCGGCCTGGGCAAAGGCGAGGGTAACCATGGCGAACGGGATGCCGCTGACACGCAGGCTGATGCTGCCCACCACGTGGGCCAGCACAATCACGACCAGCAGGGTGAGCCCCATGGCCGGCAGCAGCGGGATGTCCAGGTTCTGCAGGATGATGGCCAGCCCATAGACGCCGGCGCCAAAGTAGAGCGCATGCCCGAAGGAGAGCAGGCCGGCAACGCCGAGAAGCAGGTGGTAGGTAAGGGCCGCGGCGGCCATCAGCATGCACATGGCCAGCAGTTGCAGGGATCCCGGGGTGTAGCTGGGACCGGGCAGCACGCCGGGCAGCGAGATGTTCAGCAGCGGGAGCAGGACCAGGAGCAGCACGCCGGCCAGCCCGGCAGCCCACGCCGCAAGGCGGCGGCCGGTGATGCCAGGACGGCCGGTGTCCGGGGCGCCGCCCGGCGCTCCCCCTGCCCCGCGCCTGCCGGTCCGGCGTTTCCCCGTCGGGAGGGTGGCGCCGCTGCCGACCGCGGGCCGGCCGGTGCTGTTGGTATCGGTGTCGGTGGTCATGCGGTTCTCCCGAGCAGGCCGGAGGGACGGAACAGCAGCACGAGCGCCAGCGCCAGTACAACGACGAAGTCGCCGGTGCCGCCGAGGTAGAAGTTCGCGAACTGCTGCAGGACGGCGACGGCGACGGCGGCGATGGCCGCGCCGGTCAGCGAGCCGAGCCCACCGATCACCGTGACGATGAAAGCGAAGATCAGCAACGATCCGCCGAGCATCGGTGAAACGTAGCCGAAATAGTGCGAGGCAAGGACGCCGCCGAGTCCCGCCGCCGCCCCGCCGATGGTGAAGACGAGGGTGAAGGCCTTCCGGACGTCGATACCGAGGGCGGTGACCATGGACCGGTTTTCGACGCCGGCGCGAATGATCATGCCGTAGCGGGTCTTCTTCAGGAAGTACACCAGGGCCAGCAGCACCATGACGGCGGCAACGATGCAGACGAAGCGGTCATTGGGAATCCGGGCACCGAGGATGTCTGTCGTGTCCTTGAACCAGGCGGGGCCCTGGATGTAGACCGGGTCGGTGCCCCAGATGCCATCGAAGAGGGCCACCGTGGCGAGCGAGAGGCCCAGGGTGATGAGCACCTGCTCGATGTGGCGCTGGTACAGCCGGCGGATCAGGACGAACTCGGTGAAGGCGGCGAAAGCAGCCCCGGCCGCCGCCCCGATAATGAGGGACAGCAGGAAGATACCCCAGTTGTCGGAGCCCGCGCGGCGGGCAATCTCCCACCCGGTGAAGGCTCCCAGGGTCAGGAACGCCCCGTGCGCGAAATTGAGCACACCCATCAGCCCGTAGATCAGGGACAGCCCGGCGGCAACGAGGAAGTACAGCGCACCCAGGCCAAGGCCGGTGAACAGCAGCAGGATGACGGTGCTCACAGGGCAGCGCCTTTCTCGACCGGGTCCCCGTGGGACGCCGCGTCGGTGGAGACACCGAGATGCCTGTGGATCAGGCCGGCGTCATCAAGGAAGTCGAGGGCACGGCCGGTGTGGACCACGCGTCCGCCGGAGAGCACGACGGCTCCCTCCGCGAGCTGGCGGACCACGTGCAGGTTCTGTTCAACGAGCAGGATCGGCACCGTCTTGGCTGCTTCGGCCAGGGTGTCGGCCACCTCGCCGACGATCTTGGGTGCAAGGCCCTTGGTGGGCTCGTCGACCAGCAGGATTTTATTGGTGTTGAGCAGGGCCCGGGCCAGCGAGACCATCTGCTGCTGTCCGCCGGAAAGGGTGCCGGCCATCTGGCCCGCACGGGCCAGCAGGTCCGGGAAGAGCTCCTCGACCAGCTGCCGGCGCGGGCTGGCGTCCCGTTCGGCGAGCCGGAGGTTCTCCGCCACGGTCAGCCCGGAAAAGACCTCGCGGTCTTCCGGGACGTAGCCGACGCCGCGCTGGATGATCTTGAAGGTGGCTTCCTTTTCGATCCTTTCACCGGCCAGTTCCACGACGCCGGTGCGGTCGATCAGCCCGATAATGGCCTTGATGGTGCTGGTCTTCCCGACGCCGTTGCGGCCCAGCAGTGCCGTGATGCCCGTGGCCGGCACCGTGAAGGACACGTCCTCGACGACCTGCTGCCCGGCGATCCTGGCGCTGAGGCCCTCGACCCTGAGGATGGGAGCGGCCTCGGCGGGGCGGTGTTCGGCTGCGGTGCTCATACTGGTTCTCCGAGATAGGCGCTTTGCACGGTGGGGTCGGCCATGACGGCGTCGGGGCTGTCCAGGGCCAGCAGGCTGCCGTGGTGCATTACGGCCACCCGGTCCACCAGGCCCAGCACGACGTCCATGTGGTGCTCGACCATCATGACGGTGCAGCCGCGGTCCCGGTGCATGCCGCGGATGATGGCGGTGAGGGACGGGACGTCTCCCGACGCCACGCCGGCCATCGGTTCGTCGAGCAGGACGACGGCGGGATCAGTGGCCAGCAGCACGGCGATTTCCACCTTGCGCTTCTCGCCGTGCGAGAGGTCCCCCGCCGCCGTCGTCAGCTTGCCGGTGAGGCCTACCTCGGCGATGGTGCCCTTGGCGATCCGCGAAGCCTCGTCCGAGGCCGAGGGGAAGCGCAGAATGCTGAAGCTGCCACCCAGTTTCGCCTGGGCGGCCAGCCTGACATTCTCCAACACGCTGAGCCGCGGGAACAGGTTGGAGGTCTGGAAGGTCCGTCCCAGCCCTGCCGACGCCCGGCGGTGGATCGGCGCTGCCGTAATCTCCCTGCCGTTCAGCGTGATGCTGCCCGCGGTGGGCCGCAAGACGCCGGAAATCAGGTTGAACAAGGTGGTCTTGCCGGCCCCGTTGGGGCCGATGACGCCGATCATTTCGCCGGCGGCGACCGCGAAGCCCACATCCTGCAGGATGCGTGCACCGCCGATCTGCAGACCGAGGCCGTCCATCGCGAGGGCGGGCAGGGCTGGGGTTGTCATACGGGTCCTACTTCTTTTCCGGCGGGGCGACGGTGTCGCCGGGGACGGCCTTGACCAGTTGCGGGGCCCACGTGTCACCCTTCTGGACCAGCTTTGCCTGGTACATGTCCTGAATCAGGGCGTGGTCCGAGGCGCGGACGGTTTCCTTGCCCTTGGGGCCGTCAAAGCTGAAGCCTTCGAGGGACTTGACCATGGCGTCCGGGTCGGTTCCGCCGCCTTCCTTGATGGCCTGGGCGATCAGCTGGCCCGCGACGAACCCGTCCGGGGTGAAGAGGTCCGCCTTGCCGCCGGCCTTTTCGACGCCGGCAATCATTTTCTTTTCCACCTCGGTACCGGAGGCGCCCGGGAAGTAGTGGCTCAGGAAGCTGATCTTGGAGCTTGCCGGGCCGTAGGCGCCGAAGCTGGACGCGTCGCCCAAGCCGGTGACGACGGGAGCGGCGTCAAACACTCCCTGTTGGCTAAGCGACTGCCACATGGTGCCGGTGGTGGCACCCGCCCAAGCCACGAAAACCATGTCCGGCTTGGCGTCCAGAAGCTGCCGCGCGAAGGGGGTGAGCTCCTGGTTTTCCGGGACGAGCACGGAGCTCACCGTGGCGCCCTTGGCTCCCAGCACGGCCTTGACCGCGGCGACGTTGCCTTGGCCGAAGGCGTTGTCCTGCGCGAACACGACGACCTTCTTGCCGTTGGGGTCGATGAAGGTACCTGCGGTGGCGACGTCCTGCAGGCTCTGGCGGCCGGAACGGAAAGTGTACTTGTTGACGCCCTGGATCGCGTCGGTGGCGGCAGCACCGGAAATGTAGAGGATCTTGTTCTGCTGCGCCTGCTCAGCAAGCTTGACGGCGATGCCGGAGGACGCGGTGCCGCCGATGATCTTGTAGCCCTTGCCGATCATGTCCTTGGCGGCGGTGACCGCCTTGTCGGGGTCGCCTGCGTCGTCGGCGTAGGTCAGGTTGATCTTGGCGCCGTTGATCTCGCCGGTGCCGTTCGTGGCGTAATCGATGCCGGCCTGCAGGCCCTGGTAGTAGGTTTCGCCATAGGCAGCGAGGGCACCGGTCTTTGAGTAGATGATGCCAACGTTGACCGGCGCGGCCGCACTGCCGGAGCCGGACGGAGCACCTGCACCCGCCGTTGGTGCGCAGGCGCTCAGGGCCAGCCCGGACGCCATAACGGCGGCCATCAAAAACTTCTTTGTTTCCTTCACGGGATGCCTTTCGGTGAAGATCCGCGGGTGTGGTGTGGGAGGGAAGAACCCCGTACCTGAAAGGTGATTCAGATTACAGCAAATGTAGAGTCAACCCTCGGTTCTGTCAACGGTAAAAGCGCAGGTGAGTCGGCCGTCAGGCCTCTCGGTGGCAGGGGTGCACCGACCCCGCGGGAAGGTCCCGGCTAATCACGCGGCGCGGAGGGCACCCTTTGGCACACGGTGGTCATCAGGGGGACCAGTTCATTGCGATGACGGCGCCACAGGCCGGCAGAGTGCGTCAGCACGCCATCGCGCGCGTTAAGCACGTGCCTGACGGTGGCGGAGCCCCGGCGGCGCTCCACGGTCAGGGTGCCGTCGCGCCACGTGGCGCGGTCACGGCTTTCGAGCGGCATGCCGGCAGCGGTTGTGTGGTACCAGAAAGTGTTGGCGTGGATGGGGTCGGCGGCGAAGATCCCAACACCCTCGGAGCAGGAACCGTCGGGCTCCGTGTGGCGGTAGGTCATGGCGACCGCGTGGCCGCCGGCGGCCGTGGCGAAGGCGACTTCCACCGCGTCTGTATGTGCCGGGCTCCAGGCGGTGGCTTCCCAGTGCGTGGTGCCGCTCCAGTGGCCCAGGAAGGCTCCCAGCGCTTCCGGTACCGGGCCCGGCGGCAACGGTCGGTCCATGCTTCCTCCGCGCTGCTTCCCGTTTCAGACCACCATCATCACGCCCGCTCCTGCGGCTGTAAAGAAGTCCCTGACGCGGGCGCCGGCCCGCGGTTCGGGTCCTGCGGCCGGGTTACTGGAGCCGGTTCCTACAGCCCGAAGGTTTCCGTCTCCTCGAAGGGTCCCACCACGGTAATGGTCCGAGGCGCGGCAGCGAGTTCGGCGGCCAGTTCCTGGACCTGTTCGGCGGTGACTGCCTTGATCAGGCGCAGGGTCTCGTCGATGTCCTGGTATTCGCCGGAGACCAGCTCGGCCCGGCCAAGCCGGGACATACGGGAGCCGGTGTCCTCCAGGGCCAGGACGATTCCGCCGCCGAGCTGTCCCACTGCCTTGCGGAGTTCATCCTCGGAAATGCCGTGTTCGGCGAGCTTGTCCAGCTCCACGCCGAGCAGGTCCACCACCTGCCGGACCTTGGACGGAGTGCACCCGGCGTACATGCCGAAGTAGCCGGCGTCGGCGTAGGACGATGCAAAGGAGTAGGTGGAGTACACCAGGCCACGCTTCTCGCGGACTTCCTGGAACAGCCGGGAGGACATGCCGCCGCCGAGGACTGCGTTCAGGACGCTCATGACGTAGCGGCGTTCATCGGTGGCGACGATCGTGGGGCATCCCATGATGATGTTTGCCTGCTCCACGGCGCGCTTGACCACGTGCAGCCCGGCTGTCCCGGTGATCAGGGCGCGTTCGGTGGAGCGGCGCTGCACGGGCGCCGCGTCGGACTGCAGCGACCACCCCGCGGACTCGAGGGCATCCACCACAAGTCCGCATACGACGTCGTGGTCCAAACCGCCCGCGGCGGTGATAACCAGCTCCTCCGGCTTGTAATACCTGCGGTAGTGCTCCCACACCGCATCCCGGGCCACCGCCCTGATCGCCGCGGGGGTGCCGCCGATGGGGCGGCCCAGCGGGTGGCTGCCAAGGACCTTGGCCACGAAGTGCTCGTGGGCGACATCGGTGGGGTCATCGCTGTCCATGGCGATTTCTTCCAGGATGACGTCGCGTTCCTGCTCCATCTCGTCAGGGTCCAGCACGGCCCCGGTGATCATGTCCGCAATAACGTCGATGGCCATGGGCAGGTCCGTGTCCAGGACCCGGGCGAAGTAGCAGGTGCTTTCCTTGGCTGTTGCCGCGTTGGATTCCCCGCCCACCTCGTCGAAGGCCGAGGCGATCTCCAGGGCGGTGCGCCGCTTGGTTCCCTTGAAGAGCAGGTGCTCCAGGAAGTGGGTGGACCCGTGCTGGCCTGGGGCCTCGTCGCGGGACCCGACGCCCACCCAGAACCCGATGGTGGCTGACCGCTGGCCCGGCATCGCCTCCGTCAGTACCCGCACGCCTCCTGGCAGCACTGAACGGCGGACCTCGGACCCGCCGTCGGAGCCGTGGACCAGGGTGTCGCCGGCGTGGTTCTGCTCAAGCGGCAGGGGTACAACAGTCATTGATGCCTTTCAGGAGGGGCAGCCGGATCTGGCTGCCATCGTAACAGCGGCGGGACCGGTGGATCATCCACCGGCCCCGCCGATTCATGCTTCTGCCGGGAGTCCCGGGCTGTTAGACGTCAACGCCTTCAGCGGGCTCCGTGGTGTGGGCGCGCTCGGTGTCGGCCGGAGCCTCTTCCTCGGCTACCACCGGGGCAAGCGAGAGCTTTCCGCGGTCGTCGATCTTGGTGATTTCCACCTGGATCTTCTGGCCGACGGAAACCACGTCCTCCACGTTGTCCACGCGCTTGCCGTTGGCCAGCTTGCGGAGCTCGGAGATGTGCAGGAGGCCGTCCTTGCCCGGGGTCAGCGACACGAAGGCACCGAAGGTGGTGGTCTTGACGACCGTGCCCAGGTAGCGCTCGCCGATCTCGGGGACCTGCGGGTTGGCGATGGCGTTGATGGCGGAGCGTGCTGCGTCGGCAGACGGGCCGTTGGTGGCGCCAATGTAGAC
>Ga0308160_10007388_pt1 | contig 10936 bp, 12 predicted proteins | sample PhyFR1_FD_201036 | JGI IMG/M metagenome (GOLD analysis project Ga0308160, IMG submission 201036) | Phyllosphere microbial communities from UC Gill Tract Community Farm, Albany, California, United States - DLSLF.R1 | ecosystem: Host-associated > Plants > Phyllosphere > Unclassified | place: USA... | reverse complement strand
GAGGCGTACCATCGGAATCACCAATATCGCTACACTGCTACTAATGGTCAGAAGTCAGGAATGTCTAGGGGATAACACACTCACTATATCTCAATATCACTTCGCAACTCCATTCATCCCGGCGTGACTCTCCTTCTCCTGCTCCCCAGTCATCGCGTCCGACCTTCTGGTAGCAGGTTTAGTCGTAGGAGGCTTCCTGTCTCTGCCCTTGCCGAAGATTCCGCCGCCGAATAGTTGCATCTGAGCTTTGGAGGCGGGCGCGTAGATACTTCTTGACTCGAGGATTGCTGGTCCAGCTTGACCAGCGTTTGCGAGAGCGTTGAGTCCCATTGTGGTTAGAGAGGATTGTGGAGGTGTTAGAAGAGTGTGAGATGCAAAGAATGAGAATGAGAATGTGAACAGTCAATCTAATATAGTGAGCTGAAGGCCGAGGGGTGATGTAGCCGTGCTTCCTTTATTGATTTGTCACTTGTTGTTACAGGTCTCACGGGCACCGATGACCTTCGGCCTCGGCTGCCTCGACTTCCTCGGGCATGCAACTGATTCAGGCACGGATGTCGATCTTGGAACACACTGTGGGAAAGTTAGACGTCAAGTTGAGTTCGCGTCGCGTATCAAGGGGTCAATGTAAAGCACCTGCTCATACTACTTCACCGCGGCCACTACGGCTCATCATGTCAACCCCTCCCACCGCCTCAGGATCTCGCCCTAGGACGACACCGACGCCCGGACGACAGCCGGTTCCGATAATGACCGAAATCTGGGATGAAGACTTCGAATTCCCCACTCTCGCTCTGCCCAAGAACAAGAAAGCCGAAACACCTAGGAAACGCGAGTCGGAAGTTGCGAGTCCTGTGGAAGACTGGGGAGAATATGGATGGGATGATAGTCCGCCCCCGGCATTGTCGCGCATGCCAATTGCCAACCTTGGGAAACGCAAATCACCTACTCAACCCGATATTGGGAGGTTGAGTCTGAGCTCACCTCGAGCTTATGATTCAACGTCGTCGGATCTACACCTTCCTCGCTCGCCTACATCGCCGGGGATGAGTGGGATATCGGCATCGAGCTCTGCGTTGCAGCTTGTCTCTGGACAACCTGGACCATCGACTTCCGCTTCGAATCAACGCTCGAGATCCGGTTCAACTTCAGCGACGGTCCGCAATAGACTCATCAAACGGCATCCCTCTACCTCTTTCATTCCTATCGCATCATCTTCGTCAGTCGATGTCTCCTCCATCATATCACCTCCATTCCCAGGTGCTCGAAGCTCCTACGACCTCTCACGCCCAGCCCCGACACCGCCCTTACCCTTACCACTCCCTCGATCAAAGTCGGGAGAGCAAATGCCTCCTCCACCTTTACCCCTTGGACACTCGAGACAGAAGAGCAAATCAAAGTCTAAAGTTAGGCCAATATCGCGTCAAGGCGAGATCAGAGTATCTGCCATTCCGCTATCTCCATCCAGCGATCACACACAGAACGTGGATCAACCTCGCAGGCCGAGCTTCTGGAAACGATTATCAGGGCAACCATTGATGGGGGAGCCAATCTCATCTCCTGGATCATGTAAGCTTACGTAGTTTCGAATGACGCTGACGATAGATATCCAGGATTCAGTCAAGCTGCAGCATAAGCGGAGTGCTTCTCTAGGGCGGAGGAATATTAGGGATGTCGAATTGACTCCACCGGTACCACCTTTACCTGCCAACTTGCGATCACCTAGCGCTACGTCCACAGCATCCAACACATCCGTCTCGTCCTCGAATCGGTCCGGTCCAACTTCCATCTCGTCAATCATACGTAGAACAGCAAGTGGATTATCCAGGAAATCGCAAAAGGGCACTCCTCCACCATCCGCATACCCATACGCCAGCAATCAGAGTAGTACAGCTTCAATCGACTCGGTTCCGCCGACTCCACCGTTACCAGCCGGCGTTGTCTCACAGAATACGCCAAGCACGCCCACATCTCACTCATTTTCGAGGGGATACCACCTACCCTCGCCTTCCCCTCAGTCCCCATATCGACCTACGCTGGGCTCTACGACTGCGTCGGCCAACATGCCCCAATCGACTTCATTCCCACTTCGCATGCCGAATACGAGTGATAGCAGCGATACCGAAACGGAACCTGAGGGAGAGCAGCAGGCCACGCCTCGCCGCAAAAAGATCAGGCCGGTCTCCGCCCTGCCAGCGCCAAGAATGGGAATAAGCAGAGGTTGGAATGCGGAGGGATGGCGGGGATTTAGTGATCAAGGCCCATCGGGTTCCAAGCCGACGAGTATGGTGGGTAAACGTTCTTCGTCATCGGAAACTCCTCCACCTTCCTCGACTACTTCACCTCGAGCGCCTAACTTCGCAATGTCAACTGCCAACACAATTCGTCGGATTGGCTCGATATCAAAGAAACATGGAAGGAGACTATCGGGTGGATTCATGTTTGGTGGGACTCCCACTTCGAGCAACCAGTCGTCACCTAGTACATTCCTCGAACCAGTATTGGGCTCGCCATCAAAGCCTGGACGTCGGGTAGACAGTACCGAGGTATCCCAAGATGAGCTTCGCCGACTGGAACGCGAGTCGAGCAGGGTGGAGGAGGACGAGAGTTTCGACCAAACTCCCGAGATGCGTGATGCCCCTGCTTCAGCACCTACTTCACTCTTCCGGGCTACCTCGACTTCGGGTATGACTACTTCCGCCTCGGAGGCTACTATCATGGGACCGAGCAAGGCGGAGAAGGAACGAAGGAGGCAGAGCTGGAACGATTTTGTCATCCCTAAAAGCATTATGGAGATGCAGTCTGGATTAAACAAGAATAGGAGTGCTATCAGGCACTTTGATGCTGGAATTCGACGTAAGCTCCTTCGACCAAGTGGAAGGAATGAGCTGACTCTCAGGACTCGAGATACTGCTTGACGAGCGCGATCGAGCTTGGCAGAGTGTCGAGGCGTCTAGATCTGAAGCAACGGCAGCGAGCTTTGAAAAGCTCAATCACGAATTCAGGGATGAATGGGCGATCGCCAGTGTCCTTGTCCGAGTCGGTAATACTGGTCGAGCAGAGAGTGGTGCTCGTGTATCTTCCGATTCGGCAGATCACAGCAGTCCCCGGACCCGGCGCATCACCATGGCCAGCGATGAAGCGGCTGCCGCGGGCGATATGCTGAGATCCGCTTCGGACGGTACAGCTCCACTCTCGTCCAGTGGTCCCTTTCGCTCGTCAACGCCCGCTAATGCTTCGAGTCCGATGTCGCCTCCCCGAGCTATGGCAGAGCGGTGGAGGGCGTCTACGGGTCGGCATGACCTCACGCCGCGTGAGCTTGAGCTTTTGCGGAATATCATGAATACGCCAGTCTCGCAGCGGCCTTCGTCAAGCGCTCGGCAAGCTAGTACCATTTCCAGCTCATCATCGCTTGGTTTCCGGGCTTCCGACTCGTCCAAGACAATCATCGCAGCTGCCACCTTACGACAACCGTCGAAATCGACTAATTCCGATCGATCCGTATCTCATGTCAGACTACCCTCGCCAAACGATTCTCCATTCATCATCCCCTCGGGATCTTTCCCATCACCAAACACAGCATCGGCACTTGCCAATCCGAATAAACCAAAAGGTTTCGCTGGATTCAAGGATTTCCTCCGGTCCATGTCTGTGAAACCTTCGTTCCCATCTAGTCCTTCTACTCGACGACTCAATTTCCTTTCTTCGCCCACATCGCCCAACTTTCCCATTAAATCTCCATTACAGCCAGCAGTAAGCCCGCAACCACCCACACCCAGCCCTCAACCGTCGATCGAATCGCCTGTACAAAGTCCACCGGGTCTAAGCGATCGTCAAAAGAAAAGAACATCCGTAAGGAACATATTCCGGTCTTCCTCTGGCGATTGGTCGGGATTGGTGAACAAGGATAAAGACAAGAAACCCGATTCAGTACCGCCTTTGTCTCGTCAACCATCTCAGCCTATCTTGATGAGGTCCAAATCGAAGTCGAAGCAGTCTTCACCTAGGCGGAAATTGTCGATCAAGACAGCTTACAAGGATCCTGCCCCTCCTATCGAATCACCCAGTCTCCCAGTGGACGATCGGACCGTCCGACCAAGTCAGATGGGAGGTCGCAAAAGCCGAATCATCGGTCTTGGATGGCCAGAACTCGAAGATGGTCTACCTCCGTCGACATTGACACCATCTCGCCCAGGCCCAATGCGACGATCTACCACCTCTGATAAAGAGGCCATATCCGAAGGACACAAGAAGGAAGAAACAGCATACTCGACCTGGTCAGATCTTCATGAAGGACAAGAGCAGAAAGTTAGGACAGCTTCTGCGCAAAGTGATGATTTCACTGTTGTCTTGACTCCGGAGAATTTACCGAGGATGTTGGAATATGTCCAGGACTGTGAGAAGACGTTGGGGAGGTGGAGAAAGAGGGCTGAAGTGTTTTTGGCTATGGGAGTACCGGCTTAGTTGTGTTTCCTGGTATAGTCTTCTGTGAGGTGCCTATATACTTCATGCATTGGTGGCGCTTGCTTCACCGGTGTACTGTGCTGCGCTGGCTTACCCTCTCATCTTGCCTAAACTCGACAAATTTAAGCTCTTTCCGAGCGCTGAAGTGTTTTCTGCTTCTCGATGAGGTGGCTCGGGAGTCGCATGCTGGTGTGATATCTTGCAAGTGACCTTCATACTTCACATCTTGACCGTGCTTCCCTTCTTGAGCTTCGCTGTCGGAGTTGACGGATCCTTTCTTCATATCGAAAGTTGCCTCACTTCCCCTCGATTCCATTGGAATACTACTCACACACTATATCCATCACCTCCAACACCACTGAATACTAAACTCGATACGAACGCCACTACTCAATCACCAATATGACCCAAGCTAATTCACCGAATACTTCTTGCGACGATGCCACAACGCGGGCATCCCAGACCTCATCTGAGGGGCAAACAGCCGACAATCTCACCCAGTATGAGCTCGGAAAGATCTTCAAACCTGGAAATTTAAGTCTGGGTGTCCATGTTGAATGCGTACCCATCGGCAGGGACTCTCGAGACGCAGTCAGAGAACTCGTCGTCCACACAAGCAACCCGTCCGCAGCTCGGGCTGACGGCAGCGTTCGACGATACATGCAATTTGCACGATCTTACCAAGGAAACCCGAGACTCTCCAACCGATCTTCTCTAGGTCAATCCCGAGCTCTGGCTGGACAGCTTAACTCTCAGAGTCCTTTCAGTGTATACCCCTTAAACAGTGCACAATCCGCCTTTATCGATAAATTATCACATGTCGAGCAGATCAGGTTTTCCGATTTCGAGGTGGAGACTGGGGTTGATGGGGTCGAGGAGTCTTGTCAGAGACCCACCGTCTCTGATACACTGCTATGCTTGCTGGGAGCTATAGTAGAGTGATGGGTTCTTCTCAATGCGAGTTGACAACAATATTCATTCTTCAAAGAAGAATGCCTATCTAACGGGTCTACTAGTTATATACCTATGCAGTCGATAACCGAGTCTGTACCTCGAAATGCTACCCTGAAGGGAGAACCCTGACAAGTCTACTCCTGTTGATGGACCTGGCAGTGATGACCAGGAGATCGACCAGTATCTTCTCACCCACTCTGTCAATATAGCTTGATCAGCACGTCTCAGTATATGCATGTACTTGTATATAGGGTTTCTAAGTGCTTGTACCCACGACGCTCCTCCCCGCATGCGGATGCTGTACGAGGCGAGGCACTTGCATGTCTTCACGAGTACGGCTTGCCCATTTCTTACTTCAGCTGAGAATGAGCAATCATTCCAGCTGCGACATCAGCTCTGCATGCGCATTATCAGTTGAAACATGGCTTACGATACACGTAACGCTGGTTCGCCACCGTCGTGACATGTACACCCTCGTTTTTGACATTCTGCAACATATTCGCTTCGTCCCACGGATTAGTCTTTTTCTTCACCTCATTCATTTTCGCATGAACAACTCTGAACATGACATATAGCGCCACCTTATGGTGAGTGTCATCCATGATGGGGATGCGGGACGCACCAAAGCTGCTAGACCACCTAGTACACCCCCAATGATGGCTCCTACGGCCGGTTTGGAGTTATCGACTGCTGCGCCTGGTGGATTTGGGTTTGTTCCGTTGCTCAGCGGTCCTGCTGGGGAGATGATCGTGGATGATGGAATGGTACTGGACCCTGCGACTGCCGGGAATGGTAGCGGAGCGGATGCTGGGGTCGGTACCGGTGCTGGTGCGGGGGATGCAGGAGGACTACCGTTGCCACTGTAAATCAGCTATGTCTCGTGCTGGTCGAAAGGTCTTACATGAACTGTGTCTTTCCATCTTCTCCCCAGGCTACCCATCTATCTACTACCAGACCAGTTCCTCCGCCCGCACCACCATCGAGAGCTTGGATAGTGAAGGTATGCTGAACGGCAGAATCGAGAAGAGTATTGAAATATAACAAGGTATTGTGGATTTCAACGTCTGATCTCGCTGACAAGGTTGCGACTAGAGAGCCGTCGATGGTTGCGCCGAAATTGCCAAGAGAAGGACCGGTCACCCCGTATATCGCTATTGCCGAGCCTTTTGGTCAGCAACGACGCCGTGCACATCAAAGAAAGCGTACCTTGGAACGTGACTGATACGGAAGCTCCAGCAGTCCCAGTCCAGCTTAGCGTGGTCCCACTATCCTCCCCTGTGACCTGGACTGGCGCGTGTGCACCGCCAGCTCCGACCTCTGCGAAGGTCCCATTGTAAGTTGGTCCAGGGGCGCTATCATCCAGCTCGACCTGCTGTGGAGCCCTGACCGGTCAGCATCACAGCAAGGAAGGGTAGAATAGCACTCACCCAGTCTGCGTCATCTGGGTCACCACGGTACCGCCTCCGAAGCTGATGGGGGTCTGCGAGCAGTCTCCAGAAGTACACTCAAATTGCAACAAGAAAGTGTTTGGATCGAGTTTCTCTCCAGTCCAAACCTGTCCCGGAGCCCATGACTGCGGTGTTTGGGAATTGACGCCTAGTGTAATCGTCCAGCCTGATTGGGCATTAAAGACCGGAGTAAAACTTGTACCTGTTGTTCAGCTTGAGACGGGAATTAAGGACATACAATATATGGAAGGGAATAAAATAGCAGCGGAGGCGGTAGCTGTCCAGAGGGATTGGTTGATTGCTCCAGCTGGCTGATCTGCCGCTAACGAGCTTACCCATTGCCCTTGAAGGGTTTTTGAGACCAGATTGGAGGGAGAATAGAGGAATAGAGGTGAAGACGATGGGACCCATAGTTGAGTCATGTTGGATGAGCAGGTTTGTACTGCTATAGTGAAGTAAGTGGATTAGAGGGATCATCTTTGTCAATGTCGTTCATTTACGAATGCGGATCACACGGGGGGATTGTCAAAGGGATCACCTAGATTGCCGAAAGGAGGAAAGCGATCAGGAAGGGGTGATCTGAAGGACCATTTCTCAGGTTGTAGGACAGCTTCATCGCTAGTCGGAGTGTGATAGAGCCCCAAAACCTCCATCAGTGATCACTGAATGGCGGTGAGGGGCCGATGGAACGGGAAATAACTACAGAAATCTTGCCACTGCCACCACAACCAGAATCAGAGGTTTCACAATTTGTGGAACGGTCAAGTGGAGGTGATCAACTCATGTCCACCCAGATCAACTTCTGGTGTATCACTTTCAAATCTCAGCTAAGCCGAGGAGAGTTCGCCAAGATGCAGGCGCCACGTTTGTAAGCTGCCTGATTATCTCCTTCCTGCTTAAGCTAAGAGCTTAGTCGGATGAACGAGCGGGAAGCCAATCCTAATCCGTTTGTCCTTCAATCTGTCCCTCAGTTATGGTGCTAATGATATCAGGTATATCGCGTTCATCCGGTCTCTAAGCAAGAAGAGGGATCATACAGTAAGCTTTCATTATCTTGACTCAGCTAATGTGAAGGATGCCGAGATGATCCTAAAGGCTGTTGGTGAGCTAGATTTCGATACCTGATGCGCCCGAACTGACAGAATAGCCGCACAGGTCAGATGACCCAAACTCTTCACCCGGGCAAAGCTGATAGAGGCAGATGAAGAAGATCATGGAGAAACGATTCATGTTTGTCGGGACGCTCGAGGAAGCAGAGTTTAATCGAGTTGTACGTTGTCCTGACCCGTCGGTATGCTGGAGAAAGCTGACAGCTAGTTCGCGGGTCGAAATTGGAATCATGGTCAGGTGAGATTTCAGTTTAGTTATGTCGGAATGTGGTTAGTGAAGAGCTGAACGGCAGAGTATAGAGCTGGTACTTCGACGCCCTGGTGGACAATTCCTACCGTACGTCAGCAAGCTGGGAGGTGAGACCCCCTGACAGCCAGTCTGCCATATATCGTCTCAGTCATGTGTCATGAGGTAAGCCACGAGCCCCGAGTATCACTGATACCCAGATGGCTCATATCGAGGTGAGCCGAGCTCGACATACAATTCTGACATTATAGCAAATGAACCATGGACCTAAATTTCAGAAGGTAAGCTTACCAAATCTTGTGCCTCGAAGCTGACAGATCAGCTCATGGCAGAAATCAAAGCAGATGTTCGGGAGATGCAGGCTAGAGGGAATTATGGTGATGGTGAGCTCAACAAGCCTGTTAGTAACCTTGAGCTAATGATCAGGGTTCTGGTCAGATGGAAACCAACTCAAAAACGGGGCGAAGATGGGAGGTGAGGGTCTGCGTATGTCCTGAAAGCCCCTGTGAAATGGTCCATTGATTTGACAGGTGCCTCCGACTTTCCCGAATACGTATGTGGAGTGACAGCTAGTGATGCTGCTAAAGCCACCCGTCCACGACGCGGGCCAGGTAGTAGTCGTGGTCCTGGACTGGTCAAGGGCGAAGCATCACATCTATCGGGTCGGCAGACAGAATACACACGCAAAGCAGGCAGACGCAATAACACCGATATGGGCGAGGGTGGCTCTAGGCTAGATGGACACCGGGGTCAGTTTATGCCTCCTATTGCGAAAATGAGCTGATGTCCAGAAATCACGAAGGCTGATAGGGATAATCGGAAAAGCTACATCGATGATCTGGTCAAAATGCTCGTTGATAGTGGGATGAGCGCTACGAAAGCGAGGTCAAAAGCCACGGAGACGTACGACGAGGCTCATCCGTGGTTCAAGCAGAATACCAGAGGTAAAGTGTGAGCTCTCCTTCACAATTCTAAGAGTACCGCTGATGATCGCAGGGCAAAGTCAAAGACGTAAGTCTGCCAGTCCTTGATAAATGTTCTCAGCTGACACCGGCAGGGCAGCGGAACTGCGAGCCGCCGCAGCCGAAAGGCGTTTAGCGAACCTAGCAGGCCCCTCGACTCTAGTCAAGATGGACCCAGACTCCGACGAAGATGTCAAAGAGGCCTTTAGTGAAGAAGATCAACCCGACGTCAAAGATCCAGACATCGGTTCAGATGAGCGCCGGCGGGATATGGAAGCCGAGATGAACGAGGATGAAAGGCGAGATTTGAGAGGGGGATGGGAAGATTTCGTCAAGGTTGAACCTGGTGAAGCTGGGCCTTCACGCCCGCCCAAACGTCGTCTCGAGGAAGATGTACAGCCGGCTCGCCCCAATAAGGATAGGTCGAAGCCGACATTCGGAAGCGATATGGTCGAGAAGGAACGGTTGAAAAGTCTTGGGATGGTCCAGACCACCCTGTCCAAGACTTCGAATACTGTTGGCTCTCGCCGACATTCAGGCAATGAAATTGAGGCGGAAGAAGTCAAGCCCCTCCTTACCAAATCGCAATGGGAATGCAAGCTTTGCACCTACGTCAATATAGCAGATCATGGTCGTTGTGGTAAGTTACATTGGAAGTGAGGGGCAAGCTGACTTTGGTAGAGGTTTGCCAAGCACGACCTGATGGGACAATGCCTCCTGGAGTGATTACCTAGATATGAATACGTTATGAGACACTACACCTCTTGTTCTCTATGCATTCCTATACCTTCTTATGGCTGGCGCCACTGGATTCCCCGGATAACGCCGACGCGTAGAATGTGGGGTATTTGTATTTGTCGTACCAGTTATTTGATTCCGTAGACACTGTACTCATGACGCCGACGAGTGCTCCCTTGAACCTAATCACATCTAAGACTAAGGTAGATAGAGTAGTATATACTCATTCGTTTGAGACCTCTTTTAATCGCCTATCACTGCATCCATCCACTGCTCTGAGATCAGTCTGGAGGTAGTGTAGCACGATCATTCGATTGCCGACCATCTTTCGACACTTTTGTTCATCCGCAACCGGTGCAACACCGCCTACACCGCCTTTTACGAAACAACGATAAAGTCGACGACCCGAACAATACGACTATTCATATCAGCAACAAGTTGATATCTCGACCAATCCTTATAATACATTTGTCGCGATCAATACCGCCAAGAGACCATATATTCGGGACCATTAGGCTGTGTCATACCTGTCTAAACTACAATCGTAATAATCACAACCACAATGGTGAGTTCCTGTTTCATCTTTCCCTCTGGGACCATTTTCTGACCTTATAGCCACCTCCATCATCCGACCCAAAGGTGCAGACCTTACTCACTACCCTTCAATCTGAACGCCGAAATCTCGAAGGAGCAAAGGCCGTCGTCAGAGCCGTCGAAGCCTCGTCACGTAACGAAGCGGTCATTCAGCAAGCCCAAAACGAAGTTCGTTCAGCACAAGCAACAATCGATTTCTTGGAGAATGAACTCGCCAAAGTGCAACTTGGAAGTGGAGGAGGTGCATCACCGTCACGACCGGGTCGAGGAGAAGGAAGCGGTTCGGATCCGTCGAGGGGATACAATAATCCTGCTATGAGTCCTAGTAGGAGTACGGCATCTTCGCAGGGAATGGCACCTGGGATGAACTCTGGATTGCCGCAGAGTCAAAGTCAGAATTGGGATAGGGATAGGCCTCTG
>Ga0308160_10007387_pt1 | contig 10937 bp, 9 predicted proteins | sample PhyFR1_FD_201036 | JGI IMG/M metagenome (GOLD analysis project Ga0308160, IMG submission 201036) | Phyllosphere microbial communities from UC Gill Tract Community Farm, Albany, California, United States - DLSLF.R1 | ecosystem: Host-associated > Plants > Phyllosphere > Unclassified | place: USA... | reverse complement strand
TCCCGGAACGCCTGGTCGTCCGCCAGGTGCCCGTGCATGATCTTCACGGCGACCCGGCGCTCCAGGCGCACGTCGGTCGCCAGGTACACGGTCGCCATGCCGCCGCGCGCGATGCGGGAGCGGACGCGGTACCGCTGATCGATCATGCGACCGATCATCGGGTCCGTGGCGGCGTTCGTGGTCATCTGCGGCATTCTACGAATCCGGACGGGGAGGACCGGCACCGGCGCACCGGTCGTTACACGATCTCGACCGGAGGGATGACCCGGCGGTGCCGATCAGGGGCGCTGGCCGGCGTGGTGGACGGGAGGTCCGACCGTGCGGACGTCAGAGTGAGCGGAGCCAGGCGTGGGCGGACTGCTCCCACTGCGCGTAGGCCTTCGGGTACGCGGAGCGCTGGACGGCCTGCGCAGCCTCGGTCACGCTCATCGACGACCAGCCCGGGATGTCGAGCAGGCCGGCCGTGACGCCCGGGTTCGGGTTCCGCGACCCGCCGAAGAACAGCTCGGACGCGTACACGGTGTCCCGCAGCTGACCGGCGGTGCCCCAGCCCTGGCTCGGACGCTGCTGGAACAGGCCGACGGAGTCGCGATCGCCGTGGGCGAGGTTCCGGAGGTTCGACTCCTGCATCGCGGTCGCCAACGCGATGACGAGACCACGGTCCGAGACGCCGAGGGAGCGGCCGACACGGACGATGGTCGCAGCGTTGGCACGCTGCTCGGAGGAGAGCGACGGGCCGCTGGAGGGCAGGACGAGGGTGCTGCCGGCGTAGATCGTGCTCGTGTAGGTCAGGCCGTTCGCGGCGAGGAGCGACGAGACCGAGACGCCGTGCGTCGTCGCGACGGAGAGGATCGTGTCGCCGTTGCCGATCGTCACGGAGCCGGCACGGTGGACGGTGGCGCTCGTGGTGGGGGCGGCGCTCGGTGCGGCGGGCCCGGCGGTGGTGGCCGTCTTCGTGGCGCTGGACCGACCGGCCGGCACGCGGAGCGACTGCCCGGGGTAGATGACGCTGCGCTGCGAGAGCTCGTTGGCGGTGAGCAGTGCGGCGGTCGACACGCCGACCTTCGCCGCGATGCCGGAGACGGTGTCGCCCTGCTTGACGTGGTAGCTGGCGGTCGTGGTGCTCGACGTGACCGCACCGCCGACCGGGGTCGAGGCGAGCCGCAGCGTCTGGCCCGCGTGGATGATCGTGTTCCAGCCGAGGCCGTTGCGGACCAGGATCTCCTGCGCGGACAGCCCGTAGCGGCCGGCGATCGCGGAGACGGTGTCGCCGTGGCGGACGGTGTAGGTGGTGGGCGCCACGGAACGGGTGGCGGCGACCGTCGTGACGACCGGCTGCTGCTGGCGGGCGACGGCGGTGCCGAAGACCGGGCCGGAGCCGAGGTTCCGGTCCTCGTCGACGTGCCGACGGTTCGAGTCGTCGTCATGACGCTGCTCGATGTGGGCGATCGGTCCGGTCAGGCCGGCCGTCACCGCGATCGTGCCGGCGAGGACGATCGGCATCGTCGCGAAGCGCGACGAGCGGAGGCGTCGGGCTGCCTCGTCGGGGGTCGTGTCCCTGTCCACGGTCGTTCTCCTGTCTCCGCGCGTCGTCGGCACGGGGTGGGTCTGTCGGCCGTGTGTGCACGTACACGGCACACACAGGTGACCACACGCTGACACGCTGTGATTCCCAAGTCAACCAGAGCGCCGGAAGTTGTGCTCGTGACTGCTGTGACTTGTGTGACTGGAGTGACTCAATCGACTCGTGCTCATCCGCGATCTGCGGTCTGCGGAGGGCATCGGGGTGGCAGGTGCTGCGCGGGCCCGCCCCGCTCTGGCACGATGGGACCCGTGAGTGCCCTTCCCGGAGACGACGCCCTGTCCGAACGCTGGCTGACCGTGCCCGACCTGGTCGACCTGCTGGGGGTGAGCCCCGGCCGCGTCCACCGCCTGTTCGAGGAACGGACCCTGCTGCCGGCCCGGGTCGACGGTGTCCTCCGCGTCCCGTCCGAGTTCCTCGACGACACCGAGCCGCTGCCCTCGCTGCGCGGCACCCTCATCGTCCTGGGCGACAACGGGCTCACCGACGACGAGGCGGTCCGGTGGATGCTCACCGAGGACGACGCGATGGGGACGACGCCGATCGCCGCACTCCGTGCGAACCGCAAGGCCGAGGTCCGGCGCGCGGCCCAGTCGCTGCTCTAGCGTCAGCTCGCGGCGGTCGTCGCCGCGCTCGTCGCGTTCGTCGCGACCCCCTGTCAGACGGGAGGCCCGGTACCAGCTGGTACCGGGCCTCCCGTCCGTCAGGGGTGCGCTGGGTCAGGCGGACCGGCGGCTGACCGTGTCCGCGAGCGACGCGAGCTGCTCGCGCGCCGACGGCGTCAGTGGCGACGCGTCGAGAGCGGCCTTCGCGCGCTGCACGTGCCGCTCGATGGAACGCTCGACCGCGCTGACCGCACCGGAGTCGGTGAGGGTCGCCCGGAGCATCTGCACCTGGTCGTCGTCGAGGTCCGGGTCACCGAGCAGCTCGTCGAGCAGCTGCCGGGCGCCGACCGGCAGGGACTTGCGGGCGGTGGCGACGAGGACGGTGCGCTTGCCCTCGCGGAGGTCGTCACCGGCGGGCTTGCCCGTCACCTCGGGGTCACCGAACACGCCGAGCATGTCGTCGCGCAGCTGGTACGCCACGCCGAGGGGCAGGCCGAACGACCGCAGGCCGTCGAGCTGGCTGGCACTGGCACCGGCGATGAGCGCCCCGATGAGCAGTGGCGCCTCGACCGAGTACTTGGCGGACTTGAAGACGATGACGCGCTGGGCCCGGACGAGCTGTTCGGCGTCGTCGACGGTCGGCCAGGCGGTCTCCTCGTGGATGTCGAGGTACTGACCCGCGGTCACCTCGAGTCGCATGGTGTGGAACTCCTGGCGGACGACGCGGGCGCGCACCGGGTCGAGGAGCGCCAGGGCCTCGTCGAAGAGGGAGTCGCTGAGCGAGAGGAGCATGTCGCCGAGCAGCAGCGCGGCGTTGGTGCCGAAGAGGGCGCGGTCGCCGACCCAACCCGAGTCGGCGTGCTGCGACTCGAAACGGCGGTGCGCTGCCGGACGCCCGCGACGGGTGTCCGAGCGGTCCATGATGTCGTCGTGCACCAGGGCCGCGGCGTGGAAGACCTCGAGCGCGGCGGCGGCGGTGACGATCGCTTCGGCGGTGGTCTGCCGGGCGCCTTCCGACAGCGGGTCGAACGAGCCCGAACGGCCCGCCACCGACTGCCAGCCCCAGTAGCAGAACAGCGCCCGGAAGCGCTTCCCACCCGACAACAGGTCTCGTGCGAAGGTGTCGAAGGACACCAGGTCGGGACTGATCGCCGCGAGGCGGTCGCGCTGCTCGTCGAGAGCCCGATCGATCCGCGCCGAGACGAGGTCCACTAATCGCGTACTCTCAGCCACGGTCCTTACCTTAGTGGGTGGTCCGGTCGTAAGATCGATCCACCCCTTCCACCGCGTCGATCCCAGGAACAAGAGGGAACCAAGATGCCACTCTCGGAGCAAGAGCAGCGCCTCCTCGAAGAGATGGAGCGGAGCCTCTACCAGAACGACTCCGACTTCGTGGCGCGCGTCACTCGCCGCCAGGGCCGTCCGACGTACACCGCGATCACGATCGGTGTCCTGATCGGACTCGTCGGCGTCGGCGTGATCGTCCTCGGGCTCGTCATCAAGCAGCCCCTGATCGGTGTGCTGGGCTTCGTCGTCATGCTGGCCGGGGTGCTCTTCGCCCTGCGGCCCGGTGGTCGGACCCCCACCGCACGACCGGCACGCGGCGCCTCCGCCCGACCTGCCCGCGGCGGTGCCCGCCCGGCTCGCGGTTCCGGCGGTGGCTCCTTCATCGACCGGATGAACGAGCGCTGGGACAAGCGCAACCAGCAGGACTAGCTCCTCCACATCCCTCCACGGGGTCGGCCTTCCCAGGCCGGCCCCGTTTTTTCGTGCCCCCGGCGGCCCCCGGCGGCCCCCGGGGCGGGAAAACACCGGTGTTCGTCGGTGGCGCCGCTCCACGACGCGGCGTGACCGACGAACACCGGTGTTCCGCGCGCTCGGAACCCTCCACTGCGCTCCACCGGAGCGCCAGGCCCGTGGATGCGCGGATCGGGCGGCATCCGGCGGCGCGAGGGTGCCCCCAGAAGGGGTGTCGGAGGCTGAGAGTGGGGCAACAGAGCAGCGAAGTGGAGGGAAGTGGAGTAGCGTGGGGCGAGACGAAGACCGGTGGAGCTGACGGGAGGCCCCGAGTGCTGCTCGGTACCCATGCCCCGAAGCTCGACGAGAAGGGTCGCGTGATCCTGCCCGCCAAGTTCCGGGACGAACTCTCCGGTGGTCTCGTCATGACCCGCGGCCAGGAGCGGTGCGTGGTCGTCTTCAGCGCCAGGACCTTCGAGGAACTCCACGAGCGGATCCGCCAGGCGCCGATGACGTCGAAGCGCACCCGCGACTACATGCGCCTGTTCCTCTCCGGAGCGAGCGCCGAACAACCCGACAAGCAGAACCGCGTCACCATCCCGCAGAACCTCCGCGAGTACGCGGGGCTCGAGCGGGACCTGACGGTCATCGGCAGCGGTGACCGCGCCGAGATCTGGTCGACCAGTGCCTGGGAGACCTACTACGCGGAGACCGAAGAGGCCTTCGCCGAGAACGACGAGGAGGTGATCCCGGGGATCTTCTGATCCGTGGATCGAGACTCCCAGCCGTCCGCCCTGACACACCTTCCCCGGTGTCAGGTCGCATGGATGGGGATCCGGACCCACGGCCCAGGAGTCCAGGGGCGCACATGGCAGCACCGGAGAAGTTCCCGCACACCCCCGTCATGCTCGAGCGGATCGTCGACCTCTTCACGCCGACGCTCGAGGGCCCGGGCAAGGTCGTCGTCGACGCCACGCTCGGCATGGGCGGCCACTCCACCGGCCTCCTCGAGCGCTTCCCGGAGCTGACCCTCGTCGGGCTCGACCGCGACACCGACGCCCTCGGCATCGCGGGGGAGCGGCTCGCCCGCTTCGGCGACCGCGTGCACCTCGTGCACACCGTCTACGACGAACTGCCCGAGGCGCTCGACGGCCTGGGCATCGACGCGGTCGACGGCGTGCTGTTCGACCTCGGTGTGTCCTCGCTGCAGCTCGACCGGGCCGAGCGCGGGTTCGCCTACAGCCAGGACGCGCCGCTCGACATGCGGATGGACCGGACGCAGGGCATCACCGCCGCCGAGGTCCTCGCCGACTACGACGAGCGTGAACTCCGTCGGATCTTCCAGCGCTACGGCGAGGAGAAGCTCGCCGGCCGGTACGCGAAGGCGATCGTCGAGCGTCGGACCGAGCGACCGTTCACGATGTCCGGCGACCTGGTCCAGGTGCTCCACGACGCCACCCCCGTCGCGATCCAGCGGCAGGGTCACCCGGCCAAGCGGGTCTTCCAGGCGCTCCGCATCGAGGTCAACACCGAACTCAGTGTCCTCGAGCGGGCGATCCCGGCCGCACTCGACCGCATCCGCGTCGGCGGCCGGCTGGTCGTCGAGTCGTACCAGTCCCTCGAGGACCGCATCGTCAAGCGGGCGCTGGTCGAACGGACCACCTCGAGCGCCCCGGCCGACCTGCCGGTGGAACTCCCCGAACACGCGCCGACCTTCGCGCTCGTCGTCAAGGGCGCCGAACAGGCCGACGACGCCGAACGCGCCGCCAACCCCCGAGCTACCCCCGTGCGCCTGCGCGCGGCCGAGCGGATCCGGAAGTGACATGAGCACGAACCTCGCACTCGTCGACCCTGTCGTCGCCCCGTCGCGCGCGCCGCGTCCCGACTCCGTCCGTCCCGAGCGCCAGCGTCCCGAGCTCGTCGAGGTCACCCCGACCAAGGCGCAGCGTCGTGCGCGGCCCCGGGTGGCGTACGCCATCGTCGCGATCGCCGCCCTCGGCCTGCTGCTGCTGGCCCAGCTCGGCATCAGCATGGCGCTCAGCCAGGGCGCCTACACGCTCAGCTCCCTGAAGACCGAACAGACCGGGCTCACCCGCACCCAGGCGTCCCTGTCCGAGGGGCTCAAGGTGCTCGAGTCACCGCAGAACCTGGCCCGCAACGCCCAGGCGCTCGGCATGATCGCGAACTCGACCCCGGTGTACCTCGACCCGAAGACCGGCACCGTCTACGGCACGCCGACCCCGGCCACCCCGGAAGAGGCGACCGGCAACACCGCGAACCAGGTCCCGAACTCGCTGCTCGGCGACGTCCCGCTCGCGGCCCGTCCCGGCGACACCGCCACGAGCAAGGAGAACAGCGCTGCCGCGCCGGCAGCCGCTGCTGCTGCGCCCGCCGCTGCTTCGCCGGCTGCTGCCGCGCCGGCCGCTGCAGCTCCGGCCGCCGCGGCCGACACTGAGAAGGCCGGAGCCTCCAGCGCGTCGGACCAGCCTTCGGCGAAGTCCTCCGTAGAGTCCGACGCGAACCAGCTCCAGGCACCCACGACCCGGTGACCGAGGGCTCAGCACCACCCCGGGAAGGCCGCTCGTGACGAAGACGCTCCGCAACCGACGACTGCGCTACAGCGTCGTGATGATCGCCGTGATCGCGCTCGTCGCGGTGTTCGTGGTCCGGCTGGTCGACATCCAGGTCGTGCAGGCCGACGAGCTGTCGCAGGCCGCCGAGTCGAAGCGCAGCATCCCGGTCACGCTGTACGGCACGCGCGGGACGATCGTCGACCGTGACGGCACCGCGCTGGCCGAGAGCGTGGTCCGCTACAACATCACGACCTCGCCGCGCCTGGTGAAGTCGTTCGAGGGCAAGCTCGGCGGCACCCGCGTGAAGGACGTCTCGGTCGACCAGGCCCTCAGCGCGATCGCGAAGGCCTCCGGCGGCGACGTCGCGACCATGCAGAAGAACATCGCGGCCGACCCGAAGTCGGACTTCGCGTACCTGGTCAAGGGCATCGACGTCGCGCACTACGAGGCCGTCCGTGCCCTGCAGGTGCCGTGGCTCTACCCGGAGCAGCAGGCTGCCCGGTCCTACCCGACCGGCGCGGCCACCGGCAACGTGACCGGCTTCATGGGGACCGACGGTGCCCAGGCCGGCCTCGAGCTGGCGTACCAGAAGTGCCTCGCCGGCACGAACGGCTCCGAGACCTACGAGCGCGGTGAGGACGGCGTGCAGCTGCCGGGCAGCACCGTGACGCAGAAGCGCGCGAAGGACGGCGGGACGCTCGTCACCACGATCGACAGCGACCTGCAGTACATGGCGTCGCAGGACATCGCGGACGCCGCCCAGCAGCTCAAGGCCGAGTCCGCCACCGCCACCGTGGTGAACGCCAGGACCGGCGAGGTCCTGGCCGTCGCGGACTACCCGACGGTGGACCCGAACGACGTCGACGCGACGAAGGACCCCGGGGCCTACGGTTCCCGCGCCCTGACGGCCGCCTACGAGCCCGGTTCGACGATCAAGGCCGCGATCGCCGCCGCCCTCATCGACAAGGGCCTGGCGAGCCCGACGACCCAGGCGGTCGTGCCGTACTCGCGCACCTTCCCCTGGGGCGGGACGATCCACGACTCCGAGCTCCACCCGACCGAGAACCTGACGCTCACCGGCATCCTCCGGGACTCCTCGAACGTCGGCATCACCGAGCTCGGTTCCAAGCTGACGACCCAGCAGCGGTACGACGTGATGCGCGAGTTCGGCCTGTTCGAGCCCGAACCCGCGATCGACTACCCGGGCCAGCCGACGATGAACTACGGCGCGAGCCCCCAGTGGGACAAGCAGACCGACATCAACTCGATGTTCGGCCAGGGCATCTCGACGACGGCCATGCAGGTCTCGAGCATCTACCAGACGCTCGCGAACCAGGGCGTCCGGATCCCGCTGCACATGGTGAAGGGCTGCCAGACCGAGGACGGCAAGACGATCGACGCGCCCGACGTGCAGAGCAAGCGCGTCGTGTCGGCCGCAGCGGCCACCCAGACGGTCGACATGCTGCAGAGCGTGGTGACCGGCGGGACCCTGGTCGGCATGAAGCCGATCTCGGGCTACAACATCGCCGCGAAGACCGGAACGGCCGAGGTCGCCGACGGCGCCAAGGGCTACGGCGCGGACCGTATCATCTCGGTGGCCGGAATGGCACCCGCCGAAGACCCCCAGTATGTTGTCACGGTGACGTTCACGAAGCCGCAGACCACCAAGTGGTCGAGCGGAGCGGCTCCGGCGTTCCGCACACTCATGTCCCAGGTGCTCGAGAAGTACCGAGTCGCCCCCTCCACGACACAGGCGCGGACCTACCCGTCGACCTGGTAGGACGACCCGTCCACGTGGAGAGGAAGAAGGAGCACTTGTCAGCACGGATCCCCCCGGTCCTCCGGCCCGAACACCCGACCCCGCGGCCGGTCGCCGAACTCGCGAACGCCTTCGGGCTCCGGGTCGTCGGCTCGCTCGACGGCGTCGAGACGACCGGCGTCACCCTGAGCGCCGCCGAGGTGCAACCCGGTGACCTGTTCGTCGGCGTCCACGGCGCGAACCGCCACGGTGCCGAGTTCGCCGCGGACGCCGCCGAGCGCGGTGCCGTCGCCGTCCTCACCGACGCCGACGGTGTGGCCGTCGCCGAGCGGTCCGGCCTGCCGGTCCTGGTCGTCGACAGCCCGCGGGCAGCGCTCGGGGACGTCTCCGCGTGGGTCTACCGCACCAACCCGGACGAGGCCGAGCTGCCGCAGCTCTTCGCCGTCACCGGGACGAACGGCAAGACCAGCACCTCGTACATCCTCGAGGGCATCCTCAAGCAGCTCGGCCTGGTCACCGGTCTGAGCTCGACCGCCGAGCGGCACATCGGCTCGCTCAGCGTCACCAGCCGACTCACCACGCCCGAGGCCAGCGAGATGCACGCGCTCCTCGCCCGGATGCGCGAGAGCGAGGTCCGCGCCGTCGCCGTCGAGGTCAGCGCCCAGGCCCTCAGCCGGCACCGCGTCGACGGCATCGTCTTCGACGTCGTCGCGTTCACGAACCTCAGCCACGACCACCTCGACGACTACGCCGACATGGAGGAGTACTTCCAGGCGAAGCTGCCGCTGTTCCAGCCGGAGCACGGTCGTCGTGGTGTCGTCTCGCTCGACACCGACTGGGGCCACCGCGTCGTCCAGGACTCCCGGATCCCGGTGACGACCATCACGGTGCACCCCGAGGTCGAGGCCGAGTGGCACGTCGACATCCTCGAGGCGCACGCCGCGTACACCGAGTTCCGCCTGACCGGACCGGAGGGCCGCGAGCTCACCACCCGCGTCCCGCTGATCGGCTGGCACATGGCCGCGAACGCCGCCCTCGCCATCGTCATGCTCGTCGAGGGCGGGTTCGAGCTCGGCGCGATCTCGCACGCGCTCGAGACGAACCACCGCACCTACGCCGACGAGCGCGACGGCACCGTCGTCAGCGCCATCGAGTGCTACCTGCCCGGCCGCACCGAGCGCGTCTCCGGCCACGCCGGCCCGAGCGTCTACGTCGACTTCGGTCACAGCCCCGACGCCTTCCTCAACACCCTCGCCGCGGTGCGCCAGTTCACGCCCGGCAAGGTCGTCATGCTGTTCGGCGCCGACGGCGACCGCGACACGACGAAGCGGGCGGACATGGCCCGGGTCGCGGCCGAGGGCTCCGACATCCTCGTCGTCACCGACCACCACCCGCGCTTCGAGGACGCCGCGTCGATCCGGAAGACCCTGGTCGACGCCGCCCGTGCCGCGTTCCCGGAGCACGAGATCCACGAGGTGAGCCCGCCCGAGGCCGCCATCCGCGCCGCCGTGGCCCTGGTCGGCGAGGGGGACTCGATCCTCTGGGCCGGCCCCGGCCACCAGGACTACCGCGACATCCAGGGTGTCCGGACGCCGTACTCGGCCCGCGACGAGGCCCGTGCCGCGCTCCGCGAGGCCGGCTGGGAACCGAACACCGGCCCGGCGGAGGACGCCCGATGATCGCCCTGACCCTCGCCGAGATCGCCACCGCGGTCGACGGCGAGCTCGTCCGCGGTGCCGCCGACACGACCGTCGACGGTTCCGTGGAGACCGACTCGCGGCTCGTCGGACCCGGCAGCGTCTTCTTCGCCCTGCTCGGCGAGGAGACCGACGGGCACCGCTTCGTGCCGTCCGCCGCCACCGCTGGCGCCGCCCTGGTCGTCACGGAGCGTGCCGTCGACCTGCCGGAGGACTCCGCCACCGCTCAGATCGTCGTCGCGGACGGGTACGCCGCGCTGGCCGCCCTCGCGCACGAGGTCGTCGCACGGGTCCGTGCCGGCGGCTCGCTCCGCGTGGTCGGCATCACCGGCTCGAACGGCAAGACGAGCACGAAGAACATGCTCCGCACGATCCTGTCCCGCGCCGGTGAGACCGTCGCGCCCGAGGGCTCGTTCAACAACCACGTCGGGGCGCCGGTCTCGATGCTCCGGATCACGGCCGACACCCGCTTCCTCGTCGTCGAGATGGGCGCGAGCGGCATCGGCCACATCGCGAAGCTCGTCCGCATCGCCGAGCCGGACGTCGGCGTCGTGCTCAAGGTCGGGCTCGCCCACGCCGGCGAGTTCGGCGGGATCGACGCCACCGAGCGCGCGAAGTCCGAGATGGTCACCGACCTGCCGGCCACCGCGACCGCCCTCCTCAACGTCGACGACGACCGCGTCGCGCGGATGCGCGAGCGCACCGATGCCCGCGTGGTCGGCTTCGGCACGTCCGCCGGGGCGGACTACCGCATCAGCGGGGTCACCACGGACCGCGAGGGCACCCGCTTCACGCTCACCGCGCCTCCCGTCGGCGACGCCGCACCGGCGCCCGACGACGCGACGGGAGGCCCGTCTGACGTCCTCGAGACCGTCGACGTCCGCCTCGCCATCCTCGGCGAGCACCACGCCATGAACGCAGCCGCGGCCCTGACGGTGGCGCACCTCTGGGGTGTGCCGCTCGCCGACGGCGCCGAGGCGCTCG
>Ga0308160_10007386_pt1 | contig 10938 bp, 10 predicted proteins | sample PhyFR1_FD_201036 | JGI IMG/M metagenome (GOLD analysis project Ga0308160, IMG submission 201036) | Phyllosphere microbial communities from UC Gill Tract Community Farm, Albany, California, United States - DLSLF.R1 | ecosystem: Host-associated > Plants > Phyllosphere > Unclassified | place: USA... | reverse complement strand
GGTCCAGCAGAACATCGGCATCTTCATCAGGGTCATGCCGGGTGCGCGCATGTTCAGGATGGTGACGATGATGTTGATCGAACCCATGATCGACGAGGCGCCCATGATGTGCATCGCGAAGATCGCCATGTCCATGCCCAGGCCCATCTGCGTCGACAGCGGCGCATACAGCGTCCAGCCGGCGGCGGTGGCCCCGCCCGGCACCAGGAACGACGTGGCCAGCAGGATCGCGGCCGGTGGCAGCAGCCAGAACGAGAAGTTGTTCATGCGCGCAAACGCCATGTCCGACGCACCGACCTGCAGCGGCAGCATCCAGTTGGCAAAGCCGACGAAGGCCGGCATGATCGCGCCGAACACCATGATCAGGCCGTGCATGGTCGTGAGCTGGTTGAAGAATTCGGGGCGCACGAACTGCAGGCCGGGCTGGAACAGCTCGGCGCGGATCATCAGCGCCAGCACGCCGCCCGAGAGCAGCATGATGAACGAGAACCACAGGTACAGGCTGCCGATGTCCTTGTGGTTGGTGGCGTACACCCAGCGGCGCCAGCCGTGCGGATGGTCGTGGTGTTCGTCGTGTGCGTGCTCATTGCCGTGTTCATTGCCGTGACCCGGTGCGTGGTCGATCGTCGTGGTGCTCATGGCGTTACCCCTGCTCGTTACGTGCGTTGGTGGCGGACATTATTTGCGGGCGGCCAGAACTTCGGCCGGCTGGACGATATTTTCCGCAGCCTTGTTCGACCAGGAATTGCGGGTATAGGTGATCACGGCGGCGATCTCGGTGTCGGACAATTGCGGCCAGGCGGGCATCGCGGTCGGGAACTTGCCGCTCTTCTGGCCGTGCAGCAGGATGTCGATCTGGTGCGCCTTGCTGCCCAGGACATTCGGCGAGCCGTCCAGCGCCGCGAACGCCGCCGGGATGCCCTTGCCATTGACCTGGTGGCAAGCCACGCAGTTGGCGGTGTAGACGGCTTCGCCGCGGGTTTTGAGTTCGTCGATGGTCCAGACCTTGGTCGGATCGTCGGCCAGCGCTGCCATCTCTTTTTTCTTGCCTGCGACCCAGGCCGTGTAGTCGGCATCGGACACGACGCGCACGACGATCGGCATGAACGCGTGGTCCTTGCCGCACAGTTCGACGCAATTGCCGCGGTACACGCCGATCTGCTCGGCCTTGAACCAGCCGTCGCGCACGAAGCCGGGAATCGCATCCTGCTTGATCGCGAACGCCGGGACCGTCCAGGCGTGGATCACGTCGTTGGCCGTGAACACCATGCGGATCTTCTTGTTGACCGGCACGACCATCTCGTTATCGACTTCGAGCAGGTAATTGGCGGTACGGGCCTCAGTGGGGGCGACGCCGGGCTCACCGATCTGCGACCGTGGCGTGGCCAGGTTCGACAGGAACGAGATGCCCTCGCCCTCGCCTTTCAGATAGTCGTAGCCCCATTTCCACTGCATGCCGGTGGCCTTGATGGTCAGGTCGGCATTGGACGTGTCTTTCAATGCGACGACGGTCTTGGTGGCCGGCAGCGCCATGCCGATGACGATCAGGAACGGCACGATCGTCCAGGCGATTTCGACGGCGGTGGATTCGTGGAAGGTGGCCGGCTTGTGGCCCAGGGATTTGCGGTGCTTGAACACCGAGTAGAACATGACGCCAAACACGGCGACGAAGATCACCAGGCAGACGATCATCATCCAGATGTGCAAGCCGTAGATGTCGGCGCCGACGGCGGTGACCGGGGCCTGCATATTGAGCTGGTGCTCCTGAGGCCGGCCCGTCAGTTGCTGCGCCCAAGCCGGCACAGAACCAGCGGCGGCGCCGAGTACGGCACAGCCGTACAGCACGGCCCGAAGTCGCGTTGCATATGTCATGTATGTCCCCAACCACCCAAAAAATAAGAATTATTTTTAAACGGTCAGCCATTCCACGAACGAACGACGCCGCTCCGTGCTGGCCGCAGAACACCGATGCCGTGCCGGGGCATCTCTGCGGCTGCTGCAATTCTTTTTCTGTTTCTGTTTTGACTATGTTTCGCGGCTTGCGATGCCGCTTTTTCAAGCGATTCTATCGGCTAGACGTGAAAAATAGCAATTGATTATATCTAAAGCACTAATTTTTATTCAAGGAATATCGGGGGGCCCGCCAATCTGCCCGTGCACGGCGACGCCGTTACGGCTTGCGTGGCTGGAAGCGGACGATCGATTCACCAGCTGCCGTCTGGCGCGGCGCCGGGCGAAACGCATGCCCGTAGATCACTTCGAAGGTCAGGCCCAGCTTGCCATCGGGGAGGCGCTGCGCCTCGAGCGCAGCGAGCACACGCTGCCAGGCCGCACGGCCAATCAAGCCGCGCCGCCGCGATTCGAGCGGATTGCCGCCCAGTGCGCGTACGTCGCGCAGCAGCGCCTGTGGCGTGTCGTAGGTGACCGTGATGCGCTCCATGTCCATGACCGGTGTCGAAAAGCCCGCCTCGACCAGCTGATCGCCGAAATCGTGCATGTCGACAAATGGCAACGTGTGCGGGTGGGCATCCAGCGCCGCAAATGCCGTGCGTAGTTCGGTGAACGTGTCGGGACCGAAGCTGGAAAACATCAGCAAGCCCTCGACGCGCAGCACGCGGCGCCATTCGGCAAACACGCGGTCGGGCAGCGGATGCCAGTGCAACGCCAGGTTCGACCACAGCAAATCGACCGAGTTCGGGCCGAGCGGCAGGTTGCCGTAGTCACCGCACAGGATGTCGACGCCCGCCTTGGCCGGCATCAGCCGGCTCAATAACTGATTGAGCGAACCCGAGGCGCCCGGCTTTTTCGCCGCGCGCGCCATGGCGCCAGCGCCATCCAGGCCGACGATCTGCGCAGAGGGATAGGTCTTTTGCAGCAGGGCCAGGTCGCCCCCGGGGCCGCAGCCGGCGTCGAGCACCTGCTTGGGGATGATCTTCACCAAAGCCAGGCGCTCGTGCATGCGCGCGGCGATTTCGCGGCGCAGGAAATCCGACGACGCAATGCGTTCGGGCCGCGCGAACAGGTTGCGCACACGCGACAAGTCAATGGGCGCGCTCAGCTTGGACGGGGATTGAGGAGATGCCATGGGATCGGATGCGTGATGAGATAATGTGGGCAGTTTAACCGTTTGTGGGACGCCGAGCCGATGCCGGACCTTCGCCCGCTGCCGATGCGCCTCGTGCACGCGCTGCTGGACGCGCTCCTGCCCTCGTGCTGCGCACTGTGCGGCGGGCACGCGCGGGCGGCAGTGTGCGCCGATTGCGAGCAGGCGTATGTGGCGCCGATGCCGCGCTGCCCTTGCTGCGCCAATCCCACTGGCGCGCTGGACAGCATGCGGCATTGCGGCGCCTGTCTGGCGCAGGCGCCGCCCTTCGACGCCACCTGGGCAGCCTGCGATTACGCATCGCCACTCGATAGCCTAGTGCTGCAGCTGAAGTTTGGCGCGCAACTGGCGCTGGCGCCGTGGATGGCGCGCGTGCTGCATGCTGCCATTGCGTCCGAGGCACGGGCGTTGCCCGACGTGCTGTGTCCGGTGCCGCTGGGGCCGGCCCGCCTGATCGAGCGCGGCTACAACCAGGCGCTCGAAGTCGCGCGCCCGCTGGCCCGCGCGCTGGGCGTGCCGGTCGTCCCGCAACTGCTGCACCGGCTGCGCGAGACAGCGCCGCAATCGGGCGCCGGGCCCGGCGACCGGCGCAGGAATGTGCGCGGCGCGTTTGGCATAGCTAGCACGTTCGACGTACATGGCCGGCATGTGGGCGTGGTCGACGATGTCATGTCGAGCGGCCACACGCTGGCAGAAATTGCCGCCGTATTGAAAGGGGCGGGCGCCGCGCGCGTGACGAACATCGTCTTCGCGCGCACCCCGCCGCATGGATAAGCCCCATCATCAAGGAGAAGCACGTTGTTCCACGTCGTCCTGGTCGAACCAGAAATCCCGCCGAATACCGGCAATGTGATCCGCCTGTGCGCCAACACCGGCGTGCAACTGCACCTGATCGAGCCGCTCGGCTTTCCGCTGGACGACGCCAAGATGCGCCGCGCCGGCCTCGACTACCACGACTACGCGACGATGAAGGTGCACAAGGACTGGGATGCGTTCCTGCTTGATGCCCAGCCCGACCCGGCGCGCATGTTCGCACTGACCACGCACGGCTCGGCGCCCTTCGCTGACGCGCACTTCCAGCCAGGCGACGTATTCGTGTTCGGCCCGGAATCGCGCGGCCTGCCCCCTGCCCTGCGCGAGACCTTCCCGCCCGCCCAGCGCATCCGCCTGCCGATGCGCCCCGACAACCGCAGCCTGAACCTGTCCAATACCGTGGCAGTCGTCGTCTACGAAGCCTGGCGCCAGAACGGCTACGCCGGCGGCGCCTGAGTCGACGCCATTACCTAGACCAGCCGTCGTGTCAAAAGCCGGGGTCAGGTCTGACATTCGGACACGGCCTCGACTGCTGGGAGTTATACATACAGAAGCCGGGGTCAGGTCTGACATTCAGACACGGCCTCGACTGTTCGGAGGGATACAGTCCCGAATCACAGTAGAGCTTGTGTCCGAATGTCAGACCTGACCCCGGCTTGTGGTAGAGCTTGTGTCCGAATGTCAGACCTGACCCCGGCTTGTGCCAGCATGTGGCACTCGCTCGAAGGCATCCAGCATACCGGCGCGGGCCAGCAGGTCGATGGCTTCATCGACGCGGCGCGGCGCGGCGGCGTCGAGGTGATCGCGGTCGTCGCCAACCAGGGCGCGCATCTGCTGCGGCACGATCACCAGGTCGATGAAGCGCTGCGCGACGGCCGTGGCCGCTACGATCTGATCTTGCGCTGGCCCGGCCAGCGCGGCCACGATGCTCGCCACGCCGCTGTCGCGCCCAGACTGATCCACCATCCGCGACAATTCTGGTAGCCGCTGTGCGGTCGTCAAACAGACCCTCAGCAGCGCCACCGATTCTTCCGTGAGCGCCTGCTGCAGCAGATGCAGCCCCACTGCGCGCAGGCGATCCCGCACCGGCATGGCATTCGGCGAATCGGGCGCAGCCGGCGCCATGCCCTCGAGCGCGCGGTGCACGACGGCGCTGAACAGCGCGTCCTTGTTGGCATAACGTGCGTACAGCGTTGCCTTGCCGGCACCCGCCATGGCGACGACCTGGTCGCAGCTCGTCGCATCGAAACCCGTGCGCAGGAACAGTGTCGTCGCCGCATCGAGGATGCGGCGGTCTACTTCGCCCGCATGCTCGGCAGACGGCCGGCCGCCTCGCTTGCGCGTGGTTGGTGTTGGTGCTGGTTCCGACTCCGGCAGGTTTGATGTCACGCGCATGGCAAAATAGTCATCATAATAAACTGAACTGAATGGTATAGTTCAGTTTCTGGACTCTCAATCAAAGGTGAAACGATGGACATGCGTTTGAAATTTCTATCTGACAATATGAGGGCCATTGATTTTGGCATGCTCTCGACCCGAACCGAAGGCGGCGCCTTCGCCAGCCGACCCATGAGCAACAATGGCGAGGTCGATTATGACGGGGACAGCTACTTTTTCACTTATGACCAGGCCCGTACCGTGGCCGACATCGAGGGCGACGCAGCGGTCGGCCTGACCTTTACCGGTGCTCCCGGCCCCCACGGGCAGCCACCGCTGTTCATCGCGGTGCAAGGCAACGCGGAACTGATTCGCGACAAGGCCATGTTTGCAGCGCACTGGACGGCCGGGCTCGATCACTGGTTCGAGCAAGGCGTCGACACGCCGGGATTGGTCATGATACGCGTTCGCGCCGCCCGAATCCACTATTGGAATGGCGCCGACCAGGGCGAGATCGTTCTGTAAAACCCAAAAGGACCTGGGCCGCGCGGCCCTGCCCACTGCCCCATCACCGACTTGACAGGCCCGCCATGCACACTGCAATCGACGCATTTCCCATCCATATTCCAGACGCCGATCTGACCGACCTCGCCGACCGCCTGGCGCGCACGCGCTGGCCCGATGCCGAGACCGTGAACGACACTTCGCAGGGCCCGCAACTGGCCCGCATCCGCGCACTGGTACAACGGTGGCAGGACGGTTACGACTGGCGCAGCACGGAAGCCGCACTCAACGAATGGGGCAGCAGCCGTACGGTCATCGATGGGCTGGGCATTCACTTCCTGCATATCCGCTCACCGGAACCGAACGCGACACCGCTGCTGCTGACCCATGGCTGGCCGGGCTCCGTGCTGGAATTTCGCGAGCTGATCGGTCCGCTGACGCAGCCACAGGCGCATGGTGGCCTGGCATCCGATGCATTCCACCTCGTGATTCCGGCCTTGCCCGGCTTCGGCTTTTCCGACAAACCGACTGAACCAGGCTGGGGCGTGGGCCGCACGGCGCAGGCCTTTGCGGAACTCATGCACCGCCTCGGCTATGGCGAGCGCTGGGTGGCGCAAGGCGGCGACTGGGGTGCGGCCGTCACGAGCGCCCTGGCGCACATGCGCGTGCCGGGCCTGGCGGGCATCCACCTGAACATGGTGATGTTCCATCCGAACGAACAGGAAATCGCCGACGCGACGCCAGAAGAGCAGCAGATGCTGGACGACGCCGCCCGCTACGAGAAAGAATATTCGGGCTACATGAAGCTGCAGTGCACGCGCCCGCAATCGGTCGCGTTCGCGCTGGCGGACTCGCCGGTGGGCTTGGCCAGCTGGCTGTACGCGCTGTTCCAGGACGTGTCCGATACCGACGGCCAGCCAGAGCGCACGATCGCGCCGGACCGCCTGATCGACGACGTGATGATGTACTGGCTGACCAATACCGGGCCCACCTCGGCGCGGTTTTACTGGGAAGCCGCGCGCGAGATGGCGCGCGGCATGCCCACTGCCCCGCTGCCCCTGCCAGCCGGCATCAGTATGTTTCCAGGCGAGCAGATGCGGCTGTCGGAGCGCTGGGCCGCATCGCGCTTCGCCGACCTGCGCTTCTTTGGCGAAGCCGAGCATGGCGGCCATTTCGCGGCGATGGAAAACCCGGCCACTCTCGTCGAGCATCTGCGCGCAACGTTCCGCACGATGCGCTGAGCAACTTCAGCCCCGATGGCCGAACACGCCATCGGCAAACACCTGCGCATGAAAGCGCTCGCCGATCAGCCGGTGCGTGGCGGCGTCCGGATGCAGCGCATCGGGCAGCGGCAGGTGCGCGTTATCCTCGGCACCATACAGCGCGCTGCCATCGAGGTAATGGATGTGCGCATCGGTCGCTGCCCGCTGCGCGACAATCCTCTGCAACTGCTCGCGGATGACACCCAGCGTCAGCTTGCCCTGGCGCCGCTCGGCGTCGTTGCCCATCGCCCGGAACAGCAGCCTGCCCTGCTCCATCGCCTTGCCATCAAACATGGTCGGCCCCGGCGTCGTTTCGTGGATCGGACACCAGGTCGGCGAGATCACCAGCAGCGGCGTGGTCCGGTGCTGCCCTTCGCGAATCGTGTCGAGAAAGCCGTGCACGGCCGGCCCGAACCCGCGCACGCGCATCAGGTCGGTGTTGACGAGGTTGATGCCGAGCTTCAGGCTGATCAGGTCCGCCGGCAGGTCGCGGATCGTGCGCGCCGTGAACGGGTCGAGCAAGGCATTGCCGCCAAAGCCCAGATTGAACAGGTCGACACCGGCCAGACCGGCAGTCACCGCAGGCCAGATGCCGGTCGGGTGGGTCGCATTCGAGCCCTGGCTGATCGAACTGCCGTGGTGCAGCCAGCGGCGCTGGCCGCCTGCCAACAGCGGCGACACCGGCGCATCCGCGCGCAAGCTCACCAGCTCGGTCGTCTCATCGTGCGGCAGCCAGAGTTCGATGGTCTTGTCGCCCGCCGGCAGGTCGGCAAAGCGCAGCCAGTACGGCTCGCCAGGATGTACCCGCGTTGCGCCGCTGATCATGTCGATCTCAAGGAGCTTGCCACCCGGCGCGCTCACCTGGGCAAGCAGCTTCCCATCGACCACCAGATCATAGATACCGTCGGGCCGTAACGCCATTTTTCCATAGCGGCGCTTGGTCGGCAACACCAGCACCTTGACGACACGGGCCGTCGTCCGAAACGCCAGCCGCACGCCGGATGGCTGCGCCGCAGCCAGCGCCAGTTGCACATCCAGGTGCTGCGCGAGCGCCCACGCCGGCAAACGCTGCGGCAGCAGGCCGGCGTCCGTGCGTTCGAGCTCGACCGCGCCGTGGATCAAGTCTGCGGGAATCGGCGACAGCGTGTACATCGACGTGCCCGTCATCAGGCACCTGCCGCTTCGCGGGTCAGCACCGTCAAGCCCTCCACCAGGCGATCGAGTTCTTCCACCGTGGTCGTCAACGCCACCGTGGCGCGCACGAGGCTGGCGTCGCCCACCGGCCGCTCCACCGTGAACACACCAAAGCGCTCCAGCAGCGCCGCCTGCACGTCACGCGCGCGCATGCCGTCGATCGTGAACGCCGCCAGCGCCGTGTCGCCCACCAGCGGGCTCATCAATTGCAGGCCCGGCAGGTCCGCCACGCGCTGCACCCAGTAATTCCTGAGCCACGCCAGCCGCGCGCCTTTGGCTGCCGAACCGCCCAGCTGCGCATGCACGTCCAGCGCCACCGGCGCAGCCATAATCGCGCTCATCGGCGGCATGCCCGCGTGCAGGCGCCCCCGGATATCGTCCGCCGGATAATCGCGGTCGCCAAAGTGCGGCTCGATCCGGTCCAGACGTGAAGACCGGATGTACGCAAAGCCCAGCCCCGGCGGCGCGCCGATCCACTTGTGCAGGTTAAAGCCCGCGAAGTCGATGCCCATCGCTTGCACATCGACGTCCAGCTGGCCCAGCGCATGCGCGCTGTCGACCAGCACATCGACGCCGCGCGCCCGCGCCAGTGCAGCGATCTCGCGCACCGGCACCGACTGGCCATTGGCCGGGAATACCTGCGAGAGCAAAAGCAGCTTCAGGCCCGGCGTATCGCGGATCGCCGTCGCATACTGTTCCAGCAGCGCGTCACCGGACAGGGGCAGGCTCAAGTGCAGTTCGGTCGGCACCACGCCGCGCCGCCCTTCCAGCCACGCCATCGCATAGCGCATCGCCGGATAATCGAGGTTGCTCCACAGGACGCCATCGCCCGGCGCCAGCCGGTGGTACTGGCCGATCAGCACTTGCATCGATTCGCTGGCACTGCGCGTGAGCAGGATCTCGTGCGGTTCGGCATTGATCAGCCTGGCCAGCCGCGCGCACAGTTCCGCACCATGCTGGACAGCGAGTTCACTGCGCAGGAACGGGCTCAGATGGCGATTCAGATAGTCCACCGATTCGACCAGCGCCGCCTGCACTGGCTGCGCCATCGCGCCAAAGTAGCCGTGCTCAAGATTGACGATGCCGTCGGGCGCTGGCGGATACAGGCCGGCCAAAGCCGGCATCCCAGGGAGCTTGGCCATGCCGGTCAGCCCCGGATCCGCGCCACTAATTTCGTGGTCGAGCGGTCATGCTCGAAGTCGATCGCCACCGCGCGCCCGCCATACGCCAGCACGGCCTGCCCTTCGGGAATCTGGTCCATCACGTAGTCGCCGCCCTTGACATAGATGTCGGGCCGGCCTTCCTGGACCACTTCGAGCGCCGTCTGTTCGTCGAACTCGACCACCAGGCTGACCGATTCCAGCGAAGCCAGCACGGCCATGCGATCGGCCAGCGTGTTGTGCGGGCGGTCGTCGCCCTTGCCCAGCCGCTTGACGGACGCGTCGGTGTTGACCGCCACCACGAGCGAAGCGCCCAGCTCGCGCGCCTGCGCCAGATAGGTCACGTGGCCGCGGTGCAGGATGTCGAATACGCCGTTGGTCAGCACCACCGGCTTCGGCAGTGCGGCGATCCGCGCAGCCAGGTCGGCGCGCGTGCAGAGCTTGTTTTCAAATGAAGGCATGGATATTCAGAGTCAGTGTTTGGGCGGTTCGTCGTCAGGCTCTTCGTCGAGCGCCATCGACAATTCGGATGGCCGCGCCGCGCCTGCAGGCAGCCCCGGCTCCTTGCGCTCGCCCGACAGCTTGACCTGCAAGCGCAGGCCGTTGGCCGAGTCGGCATTGCGGATCGCTTCGTCGTAGCTGATGAAGCCCTTGTTGTACAGCTCGAACAAGGCCTGGTCGAACGTGCACATGCCCAGCTCGCGCGACTTGTGCATGATCTCCTTGATGCTCTGGAAGTTCCCTTTCAGGATCATCTCGGCAATCGTCGGCGTGTTGAGCAGGATTTCAATGGCGGCCTTGCGGCCCTTGCCGTCCTCGGTGCGCACCAGGCGCTGCGAGACAATCGCGCGCAGGTTCGACGACAGGTCCATCAGCAGCTGGTTGCGCCGCTCTTCGGGGAAGAAGTTGATGATCCGGTCCATCGTCTGGTTGGCATTGTTCGCGTGCAGCGTGCCCAGGCACAGGTGGCCCGTTTCGGCGAACGCGATCGCATGCTCCATCGTTTCGGTGTCGCGGATCTCGCCGATCAGGATCACGTCCGGCGCCTGGCGCAGCGTGTTCTTCAACGCGTTGTGCCACGACAGCGTGTCCACGCCCACTTCGCGGTGCGTGATCAGGCAGTTCTTGTTCTTGTGGACGTATTCGACCGGGTCTTCCACCGTGATGATGTGACCGGCCGAATTGTTGTTGCGGTAGTCGATCATCGCCGCCAGCGTCGTCGACTTGCCCGAGCCTGTGCCGCCCACGACCAGGACCAGGCCGCGCTTGGTCATCACGACATCCTTGAGCACCTCCGGCAGGTCGAGCTTTTCAAAGTTGGGGATCTCGGACGAGATGGTGCGCACGACCATGCCGACGCTTTGCTGCTGCACGTAGACGTTCACGCGGAAGCGGCACACGTTGGGCAGCGAGATCGCGAAATTGCACTCCATCTCTGTTTCGAACTCGGCGCGCTGGCGCTCGTTCATCAGCGAGACCGCGAGCGCGCGCGTGACTTCGCCGCTCAGGCGCTGCTGGCTGAGGG
>Ga0308160_10007385_pt1 | contig 10939 bp, 8 predicted proteins | sample PhyFR1_FD_201036 | JGI IMG/M metagenome (GOLD analysis project Ga0308160, IMG submission 201036) | Phyllosphere microbial communities from UC Gill Tract Community Farm, Albany, California, United States - DLSLF.R1 | ecosystem: Host-associated > Plants > Phyllosphere > Unclassified | place: USA... | reverse complement strand
GTGGTCACGCTGTTTATTGGCGTAGTACTACTCGTTTCTTTGTTTCCTACGCAGGTATTATGGATTTTAGGGAAAAGCTATTCATCCTTGGGAAAGGAACTGGTTTTAAGTGTTGCAGGCAGTTGCGTAAGTATGTTGGCAGGTTTACTATTCACTTTATCTACCAGCAGAAACTGGATTATCAACCCTTTGATATCTATTCCGCTCACTATTTTGGCCATCATCGTTGCCATTCTGCTTATTAATATTTCCTCGCTGGCAGGGGTATTGAAATTTAACCTCTTCGTTTCCGCTGTTGAAGTGCTGATTTATTTCAGTTATTGTCTTATTAAGATTTTCAGTGAGAAGCAAGAAGTTGCCAAGGCCTAATAAAGCTATTAAATCATTTATTCAAAGCCCAAATTCCATTTAAATTTATGAAGTCATCTGTTTGTACGCTCTTTGAAGGAGATTTTCACCAAGGTGTCGCTGTTCTAATTAATTCGCTTCACAAAAACGGATTCGAAGGAGACTTTTATGCTGGGTATCGTGGTTCTTTACCCAAATGGGCCGATAAAGCCATTGAAAATAAAGGTCTGCATTGGCCGGGGGCTAAAACTATGCAGTTGGCTGGTGATATCAGCATACATTTTCTACCCATTGATTCTGAGTACCATTTTACGCATCTTAAACCCAGCTTCATGTTGAATTTATATGAAGGGCCGGCAAAGAATGACGATAACCTTGCTTATTTTGACCCGGATATTGTAAATCTCTGCAAATGGAGCTTTTATGAAAAATGGATGTCTTATGGGGTGGCAATGGTGCATGAAGCGGTTAGTAACGATATGCCGGCAACCCATCCGGGCAGGATGGAATGGTACAAGGTGATTAAACTCATGAACAGGGAGCCAAAACGTCAAATTCATTCTTATATCAATGCTGGATTTTGTGGAGTAGCAAAACAGTACAAAGAATTCCTTAAAGTCTGGTTAGAGGTAACTGATATTGCGATCAGTCATTATAAAATGGATCCCTCTGCTTTTATGACCTTTGATAGGACAACTGCGTTTTATGCGATTGATCAGGACGGTTTTAATATTGCGGCTATGTGCTCGGAATCGCCAATCAGTGAAATGGGCCCGGAGGCTATGGATTTCGAAAACTCCGGATGGACCATGTCTCATGCAACCGGATGGCCAAAACCCTGGAACAATAAATTTATATTATCTGCGCTGAGTGGAAATCCACCTAACAGGCCTCATAAAAACTATTGGAACCATACCAATGGACAAATTACCTTATATAGCAACATGTACACCAATTTGATTAAAGCAAATATCCTTGTAGCCACCTTTATTGGGCGCTTCTATAAGCGAAGCTGATAATTTCCTAAAACAAATAAGTTTAATTTACTGCATTTCGGTGGGCCCTTAGCTATTAAAGAGAGCAGCTATTTATAGAATTGGTATGCAAGACCTGATCAGAAAGCCCAGGCTTTTATTCTTTCAAGGAAAACAATCCGCCTTACCTGGATTTTTACAACTGCATCAATCGCTGCAGGTCAAGTGTTTATCAGTGCATTTTGAGGTTGTTTTAATTAATCAGCATGCCGATTATAAACAACTTTGTGATATTTACCAGCCTGATCTTGCACTATTTGAGCTCGGTTATAAATCAACAAGTCCGAATAGGTTAACCATAAAAAATACAGCCGCCCATCCGCAGATACCCAAATTGGGCTTGCACAATGGTGATGGCTGGTGTGAGTGCCGGGTAGCGTTATTTCATGACATGCAACTATGGGGTATCGAGACTATTTTCAGCATTAGCGTTACTGCCGCTGAATATACCCCGGTACTGGCGGATAATTTATTTGTCTGGCCCAACTTTATTGATGCTGAAATATACCAGGACTATCATCAGCAAAAGGAGATTCCAATTCTGTTTAATGGAAGTATGATTTCACTGTATCCCTGGCGGCAGAAGATATATGAAATTGCTTCAAAGGAATATCCTCCGGTAGTATTAGCACATCTGGGTTACGGAAGTGAATCCTCAAAAATGGTCTTTGGAGCAGCATACGCCAAAAAAATCAATGCTTCCTGGTTTGTGCCAGCCTGCGGAACCATTGCAGGAGAGGTGGTCCGTAAACATTTTGAAGTGCCGGGCTGCAGGTCTTGTCTAATAACTGAACGTACCCCAGCACTGGAAGCTGCGGGATTTGTAGACATGGAAAATTGTGTGTTTGCGGATGAAAGCGATGTTCTGGAGAAACTGGCTTATCTTTTCGATAATACTCAGGAACTGCAGCGTATTACTGAGGCAGGGTACGATCTGATACATAGTCGACATACGTTAAAACATCGAGATCAAATATTTCAATGGTTTACGCTGAACCAAGGGTTAGGGCCTGATAAAAGAATCGTTCAATCGGGACCTTTTGAGCCCTTAAGTATTGTGTCACGCGCTAGCAGTATCAAAAACTCGCATATTAGGCATAATGGATTATCCATTGCGCTGCTAAATAAAGGTGATGAAAAGCTCTGGGAAGGCGAATATGAGGAGGCAGAAAAGCTATATCTGGAGTGTTTGAAATACATTCCATGGATGAGTGAGCCTAAACTTAAACTGGCGGTTTGCAGCTTAAATAAAGGGGACGCGGATCAGGGATATAATTGGGTGACGGAACCCATCCATAACTGCTTAGGGAATTATGGTTGTAAAGAGCCTGATCCTGTTGAATGGGCATATCTGATAAGATGTTTGCTTTGCAAGGGCAATATTTATGAAGCAACAATTCGTGCGAAGCAATTTCCTTTGTTGCATCATGCGGAGCTGGATCGCATACGTTTTGCACTGAAATACATACTTAATCCTAAGACAGCAGTTTCAAGTAAAATGAATAGTGTGATTAAACAACGTTTAAGCATCCATGATATTCCATCTACTGATTTTGTTGATTGGATTAGCAATTTGATCACCATGCTTGAACGCTGCGAACGGTTGGAATATTCGAAGTCTTTAGCAAATTTAAAGATAGCGAATGGCCTAGTGAAAGGTCAAAGTGTAGTGACTTCAGCGCCTAAGATGATGACTGTGGTAATGTCAAGTCGCATTGCATGCGTAAACTCACTTAATCATATCTTCAATTACCTTAATATCCCGAAGCGAAGAACCGGAATGCCTTCGGCTCAAGCAAATGATTACGTCGTTAGGTTAGCAAAGTGGATGAGGTTGGACTTGTTGAAGTTGGTTTTTTTGAAATACAAATCACATAAGGAATAATAAATAACAGGCATTGAATCCGTTGAAGTGCCAAGCGCTATCTGCTCAAAAAAATAATAAAACTTTAGCTTATAAAAAATGCTCCTATCTGTAATTATATGTTCGCACAATCCTAAGCATGAATTTCTGAATAGAACATTGCAAGCGCTTAAGGAGCAGTCGCTTCATGATCAAAGTTGGGAATTACTTTTGATTGATAATGCAAGTAATCAACCTGTATCGGAATCTTTTAGTCTTGTCTGGCATCCTTCTGGAAAAATCATAAGGGAGGCAAAAATTGGATTGACGCAGGCCCGAATTAGAGGAATTGCTGAGGCAAGGGGAGATATAATAGTTTTTGTTGACGACGATAATTGTTTGAAACAAAATTATCTTGAATTGTTGGTCAGTACCATGGACTCGATCCCACTATTGGGGACATTAGGCGCAGGAAAAATATTGCCGGAATTTGAACAAGAGCCGACACATACGGAACTTCCTTTTTTAAGGTCATTAGCATTGAGAGACGAAAAGAGGGCTCATTTTTCAAATGATGTAAATTACCACAAAGCTTTACCCTTTGGAGCAGGATTATGCATACGGCGTTCAATAGGATTAGCCTATGTGTCAACATGTGCTGAACGTCCAATAGCAGCCTCACTGGGTAGGACTGGTAGCTTGTTGCTATCGGCCGAGGACATTGACCTTGCACTTCATGCATGCAGGGACGGCTACTTAGCTGGTGTTTTGCCTGAATTGGAACTTATACACCTTATTCCCAAGGCAAGGTTAGAGCATAATTATTTAACAAACCTAGCAGCTGGGCATGCAGCTTCCAATTATTTGCTTTCCAAGATCTGGAAATTTGAAGTGTATCCGGAAAATGCCTTTGTTAAATGGGGCAGGTATTGGAAAAACAGAATACAAGCCAAAGGATTGGGAAAAAAAATCCTGATTGCTGAATATCGTGCTGAAAAAGAAGCCAGGAAGACCTGGAAAAAGTTAATGCTCCAAACAAACTGAATAGGCCTCCGTGAGGTTCTAATTAAAAGCTCCGTTAATCATAGATTACGGGGCTTTTATTTTTATTGAGAATTATAAAACCTCAATATATTGTTGTTATGTAAAATGTGTTGACTGTTCTTGTCAGGTCATAGGGTATATAGGAAGTTCGGAATTTGCTAACGGATAATTTCCGTCGGAAATGGAAACAGCTTCTTCGATGAATGCTCTGTTGAATAAATCTTAGGAATAAAAAAAGCCCTTAAATCTTACTTTAAGGGCTTAACCGGAGTGGAGAATAGCGGAGTCGAACCGCTGACCTCTTGCCTGCCAGGCAAGCGCTCTAGCCAGCTGAGCTAATCCCCCGGGGTGGCAAAAGTAGTTAAATTTGGAAGAGTTGCAAATTTATTGTGAAAAAGGTGGCTTAAGGCACATTTATAAACACAATAAATTCACTACCGCTAGTGATTGATGCCTTACAATCCCTTTTCGAATTTTACATGTGAAATTGGAAGGAGTCATCGTTATGAAAAAAGTAATCTTCTTAGGGGTTATATACCTTGCTGTAATTAGCAGTTGTGCTAAAAACGAAGCTGACTTGCTTAACAACACAGCCAAAACTGCAGCGGTTGAAGTCACTGCTGTAACCCTGACCATACCTGATATTCCAGGTTATACTCCGAAACCCGGAATTGAGCCTGGTAATCCGATACCTTATCCGGACGAGGAATGTGAAATTACGCCGGGCGGAAGTACAACAAATTACGGAAACCCAAGTATTGATTATTTGGAAGGCACAACTGTATTTAATATTTCGCAGCTTGAAGAAGGAAGTACTTATCATCAGATCAATAATGACAATCTTAATATGGCCTTTTACAGTGGCGACGGTGACAAAAAGCCCATTTCTGTTCGAAGGCTAACGCCGACAACGGCTTCGCCCTATGGTTGGACGCCTTATTGGAATACTTTGGATCTGGTAGAGCAAGAACATCCGGAAGTCCTGTTTGCACCCAGATTTGAAAGAGCAATCATTATCGTTTTGTCAAAACCTTGTGTCAAATTTGGTTTTGAGTTAGCTCCTAACCTTCAAAATCAGCTGCTAAATTGTGCCGTGTTCTGGGGGAATGCGCCAATGGATAGCTCCCGAGGTGCTTTTGATTATCAGATAAAAACACCTTCCGGCGCAGCGCTATACAGCATAGAGGAAGAAGGGAATTACAAATTTACAGTAATTACCATACTGATTTATCCGCCGGGTAATAATCCCATTGTCAATCCTGAAGGATTGGCCATGGCAAATATCAGGTATAAGCTGGCTAAATGATCATTTTTGATCAGTGATACTAAATTTTTGATCAGTTAAACTAAGGTTTGGAACGGTGTTGTTAGATTGGCAACATCAGTTGTGGTGTATTATTGATTTTGCCTTTAATTGTTGCGGCATTAACTTCTATCCCTATCCGAAAGTAATCCATGTTTTCGGCTGGAAATGGTTTACAGCATTTTAAAAGTTCCGTTGGTGCTATACCTTTCAATAGCCACAACGCCTCGGTGGATTGATCGAGAATCACGGGCATCCGGTTCTTTGGATTATGAACCTTTTTTACGGTTTCATTGGCGGTAGTCGTCAAAATGGTAAAAGACCGGTAAATCATGGATCCATCCGCATTTTTCCATTCACTCCAAAGTCCGGCAAAGGCAAAAAGCCCATGGTCTTTAAGTACAAAACGGTAGGGGATAGATTTGCCTGAGCTTTTGTCCCATTCATAAAAACCATCTGCAAGGACCAGGCAGGTCTTGTAATTCTTAATTAAGGGCCTGAAAGTCTTTTTATCGAGTACCTCTTCACTTCTGGCATTTAGGGTGCTCATGTTCAGTTTGGTGTCAACCGACCAATAGGGCACAAGGCCGAAATGCATCTTCTGTGCAATGCTCGGTTCATCGGCGGTAATCACCAATCCTTCCTGTGTAGGCGCAAGGTTGTAGTTCGGCTCAAAGCTTTCTTTCAGCTTTACCTTGTAGCGTTCCTGAAGTTCTTTTTCAGCCCTCGTTAAAGTATATCGTGTACACATAATTGCTTTAACAGGTTAGCATACTACCATCCTGAATATAAATTTAAGGCCTCTTTGTAAGTTTGAATTTGCCATTGGAAACATTAGGCAAACTTAGCGCTTTTTCATCCAATGCTAAAGTTTTCAACCACTAACAATCGGTCTTATCGCTATAGCGATATACTTTCTTGATTTAAAAGAATTTGTATATTGAATTGGAAACGCATTGAAATACAGGCTGCTGTTCAATGTTGGAATCAAATAACGGAATAAACATGAGTAGTAATGGCTTAGCGCATTTTAATCGTGATCAGTTTATTGGAGATTTGGAGCGGGAGGATCATTGGGATTTCATTATCATCGGCGGCGGGGCAACTGGGCTGGGTTCTGCGCTTGATGCAGCATCAAGGGGCTATAAAACCTTGTTGCTGGAGCAGGCAGATTTTGCAAAAGGTACCTCGAGCAGAAGTACCAAGCTTGTTCATGGTGGTGTGCGATATCTTGCACAGGGTGACATTGCCCTGGTATACGAAGCCCTAAAGGAGCGGGGGATTCTGCTTAAAAATGCTGCCCATCTGGTTAAAGCCCAGGATTTCATTATTCCCTGTTACGATTGGAAGTCAATACTGATGTATTTTGCAGGACTGAAAATGTACGACTGGCTTTCAGGCCGCTTAAGCTTTGGGAAGTCTGAATTTTTATCCTCTGAGGCGGTGATTGCCGCAATGCCGACGATCAATACAGCACATTTAAAGGGTGGGATACGATATTATGACGGGCAATTTGATGATGCCCGATTGGCCATAAATATTGCACAAACTGCTGCAGAAAAGGGTGCAACGCTGCTAAACTATTTCAAAGTTACCGGACTCTTAAAAACTGCAGAAAAATTAAGTGGTGTAAAGGCAGTAGACCTGGAGCAGGGAAAGGAATACCTTTTAAAAGCAAAAGTGGTAATTAATGCAACCGGAGTTTTTGTGGATGATATTCTGCAGCTGGATCAGCCCAGCTGCCAGCCTACGGTAGTACCCAGTCAGGGCACACATATCGTGCTCGACAAATCTTTTCTTCCGGGTGCAAGTGCTTTGATGATTCCTAAAACTTCTGATGGAAGGGTTCTTTTTGCAGTTCCATGGCATGAAAACCTTGTATTGGGTACCACAGACACTCCATTAAATAGTCACAGTCTGGAGCCGGTAGCACTGGACCAGGAGGTTGATTTCATTTTGCACACTGCCGCAAACTATTTAAGCCCTGCACCTGAAAGGAAGGATATCCTTTCCATTTTCGCAGGTCTGCGTCCTCTTGCTGCACCATCTAAGAAAACCGGCAGCACAAAAGAGATTTCAAGAAGTCATAAGATCACGGTAACCTCATCGGGCCTGTTAACCATCACTGGAGGGAAATGGACCACCTATCGCAAAATGGCGGAGGATACAATTGATCGTGCCATCAAAATCGGAAAACTTACACCCTTTGACTGCAACACAAGGAATATCAGCATCCATGGCAGTGGCAGTCCGGCAGTTGGTGCTGTCGCACATTTAGTAGCCTATGGTTGCGATGCAAATGGGATTCAAGCCCTGATGGCTAATCCGGCCATGGCCGAAAAACTTAGAATTGATTTACCTTATGTGGTTGCCGAAGTAATCTGGGCAATTCGATTTGAAATGGCCAGAACACTGGAGGACGTATTGGCACGTAGAATAAGATTGCTGTTCCTTAATGCAAAGGCTGCGATTGACATTGCACCAAAAGTTGCTGGTATCATGGCGCAGGAACTGGGCGTTGATGAAACCTGGCAAGCCATGCAAATTGAAGCCTTTAATCAGGTTGCGAGACAATATTTGCCGGAAAAAGATTTGCCCGCTAATGCAAATAAGATCAGCTAAAAATCAAAGGAATGGTCAATTAAGAGAACAGGTATGATCAGTTAAAAATAGCAAAGGATGATCACCTAGAAATCTCATACATATTCAACTAAAGAAAACAGGCATGATCAATTAAAAAAGCAAGTATGATTAATTAAAGAAGGAAAGTATGATAAAGCTTGAAATCTCAGACAAGCTCAATTAAAGAAAGAAAGCAAGTATGATTAATTAGTAATATCAGGCAAACTCCATTAAAGAGAACAGCCAAGCGCAATTATAGAATGAAGGCATGGTCAATTAAAGAAAGAAGACACCTAAAAGGATGTGCTAAACCAGAAATTGAAAAAGCATTACGGGACACAGCTGGAATATTGACTAAACCAGCCTGTTAAGCGATAAAATGTTTATATTTTGCTTGTTGAATTTTTTAAGTTCAGCGAGCCTAAACCCAAAAGAACCAAATATCACTGTATGGAAAAATTTATCTTATCCTTTGACCAGGGTACGACCAGCTCCAGAGCAATAATTTTTGATAAAACTGGTGCCATGGTATCTATAGCGCAAAGGGAATTTACACAGCTTTATCCACAGCCCGGCTGGGTAGAACACAATGCCCGGGAAATCTGGTCCACCCAGGTTGCGGTAGCAACAGAAGCCATCATTAAAGCCAACCTCAGAGCAGAAAATATTGCAGCCATCGGTATCACCAATCAGCGGGAAACAACAGTTGTTTGGAATAAACGTACCGGAGAGCCGGTTTACCAGGCAATTGTTTGGCAGGACAGGCGTACAGCCGACTACTGCAATTCCCTAAAAGAAAGCGGAAAGGATAAAGTAATACAGGAGAAAACAGGTTTGATCGTTGATGCTTATTTCTCGGCAACTAAAATTAAATGGATCCTGGAAAATGTAAGCGGTGCAAAAGATAACGCAGAGCGTTCTGATCTGTTGTTTGGTACGATCGACAGCTGGCTGATCTGGAATTTAACTGGTGGTAAGGTGCATGTTACAGATGTGACCAATGCCTCGCGTACCATGTTATTTAACATCCATACCTTGGAGTGGGATGCGGAGCTTTTAGCGCTTTTCGGCATTCCAGCTTCCATGTTGCCGGAAGTTAAATCATGTAGTGAAGTCTATGGGGAGACATCAGGTGCTATTTTTGCCGAACGTATTCCCATTGCCGGTATCGCCGGAGATCAGCAATCTGCGCTTTTTGGCCAGATGTGTACGCAACCTGGGATGGTTAAAAATACCTACGGTACCGGCTGTTTCATGCTCATGAATATCGGCGAAAAACCAATATTATCTAAGAATAACCTGGTTACGACCGTCGCCTGGCAAATTAAAGATCAAGTGAATTATGCGCTCGAGGGTAGTATTTTTATTGCTGGCGCCGTGGTTCAATGGCTTCGTGATGAGCTGAAAATGATCAGTACTTCTGCAGATATTGAAAAGCTGGCCATGCAAGAACCAGATAGTGCGGGGGTGTATTTGGTGCCTGCTTTTGCTGGCCTGGGTGCACCACATTGGAATCAGTATGCACGTGGTACCATGTTTGGCATTACCCGTGGCACAAACAGATCACATATCGCACGCGCCGCCCTGGAGAGTATTGCCTACCAGACGATGGAAGTACTCAAAGCGATGGAAGCAGATTGCGGTAAAACCATTCTTGAGCTTCGGGTGGATGGGGGTGGTACAGTCAACAATTTGCTGATGCAGTTTCAGGCGGATGTTTTGGGTGTTAAAGTGGTGCGTCCGCAAGTGACAGAAGTAACCGCTATTGGTGCCGCTTATCTCGCCGGACTTGCTATCGGTTATTGGGACAGCCTGGAAGAAATACAGGAGCAATGGAAAGTTAACCACAGCTTTCAGTTTCAGGAAAACCCGGCGATGCCGGAAATGATTCGTGGCTGGCAAAAGGCAGTAAAAGCGGTAAAAATTTGGACTGAACTGGAATAATAAATCTTTATGTATATGAATGAATTTACTGCTGAACTTATCGGTACCATGTTTGTCATCCTGTTGGGTAATGGGGTAGTGGCCAACGTGGTATTGTCTGGAACCAAAGGCAATAACAGTGGTTGGATTGTTATTACCACTGGCTGGGCTTTAGGGGTATTTGCAGGAGTGGTAATTGCTGGTCCCTATAGCGGCGCGCATTTAAATCCTGCAGTAACCATCGGACTGGCCATTGCTGGTAAGTTTGCCTGGGCCAAAGCGCCCATGTTCTTCCTTGCACAATTTCTGGGTGCCATGCTGGGCGCGCTGTTGGTCTGGTTGATATATAAGGATCATTTAAAGGTTACTAACGACCCGGATTGCAAAGCCGCGGTATTCTGTACATCACCTGCCATAAAAAACACACTTTCAAATTTGCTAAGTGAAGTGATTGGTACCTTTGTACTCATATTTGTGATTTTTTACTTCACAAACCCGGAGATGGGCGTTGAAAAAACACCTTTTGGGTTGGGTTCACTTGGTGCACTGCCTGTTGCTTTCCTCGTTTGGGGGATTGGCCTTTCTTTAGGCGGCACTACCGGCTATGCGATTAATCCGGCCAGAGATCTTGGTCCCAGGATCATGCATTATTTGCTGCCGATACCGGAAAAGGGTAGCGGTAAATGGAACTATGCATGGATTCCCGTGGTTGGGCCAATCATCGGTGCTGCCATTGCTGCATGCTTGTTCCTGCTTTTAAAAGCATAATTTAAATGAATTTTAATCTTTAAAATTAAGTAGGATGAATACTAAAATCTTTAA
>Ga0308160_10007384_pt1 | contig 10939 bp, 12 predicted proteins | sample PhyFR1_FD_201036 | JGI IMG/M metagenome (GOLD analysis project Ga0308160, IMG submission 201036) | Phyllosphere microbial communities from UC Gill Tract Community Farm, Albany, California, United States - DLSLF.R1 | ecosystem: Host-associated > Plants > Phyllosphere > Unclassified | place: USA... | reverse complement strand
GATGCACAAGACGCAATCAAACGTTGGTATGAGACAGGACTACGTCGGCCTAGCGCAGTACACAGAGCTTTGGTGAAGGAAGGCAAAGCGAAAAACTTGACGCAAAATCAGGTAAGAACATTCTTTTCTACGCTGAGTGAATGACGCTAAAAACGCACTATAGGTTCGGTTCTGGATCAACAGTACAAGGACCGGCGGTTGGAGGCGAGAAGCACACGCTACTGAGCTTGAGGAATTGTTCGAAATGTCTAAACATCTCGATCATCTTCGCAGGGTTGAGCTAGAGGAAGCGCGGTCATGGGATGCACAAGCATGGATCAATCCAACTTTCGAGACACAAGCAACTTCAGCGAAAGAGATTCTCTTCGACGGAACTCGTGAGTTTGGGTTTCCTTCGAAATTTTGAAAAGTTGAATTTGACGGAGAATGTTCGAACCAAAATAGATGGACTCACTCGCAGCGGATGGGAACTCGTGGTTGGGTTTGCTGAAGATCGAGGAGCCTCCTATCCGATTGGTTTCCTCGCACTTCGTGCTTCAGCGGATCGACAGAAAACGACGGGAGCGACGAAAGCGGCCAAGAACGCAAGAGTGGACCTCACAGAAAATTTCTTCCAGCTTCTACAAACCAATCTACAAGTCGACCCGGATCTAGTGCACGTCGACAAGGACTTTTCGGAGATTTCGGCAGCAAAGAAAGTTTGGCCGGGAGCGAAGATTCAAACTTGTCTCTGGCACATGAAGAAGGCGTTGGATCGACGACTATCGAAGCAAGCAAACCGTCAGCGAACAAGGTACAACGCGAAGGAAGTGCAACAAGTCGTACCTTCAGCAGATCCAGACTTTCAACCGTCGAATCCTGTCCTTCCGAATCGAGTCATTCCTGTCGGCGCTCCTACAGCATCTGAACCAGCTTCACTACGAGCCGAGACTGCTCCCGGTTCGAACCCTTTCCGACTCGTTATTCACCTCCCCGAAAATCACTATCTGAATCATCCTCAAGCTCCCCAATACTCTCCCGAGGTTCTGGCAGAAATGAAGCGAATGGAGTACGACGAGGACGACGAGGACGAGGACTTTGTTGCGAGGGATAAGGAGGTGAGAGATGTAGAAGAGGAGGGAAATGAAGGAGGACTTGCGGCGACGCAGATTGAAGACCGCGGAGATGACGGAGATGAGGGACCGACACCTACCACAACGAAAGAGAAGCGAGCAAGGAAAGGGCGAGAAGGAGGGTCAGCGGTAAGCTTCAAGCACGAATATCTTCGAATGAACTGAAGCTTACAAATTTCCTTTTCCTCTAGGGGAAAGCAATCACATCGCCCGATCAACGACAGAAGATCATATCGATGATGGAGGTACACTACTCTCGCCATTCGCTGATCCCAAACGAAAAAGGAGCGAAAGAAACCGCCGACGAAATCTATCGTTCGAGCACGAAGGAAATGTATGAGTACTGTGTGAAAGAAGGCAGAGGAGACGCTTGGGCGTACCTCTGGGAGAGCTGGTATCGGCCAGGACGATGGGATCTTTGGGCAAGATCGGCGTATCACCTCATCGGGATCTACCGGACGACGATGGGTGCGGAAGCATTCTTTCGAGTGTTGAAGAACGTCTACCTCGGCAAGATCCGTCACTCTCTCATGTCTGTCATCGATCTACTTGACAAGGATGTCATCCCGGAGTAAGTGCTCGAATTCTTATTGACGAGGAAGCAAGAGAAACTCACTTTTTTTCGAAAAATGCAGGTTGCGAACAAAACTCGAGAATCTCGATGAAGGAGAGCGAAAACTCGACTTCCGTCTCGGACGTTCTCGATGGCGAACTGATCTATGGATCGAGCACCGAAAGGTCTATGGAAAGGAATGGGAAAGGAGGAAAACGACCGGGTCAGCAAATCTTCCAATTGATTTCCTTCGCTTTCCTCCACTCGAAGATCAGGATCAATATAGACGTACCGACGACGAGCTCAGCTGGCTCGATCCGAGTCTCCGACTACCGTCCCGCCCCACCCAATGGCGAACGGACACTGGAAGAACAGTCTCTTCCCTCGAGGGAACCTGTTCTTGCCCTTCCTTCCTTCGATCTCGCTTCCTCCTCTGCAAACACACCATCCTTTCGACTCCTCCATCAGTACTCGGTGACGGATCAATGGAGGACGAGACGCTCTACTTCGACGTGGTTGAAAGACATCGCACTCCTCCGTTTTGGCGAGTCCCCGAAATTGCGAAGGAAAGAGCTCTCGCTCGAAAGCGAGGTGTCGTACGAGATGTTGACGAGGGTTCGAGCGTATCGTTTGAGATGCAGCGGATATTTAACGGGATCGAGGAAGGGTACGGAGATTTCGGTGAAGGTTTCGAAGGCGAGTATGGCGGAGGATACGACGACCCCGAGGATTGGATCGGTGGGAGTGAGGATTTTGTGGTGAATTCGGATGATGTCGATGTGGAAGAAAGGGAAGAAGGCGAAAGTGGGTTCACTGCGGGTGCGAAAAAAAGGGGTAAGTCTTTTCGCCCACTTTTCGCTCTCGTCCATTCGCTCCCCTCCCCGCTCAAGATAGAGTAGCAGACTCACCTTCTACCTTGTTCCGTAGATCGAACGTACGACTCCGATTCGAGTGACGATGAGGAAGATGACGCTCCAAACCTCTTGAGTCAAGAATTCGTTGGCCTTCGTGCTAGCCTTGCGCAAGTTGAGAGCCTGGCTCAGCATAAGGTGGATCAAGGGGTCGATCCTCGATACCTGCGGGACGTGAGATCAAACGTCGACAAGGTGTTGAAGGCGCTGAAGAGGAGTGACGAAGTGGTGGGAAGTGGGGGACAGGCTGAGCGACGAAGGAGTAGTCAGAAGAAGGGAAGGAAGAAGCGGAAGTCAAGAAACGTACTCGGAGAACTCCATCCCAATTTTGGTTGAATTCGAAGGTGAAATGAAGAAGTCGAAAAGGTGACGACGACGACAAAAGGACTTTGAAGTTGTGAGATGTTGATTAGGAACAATAAGCTACAAAGTTGTAATGAGGGCAAAAGTAATCGACCCCAGGTTCGAGTGCGGCCTGCTGCAGGTTTGAAATTCGTTTCTCGCTGTCTCCAGTCACTTCGAGGTACAGCGCACAACATGTCGTTGACCACAGATGACAGTAAACTATTCAAATCAGACGCGCAACACAGAAAGTAAGTCCTCTTCTCTTGCTCTTTCTTTCTTCCCTCGCTGTTCGCTCAACTTCGACCTCCCTTCACTCTTCATTACACAGAGCGGCTATCCGAGAAGCAAGAGCAGAAGCATTGCAAAGTATAGGGAATCCTATACAATTACCGACTAAACCGTTGAGGGTCAGAGTGAGACAGAATCAGGAGAAAGGGAAAGAACCAGATGCTTGGATCGCAGAGAGTGGATTCGTAGTCAGGAGAATAGGACTAGAGGTGAGTTGCAAATCTTGATCATCCGGCACGAGAAGACCGCTCATGAAATCTAGTTTTGTGCGACTCAAGTCAGGGAAAACGAAACAAATCTATCGTGGACATTGTGGACCCGTCACTTCGCTCGACTTTTACACTACCAGAGCAACGAAGCGTGAATTGATGATGAGTGGATCGTGGGACAAGAGCTTCCGGATATGGGATGTCCAGGTAAGAGCCAATTCTCTCAGTTTTTCCCTTCGAACGCTATCTCAACTCGCCTTTTGACGTTCATAGACGAAAGCATCTATCTCGACAACGGTAGCTCACATCGATTTCATCAAGACTCTAGTAGTGATTCCAGAATTCGACATACTCGTCACTGCATCCTCTGACAGAGACATCCGAATCTGGGATCTCTCTTCCCTCGACTCTTTCGACTACTCGACTCTCTCCAATTCGCCTGCTCAATCTACAAAAGACTCTCAATCAACTTCCTCCGAAACGACGCCGAAACAAGGTGCCGCACCACCTTCTGCCGTTTCTCACGCTCCATTACCTTTACTTCTCATCCTCAAATCCCACACTCGACCTATCGAACAACTCGCTTATTTCCCTATTCCCACATCATCATCTCCCGATGCTGCACCGAGTACAGACAAGGTCGGATTGGTCTCGGTTGACTCGATGGGTGTACTCAAGATTTGGGAACTGACGAGAGATGGGCAAGGCGGAGGGAAGAATCTGAAGGGTGCGGAGAAGACGAGTGTTAGACATCATGAATTAGCAATTTATGATCTGGTCATTGGTCCAGAAGGTGAAATTTGGACTGGTAAGTTTCAGCTTCTCTCTCTCGAATCATTCGAAGTTTCCCACGGACGTTCACACGCCCGGTTTCATAAGCTCTAGCTCTGAACAAGAAAATACTGATCGGATTTCCATCTCCTTCGCAGCCTCCGCCGACAACTCAGTACTCCTCGCATCTTTCTCCCCCTCCGACCTCTCTCTCCCGCCAACACCAGTCCTTCGTATCCCTCATCCAACGCAAACTCGCGCTCTCCTCTCTCTACCCATTTCCGTGCCGACTCTCCAAGCCCCTTACCTCCTCACGACCTCCTCCGACGAGTTGATCCGAATTTTCGACCTCAACTCTGACTCTCTCGAACCTTCTCCCCAACGTGAAGAACGACGTCAATGGAAAGGACTCTCTGGGTTGAAAGAGGGTGACGAACTCTCCGGTTGCGTGAGGGAGATCGAAGGGCACACGAACGAAGTCGTTTCGTTGTCGAGTTATTTGTTGGAGAACGACGAGGGGATGAAAGAGGTTTGGATTTTGAGTGCTGGATTGGACGGGACGTTGAGGAGGTGGAATTGGACAGAGATGCTCGAAGAGAAGAGGGAGAAATTGGTACTGATTGAAGTGAACCAGGAGGAGGAGGAGGTCAAAGAGAGTATGTTGACGGAGGAAGAGGAGAGGGAATTGGAGGAATTGATGGCCGACGACTAGAGCGAAGTATCGATTCTGAGAACGAGTACGACGATGCAAAGCACAGTCTGCCGATTAGATTTAATCGTCGCCCGGAGTTTGGTCGACGGAGACTAACGGATCTTGCGAAATTTTGTCAATTTCCATCATCTCTCCTTGACAATTCCTGAGGGTGGTTCTCGCAATTGATCGTATCCCTCTGCTTACTTTGGATCACTCGAGCGTGTATGAAGACGTCGAGCTTGAGTGAAATTGTGAAACACTGCTCCGCTTTTTCAAAACTTTTTTTTTGGCAGACAGAACCGAGTCAGCTCTCACTCAACTCTACCCATCAAACTCGACCATGGCAGCATTAGCACCTCCCGCTGGATCTAGTAGCATCGATCAACTCGCTCCAGGACAGCTCGCCGACTCTATCGTTCAATCTTTTGACTCTATTCTCATCTTGGACTTTGGTCAGTCTCTATCAAAGTCTACCTCTAGAAGGAAGAGCCCTACTGAATAAGAGTACATGCTTGTATAGGATCGCAATACTCTCACTTGATCGTACGAAGATGTCGAGAATTCAATGTTTACTGTGAAATGCTTCCTTGCACTCAGAAACTCTCTGAACTAAAATGGAAACCAAAGGGTGAGCTCTTTCAATACTTCTCTTAGCTGTATGTGAGCTGACAAGAGCGCTTATTCGATAGGTATCATCCTTTCTGGTTCACCTTTCTCGGTTTACGAAAAAGATGCTCCTCGAGTTGATCCCGATGTTTACACTGCTGGTGTACCCGTTCTCGGTATATGCTACGGTCTCCAAGTGAGTCCCACATCTCATCGTCACTCGCAATTAAGTAAAGCTAATTTCGAAAGTTGTCCTTAGGAAACCGCAAACTACTTTGGAGCTCGTGTAGAGGCATCAGATCACCGAGAGTACGGTGAAGCTATCATCAAGGTCGAGGTTCAGCCCGAATCTGCCCCCAAGCACTTGAACAAGCTCTTTGAAGGAATCCCTATCGAATCTCCCGTACGTTCCCTGCCTCTCTTCCCAGTCTTTCTTTCACGCAAACTCATTTCGTTCTATTCTCTGTAGGTTTGGATGTCCCACTCTGATCGATTACACTCCCTCCCCGAAGGTTTCACCATCATCGCAACTACTGAATCCGCTCCTTTCGCTGCTATCGCCCACAACGAGAAACCCATCTACGGAATCCAGTTCCACCCCGAAGTTACTCATTCATTGAAAGGAAAGGATGTGTTGAGGAGATTCATCTTGAACATTTGCGATTGCAAACAAGAATGGACTATGGCGAGTTTCCCTTTTCTTCTCCAATTCGCAAACCGCTTCTTTCACTACTAACCTGGTTGGGATGATGTATAGGACGCTTTCATCGACAAAGAGATTGAACGAATTCGTCAGCTCGTTGGACCCAAGGGACAGGTTATTGGAGCTGTTAGTGGAGGAGTAGATTCATCAGTTGCTGCCAAGTTGATGCAAGTAGCTATCGGTGATCGGTCAGTTCTCATTTCACTTACTGTCGAGTCGGATAAGAGACTGACAGAGGTGACGAGATTATCGATAGATTCCACGCCATCATGGTCGACAACGGAGTTCTCCGAATGAACGAAGCTGCTCAAGTTCACAAGATGCTCTGCGAAGATCTCGGTGTCAACCTCACCGTCATCGACTCTTCCGATCTCTTCTTGGGCAAACTCGAAGGTATCACCGACCCAGAACAGAAACGAAAGATTATCGGAAATACCTTCATCGAAGTGTTCGAGGAGGAGGCGGCGAAATTGGAGAAGAAGGTCAAGGATGCAGGAGGAGAAGGAGGAGAGATTGAATGGCTCTTACAAGGTACTCTGTACCCCGATGTTATCGAGAGTATCTCGTTCAAGGGCCCGAGTGCGACGATCAAGACTCATCACAATGTCGGTGGATTGTTGGACGATATGAAGTTGAAGTTGATTGAACCTCTGAGGGAACTCTTCAAGGGTATGTTCAAACTGGTACTCTCTCACTTAGAGTTTCGCTCACCTTTTCTTCTCGAATTCAGACGAAGTCCGCGCTCTCGGACGACTCCTTCACATTCCCGAACATCTCGTTATGCGACACCCTTTCCCCGGACCTGGACTCGCCATCCGTATTCTTGGAGAGATCACTCGCTCCCAAGTCGCTATCGCTCAACACGCCGATGCTATCTTCATCGAGGAGATCCGAAAAGCTGGTCTTTACGATCAAATCTCTCAGGCTTTCGCTGCTCTCTTACCTGTCAAGGCTGTCGGTGTTCAAGGTGACCGAAGAACATACGAACAGGTGCGTTTGTCCCTCTCCCCTACTTTCCGAATCTTTCGACTGACGATTGAACTCTCCTCTGTTTTCAGGTCATCTGCCTCCGAGCAGTCAAGACTGAAGACTTCATGACCGCCGATTGGTTCGACTTCCCTCACGCCGTTCTCCGAAAGATCTCGTCCCGAATCACGAACGAAGTAAACGGAATCAATCGAGTGACGATGGATATCACTTCGAAACCTCCTGGAACTGTTGGTGAGTTGTCCTCTCGCACTTTTCATCTTTCACGCTCGAGGACTGACGCTCGCTGTGACGGCAAACAGAATGGCTATAGAGATCTTGAACGAACTAGACTCTTGTATTTCTATCTATTACTCTCACAGTCACTCTCAGTCTCGTTTACGAGCCGAGCCGGTGCGGAAGCGAGAGAGGACACGAAGCATTGCACGAACAAAGAGGAGGGCAGTGGACAGGGGAAAAAGGGAGTAGTCGGATAACAACAAACGAGGGGGACATCAGAAGAGGGCACGGGAGACTGCGTGAGATTGACGATAGATTGCAGATTGACGAGATGAGAGCTTGACTTGACCAAGAGAGTGCGAGCGAGAGGGAGAATCCTCGTACAAGGTCTGGGCAACAGGCGAAAGGTCAGACTTCATCATCGACACGAATTAGATAGCTTACTTTCCAGTGATCGGCGCTCCTCCAGAAGTCGGCAGTATCGACAGGAGGAACCTCGCCCTGATCGGGTACCCACTCACCATCGTCTTCGTGTGCTTCGTCCTCGCGTGCTTCGTCAACGGGTGCCTCCTGAGGTCCCGCAATTCCAGACTGCGAGGCATTCGAATTTTGTTGACGAGCTCTGCGCTGGCGTTGTAGATCAGATTTGCGTTGCGTGCAAGGCTGCGGTTCTTAGCCTTTTCGACTTCGGGATCTTCGACTGCCTCTTCTCGACGCTCTGCTGCACTTGCAGACTGCTCGGCGAGCGGATACTTTTCGGGTTTTCTACGGGCTCGTCGTAGACGATTGTAGTGTTCGCGCTTGGTCTTCTCCTCGGCCTCGTAAGCTTTGATGCGCGCAGGATCTCCGCTGGCGTAAACCTGAAGACAACGGTGGTCAACACAGCCGACACCTCATACGAAATCAAGTAAAACGAACAGCGTTCTTTTCGGCCGCCGCTCGTGCTTTCCTTTCAGGATAGTTGTCTCGATGTTGTTCTTCCGCGGGCTATCAAAAGAGAGGAAAGGCTCAGTATATGTTGTGCGGGAAGAATAGAGGAGCGGACTGACTTTCGCCATTCGTTAGTTCCTGCGATTTTCAGCAGCGTCGGCGAGTTCACGTTCGCGCTCCTTGAGCAGCTCTTCTTGAGCAGCTCTTCTTGTCCTTTTGTTGCAGTCCCATCGGCGGTGGCGGCTTTTGCGTCGTCAAGCAACTATGCAGCCGAATCGATCAGACAGGAGAAAAAGATCCTGATCACTTCACTGACCTTGTTCTTCACTTCACGCTGAGCTGCACGGGTCCTGTTATGGGCGTTATTTGCGGCAACACGTGCTTCTTCCCGCTCTGAGGCTGTTTGCTCGTCGCGCTCCTTTTGACGGCGCGCCGTCTGTGCTGCGTTGCGAGCGAGACGTGCTTCTTCGCTGATCGGACCACGTGGTAGCATCTTGCTGCTTCAGTAAGTGGTAGACGAAGAAGAGAGAGAAAGAACGAACGCTGGGTAGCAACCTTCTTCGGGTTTAGATGCAGCTCGGTTCGTCGGGTTTAGAGAAGTATGAGCTCGTCTCCCGGGATGTTTCAGTCTATCGCGCACGCCATGGATCGCTGAGCTCAGGCCGACAGAAAGGAGTGGGTAGAATGTGAGTGAAATGTTTGTGGAGAAGGGATGAATCGGATTGTAGCGAAAGCACTGGCGGAGAGATAGACGGGACCTAAGCAGCAGTTGTAAGGTAGCGTATCCGGAGGAACCCCTCTGCGAGCGGGACACTAGGCGAGTAATCGATGTGGATGTTGGAGGAAGCAGATTGGTCTGACGAAGGCAGAGAGATGAGAAGATTTAGTGAGCGTATCGCTACGAGTGACGAAGAAGAAGTCTTGAGCTATCTGCTGGACTCTACGTCTTGTAAGATAGAGAATCATCTTGAAGCGAGAGTGAGAGCGAGAGTTTCGTTCGTCTTGAAAGAGTTTGAACGCGATGAAATCTTCTTGAGCTTGAGTTGTCGAGTCGATGTGCTTGATCTTGATGCCTGAGCGAGTCGGTGGCGAGCTCAGCTCTCTCCACCTCCTCCCCCTCGTCCCCAACTCCTTGCCTCTCAACCAATCATCAAACTCGATCTTTTCGATACTCTTTACTAGCCTGGCCGATTCCTGGTAGCAACGTAACCAAAACTCGTTCGTATAGTCAAGAGACTGCCTCGGAGTATGGTTACGTGCTAGCGACTTGAGCTGAGAGGCTTAGTAAAGGTCGATAAGATGAGAGTTGAGAGGATAGCAGAGAGAGGAGGAGATGTGGGGACGTTTCCTCCGCCTTGTCAAGGATAGTTCTGTTGACTATCGATGCTTGAGTATGAGATCTGTAGCAATATGAGAATTGAGAGGTTGTGGTAAGAGGGAAAGAAACGAAACGAATCTTGGGCTCTCGACACCACTTGACTAACTCACCAAGACACTCTATCCGATACAGTGGCACTTCTCAGACAACTCAACTACACCCTACGCCTTGCTACAACCCGATCAACTCGCTTGAACCTCTCGAATCTTTGCATCGTTCAACCTCTCAAGATGACATCTTGGATCTCAACTCTCACTTCCCCATTCCGTTCAGCTACTCAATCTTACCCAAAGTACATCTCTGCGGAAGAAGCGAAAGGAATAGATGAAGAATTGATGGGAGAACATGGCGCTTTCTCGTTAGATCAAGTAAGTCCTCGTCTCCCTTCCCCCCCTCTCTCTCGAGACGAAGCTGACGGGTACTTGAATGTAGCTGATGGAGTTGGCGGGACTGGCATGCGCATTGACAGTCACGAAACTTTATCCCCTCGGACCTGCACTGCCTCACGACGAGAACGGAATCAAGCAGAAACGAACGAACGAGAGGATTCTCGTTTGTTGTGGACCTGGGAATCAAGGTGGAGATGGCTTGGTCGCTGCGAGACACCTTTGTGAGTTTCTTCTTCTGAACTATCGAGTGAAAGGTTTTCGCAAGTTTTCGACTGAATCACTCTCTCTTCGCTCATCACAGACATGTTTGGTTACTCTCCTAGTATCTTCTATCCCAAGGTGAGTCTAGGTTGGCGCCGTGTAATCCTCACCTCTCTTGGGCAGCTGATCGCTGACAATGATCGCTTCACAGGAATCGAAAGGCGAAATCTTTGGCGTAAGTCCCCCTTCGTGCGCATCAAGCGAACCCTAATCGTGTTTACTGATCGTATCTTCGAACAATCTACAGCGACTCAAGCAACAATGCGTCAACCTCGACTTGCCATTGATTGCTCCTTCTCCCTCAGCAACTTCCTCCTTCCCCATGTCTCCCGATGCACAATCTATGGCGTTCAAGCGAGCACTCTCCCAGACCGACGCAGTGCTCGACTGCATATTTGGCTTCTCCTTCCATCCCCCAGCCCGAGAACCTTTCAAATGGGTCTTGCAAGCGTTCAAAGAAACCGACAAACGTATTTTGAGTGTTGATATTCCGAGTGGATGGGACGTCGAGGAGGGAAACGTCAATGATGGATTCGAACCCGATGCGATATTGTCATTGACGGCACCGAAGAAGGGGATCAAG
>Ga0308160_10007383_pt1 | contig 10939 bp, 11 predicted proteins | sample PhyFR1_FD_201036 | JGI IMG/M metagenome (GOLD analysis project Ga0308160, IMG submission 201036) | Phyllosphere microbial communities from UC Gill Tract Community Farm, Albany, California, United States - DLSLF.R1 | ecosystem: Host-associated > Plants > Phyllosphere > Unclassified | place: USA... | reverse complement strand
CTTCCGAGCGGGTGGATGCGATGCTGCAGGCGCAGAATGCGGCGGTAAGGCGGCGGCAGGGGAAGAGGGGGAAGGGGTGGTAAGGGGGCTCTGCCGTTGCGGTTGCTTTTGACGTACGCGCAGCGACCGTTGCGGTTGCTTTTGAAGTGGCCGTTGCCGTTGCCGTTGCAGTTGCCGTTGCAGTTAGGGTCCCCGTCTGTGTACCGCCGTGTCGGCGATGCCCGGAGCGGGAAAAGGTGCGGCGTCTGTTTGAGTCAAGCGCAGCTTGGCGAGTTTAGCCGCGCCCCGCTCCGGGCATCGACGGCACGGGAACCCCGCGTAGCGGGGCGGCACAGTCGGGGTCGCCTTTTCTTGCCTACTTCTTTTGGCGAAGCAAAAGAAGTAGGTCGCCTGCCGGGGCGAACTCCCGGCCTGGTCATGACGACAGTGCAGTCGGCTTGTTTCACCAGGCGCAAAGACGTCACTGCGAAGCAGCAGTTGCTTTTGAAGTTTGAAGTTTGAAGTTTCAATACGAACGTCAACAACAACACCGACAGTGCTGCCCGTGCCTTGCCGGGTGACGCAATGCGGTTGCACTGCCGTGGAGACAAGCCGGGAGTCCGTCCCGGCGGCCGGGTCACTTTTTTTGCTTCGCCAAAAAAAGTAACCAAAAAAAGGCGACCCGGTGATCGCGCCCCGCTACGCGGGGTGCCCGTGCCAGCGGTACCCGGAGCGGGGCGCGGCTAAACTCGCCAAGCTGCGCTTGGCTCAGACAGACGCCGCACCTTTTCCCGCTCCGGGCACCGCTGACACGGCGCGCTCAACGGGACTTCACTGCAACGGCAACGGCCACTTCAAAAACAACGGCAACGGCAACGGCAACGGCAACGGCAACGGCAACGGCAACGGCAACGGCAACGGCAACGGCAACGGCAACGGCAACGGCAACGGCAACGGCAACGGCAACTGTCGCTGCGCGTACGTCAAAAGCAAAAGCAAAAGCAAAAGCAAAAGCAAAAGCAAAAGCAAAAGCAAAAGCAAAAGCAAAAGCAACTGTCGCTGCGCGTACGTCAAAAGCAACCGCAACCGCGACTGTATCTACAACCACCCCGCTTCATTCTGCCCCTGCCAGCCGCCTCAAGCCAGGCCCCCTCACCGCATCGCCTGCGTATGATCCGGAAACGCATTCGCATCAATGCTGACCGGCCGCACACGCTTGGCCTCCAGCGGCGCGCACTGGCCATCGCGCAGCAACTCCACCACCAACCGCGCCGGGTTGTGTCCCACCGACTGCCGCATGCCGGCATGGGAAACCGTGATGCGCGGATTGACTTCCAGCACGACCGGGCCGTCCGTGCTCATGATGAAGTCGATGCCCACATAACCCCACAGGCCAGGCACCGCGGCCATGACCTGTTCCGCCAGCGCCCTGGCTTCGCGCTGCATGCCGTCGACGCCGCTGACCGTGCTGCCGAGGTAATGCAGCTGGTTGTCGAACACCGCCATGCGCTGTTCATTGACGCTCATCAGCAGGGCCTGCCCGTCTGCGCATACCATCGAGATGCTGCGCGGCTTGCCGTGGATGTAGGGCTGCATCACGTAGCGCGCCGGGTCGTGCTCGGCGATCCAGGTGCGGGCGGCGTCGAGGTCCGGGAAGATGCGGGTGTCGCTGCAGCCGGCGCCGTCATCGGGCTTGACGACCCAGCCGCCGCCGGCGTCGCTTTGCGCCGATGCCGGCGCCTCGTTGAGCCGGAAGGTGTCGGCCACCGGCACGCCGGCCGCGCGCAGGCGGCGCGCGGTCTCGTGCTTGCTGGCGAAGATGGCGACGGCGTCGGGGCGGCAGCCGATCAGCATGCGGTCATGGCGCAGGATCTCGGCCGATGCCAGCCCCAGCGCGCCGGCCGATTCGGGCGCCACCGGCCATACCGCATCGGCCTCGGACAGGCAGGCTGCCAGCGCAGCCAGGGACTGTTCCGATGTGCATGAGATCACCTTGGCCGCTGCCGGCAGATGCAGCGCCGGCAACGCGGCGTCGCGCAGCAGCGTGACTTCCACCCGCGGCAGGCGGCACAGGTCGCCGATCAGGGCCTGCAGCGCGCGGTCGGCCGAAAAGCCGGCGGCCGACAGCAGGCCGCGCGCTTCCCCGTAATGCGCGGTCTGATGGTCGTAGGCCAGTATCTTCACGATGCCTCGTCAGGAAGGGACGCGCGACACATGCGGCATGGGCGCCAGGCGCCTAGCTCCTGGTGCCGTCGAAGGTCATGGTTTCCTCGCTCAGTGTCGCGCCCGCGCCGCTCTTTCCGGCAGGCGCAGCGCCAGGCACCGCCGCGCTCAGCCGGTACACCGAGCCGGGTATCGCATCGCTCAGGATGAACACATACTGCTTGCCCAGGTACTTCGGCATCTTCTCGGCCATCGGGTCGTTCAGGTAGGGCTGGATAACGACTTTCTGGCCGCGTACCTGGCGGCCGTCGTAATCCACGGTCACGTCCTCGATGCGGGCCTGTTCAGCCAGGGCCATGCGGATGCGCTTGCGGAAATAGCTGGTGGAGCCACCGGTCAGACGCTTCATTTCGGCGATGTCGCGCTCCAGGAATCCCAACAGCGCCGGGTTGCCCTGCGCTTCCTGCACGGCCGGAATCGGAAGCTGCCGTTCGCCATGCAGGAATTCGGAAGAGACCCGCGCACTGCCGTCGCCGTTTTTCGCGGCGACATCGACCAGCACCTCGTCGCTGAAACCGGCGCCCTCGGCATCCTGCCGCACATACCGGTAGCGCAGCACCCTGGGCGCGGCCACGTTCTGCAGGTGGCTGGTCTGGAACAGCAGTTTTTCCGCGGCGGTGATGTCCTGTGCCGCCGCGCTGCCGGCCGCCAGCGCCATCGCGCCGGTGGCAAGGAAGGCGGCAAGCGCCGCCCGGACAGGCCGCGGCAATGGCCGCGGCATCAAGCAGGTATGCATGTTCATCGGCCGATCTCCCTATCGTTTCCGGCTATGCGCCGTTGTCAGCACGGCTTATTTCTGTTCCAGCGGCAAGAGCGGCACGCCATAGTCCTTCAGTATCGCCTCGATCTCCGGCCCGTTGCCGGCGATCAGGCCATTGATGCGGTCGCGCAGCGCCTTGTCGCCATGCCGCACCGCCATGGCGATGCTGAAGTCGAAACGCACGTTGTTCTTGTCCGGCGGCATGAAGGGCACCACCGCGATCGGCGCGGCATCGGCCTTCTTCGCGAAATAGCCGACGATGGGTCCCCAGGCGATGGCGACATCCAGCGCGCCGCTGGCAAGGTCGCGTTCGATCACCTGGCCCGGATACTGGTCGGGGTCGCCGGTCTGGTGCTGGTAGGACACCATCTGGTCGATCAGCCCGTTGTTGAGCAGCCAGTCCACGGCCGGCGTCCTGGCGAAGGCGCCGATGCGCAGCTTCTTCCTGCGCTCGGGCGGCAACCTGGCCAAGTCTTCCGGGGTAGCCACATCGTCCAGCCCGCGGCCTTTCACGTAGGCCAGCGCATAGGTCGAATGGTAGTAGGGCCTGGTTGCCAGTCCCATCTCGAAATCGGTGGAGACGCCGGTCACGAGGTCGCACTTGTACTGGTCGCTGTCGGGCAGCTTGGCGCGCAGGGTATTGCGGATAAAGCCCATGCGCTGCGGGTACCAGGTATGTTCCAGCTTCCAGCCCAGCTTGCCGGCGAGCAGTTCGGCAATCCGGTTTTCGAAGCCGCGCCCTTCCTTGTTGGACAGCGGCAGATTGTTGGGGTCCTGGCAGACGCGCAGCACCTTGTCCCGTTCGTAGCGCTCGTCCAGGCCGCCTGCCGCCGGCGCGCTCACCTGCGCCGCGGCGCTGCCAAGCGCCAGGACAAGCAGCACGCCTGCCGCCGCGCGCGCCGGCAAGGCAGGGAGCCTGTTACCGCCATCGCGTCGCATGGCTCATTTCTCCATGCTCTCGACCCGTCCGGGCTTGATCGCGCCGTCGGACCGGCCCTTCAGATACGCGTAGAGATTGTCGATGTTCTGCTTGACCTGTTCGGAGCCGCCGAAGTTGGGCATGCCCTTGTCGACGCGGCCGTTCAGCACGGTTTCCTTGAACTGGTCCTTGGACAGCACTTTCAGGCTGTCGATCAGGGAAGGGCCGACCATGCCTTCCTGGTTGGCGCCATGGCAGCGTTCGCATGCCATCGCGCGCCAGGTGCGCCAGCCTTTCAGGGTATTGGCGTCGACCTTGTTGCCGTCGACCACGGTATAGAGTTTGGCCCCGTCGGCCTGCGCCTGGACCTGGGAAGCAAGCAGGCCGGCCAGGCCCGCGATCACTGCTGCAACTGCTGTAATACGCAACCTCATCAATATCTCCTTATCGGGGAAGGCCGGCAGCGCACAGCGCCGGCCTTCCCGCGTTTCTTGTAAAGCGCCGGCCCGTGCGGCCGGCGTCTTGCCTTACGACTTGCCCGGCAGGGTGAACACGGTCAGCACGCCACCCAGTTCGGTGTACTTGGACAGCTCGCGGTAGCCGCCGACTGCGCCCAGGCCCTCATTGTCCTTCTCCAGGCCGGCCGCCATGCCGATGCCGGCCCAGCCGCCGATGCCGGAGAGCACGCCGATGTACTGCTTGCCCTTGTATTCCCAGGTGGTGACGTTGCCGATGATGCCGGACGGCGTCTTGAACTTCCACAGTTCCTTGCCCTGGTTGTCCACGGCCTTGATGTAGCCTTCCAGCGTGCCGTAGAAGTTCACGTCGCCGGCGGTGGCCAGCGCGCCGCTCCAGACCGAGAATTTCTCGGGCTTGGACCAGACGATCTTGCCGGTGCCGGCATCCCAGGCAATGAAGTTGCCCATGCCGCCATGGCTGTTGGGCGCCGGGTACATCGACAGCGTTGCGCCCACATACGGCTGGCCTGCGGTGTAGTCGACCTGGAACGGCTCATAGTCCATGCAGACATGGTTGGTCGGCACATAGAACAGGCCGGTCTTGGGCGAATAGGAGGCGGGCTGCTGGTCCTTGGTGCCCAGGGCCGACGGGCAGACGCCCTTGGTGTTGACGTCGGGGCCGTTCTGCGCGGTGCTGTACTTGGCCTGCACCACCGGACGGCCGGTCTTCATGTCGACGTGGCTGGCCCAGTTCACCACCGGGTCGTATTTCTCGGCCACCAGCAGTTCGCCGCTGACGCGGTCCATGGTGTAGGCAAAGCCGTTGCGGTCGAAATGCACCAGGGCCTTGCGCGGCTTGCCCTTGACCTTGATGTCGGCCAGGATCATCTCGTTGACGCCGTCATAGTCCCATTCGTCGTGCGGCGTCATCTGGTACACCCACTTGGCCATGCCGGTGTCGAGGTCGCGCGCGAAGATGGTCATGGACCACTTGTTGTCGCCCGGGCGCTGGCTCGGGTTCCAGGTGCTCGGGTTGCCGGTGCCGTAATAGACCAGATTGGTTTCGGGGTCGTAGCTGTACCAGCCCCAGGTGGTGCCGCCGCCGATCTTCCACTGGTCGCCCTTCCAGGTCTTGATCGAGGAGTCCTTGCCGACCGGCGCCATCTTGCCGTCGGTCCAGGTCATGGTCTTGTCCGGGTCGATCAGCATTTCATTGTCGGGACCGACGCTGTAGCCTTTCCAGACTTCCTTGCCGGTCTTCAGGTCGTACGCCACCAGCCGGCCGCGCACGCCGAATTCGCCGCCGCTGATGCCGGTGATCACCTTGTCCTTGAAGATATGCGGCGCATTGGTGTTGGTCTCGCCGATTTTCGGGTCGCCGTTCTTGACCTTCCACACTTCCTTGCCGGTCTTGGCATCCAAGGCCACCAGCGTGGTGTCGGCCTGCTGCAGGATGATCTTGCCGTCACCGTAGGCCACGCCGCGGTTGACCGTGTCGCAGCACATCACAGGGATCACGGCCGCGTCCTGCTTCGGCTCGTATTTCCACTTGATGCTCTGATCCTCCAGGCTCAGCGCAAAGACCTTGTTGGGGAAAGGGCTGTGGACGTACATGGTGTCGCCGATTACCAGCGGGCCACCTTCATGGCCGCGCAGCACACCGGTCGAGAATGTCCATGCGACCTGCAGGTTCTTCACATTGCCCTTGTTGATCTGGGCGAGCGAACTGTAGCGATGGTTGGCGTTGTCACCCGCCTGCATTGTCCAGTTCTTCGGGCTCTTCGCCGCCTGCTGCAGATCCTCCGCGGCAACAGCGCTTCCCGTGGCCGATACCGCCCCCGCCAGCAACAGCAAATGCCTTAACCGTAAAGCTGAAACCATGTCTGCCTCCTGTTGTATTGAAGCTTGTGCATCAACGTTGCGATCACTGTCGCCGGCCTGGCTAACCGATCGCTTCCATCCCGGCAGGCATGGAGTAGCAGTTAGCATGCCAGTCCGGCAAGACGCCAGCAGCAGGGGACACCCGATGCATGAAGCCGGGCACATGAGGAGGGAGAGAGGAACGCTGTCCCTGTAAATGAACAAGGCGGGCAAGCAATGTTCCAATTTCGTAGCGGATGCGTTGACGGACGGCCCGCTTCCGGGGCGCACGGCGGCAGGCCCGCTGGCATGGCGCTTGCAGCCGATGTGGCGGGGCTTGCGCCGCCGGCGGCGGCACTGCGCGCGACAGCCGGCACGGGCTCTGGAAAGGAGGGTGGCGATGGGCATGCGCAGCCTTGCCTGCCTGCTGACGAGTTGCTCGCTCTGCCTGGCCGTGCCGGCCGGCGCGGAGAGCGCCGCCCTGTCCATGCGGGAAGTGGCGCCGGGCATCTTCGTGCACCACGGCCTGCACCAGGAAACCAGCGGCAGCAACCAGGGCGACATCGCCAACATCGGTTTCATCGTCGGGGACCGCTGTGTTGCCGTGATCGACACCGGCGGCAGCGTGGAAGTGGGCGACCGGCTGCGGCAGGCGATACGGCAGCGCACCCGCCTGCCGGTGTGTCATGTGATCAACACCCATGCCCATCCTGACCATGTATTCGGCAATGCCGCCTTCGCTGCCGACAAGCCGGTCTTCATCGGGCACCAGCATCTTGCCGCGGCGCTGCAGGCCAGGTGGCCGCATTACCGCAAGGCGCTGGCGCGCGAGCTTGGCGAGCAGCAGGCGGCGCGCACGGCGATGATACTGGCAGGCCGGTCCGTCACCGGGGAAATGACGATCGACCTTGGCGGGCGAGAACTGCTGCTGCACGCCTGGCCCACCGCCCATACCGATGCCGACCTGACCGTGCTGGACCGCAACACCGCCACGCTGTGGCTGGGCGACCTGCTGTTCGAGGAGCGCGTGCCTTCGCTCGATGGCAGCCTGAAAGGATGGCTGGCGGCGATGCAGGCCCTTCGCCCGATGCCGGTGCGCATCGCGATACCGGGACACGGGCCGGTCAGCGGCAACTGGCCTGCCGTGCTTGACCCGCAGGAACGCTATCTGCGCAGCCTGCAGGACGACACGCGGGCCGCGATCAAGGCCGGCAGCACGCTGACACAGACCATTGCGCAGGCAGAGCATGCGCCGGCGTCCGGCTGGCTGCTGTTCGATGCCTATCACCGCCGCAATGTCACCACCGCCTATACCGAACTTGAATGGGAAAACTGATGCGCCACCACCATGCCGCGGCGGCCAGGCCGACACGCACGCTGCGCAAGGCCTGCAGCGCCGCACTGATCGCGCTGGCAGCGGCTGCCATGCTGCAACCGGCGCATGCCACTGACAACTGGAGCAAAATCAGGCCCGGCCTGTTCCAGAACCGCGTGATCGCCGCCGATGCCGCGCAGCTGGTCGAACTGGTCACGCCGGTGCGGGCGCAGGATGCGGCGGTGGTGCCGATCACCATCAAGACACGGGCGCCGCAAAGTGCCGAGCGCTACATCAGCAAGCTCTACCTGGTGATCGACAAGAACCCGGCGCCGCTGGCGGCGGTGTTCTCGATGACGCCGGACCTGGGCCGGGCTGACATCGAGACCCGGGTCAGGATCGAGGAATATACCGACGTGCGGGTCATCGTGGAGATGAATGACGGCAGCCTGCACATGAGCAGCAACTACGTGAAGGCCTCCGGCGGCTGCTCGGCCCCGGCCGGCAAGGACCCGGCCGAAGCGGCGGCCGGCATCGGCAGGATGAAGCTGGCGCTGGAGCAGTCGGGCAGCCTGGACCAGCCGCAGCAGGTGCAGCTGATGATCAGGCATCCGAACTTCTCCGGGCTGGCCATGGACCAGGTAACCCGGCTCTACACGCCGCCGCATTTCGTCAAGCATCTGGAAGTGGCGTACAACGGCAAGCGCATCCTGAGCGCCGAAACCGATATCTCCATCAGTGAGAACCCGAACTTCCGTTTCTATTTCGTGCCGCACAAGGAAGGCACACTGACCGTGGAGGCAATCGATTCACAGGATCTTTCCTACAAGACCAGCCTGGCGGTGAAGGCCAATTAGGCTGCTGGCGCGCCGGCTCAGCGGTTGCCCTGTCCCTTCTCCTCCATGCTGCGCACCATGTAGCGGATGCCGCGCTCCCAGCTGGTGTCGGTGTTGCCACGTATGTCGACCGACTTGTTGAGCAGCGCCTGGCCGGAGGCGACATCGTTGATCTGGATATTGATGTTCAGGATCAGGTTGCTGACCTTCTGCACCCAGGCCGTCATCACCCGGTCCGCGCCCAGCGCCCGGCCGATGTCGATGTCGCAACCGTTGCAGTCATACAGCATGAAGCGCGATTTCAGGTCGTCGATCATGGCCTGCTGCGGGGCGGTGTCGAGCACCCGGTAGAAACCCTTGTCGATGAACTGCTGCCGCAGCAGGGCGGAAATCTTTTTCAGCCGCTCGCGCTGGGCCTGATCGGAGGCGCGGTCCAGGGTCGGGTCGATCAGTTCGAAGTCCAGCATCACGATGCTCTTCAACGGCGCATCGGCTGCCCTGGCGGCAAGCGGCGACAGCAGCAGGCAGGCTGCCAGCGCGAGCAGCCGGCGCCGCGTGCCGTGCTTCATTTCATCAGGCAGGCGTCGCCGGCCTGCTGCTGTATCGCCTTGTAGTGCCTGGCCATCTCGCGCACCTTGGGCGGGTCGCGGAACTCGCTGCCGCGTTCGCCGGCCATCGACTGGTGCCGCAGCGCAGTCGACGCTTCGAGGTAATCGTCATACTTCAGCTTGTCGGCGATCCTGTCGACCGCGCAGGAGCATTTGTACAGGAACTCGTATTTGCCGCCATGGTCCTTCATGCATTCCAGCACGTATTCCATGCGCGCCGTGGTCGGAAAGTCATTGGCCGCGGCAATGCCGGGCACGAGGATTGCAGCGCAGAGCGCTGCGCTGGCTACCGTGAACGTGCTTTTCATCTGGTCTCCCTTTCGATATGTGCCACGCCGGCGCTCCACAGCAGCGAGGCTCGCTACGTGATGAAGGTTGCTCTAGCAAGATTGTTGCCACGCCTCTGCGCCGTCCTCGCCAGCGCTGCGCTGTGCGCCGCCGCCGTCGCCGCGGCTGTTCCAGAACCGGAACAGCTTGCGCCAGGGGTGTACGCCGTCATTGCCGCGCCGGAGGACGCGGCGCCGTCCAACCATGGCGTGGTCGGCAACATCGGCATCCTGGTCGGCGACAGCGGCGTGGTGCTGATCGACACCGGCACCAGCGCCCGCTACTTGCGGCAGCTGCTGGCGCAGATACGGCGCATCACGCCGCTGCCGGTGGTGCTGGCCATCAACACCCACCAGAACCCGGCCCATGTGTTTGGCAACGGCGTCCTGCGCGACATGGGCGTGCCGGTGCTGGCGCACCGCGACACCGACGCCTTCATCGCGGCCCGCTGCCAGCGTTGCCTGAAGCAGCTGGTGCAGGCGCTGGGCGAGGCGGAGATGGAAGGCACCGTCGTCACGCGGCCCAGCCGGCTCATCGACGGTCCGGCAACGATTTCGGCGGGCGGCCGCACGCTGGACCTGCTGTATTACGGTCCCACCTCCGCGCCCGGCGCGATCGCCGTGCTGGACCGCGAGAGCGGCACGCTGTTCGGCGGCGGCATGGTGACGATGGACCGGATTCCGGACCTGAAGGATGCCGATCTCGGCCAGTGGCAGGCGGCGCTGCGCAGCCTGGGACGGATTGCGCCGGCGCGCATCGTGCCGGGCGCGGGCCCGGTGTTCGATGCCGCAAGGCTGCCAGAGCTGGCCGGCTACCTGGCCGCAATCAGGCCGGCGGTGCAGGCAGCCTTCCTGCAGCGCGTCAGCCTGGGCGAAGCTGCCGCGTCCGCGCCGCTGCCGGCGTATCGGGACTGGGCGCTGTATGACAGCATGCATAGGAAGAATGTGGAGCAGCTCTACCTGCGTCTGGAGAATGCCTACCTGAATGCGCCGTGATTGCGCTGGGGCGATGCGTACGGAATATCGTTTTCTGCGGGCGTTTTTAAGGATGCTCCTCCGGAATGGCTATTGATCCAGCTGCTTTTGACGTACGCGCATCGACCGTTGTCGTTGGGGTTGCTTTTGAAGTGCCCGTTGCAGTGAAATCCCGTTGAGCGCCCCGCTCCGGGCATCGCTCAATACTGTCCGGCACACTGGCTGCTATGGCCCTGAAGGTTGCCTGCTGTTCTCGCTGAGGTGTCGTTGCAGTTCCTCTTCCGTGGCCCATCCGGCCATGTAATGGCGCACCATCTCGAAGGTGCGCCTGGTCGGCTGCTGATTGGCCCAGATGGATAGCAGCAGGCTGGCGATCAGGCGCGCATAGACTTGCATGCGCAGGGCATTGAGCGACTCGCCGAGCAGATGACGGCAACCTAGAATGCACTTGAACCAGCGGAAGAATGACTCGATGCTCCATCGATAGCGGTACGCCAGCGCAATCAGATCGGCGGGCATTTGCAGTTGGTCCGTCAGCAACACCAGGCGACTTGTACCGGTTTGTATCTCCACAAGTCGCACAGGCTCGAAGAGCTTGCGCTTGCCGCGCAGCGTTCTTACGGTCGGGTTGAAGAAATACAGAAGCAACAAGCCGACGTACTGATCGCAGAAAAATTGCC
>Ga0308160_10007382_pt1 | contig 10940 bp, 15 predicted proteins | sample PhyFR1_FD_201036 | JGI IMG/M metagenome (GOLD analysis project Ga0308160, IMG submission 201036) | Phyllosphere microbial communities from UC Gill Tract Community Farm, Albany, California, United States - DLSLF.R1 | ecosystem: Host-associated > Plants > Phyllosphere > Unclassified | place: USA... | reverse complement strand
AATCAGATCTTTAAAAGTCTCGATTCGGGTGATTTCAAGAGTACAGGGCTATTCAATGATGATTCACCTGCGTTTAAAGGTGTAAATTCGAGACAGGATCCGACTGGATTAAAGGAGTGGTCACCTACTATCAGGAGGAGAACGGATAGGGAGGAAGATGATCGATATACTGAGGAACTTGATGAGATGAAGGAGGAAGTATCGGCCATCTCGACGGATTTGGAATTATTGGATTGGGCTCGAAGGAGGGTTTTTTCCGCAAATCCGACATCTACTGCCGACTCCGCCTCAACCCTTTCGACAGATACACCCGAACCACTCGCTTTCCCAAAAACATACCCGAGGATTCTGGCGCATGTGATGAAAGTATCCCGACAAGCATTCAATAATCCCCACCTGTCCCTTTCCTTCTTTCATCACGCACGTACATCATCTACCGAATCATACCTCGTCGGATGCCTTGCGTCCGCATATAATGAATTAATAAGAACACGATGGGAATGTTTTAGAGATCTAGACGGAGTAGATCAAGCTATCAAGGAGATGGACGCAAATGCCGTCTCGTGGGATATAAAATCACAACTGGTTATTGGGAAGATTGTAGAGGAGGTGGGGAGGGAGGTATTGGAAAAAGGTCCGGAGGCATGGGGTGGCGACAGGGTCTATGAGATATTGGATCGATTGGAGAGGAAAGTTCAAAAGGCGATAAAGCACACGGAGTACCTGGATGAAAGGGAAAAGAGGACAAGGGACAAGAGGCTTTGGCATAGCGCGCCTGGTCAATCTAGGCCGGTGAATCAGCGGTGGTGATCATACGACTCTCAAATTATGTTGTCTTCTTCTTTCATTTTGCATTATGTATACATACAATATCTGCTTGCTTGGCGTAATTTGTCGTAATATGCCTATCTGGCTGCTGTCACTTCACGCGTCTCCGCCTCCTTTCTCATAGCTCCTTGTGATATCCACTGAGGTCTTCAATCCGTCCCACGATGCTCACGACCGACACCCTCACGCTACTTCTCCGACTCGAACCGATTCTTTGAATTCGCAAATAACCGTTCCTGCAGTTCCAACAACTGAGCATCCGACATCCCCTTTGTATCAGGTTTAGAGCGTGTACGGTCCTGAATCGTCAGCCTTTATCATCCGCTATTGACAAGAACATACCTTCTGAGACTGCTTGAACTCGACATTTGAATCTTCAACATCTGCTATGAAATGCTCGAAACCTAATTGCTGATCATCAGCTCCTTCCCTCTATTGGTCTTACGGCCCAGCGTATCTTTCTAGAAGGGAGGAGTACTCACTTTCAAAGCTTCCGTGACATGTTCAGGAGATATTGTCTTCTTCGCTGAACTCTCACAGACCTCATTAGATTGAGTCGAAAGTAATTTGATCCATTCTGACATTAACTGCATCCCCACGTATACCATATCACTCACCAACACAACAATCTACTAATACATCTTTAGCTTCTTTCGTACATCCTAGATCTGGAGGTAGGATCTCTATGCTATCAGTTCATGTTTCATTTGGACGAAGGGGGGACTGACCTTGAATGAGTTTAAAGACTGTTGCTTTTGGCAATCCCACATCATCCTCTGTTTCTTTATCGGACATCCTATTTATCTTCTCAAATTATGCTCCCTGTCTTTTCTAGATGACCGTAGATGATGTTCTGCTTTGGAATAAGTTATCAAATATGTATAAATCAGAAGTAGAGGATGGTCATCAGTTGATTCATCACTAATTACCACCTAAATCTGATTCCGACTTAATCAACTTGTCAACTGTCAGCTACACCATACATCACCTCTACACAACAATGGCAAGCACAAGTAGACCACAATTAGCAGATGCAATTCACGGAACGAATCCACAAGTACATTCAACCCTCTTCAGGAGTATAACAAGCTGATAGACAGTTCTTAGTGGAAAAAGTCATTAGGGCTAGGATATACGATTCATTATATTGGAAAGAACATTGTTTCTCACTTAATGGTACGCTTCCACCTTTCTTTCATACATGAGGCGAAATCTGATAAGTAGCCGAATCATTGATCGATCAAGCATTAGCATGTAATGCGATAGGAGGTGTCCATGATCGTCAAACGCCTACAGTGTTCATTTCATTACTACTCAAATTACTTCAAATTCAACCGGAGAAAGAGATCTTGTTCGAATATCTACTAGCTGAGGAATTCAAGTAAGCTTGCTTGATGCTGTGTTACGAGCTGGGTCAAGCTGATGATAGGTACCTGAGAGCACTGGCTGCTTTTTATATCAGGTTGACATTCCGGAGTATAGAGGTTTACGAGATCTTGGAACCGTTAATGAAGGATTATAGGAAATTGAGGATCAGACACGTCGGTATGCTCTCCTACTACTCTTCTGAAAGCTGCTGACAAGTAGGCGGATACTCTCTCACCCACTTTGACGAATTCATAGATGAACTCCTAACCCAGGAGCGAGTATGCGATATAATCCTACCGCGATTAACACAAAGAGCAGTCTTGGAAGAGACAGAAGGTTTAGCACCAAGGAAATCATTACTCGTGCGCCATCCCTTTCCATATCGGCGTCCCATGTAGCTGATAAACAGGAAGAAGATGCAGAAATCGATAAACGGAACTCAGATGATGAAGATGGAAATACAAGAAGACGCAGATATAGCAATTCATCAAGAGAATCATCGCCCGACCTCCGTGGCCGACCACGTTCACGTTCACGTTCTATTTCTTCAGCAGGGTCGAGATATGTTTCGAGATCACCTTCGAGATCAAGATCTAGATCTAGATCAGGATCTGTGGATGGAGAGGAAGGGGATACTAGGGGGAGATATATTTCTAGAAGTCCTAGTATTTCGCCTGATCGGGTACTTGATATGGCTGGTGAGGATGATGGAAAATTAGATGGGGATGTATAGAGTTGTATCACGATATTAGAGAAATGCAATATAGTCATCACATATCTGTTCCAAAGTCCATATGCGGATGACAATTTGATCTATTTCATTATGCTTCCCCTAGGTAGCCTTTCTCCGCTACTTCTTTTCCCTTTTCCTCCTTTGAACTTCATCCGCCTAGACTCAGAACGGGCAAGAGTGCCAGATTGTATAGTATACATAGTCAAATGCATCATAATCATCATCTATCCCAACCTAGACAACCCATAACCCCCACCCCCACCCCCACTCCCACGTCCATAACTCCCATTCCTATCACCCCTCTCACCTCCACCCCCACCACCAGCTAAACGCCTCTCCAATTCCCTCAGATCCACTTCCAACTTCCCACTACGTCCATCAATCCCATTCAATGCTCTCTGGTGACTACCCAGAATAGCTGATAATTGAGTGACGGGATCATCTTCACCTTCATTGATACCCTCCTCTGATGATGTCGTTGGGCGAGCGGTGGATGATGAAGAGATTTGGTTCACGTCTTTAATCATTTCCGTTAAGTTTCGGGATAGATCGTCTAGGTTTTTGTTCATATCTTCTGCAAGAGTGTACCTTGTCATCAGCCACGACTCATGGGGATGGGAGTGAGCTTACATCTTTTCACGTTCCTTATCTGCGGGAATTCGACCAGGCATAGATCGAGAACTATCGGAAGTGAAACCGGCAACTTGGGTCTCGTAGTGCGCAATGACGGCCTCGAGCTCTTTCTGTTGGTTGTCGATATAATCCAATGCTTGGTCTGCTGCCGATTGACTCTGCTGGGCTTCCATGACTTTACGGTAAAGATCCGTGATCTGTCAATTAGCGACGCCTATCTCGTGACGTGACAACGCGAATGACTGACCTGAGATCCAGTCCTGACGAGCACTTTATCCCACTCCCTGACCTCTCCAGCTTGCCTGACAAACTCTTTGACAGACCCATCAAGCTCCTTCGTCCAACCATCTACAACATCCTCCAGCGTCTTACCGCGTAGTAGGTTAGGCGCGGGCTCGGTCGCAGCAGGAGCTTTCGGTGCGTCTTTCGATACCTGGCCAGCGGCGGGAGTGGTCGTGGCGGGAGCGGATGTAGTAGTGGTAGCGGGCGTCGAAGTCGAAGCGCCGCCGAACAGATTGGAACCGGCAGCAGGCGCTTTTGCAGGTTCGGCAGGTTTCGCACCAAACAATCCACCTCCCGTCGTACTAGCAGGGGCATCGGCAGGCTTAGCAGCAGCGGCACCGAATGAGAATCCAGCTTTAGGAGCTTCATCCTTCTTTTCTCCCTCCTTTGCCTCGGCGGGTTTAGCAGCGGCTGCTCCGAAATTACCAAACATCCCTCCAGCTTTTGGAGCTTCAGCTGCGGGAGCGGATGTGGGTGCGGGTGCGGGTGCTGTTGGTGTTGAGGTACCACTTCCGCCGAATGAGAATCCAGTCTTGGGAGTATCAGCTTTTGGAGCTTCAGCTGGTTTGGTAGTAGCGGCGGGAGTCGAGCCGAAGGAAGCGAAAGAGAAACCACCGGTCTTTGGTGATTCAGCGGCGGGCTAATCGTTAGTCAAATCCGTTGCAGACGTAAAGAACATACAGGAGCAGCAGCCTTTGGAGGCTCATCCTTCTTCTCCGCTGGCTTTGCGCCAAACATCCCTCCACTGAAAAGTCCACCAGCAGGCGCCGCTGGAGCAGGTGTTGTCGAAGCCGGAGCAGCTGCAGCTGCAGCGGGGGCAGGGGTAGGGGCACCGAATAATGATGGCGTAGAAGCTTTTGGGGCTTCGGTAGGTGTGGTCGTAGCGGCTTTGTTGCCGAATGAGAACATCCCTCCTCCAGCTGCTGGTGCAGCAGGGGCAGCAGGGGCAGCGCTTGCGCTAGTACCAAACAACCCTCCACTGGATGATGGAAGACCTGTCGATGTACTCTGTTCAGCGGGCTTTGCTGGTTGTCCAAACAATCCTCCTCCAGTTGTATTTCCAGTAGCAGCCGTCGTTCCGAATATACTTCCACCAGCAGCAGGAGCAGCGGTAGCAGAAGCAGCAGGTTTAGCTCCGAATAAAACTCCACCAGATGGAGCTACAGGAGGCGTCGAAGCGGGTGTAGTAGATTGACCAAAACTTCCAAACATCGGTTTTGTAGCTGGTGTTGTTGATCCAGTAGCAGGAGCGGCAGCGGGCTGACCGAAAAGACCTCCAGCGGGGGGAGTAGCTGCTGGGGTAGTACTTCCGAATGAAAATCCTCCTGCTGGTTTCGATGCTGCTCCTCCTCCTCCTCCGCCGAATAGCGATGCTCCTTGAGCTGGAGCGGATGAATTACCGAATAATGAACCAGATACTGGGGGTTGTGTTGTGGGTGTTGAGGAATTATTGTTTCCGAAGAGAGAGGTGCTTGGTTGAGCGGGGGTTGTTGAAGATTGTCCAAAGATGTTTCCAGCTGGAGCGGCGGGTGCTGCACGTTAGCTACAACCTATCCATCCGGCTCAGCTAGCGTACTCTGACCTGATCCGCCGAACGAGAATGGAGTAGACCCTGCTGGCTCTAATTATCAGTAACCACATAAGATATTCATCAATGTAGACGTACTATTGGGCTGTTGTCCGAAAGCACCAAATCCAGCTACACTGTCAGCTGCGCTCACACATCCTTGTAGTTCTTATATACTCACACATGATGCTATGTATCTCTGGATGTGTATACAGTAGATAATAGTCGCGAAATCACCAAGAGTTGACTTTACACATAACCCATCAATTCACTTGCGCCTATCGCTGGCGTGCCTTATAATCTTCGAAAAGTGCTCACCATTCAACTGTTGATGATCTAGTCTATACGTTCCATAATACATTCATCATGTCCGCAGCAGCAGTAAGTCTCTTCAATCCCAGTGGTTGTAGTATAGATGGTCGACTGACAACCCAGGCAGTCAACCCAAAACCATACCTACAGGAGTTAACGGGCAAAGTCGTCAACGTTAGACTAAAGTGGGGTTTGCAATACCGAGGATATTTGATCTCCACGGATGGATTCATGAATCTGCAGGTACGTGAAATATCTAACACAGCGCGTTAGCGCTGCTCTATAAACCGAATGGCCATTTAGGACTGGACTGACGCGATAGTTGGCAAATACCGAGGAGATTGAGAATGGTAAATCGAATGGAGCTTTAGGAGAGGTCTTTATCAGGTGTAACAATGTTTTGTACATAGGGTGAGTCGTAATACTGGTAGTCGAGGAAGACGCTGATCACATCTCTTCTTCCACCTCTTCCTCTCGGCCGTCACAACTTATACTTAACACGCACGACATCACTCAAAACACTCCCATATCACTCGACCCGCACCGACAGAGAACACAAGGGACCAAAGACGGACGATATGGATCGCGATTAGTGCTGGATCGTGCAGGGCCAAAGGGACAAAGAGGGACTTGTAGATGTGTAGAACCATCACCCAAGTATAGGGGTATGGCGAGATGCCATTCATTCCGAAATGAATCCATCCGTTCCGCTAATCGCTGATCAAGGACGGGGACTTATACATGCAGGAGAACGAGATTGATGCTATCTAAGACAAAGCGGGGAAGAACTATTGAGGCTGAACGTGGACTTTTGCGAGTAGGTCGGCGAGTCTAGTTATCAGCGATGTCTGTCGAGACACGGGAAGCTTACTCGTCTTCGTCCTTCTTCGTGACTGGAGGTAGATCACCTCCTGCTGCGCCGGTATCGACTTTGACCTCCTTGTCCTCTTCATCCTCGTCATCGTCCTCTGACTCAGGTTCTCCATCCTCTTCTTCCTCATCTTCATCGAATTCCTCCATATCGTCCACTACAGGTCAGCTTTCATCTCATAACCAACTGGGTTTGGTGAAAAGGAGACTCACACTCATCAAGAGCATCCTCATGCCCATGTGCTTCCAAAGCCTTCTTCAACTCCTCTACGCATTCATCCTCCGCATCGAACCTATTTCCATTCAATTCCAACGTAGTCAACCCACTCAAATGTTGCCCGATCGCAGTAGTCAAAATCTCTACCGTCCTCTTGTCGAACTCCCCATATTGTAATTTCAAAGTCTCCAATTTCTTATTACTACCCTCAGCCAATGAAGTAGCTAGCGCAATACCCCCCGAAGCACCAATTAAACAATCTGATAAATTCAAAGTCCTCAATTCGGGCCATGACGAAAGATGTTTAACGATTGACCGAGTTCCAGTTCGAGTAGCGGTATTATCTTGTAAATCGAGTACTTGCAGGGTAGGACATTTCGAAAGACCATCAGCAATAGCTTTAATCCCTTCCATCCTAATTCCATTCTGAGGCATCCTGACTTCAACAAGTCCACCATGAGCAGCAAATGCTTCAGCCCAATGAGGAGCTGAACCATTCTCCAACCTATTCCTACCACATACAATAACCTTCAATGAAGATTCCTTGCCTTGCTCCTTACACAACTTTGCGTTATCGAGTAGTGCGCCGGAAATGATTTTCCCACCGGCGATACCGAGTCCATTATTGTTCAATTTGAAGATTTGGAAGTTTGTATTGTTGGATAGGAAAGGGACCATGGCATCTGCACATCGACCACCGAAAGCATTGTCCGATAAATCAAGTTCGACGAGGGAAGTGTGATGTTGGAGAGCGTCACAAAGGGCGGAAAGCGCTTGGGGGATTTCGGAAATAAGTCGTCCGGTAAACACATCTGCCAAGTCGACAACCTATCATAAGCTCACACCCTACACAAAAACAATGAAGGACATACTTTGAGAGACTTCTTAGTCTTCAAGACCTCGGCAATAGCTTGACAAGCCTCTACACCGAGACTGTTGGCCCCGAAATGGACTTCCTCAACATCATCCAGATTCTTGAGCTCGGAGAGGTATGGCTCGAGATCAGCAGCTGAATTCGCCTTGATATTCTTGCCGAGGATGGAGAAGGATTTAGATGAAGACATGTTGGTAGTCCGTTGATGGTGTCTCAAAAGCTAGATGGTGAAAAGAGAGAGTTGTGTATAGCTTGAAATTTAGGTTGAAGTAGACAGGAACAAAGCACAGACCCAGGCTTTGTCGGATGTCTCCGAGTCGCGTCCATAGTGTGGAAGGGATAGAGACGAAATGCCATGATGATGCAAAGGTGATAAATGACGCTATGGAGTGCTACAAGTAATGCTATATTGATGTGATAGATGAGTCGGGAGATAGAATGATGGATATCTCAGTGGTAATGTGTAGAAGACGGCTACTTGGGCGTGTGCAAGGCCAATGTACCCTCTTTGATGAGTTTCTGATCCTGCTCATCAGCTTGCAATTAGATCGGCCACATACCCAAGGTACATCAGTAGGTCCATAAGGTCTAGCGGGTCGAGCAAAGGGCGCAAGAGCATCAGCTGCTTTCTGGGTGTGCTCGCGAGCTGCGTGTCAGCTAAAACAAGTATGGATGGGAGTAAGCTTACGCAGGGGAAAGACGATCCCGAGTTCGTAGTTCGAGATACTCATCGTCGGGGGTTTATCGTTCAATCTGACATTACCCTATACATAAGCTGGCATCTGGTCAAAGACATGAAAGCTTACCCAGGCGGAAGGGGTGAAGTTGTGAGAACCCATGTATGCCCATCCTCCTATTCCCTCAACCCCATCGTCGGCTTTACGTTTCTTGCTGGACTCGATTCCAAGGGGGTTATTCTGCTTCTCATAAATAGCGACCAAAACCTATCCATTAGCTCTGGGTAATCTCTTGGTCACAGCAGCTTACCTTGCTGTGCATGAGGACTCCGCCTCGTCGAGAGTTGGCATCGTGGAATAAATGCTTGGTAACCGCTTTCCAACCCGAGCCCATGAACATGGTCCCACCTCCCTATGCTATCAGCTTGGCTATAACATACAGCGAGCAGCTTACCTCCCTACCGAGCTCACTTGCATCGACAGTCGCCAAGCTCGGGAACAGAACTTTCATAGTAGGCCACTCTTTCGCCTTGGGCCTCCCAACAAGATCTCTGGCTTCATTACCATTCATGAACCTGTAGAATGTATCGATCCACTCCAGTGAATAGTTCCCAAGACTAGATCCCTGAAATCAGCACTGGCTCAGCTGTAGAATGGCGGACTCACTTGGTACTCCCCGAAGATCTTCTCGCCGGCGGGAGGAACCCACTTTTCGTCTTTCAGGAGAGCGCCCAATCGACACAATCCAAAGTCATTCATCTGTTCGAAACCAGTATATTTCCCAGGGACACTCATAACAAGCTTGACCCTGACTTTGCTAAAATCGTACTTGCTTAAATCCTGGAGCGCCTCGGATGGATCGAGCGGGATCCTTGCCCCGAATGGGTGTGCTTCGCGAAGATGTTTGACTGCTTTATGGACTTTCATGTGGATCAGGAGGTCTCGGAATCGGTCGAGAAAGTCGTCGCCTAGTGGTGACGTTGGACAGGTAGGTCCGGAGCGAGGTAAGAAATCCTGGATGAACATCGACTAAACGTCAGCTGCCACATCGAGACAGACGTACATTCTCAATCCAGTTCCAGTCATAGTCCACCATATTAGCAGTCGAGATCACAACCCTGACTCTACCAGTCTTGTAGAAGATCTGAAAGTCAGCTTTGTCGTCATTTATGATGAAAGTCAACTCACCCAAAAGAATTTCATATGAGCCGATCTACCGTTCAGCTTCAGCACCAAGTGATTGGAGTTGCACTTACCCAAATGAACCCATCATTCGTGGGTAACACCAAACCTCCTGATTTTCCTGAACCTGACATTTCCCGTTATGACCAGGGTTTTTATCTTTATCATGAGGACGGATTAGGATCGTAGGGACTAGTTCGGGAGGCGGTAGAATCTCATTCAACCACTGATCATCGATGACGAAGCTACACATGATGAGTACGGAGATTCCGCTTTTCTGCTCGTCAGTCCCGTGAAACCGTTCCGGGATTGGCAACTGACCTTGCCGACGATCTGTTCAGCAGAGAAGGTAGGAGCTGTACTAGTGCGACCGATCGTGAGGGCATTATGCCTCATCTCGCCATCCAAGTAGTACTCTCCAGCATCATCAGTCGGGAAAGGTCCAGTTGACTGAAGAGGATGGTAATTTGGAACCGTTGGACGGGTCAGCGGTCTTGAGCCGTTGGTACCCCTGGCGGTGTTGGAAGAAGGTCCAGCTTCAGCATTTCGAGATATATCGGCCATTGTAGCGATTTTCGACGAAGTCGACGGAGCTGGTTTGGTGATGGACTTGGACGTAGTCGAAGCAGTAGGCTGCGAGCTCCCAGTTTGCCCCTCTCTTGCCTTCTGTCTGGCGATTCGTTCCTGCTCCATCTGGGCTCTACCAGATAAAACAGGAGGTAACGTTGGCGCAGTCTCAACAGGGGTAGCAATGTTGGTCGATATCGAGGTATCAGTCGAACCGGATGTGTTTCCTGGACCAGACAGATCCGGCTCTTCAGAAATCTCCTCGTAAGCCATCGACGCCTTCATTGCTCTATCTCTGTCAGCTATGATGTTTAGGGAGTTGAACAGCTTACTCTTCCAACATTTTCCTTTCTTCGTCAGGAGTCTCTTCCCGCTTTTGTCGTTTAGGGGCTCTCGAGTCCTCTTCAGACATCGCAATAGCCCTCTTTAGCTCTTCATCATCATCTTCCAGGGGTTGACCGGGAATATCGAATGCAGCGTCTGCTTCCTGAGCGGACATAGCGAGAACCCTACTATCAGCTTCTGAGAGATAACAGATCTCGACAGCTTACCTAGCAAGCTCCTCGTCCTCTTGCGCCCTCGTTGATCTTGTTGGATCATCATTACGAGAGGGAGGTCCAACTTTCCAAGTAGCCCAAGCGGCTCTACTATAAGCTCGTCCACGGCGAACGCTTGTATTGGTTGAGCTCACTTTCTCAATTCCATGAAATCAGTTTCCTCAGCATCAAGACCGTTCATCAAGTTATCGCAATATTCATCGAACTCCTTCTCTTGACCACGACGAGGTACGGGACCTTTCTGTGAGGTCCTGGATATCAGCTGCTCCCTTT
>Ga0308160_10007381_pt1 | contig 10941 bp, 16 predicted proteins | sample PhyFR1_FD_201036 | JGI IMG/M metagenome (GOLD analysis project Ga0308160, IMG submission 201036) | Phyllosphere microbial communities from UC Gill Tract Community Farm, Albany, California, United States - DLSLF.R1 | ecosystem: Host-associated > Plants > Phyllosphere > Unclassified | place: USA... | reverse complement strand
GCGAGATGGGGAGGGAGGAGATGGGAACGTCGCCACGGTCGAATCAGCAATTGCCAATCGTACCGAAGAAATCACTTTCCAACGGACAAAGCGGAAACAGTCTCCTCAGTATTCATATCGGGCCGAACAAACAGCCGTCAGTTCTTCCCGAGCGACCAGTGTTACCTGACAACAGAATCGGACCGGCTCCACTACGCTGGCAGGATGGTGATTTCATGACGCTAGCTAGTCCCATTGCCGGACCCGAAACCCGACCAGCCTCTGCTCTGATAGCACGAATCGACCCGAGCCACGATGTAACGGATCATCGGAGCCCATGGGAGCGGAATCTACAAACACTCGTCGATCAATTACGTCCAAAGCAAGATCTTGGTCCGGTGCGGAAGTCAAGAGCTCCATCGTCCTCGTCTTCTTCTCGCTGATTTCGATCAGGCGCCCATTCTCCAGGCCGACTCGCATGATCCCGAATTATTAGCTCGGATCTCGATGTGTTAGCTACATCGTTATGGTTGTTGGGAATGGGTACGGGGGCCTTGTCAAATTGTACACAGTAGTCCTTGCTGCTTGCTGTTGGGAAGGACTCGCACCCATCCCACCATCACCCCTTGTTTGTCTCACAGATATTATACCTATGCATATCTTGCTATCGACGGCAATTTCCCACGGTGTGAAGGTAAATTTCACCTTCCAACAAATCGATCGACTTGCGTTACCTCTCAGGTTCACTCTGTACATTGCTGGAATTAACGAGGGACCGGAGTGTATCTTTGGTATGCGGGAGAGATAGGAAAACACTGGACATGTGCCAATTCGATGGTGAGGTCATTCATTCCCCGTTTGGCATTATCGTGTGTGTGTAGGTTGGTTGAAAGTTGAAGGATCCTTTGGCTCAATTTTCGCATATTCTACGCCCTGACCATGACTTACTCACTCTCATCACTCAACCTCCTACTTTCTTGCTACCACCATCAAATTACCCTATCTTGCAGCGATGTCACGGCATAGACTACCTAGTGTATACGATCACGATTTTGCCATGAACGACATCCGGCATGTTCGCGATACCGATACCTATCCTGGACGAACGTCGCTAGACGAATCCGAGACTCTTCTCCCCGCTTCCCTTACTTTGGCACTCCAATCAATTACTCAGTCCATTGGGCAGCACAATGCTCAATCAGCTCACAGCGATCACTGGGCCAAACGAGGTGCATACCAAGGACAAGACGAGAGATACGACTTGAACAAACGAAGCAGACCTTCATCCTACGCCCTTCAGATACCGGATCCGAGTCCCACTCAGGACGTTCACACTGAGCGCACAACCCCCCATACAGACTACTCGACCCCTCATACAGAACACACTTTCCATCGCTCTCAAAGCTACTCATATGGAATTAACGCGGAAACTGGTCCACCTCACCGAACCTTCTCCACCCCTTCCATCAGCGACAGCAACATCCGTAAACCACACCTCACCGCCTCGATCTCATTGGTCAGCGACATCAATACCGATCCCTCGCCAGTCTCGCCAGTCTCGGCAGCGTTCACTGTCCCGAACCCATCTTCGCGTATCCCGACTATACCTCTTGAAGCGATTGCAACACTACGAGACGTATCGGCCGATATGCTCAAGGCGTTAGTGGAGAGGGATGCTGGTGATTGGGAGAAACAATTGATGGTTGCAGTGGGGACAATTAGGGCATGTCTCGACATTCACTTTACGCCTCATATGGATCTCTGGATGAAGGATAAATTGGAAACTGGAGTCGGGTACGAGAGCTGTGCAAGTGCCTCTATTGATTTGAAGAGGAGTCCAATGCTCGTCACACCGGCTCGTTCGGGTACGTTTGCATCACACCAGTAATTAGTAGGGCTGACACGAGCAGAGGTACCCACAAGTCCGATACTTACAAGCTGCATCATCCCTACCCAGGCGAAGGAGCCAACCGATACGCTTCGAGAACAGCTGGCAAAAGCTGTAGCGACTATCCAGTGGCAAGAACAAGTGATCAAGCGCCAAGACGCCCAACTGGCCAGATCGATGGAAGAGATCGATCGCTTGGGTGAGCAGCTGGAAGGTGCTGAAGATCAAATACAAGCACGAACGGCCACTTCATCCACATATGATCACACCCACCGTACTACCACACCCGCCATCGACCCGACTATCGTCTTGAACCAAACGATTGTGGGACAGAGGGCGAAGATCAAGGATCTCAAGCTCACCATCCGCGCTATGGAGAGGAGGTTCGGCACTTCACGAAAAGCAGTTGCCACAGGATCAGGAAGGGCTCGAAACCGACCAAGTGCAAGGGAAAGATTGGAGAAAGGAGCGGTATTCACGACTTCTGGGGAGATTGACAAACACGCAACCTCGGCACCGGCATACGATCTGGAGCCGGGAGAGATCAAGTCTGAAGTAGACATCCAGTCAGACGATCGACACTATCGACCAACTGCGAGCAGGAGCCATGATGGGCGAGATACACGATGGTCGGAGCATTATGTTGGACCGACTCTCTTGCGCTCCTGGTTCGATGAAATGTCGGACGAGGTCGGTGGTGAGGGGAGGAGTGGATCTGGGGCTGGTGTTGGTAGTGGTACCATGTCTCAAAAACCTTCCGCACCCATCCAGATCTCATTTGGTTCGACTTCACGGACCGGGCAGGGCGAAGGGCAATGGTCAAGATGGGGCAATGAGCCTCAGGTGACCGAAGGGCGTGGACCAGGGCGAGATTCTGGGTTCTCGGCGATCAGCAGGGATCGACACGATTATCCTTATCTCCCTTAGGTACTCGGTGAGATCAACATGACTGGCTGGATCATACACGAACCTTGGTCCTCCCCCCATCTTGGGATCTGCAGCCACCAGCAGCCATACCATACTTTTGAAACAGTAATCTATGACATATATCAAGCTTGGTGCACCATCCGTTTCCATGGCATGGTCTCTGTATTCTTACCAATAAACCTCGACTGCTATCCTCTTCGCTGGACATCTGCTAGGCCTTTCGATTATCGTTGCTTCATCCATCTGTAGGCTGGTGACTTTCCCACGGTTGGTTGATGGATACGACATGTTATCGGGTTAAGGTGGATCGACTATTGCTTTGTTTACTCTGTTAAATTTGAATCAAAGCGCTCAAACCAAGCACTCGAGGACAAGGACTGGTGCTAATTGAAATATGGCAGAGGTCTGCATCAAGGTGCGCAGCGCTTTCATGAGGTATACTGGAATGTGAGTGCCTGTGTGTGGGTTGTGTGTCTGTGTGTGAATCTTGAAAAAGTTTGACCCGCTATGACATCCGCCCTACACTTACTGTACTTGTATTCATCAAGTGAGGCTCCATCTACTTTACATTATCTACATGACACTGTCTCAACCTGATCAAACCGGGTCGTATATTCAAGAGAGGGACATGGATCTCGGTTGGAGACCATCAGGTTTCGCTCATCATGGGATCACCCAATCTTATGGTACCGACCCGCCCCATCTCGCTCCTGGAGACGTCCACTCATCTCTCGTCCGACCCAGCCCAGACGATGCCGGTATCGATCACACCAGCCTGATAGTCACCACGCAAACCGAGTCGCTTGATCCGAATCACGGTTACGAGCAAATCGAGTCTTCATTCTCGAAAACTCCTGATGCTGAGTCGACTCGCACACTCCATCCGAACCTCACCTTCCTGACGGCTCAGCACTATGCTCAATCAAGAAACGACGACTTGGATCACAATCACCAATATGACGGGATCGAAGAAGCCATGGCCGTCGATACGGTATCATACGACTACCATGTGAAGCTCAAAGCTATCAGTATTCTACAGCGAGCCTCGACCGATATGCTTACCGCTACGATCAATAGCCAATCAGCCGCCAGGGATAGGCAGTTAACAATCGCTGTCAAGACTATACGAGCATGTCTTGATGACAATTTTGGTGCTGGGTCAGAGATAGAGATGGTCAGTGGATATGAGCCGGTGAAGGAGGGATTATTACCTGAGGATGGCTTCTTGCCTGAAGCAGCTCGAGGGGCAGTGTGCACCACGTCGACCGATATCTCTGGTTCGTCTTCCTTGACTTTTGATTTGTTTGCATGCTGACTATCAGCTGGACTCGGGAATGATGCGACTCGAAGGGGGGATATCCTCCAGCAACAACTGTTGGCAGCTCAAGCGACTATCACGACACAAGACCAATCACTCGAACGGAAGGAGGTCGAACTTATCAACTCGAGAGGCGATGTCACAAGACTGTTGGCTCAACTCGCGGAAACCGCCCATGACACCAGCGCGGCGACATCTTCCGATCCGATGTTGGACTCACTCAGAAATGAGGTCAAGAGTCAGAAAGAACAATTGGAGAAGCAGAACATCGTGATTGCAGTATTGGAGAATCTCAACAATCAATTGAGGAATCATCAACCCAACGCCACCAATCAACCCAAAGAGGGCAAAAAGAAGAATAAGGGCGGAAAGAAAGCTGTAAAACAGGAACCTAAGGGGGGAAAGGGCAAGAAGGGCAAATGTAGGAATGGGAAGAAGAAAGCAGAGGCAGCTATGAGACAAGCTCAAATCACCCGAAATCGAAATCAAACGAAGAGACAAGATTCAGAACCGATATTCACTCCGTGGCCGTGGGATGTCAGTACGAACTCTCACGGTCTATCAAGCGGGGATACAACCGATGAAGTCGGTTCCGGTAGTGCCAATCACATGGGTGGTGCTGTGGACAGGGGAGCCGATCGTATCGTTGGTACGAGTACCCATGGGCCTAATCGATTTGTCGAAGAAACCCGACGTCTTTGGGAGATAAGAGTGGGTCATACAAGATCTGGCGGGGATCATGGACAGGGTCATAGGGATGGCGGTGGTCAGGACGTAGCTGAAGGGCCGACTCGAGCGGGATATGATCGTCCTCCTCATAGGCTTATGTGAAGGTAGATAGGAGGTCGTCGTTTCATGCCCTGCCGAAATGAGTTTTAGAAAGGCATATTCCTCGGATGTATCATACATCATACATGGACCAGCTATACGTGATAGGTTGACCAATAAATGGAGGCATTCGTATCAGCGAGATCCTTCCGATGAGGGCAAAGTCCCAGATCTCGCCAACCCAAATTAGCGTTCAATCTCTGCTACGAGCATCGCATGTACCCATCATCACCAACACAACAGTACTGCATACATAACATGTACACGAGTACAAAAGTCCATTCAACTCTATCTATCACACCACAAGGTGCTTAAGAGAGGATTACATCTCGAAAAAACAATCAACTTCAACTTGAAAACTCATCAATGACCAGCACGACAAGGTTGTGTCGTATCCGATCTTTTCTCCTCGTCCTCCTCTCGCCTCACTTTGTCAAAGATCTCTTTACAAGAGACCTAGATCACCTAGAGGTCCATCCCCACCTCCGACACCTCCTAGACCTAGTCCGCCGAGGGAGTCGACGATGGGTAGTCCGCCGGTGTTACCTAGCAAACCACCTACCAAGTCGGTTGGTGCGCCTAGACCGAGGTCTTTTGTTAAGTCTGATGCGATTCCGAGGTCGAGTTTGAGACATTTGCCGCCGACTAGTGTAAGGGGTGGAAGGCAGATCTCGACGCAGAGGTCAATCAAGTTTTGGAATCTACCACGTCAGTCAACTCAAGTCTAGATTAGTAAAGAAGTACTTACCCGTCCTTGCATCCACATTCACCGTTTCGCTCAATCATATCGGCTCGACAACACATGGTAGCTCCCATGACTTGTCCAGGGGGGCAAGCAGGGGTAGGTCGAGGTTTGCTGTTGAGTCTGATACCGGTGGGTCGGAATGCATCATCATCTTGGGTAGGTGTAGGAGCGGGAGTCGAGGGCGAGGGGGAAGGGGCGGCAGCTACGTCGACGGGAGCAGGGCCATTCCCGGGAGTAGGTCCAGCTGGGGCAGGTCCGGAATTCTGGTTCTGATTCTGATTTTGAGGCGCGGCAGCAGCTGCGAAAGTCTGTTGGCAGTCGTTGACGGTCTCGGTCTTGGTCTCGGTCATGGTCGACGTAGAGGTCGAAGTGACGGTAGAAGTCGAAGTGATGGTGACAGTCTCGGTCTGCATTTGAATCTGACCGTCAATACCATGTTTGTGCGATCAAACAACCAACCAAACCCGACTTACAAAGGCGGTAGCTGGAATAGTGACAGTTTCGGTAGAAGTCATACTGGTGACTTGAACCCATTCACCATCGCCCTGACCCTCACCTGAATCATCAGCATCGATAGCTGAATATCCCTCGACTTCATCGCAATAAGGAAGATCATCCTCACCATCCTCATTGTCCACGGGGGCAGAGTTGGCAGCAACAGGGGCATCGTTATTGGTCGATGATGGGGCGGGTCCGGTAGAGGCGGTGGAAGGAGCAGCGGAGGCGGGTGGGGGAGCGGCAGCTGCTTGGGGCTCGGGAGTAGGGGTAGGGGCGGGGGTAGGACCGACTTCGGCGGGAGTTTCGGCTGGGCTTGCGGACGAAGTGGGGCCGGTGGATGGGGTGGATCGAACAGGAGGTGAAGCGATAAGAATCGCGGCGCATTTCTAGGTCTGTCAGCCAAGTCTGGCAAGATTGATGAATGACTTACCCCGTTGGCTTTTCGCTCTTTACCCAATGGGCATCGGAACTCTCCTTCATCGTCCTCTGGGTTCTTGTCACAAGTGGGGATACCGTACTCGGGGTACATGGAGTGGAAGCCAGCAACGTTGACCTGATGTTTAGTCCCAAACCATTCGAATCGTGTATATGACTCACCTCTGCGGTGATCCAATCAACTAGCCCATCGATGACCTCCACACCAGCTTCGGCAGTCAACAACAATCCATCCTGACCTAGACAAACACATCCCAATGCGTATGCCTTGTTGATGAACTCTCCCTCGACTCGGGCGCAGAGTAGGTCGGTAGGAGTCAAGAGGTCGACATCGATACCGAGGATAGCCAAGGGTTTGAGAGCGGGTGACAATGGACCAGTAACGGGTTCGAGAGCTTTAGAGGCGGTATCCAAGACAGGGTCGAGAGGACCGAGGGAATCTCCCAATGCGCCAACTCCCCCTAGTTCACCTAGACCTCCTAGATCACCGGTACCGCCGAGAACACCGGCATCTCCACCTCCTAGACCGCCAAGAGCACCTAGACCTCCTTGATCACCGAGTCCATCGAGTACACCTAGGTTGCCGCCGTCGCCTAGACCGCCGAGCCCACCTAGGAGGTTTCGCTTGAACATACCGCCAAAGCCGGAAGATGGTCGACCCATACCGGTTCCACTGGTGTAGTCGGTAGCATCTAGACCCAGTCCAGCGCCGGAGGAAGTAGGTCGATGGCCGTGCCCTAAGAGACCATTGAGGAGTGCCTCGGGTAAAGGAGCGGCGGAGGTGAAGAAGGGTAGGAGAAGGAGAGTAGCGATGATTTGTCGAGACATTGTTTTGAAATTATAAATGAATGTAGATTATACGATGTAGATCGAGGTATTATACTTTTGTTTGTTTGGCGGGAATGGGGATAGGGAACTTATCAAATCACTCGGTGATATTGATAGATGACAACCAGTGCTTTTAGTTTTGGAGATGTGTAAAGTGGGGATGGGATATTATATGAGTGTGTACAACTAGAGAGTGATGAGAATGCTTTGATCAGGTTCAAATGGATCAGTATATGTAGTTTTAGATTATCGGTGATGCCGAGGTATGTTGTTTACATTCATGTGATTCGGCTTGGTGTGTGCATGATTAGGTTTGAGAATGTGAGTAATGATGACTCGGATGACTTATCTGATGGTGATACTGTTCGTCATCCTAGGGGTTGATCAGGTGAGACTGTGTTGTTGTAAGTTGTAAGGTGTTGGAATCAGATCGGATGATAGAGAAGCGAGACATCCGGGTGTCGGTTGATTTGTTGATGGTTCTTGGCATCGGTGTGCATGCCTATCTGCTATTCTCTACCAGCTCATGCTTTCCAGCATGCGCGGTGTATCACCACCTATGTATATTACTCCAACCTACAGAATCGACAATTAAACAAGATTACCTATAGTATTATAGAAGCCTATGTGATGAAAATCTTGTTTCCCTTGTCATCCTTCAAGACCACGATGTCACAAGGGATAACCTCTCCACTGTCCATGTATGTCAACAAAGTCTGATCAATGGGATCGATCCTGCCTGGTCAGCTCTGCCTCGTCTCCGTTTCCCCGGATGGAGACTCACTTGACTCCAGTCTTTTCCAACCAGGATCGGCCGAGGACGACATCAAAGTGCTGCTCCTCGTTGATCATTGCCAAATGGGTAGCGGTCTTTGATCCGACAGTGATGGAGATGTTGCCTAGTGACTTGAGACCAGTGTAGCCGGAGGAGCCCATGCCGTACTGCCCGTTAGACCAATCGCTCGGTCCTGGCAATGTAGACTTACCTTCGAGTCGACCATGCCGTTCTTGACTGCAAACTGCCGCGAGACGTATACGTTCCGGTAGCCTGATTTGAACAGCATTCGTACTGCATGGTCAGCAGTAATACCTTCAGTGGACTTATAGACGTACCATCCTTGACGCCCCCGATTTCTCCTACAATGGTCCTCACACCTGAATTGGCATGGAACTACTTGTCAGTCAACGGTTCTCTGACGTCGAGGATGTACTCACAGCCTCCCAGTTCCGCTTGTGCACGACATGCATGGGCTCGGCATCCTCGTCCCCTCCGTACCTGCTCTTTCTGCTTCTGTTGCTAGCCACCGACTTGGCCCTCTTTCCAGGCTTGATCATGCCGACATTCAGCCCACCAGCAGTTTGTCCAACAGTCTTGGGTTCACCTCCTCCTTCACTCTTGGCCTTTTCCCCAGACTCCTTCTCCTTGGATTGAGGACTGCTCGTCTTGCCGTTACCCGAGAATGGAGGTAGAGCGGGAGCTAGTTTGGCAGAGCCGGAATTCTGCTGGTTGCTGGCTGATGACTTTTTGGGGCTTGAACCGTTCGTCTCGCTTGACTTGGAGCTGGAGTTCTTGAGGGCGGAAGGGATAGAAGTACCATTACTCTGGGCGGAGGACTTTTGGGCTTTAGATTTGATGTTTCCAGCGGCAGTGTTGTGGGATGGGGGGGTAGGAGCAAAATGTGCGTGGGCATGTGGAGCGGCATCTACCGTCGAAGTCAAGTGTAGGGTGACTGCTGGAGTCGAAGCGGGTGGTGACCTCTCGTGTAGGATTGCAAGGTCGTCGTCTGTCGCTTTAACCCTGATTCACTCATGCTGAGAAGCAAACCTACCATCCTCCAAGCTGTACTTGTCCCCTTTGTATTCGTAGACTAGACCTCCATCCTGACCCGACTTGATGCCCTTGATCTGTGCCGAAGTAAGGCCTCCCTTGTGAGCTATCCGATCAAAGAGCGAGTCGAAAGATTCCCCCTCTGTGGGTTATCAGCAAATGTGCGGGATTCACGGAAGGGGAAGAGGTGGGGGAGACTCACCTTTGTATGTGAGGGCGAATGTCTTTTGTAGTGTATGTACGTTGTATATGAGCATTGTGAATAGGATAGAGTACTACAATGACAAGTGCAGTACTGGGATAGTCTATTCTATATGTAGCCTACCTCCTCAATTACTTACTGAATGAGGATGATATGCTTTCCCGTCTTTGTCTATGGTTGATGTTACCAAGTTGCCGGTTCTGGTCATCTTTATCTTGCCCGACGTCATCAGCCACACACACGGGGAGTACGGTGATCGACAAGTTAGGCGTGGTCACAAAGGGTCAGGGGTGTTGTAGGTACGCAGGACTATTCTACACTCAGTCACCTATACATACAACCAGTGAGTACACCTCATACCCACACCATCCCCCATGATGTATAACACGTATCTGGTAATCCGCAAACACCCCAGGCTTCATCACATGAAGCGAGTTTCAGGCTTGTCCTCGGGCAGGTTTGATGCTGTGGGTGTTTTTGGGGAGTATAAGGCGAGACTGAGGGCTGTTGGACCAATTGAATTTCACTTGTACATTGCTGATGAGTCTAGGATGATCAGTCTACTCTTCGGTACTTTAGCTAGTCCCTTGTCATAGATGTATGCATAGATATCGTTGTTCACTACCCTCTTCACTGATGGGATAAAATGCACAAAAATGCTATCCAAGACTGCCACTGGGTCGCGTCTATCTCTACCTACCACTGACTGTCTCTGTCTCATTGTCCTATACATAATACATAATAGAGTCTTCAGTAGCATATACCTATCGCTCATAGACATCCACCATGGACCCAACGAAAGCCCAGACACAGGCTGTATTTGCCCATCTGAAAGCACAAAAGGCAAACAAGGTATGACCAGTCCGGAGCAACTTGGGAGACGACCTAATCAACAGGTATGCTTCGACTGTGGAGCCAAGAACCCCACATGGACCAGTGTCACCTACGCCATCTACCTATGTCTAGACTGCTCTTCTGTCCATCGTAATCTGGGTGTACACATCTCTTTCGTCAGGCAAGTAACCAACCATTGGCCCGACCTCCACGTCTGATGATCTAGATCCACCAACCTCGATACCTGGTCGCTTCAGCAGCTGAGAACCATCAAGTGTGGTGGTAATGCCTCAGTCACCGAATTCTTTAGCAAACACGGAGGAGGTTCGCTTCTGCCGCCCCAGAACACAGATGCAAGGGGACGATACTCGTCTCGACAGGCTGGGTTGTACAAGGAGGAACTAGCCAGACGTATCGCCGAGGATGCCAGAAAGTGAGCTTCTGGATTCCATCTGATGAGTCAAGCTGATGAGCAGGAACCCACAAGGCATTCATATCGATGGCCTAGAGCTCACCCCCATGGGTGCATCTACCCCCACCTCCGCCCCCGCTGATGACTTCTTCTCGACTTGGGACAAGGAGAAGCCCAAGCCAGCTGCAGCTCAACCCCCTACTAAATCCGCTACTCCAC
>Ga0308160_10007380_pt1 | contig 10941 bp, 10 predicted proteins | sample PhyFR1_FD_201036 | JGI IMG/M metagenome (GOLD analysis project Ga0308160, IMG submission 201036) | Phyllosphere microbial communities from UC Gill Tract Community Farm, Albany, California, United States - DLSLF.R1 | ecosystem: Host-associated > Plants > Phyllosphere > Unclassified | place: USA... | reverse complement strand
GCCGTCCGCGAGGTGATCGGCGACCGCCTCCTGATCGTCGACGCCATCCAGGGCTTCGGTGTGGTCGACGCCCCATACGCCGTCGCCGACGTGGTCGCCTCGGGCGGGCAGAAGTGGATGCGGGCGGGCTGGGGCACCGGATTCCTCGCCCTGAGCGACCGCGCCGTCGAGCGACTCGAGCCGGTCTTCTCCGGCGTGACCGGCACCGACGAGCCCTGGCCGTTCAGCGCGACCCCGGCACCGAGCCGATCGGCGCGCGCGTACTCGATCACCAGGCCCGACCCGCTCGCGGCGGCGCGGTTCGCCGCGTCGCTGGAGGACACGGTCGCCGTCGGGACCGCGACGGTCCACGCCGCGATCGCCGAGCTCACGGCCGAGGTGATCGAGCTCGCGGACGAGTTCGGCGTCGCGGTGGTCTCCTCGCGAGACGAGCACGAACGCGCGGGCATCGTCGTCCTGGAGCCGGAGGAGTCCGTCCTCGACACGCTGTGGACCTCGCTCGAGAACCACGGCGTCACCGCGACGATCCGCGCCGGGGCCGTGCGGCTCAGCGTGCACGCCGGTACCAGCCGGCAGACGCTGGACCAGCTGCGCGGTGCGCTGCTCTCGTTCGCGACGGCCGCGAGCTACTGAGCCGCAGTCCGACCACCGGCGGGCCAGGAGACGGCCCCCATCTGTTCACCTCCCCGTAACAGGACACGGGGCGTGTCGTCGCGTCGATGTCGGCGGCCGGACGTACGTTCATCTCATCGGGCATGGAGCCCGGTCGAGACGGCCACACAAGTTCGGCTCGAAACCCTGCAGGCGGCCGTTTCGCACAGTGATCCGAGCATCAGATGCTCGGGGTGGGAGTGGTTGTGGCCTCGCGAGAAATCCAGAACACGTCAGCCGGGACCGAGACGCGGGACGCGTCGACGAGACCGAGCCGGCGACCCGCCGACCACACGGCGAGCGGGGGAGATCAGGCGCAGGCCGAGATCACCTACGTGCTCGACACCTCCGTGCTGCTGTCGGATCCCAAGGCGCTCTTCCGGTTCGCCGAGCACGCCGTCGTCATCCCGGTCGTCGTCATCAGCGAGCTCGAGGGCAAGCGCAACGACCCCGAGATCGGCTACTTCGCACGTCAGGCACTCCGCATCCTCGACGAGCTCCGCATCGAGCACGAACGCCTCGACTTCCCGATCCCCGTCGGTGACGGCGGATCCCTGCGGGTCGAACTCAACCACTCGAGCATGGCCTCGCTGCCGTCCGGTCTCCAGCTCGGCGACAACGACTCGCGCATCCTCGCGGTCGCGCTGAACCTGGCGAACGACGGCCTGACGGTCACGGTCGTGTCCAAGGACCTGCCGCTGCGCGTCAAGGCGGCCTCCATCGGTCTGCAGGCGGAGGAGTACCGGGCGGAACTCGCGGTCGACTCCGGCTGGACGGGCATGTCCGAGATCACCCTCGGCTCCGAGGACATGAGCACGCTGTGGGAGCGCGAGGAGGGGACGACGCCGATCATCGAGGACCTGCCGATCAACACGGGCCTCGTGATCCACTCGGACCGGGGATCCGCACTCGGGCGGGTCACGGGCAAGCGCAGCTACAAGCTCGTCCGCGGCGACCGCGACGTCTTCGGTCTGCACGGACGCTCGGCCGAGCAGCGGCTCGCGATCGACCTCCTGCTCGACCCCGAGATCGGGATCCTCTCGCTGGGAGGTCGAGCAGGGACGGGGAAGTCCGCGCTCGCCCTCTGCGCGGGTCTGGAGGCCGTCCTCGAGCGACAGGCGCACAAGAAGATCATGGTGTTCCGCCCGCTGTACGCGGTCGGCGGCCAGGAGCTCGGGTACCTGCCCGGCGACCAGGGCGAGAAGATGAACCCCTGGGGACAGGCGATCTTCGACACGCTCGGCGCGGTCGTCTCGCAGAACGTGCTCGACGAGGTGGTCGAACGGGGCATCCTCGAGGTGCTCCCGCTGACGCACATCCGCGGCCGGTCGCTCCACGACGCCTTCGTGATCGTCGATGAGGCGCAGTCGCTCGAGCGCAACGTCCTCCTCACGGTCCTCAGCCGGATCGGGCAGAACTCGCGGGTCGTCCTCACGCACGACGTCGCCCAGCGCGACAACCTGCGCGTCGGCCGACACGACGGCGTCGCCTCGGTGATCGAGACGCTCAAGGGGCACCCGCTGTTCGCGCACGTCACGCTGACGCGCTCGGAGCGCTCGGCCATCGCGGCACTCGTGACCGAGATGCTCGAAGGGAACGAACTGGCCTAGCGGCCGTCGGCGGAGCGGGCTCGCGAGGCTCGCTCCGCCGGCTCCGGCCGCCTGTGGAGAACGCCGAGGGCCGGCACGAGGATCCTCCTATCCTGACGGGATGCCCTCGCGAACGACCTCCACCGGCAGGCGGCGCCGCCCGCGTGTCGCCACCGCGGCGATGGCCGGCTCGACGCTGCTGCTCGTAGCCGTCACCATGGCCCGGCTCGGCCCCGACCCGCGTCCGGTCGTCATCGTGCTCGTGTGGCTCGCCTGCATCACGCCGCCGCTCGTGTGGATCGACGTCGCGGAGCGGAGGCTCCCGAACCGTCTCGTGCTGCCGGCGCTCGCCATCGCGGTGCCGGTCACCGCGGTCGATGCCGCAGTGCGCCAGGTGGCCCCGCTCGAACCGCTCCTGATGGGGTTCGCGGTCGGCGCCGTCCTGTACGTGTGCGCCCTCCTCGGCGGGCTGGGCATGGGGGACGTGAAGCTCGGCGCGCTGCTCGGCCTCGCGGTCGGCTGCTTCGGGACGTCCGCGGTGCTGCTCTTCGCGGTGGTGTCGGTCTCCTCGGCCGGCCTCGCGGGTGCGGTCGTCGTGTTCCTCGCACGCTCACGTGGCGGCTCCGCCGGTTGGCGCACGCGCATCCCGTTCGGCCCGTTCCTGCTCCTCGGCTGCTGGAGCGCGATCGCCGTCTCGGCGTGACCACACGGACGGAGACGGCCCCGGAACCGCGAGGGTTCCGGGGCCGTCCGGTCGTTCGACGAGCGGGTCGACTCAGCCGGGATGCGTCATCGAGAGGACGTCGAGGGCCGTGTCGAGCTGCTCCTCCGTGATCTCGCCGCGTTCGACGAACCCGAGGTCGACGACGGCCTCGCGGACGGTCAGACCCTTGGCGACGGAGTGCTTGGCGATCTTCGCCGCCGACTCATAGCCGATGATCTTGTTCAGCGGGGTGACGATCGAGGGCGAGGAGCCGGCGAGTGCCGCAGCGCGGTCGAGGTTGGCCTCGAGGCCGTCGACGGTCTTGTCGGCGAGGACCCGGGTCGCGTTCGACAGGAGACGGATGCTCTCGAGGAGCGCCGTGCCCATGACCGGGATCGCGACGTTGAGCTCGAAGGAGCCCGAGGCGCCGGCCCAGGCGATGGTCGCGTCGTTGCCGATGACCCGGGCGCCGACCATCAGGACGGCCTCCGGGATCACGGGGTTCACCTTGCCGGGCATGATCGAGGATCCCGGCTGGAGGTCGGGGATGTGCAGCTCGCCGAGACCGGTGTTCGGGCCGGAGCCCATCCAGCGGAGGTCGTTGCAGATCTTCGTGAGGCTCACCGCGATGACGCGGAGTGCGCCGGAGGCGTCGACGAGTCCGTCGCGCGCTCCCTGCGCCTCGAAGTGGTCGGTCGCCTCCGTGATCGGCAGCTCGGTCTCCTGGGCCAGGAGTTCGATCACCAGCTGCGGGAAGCCCTTCGGGGTGTTGATGCCCGTGCCGGTCGCGGTTCCGCCGAGCGGGACCTCGGCGACGCGGGGGAGTGCCGTCCGCACCCGCTCGATGCCGAGCCGCATCTGGCGGGCGTAGCCGCCGAACTCCTGCCCGAGGGTGACGGGGGTGGCGTCCATGAGGTGCGTCCGGCCGGGCTTCACCGCGGTCTTCCACAGCTCGGCCTTGCGCTCGAGCGACACGGCCAGGTGGTCGAGGGCCGGGATGAGGTCGTCGATGAGGGCGCTCGTGACCGCGATGTGCACCGAGGTCGGGAAGACGTCGTTGGAGGACTGCGAGGCGTTGACGTGGTCGTTGGGGTGCACCGGGCTGCCGAGGCGCGCGCTCGCGAGCGTCGCCAGGACCTCGTTCATGTTCATGTTCGACGAGGTGCCGCTGCCGGTCTGGTAGGTGTCGACCGGGAACTGCGCGTCGTGCGCGCCGGTGATGACCTCGTCGGCCGCTGCGGCGATCGCGTCGGCGACACCCTGGTCGAGGACGCCGAGCTTGGCGTTGGCGAGTGCCGCGGACTTCTTGATCCGGGCCAGCGAGGCGATCTGCGCCGACTCGAGTCCGCTGCCCGAGATCGGGAAGTTCTCGACGGCCCGCTGCGTCTGGGCGCCGTAGAGCGCGTTCGCGGGGACCCGCACCTCACCCATGGTGTCGTGTTCGATGCGGTACTCGGTTGCTGAGGTGTCTACCACGCTGTTCGTTCTCCTTCGTGCGATTGCGGTGGTGGGTGCTGCGCCGGACGGCGAGCGGATGGTTATTCGGGGACCGTGACGTCGCCGATGACGATGTCGGCCATGGCGGTCCCCTCGAGGAGCTTGTAGTTCGCGCCGATGATGGCCACCGTGCCGGCGGCGACCGCGTCGCTGATGAGCTCGGACCTCGAGACGACCTCCATGACGGTACGCCGCAGGTGGCGGCGACCGACCTCCGAGGAGTCCACCGCGGCCGCGTCGATCGGGGCAGGTCCGGCGACGGCGCTCACCGCGGGGACGATCTGCTGGATGAGCCGGTCGATGTACGGCGGGAGCGGGACGGCGTCCTCCGCCTGCGAGTCGATCGCCGCGCGGACGGCACCGCACTCGTCGTGCGCGAGCACGAGGATGAGCGGGACCTGCAGGACGCCGACGGCGTACTCCAGGGTGCCGAGCACCGAGTCGGAGACGATCTGGCCGGCGTTGCGGACGACGAAGAGGTCGCCGAGTCCCTTGTCGAAGATGATCTCGGCCGCGAGACGGGAGTCGGAGCAGCCGAAGATGACCGCCTCCGGGGCCTGGGAGTGCGCGAGCGTGGCGCGGCGTTCGACGTCCTGCCGGGGGTGTGCGGGCTGACCGGCGACGAACCGCGCGTTACCGCGCTGCATCTCGCGCCAGACGGCACCGGGGCGCTTCTGGGTCATTCTGAGTCCGTTTCTGCGGGGGCGCCCGACGGGGCGTCGAGGTTGGCGGTGACCCCGGTGCGCACGGAGCGTGCGACATCGAGGACGTACTCGGGCTTCGCCGTGCCGAACACGGCGATCGTGCTCCGACCGGCGACGGTCGACAGGGCGTACGCGACGTTGCCGTCGTCGGAGCCGCTGCCGTTCGCGTATTCGACCCACTCGACGCCGTCGATGGTGACGGTTCCGGTGGGCCGGGCTTCGTCGAGCTCGGCGAGGAGCCAGGTGTCGTTGGCGTCCACGCCTTGGACGAGGCCGACGAACTCGTCGTCGGGGGAGATGAGTCCGACGTTCCAGGAGCGGATGTCGGGTGTGCCGGCGACCGGTGAGGCTGCTGTGCGGACGTCGGCGTAGTTGCTGCCCCAGTCGTCGCCGAGCTCGGGGGTGAGGAGCGGGACGGGGAGGTCGGGCTGCGCCTGACCGGCGAGCTGCGCGTAGTCGACGGTCGGGCGTTCCGGGGCCTCACCTCGGGGCACGGCCAGCACGATCACGACCACGAGGCCGACCGTGGCCAGGAGCGACAGGACGAGGTTGTTGACGGTCTTGCGCGAGCGGTAGAGGCGGGAGTTCTCCGCCTTGCGGTCGGCGGTCTCCTGCGGCGTCTCGGGGCGGCCGAGCTCGGCCACGACGCGCGGCGGCTTGGTGTCCTTCACCGCGATGCGTCCGGAGTGCCGGGTCCGAGCTGGGCGGCGCGAGCCGCGTCCAGCCGTGCCTTCGCGCCGATCAGCCACTCCTCGCAGCGCTGGGCGAGCTGTTCGCCGCGCTCCCAGAGCCGGAGGGAGTCCTCGAGCGACGCCGAGCCCTGCTCCAGCTCGGACACGACACGCACGAGCTCGTCGCGTGCCTGCTCATAGCTGAGCTCCTGGACATCGGAGGGGGTTGGCATGCTTCTATCCTATTCGTCGTCGGTCCGGGCGGCAGCCGTGGCCGGGCCGGTACTGGAGGCGCCGATCGCGCCGGAGGCGAGGGTGACCAGGAGCTCCGTCCCGGCGGGGGCGTCGCCCTCCGCACGGATGACCGCGCCACCCGGGACACCGGCCTCCGGGTCCGCTCGCTGGACGATGGCGTAGCCGCGGTCGAGCGTGCGCTGCGGCGACAGGGCGCGGAGGTGCGCGCGGAGTTCCGTCACCTCGCGCTGGGAGCGCTCGACGGCGCGGTCGATGAGCTCGGCACCCCTCGCGACCGTGCGGGTCAGCTCGTCCGCCCGCGAGTCGACGATCCAGGACGGGTCGGCGAGCGCGGGACGGGTGCGGAGCGTCGCGAGTCGGTCGATCTCGTGACCGAGCAACGAGGTCACCCGGGAGGACAACCGGACGCGGGCCTGCTGCACGCGAGCGAACTCCTCCGCGACGTCGGGGACGACCCGCTTGGCGGCGTCGGTCGGTGTGGAGGCGCGGAGGTCGGCGACGTCGTCGAGCAGTGGGCGGTCCGCCTCGTGGCCGATGGCGCTCACGAGGGGCGTGGTGCAGGCGGCCGCGGCGCGGACCACGCGTTCGTCGCTGAAGCCCAGGAGGTTCTGGAAGTCGCCACCGCCGCGCGCGACGATGATGACGTCGACCTCGGGGTCGGCGTCCAGCGTCTGGATGGCGCTCACGACCTCGCCGGGGGTGCGGTCGCCCTGGACGGCCGCGTGGACGACTCGGAACCGGACCGACGGCCAGCGCAACTCGGCGTTTCGGAGGACGTCCTTCTCGGCGTCGGAGTCCTTGCCGGTGACCAGCCCGATGCACTGCGGAAGGAACGGGAGCGCCCGCTTGCGCGACGCGTCGAAGAGCCCCTCGTCGGCGAGCTGCCGACGGAGTCGTTCGAGTCGCTCGAGGAGGTCGCCGATGCCGACGTGCTTCATCGCCATGACCTGCATGGTGAGCGTGCCGCCCTTGAGCCAGTAGTTCGGCTTGACCAACGCGACCACGTGGTCGCCCTGCTTGAGGTCGGCGGGGATCTTCGCCCGGACGGACGACCAGATGGTGAACCCGACCGTCGCATCGATCTCGAGGTCTTTGAGCTTGCCGTAGACGTTGCCGCCCGAGGCTCCCCACTGCGTGATCTCGCCCTCGACCCAGACCGTGCCGAGGCGGTCGATGTAGTCGCGGAGCTTCGTGCCGAGGAGCGCGACCGGCCAGGGGGCTTCCATGGTGGCCGGTGCATCGCTCATCCCTCAAGCCTAGCCGCGAGCACCGACGGCGCGGGGTCGCGGACCACCCGGCCGTTCACGGCCGACTCCCGAGCGCTGCCGCGTAGAATCCACACGTGACCGATCTCCGCGACGCCCCAGCCATCGGCCTCGGCATGCCGAGGCTCCGACGCATCGCCGGACGCCTCGCAGACCTTCCGGTCGCCGGCGAGAAGCGCGTCCTGCTCGCCGCCCCTCGTGGCTACTGCGCCGGCGTGGACCGCGCGGTCGTGGCCGTCGAGAAGGCCCTCGAGCACTATGGCGCGCCGGTGTACGTCCGGAAGCAGATCGTCCACAACGTGCACGTCGTCGATCAGCTCGAGGCCCAGGGCGCGGTGTTCGTGGAGGAGGTCGACGAGGTGCCGTCCGGCGCGCACATCGTCTTCAGTGCGCATGGCGTCTCGCCAGCCGTGGTCGATGCCGCCGCCGACCGTGGGCTGCTCGCGATCGACGCCACCTGCCCGCTCGTCACCAAGGTGCACCGCGAGGCCGTGCGCTTCGCCCGCGACGACTACGAGATCCTGCTCATCGGACACGAGGGGCACGAGGAGGTCGAGGGGACGGCCGGTGAAGCGCCCGACCACGTCACGCTCGTGACGAGCCCGGAAGCCGTCGACGACCTCGTCGTCGCCGACCCCGACAAAGTCGTGTGGCTCTCGCAGACCACGCTGTCGGTGGACGAGACCATGGAGACGGTCCGCCGCCTGCGCGAGCGGTTCCCGAAGCTCCAGGATCCGCCGAGCGACGACATCTGCTACGCGACCCAGAACCGTCAGGTCGCCATCAAGAAGGTGGCCCAGGACGCTGACCTCGTGATCGTGGTCGGGTCGGCGAACTCCTCGAACTCGGTGCGCCTCGTGGAGGTCGCCCTCGAGTACGGCGCGAAGGCCGCCTACCGCGTCGACTACGCGCACGAGATCCAGCAGGCCTGGCTCGACGGCGTCGTCACGGTCGGTGTCACCAGCGGCGCCTCCGTGCCGGAGGTCCTCGTCGACGAGGTCCTCGAAGAACTCTCCGGAGCCGGCTACGGCGCGGTGCAGGAAGTCAAGACGGCCGAGGAGGACCTCATGTTCTCCCTGCCGAAGGAGCTGCGCAAAGACCTTGCCGGCACGACCGATCCGCGCGCCCTGGGAGGGCGTCGACCATGAGCGAATCCCGCCCCCGTCCGCAGTTCGGTGAGTACGCGTCCCCCGAGGAGCAGCGTGCCCGGATCGCCGAGCCCATCGACGAACAGCGGGCGGAGGAGCTCGGCATCGCACCGGTCGTCCCCGTCGAACGGCAACCGCGGCAGCAGCAGGAGCCGACCCTCCGCGAGCAGACGCGTGAGCAGGCGCATGAGCCTGGGGTGGTGCAGCCGGGCGCTCCGACCGTGGCCGCCCGACGACCCGTCGCCGGAGACCGGATCGCGACGTCGATCCTGCTCGGACTCGGCCTCGTCGGCCTGATCGTGACCATGCCGGGTCTGCTCGACCTCCCCGGCCTGATCCGCCCTGCACTCGTGCAGATGGGTGTCTCGGGGTACTCCTCGGACGGTCTCGCGAGCGCCATGGGCATCCTGGCGCTCGGTCTCCAGATCGCCCTGTGGGTGGGCGCCATCATCCTGTCGAGCCGGTCCCTCCGCGCGGGTCGACTGACCTTCTGGATCCCGCTCGTCGCCGGTGTCGCAGCGAACCTGGTCGTGGTGATCTGTCTCGCCGTGGCCATGGGTGCCGACCCGGCGTTCATGGAGTACGTCCGCTCGCAGCAGCCGTAGTCGTCCACACACGAAGAACGGGCCCGGCAGCGATGCCGGGCCCGTTCTGTTCGTGCAGGTGACTAGGAGGTGCTGGTGCCGTACGAGCCGAGCTGCTTCGTCGACTCCAGGACGCGAGCGGCCATCGCCGACTCGGCGACCTTGCCCCAGGCGCGGGGGTCGTAGACCTTCTTGTTGCCGACCTCGCCGTCGAGCTTCAGCACACCCTCGTAGTTCGAGAGCATGTAGCCGGCGATCGAGCGGGTGAACGCGTACTGCGTGTCGGTGTCGATGTTCATCTTGACGACACCGTTCGCGACGGCCTCGGCGATCTCGGCGTCGGTGGAACCCGACCCGCCGTGGAAGACGAGGTCGAGCGGCTTGGGGCCGTGGCCGTACTTGGCGGTGAGGCCGTCCTGGATGGTCTTCAGCAGCTCGGGCTGGAGCTTGACGTTGCCGGGCTTGTAGACGCCGTGCACGTTGCCGAAGGTGAGGGCGGCCATGTATCGACCCTGCTCGCCGAGGCCGAGTGCCTCGACGGTCGCGATGGCGTCGTCGAGCGTGGTGTACAGGTGCTCGTTGATGTCGTGGCTGACACCGTCCTCTTCGCCGCCGACGACGCCGATCTCGACCTCGAGGATGGCGTTGATGGCCTTGGTGCGCTTGAGCATCTCGGTCGCGATCTCGAGGTTCTCCGTGAGCGGGACCGCCGAGCCGTCCCACATGTGGGACTGGAAGATCGGGTTGCGACCGGCCTTCACCTCTTCTTCGGAGGCGGCGATGAGCGGCATGACGAAGCCGTCGAGCGCGTCCTTCGGGCAGTGGTCGGTGTGGAGCGCGACGGTGACGGGGTAGTTCTTGGCGACCTCGGTCGCGAACTTCGCGAAGGCGATCGCGCCGGCGGCACGGTTCTTCACGGTGTGGCCGGCGAAGTAGTCGGCGCCGCCCGTGGTGACCTGGATGATGCCGTCGGAACCGGCCTCGGTGAGGCCCTGGAGGACGGAGTTGATGGTCTGGCTGCTCGAGACGTTGAACGCCGGGTACGCGAACCCGTTCGACTTCGCCTTGTCGAGCATCGCTGCGTACTGTTCCGGGGTGGCGACGGGCATGTCTTCTCCTTGCGTGGGGACGATTCGCCTTGAAGTCTAGTGACTCGGGCTCCGAGGCATACGGCACGATGGGGACATGATCGAGCGCACTCCGGACACCGACCTCCTCGACGGCTTCCTCGACGCCACGAGGGCCGCGGCTGCCGCCGTCGCGGGTCTCGTCGGAGGTGGAGACGGCATGCGCATCGACGGGGTCGCCGTCGATGCGCTCCGCCGAGCGCTCGAATCGCTCCCGGTCGACGGGCGCGTCGTCGTGGGGGAGGGCGAGAAGGACCGGGCGCCCATGCTCTTCGTCGGGGAACGTTTCGGCACGGGAGCGGGGCCGGCGATCGACCTCGCCGTCGACCCCGTGGACGGCACGAAGCTCGCTGCCTCCGGGAAGCCGGACTCCGTCGCCGTGATCGCCATCGCCCCGCGCGGTGCGATGTTCGACATCGGCCCGGCGTACTACCTCGAGAAGCTCGTCGCCGCCGGCGGGGGACGCGAGTTGTCGCTGGCCGACCCGATCGCGGTGACCCTCGACCGGCTCGCGGCCCGGCTGGGGCGGCCGGTCGAGCAGCTGCGGGTCGCGGTCCAGGACCGTCCGCGGAACGCGGCGACCGCCCAGGCCGTGACCGCCGCCGGTGCCGAGCTCGTGAGCTTCATGGACGGCGACGTCGCCCTGTCCCTGCGGGCCGCAGCCGCCGACGGCGACCTCGATCTGCTCCTCGGTGTGGGAGGAGCCCCCGAGGGCATCCTCACGGCTGCCGCGGTCCGGGCCCTCGG
>Ga0308160_10007378_pt1 | contig 10945 bp, 10 predicted proteins | sample PhyFR1_FD_201036 | JGI IMG/M metagenome (GOLD analysis project Ga0308160, IMG submission 201036) | Phyllosphere microbial communities from UC Gill Tract Community Farm, Albany, California, United States - DLSLF.R1 | ecosystem: Host-associated > Plants > Phyllosphere > Unclassified | place: USA... | reverse complement strand
CGTAGCCCCACTTCCATTGCATGCCGGTGGCCTTGATGGTCAGGTCGGCGTTCGAGGTGTCCTTCAGCGCGACCACGGTCTTGGTGGCCGGCAGCGCCATGCCGATGACGATCAGGAACGGCACGATCGTCCACGCGATCTCGACGGCGGTGGACTCGTGGAAGGTGGCGGGCTTGTGGCCGAGCGACTTGCGGTGCTTGAACACCGAATAGAACATGACGCCGAAGACGCCGACGAAGATCACCAGGCAGACGATCATCATCCAGTTGTGCAGCGAATAGATGTCGGCGCCGACGGCGGTCACCGGGGCCTGCATGTTCAACTGGTGTTCGAGGGGTCGGCCGGTAATCGTCGGTTGCTGCGCCAGGGCTGACGGCGAAGCCGCCAAGGCGAGTGAGGCGAAGCCGTACAGCACGGCCTGAAGTCGCGTTGCATATGTCATGTATGTCCCCAACCACCCTAAAAATAAGAATATTTTTAACGGGCCAGCAATTCCATGAACGAACCGCTGCCGCTCCGTACTGGTCACAGAGGGCTGCCGGGTCGTCCCGCGTAATTGCGCTGCGGAATGGTGGGAAACCATCTCGCCCACTTGGCAATACGTTGCTGCCAAGGCCGGGCGACTCTGCGACTGCTGCAATTCTTTATTTCTGATCCTGCGCCTGGCAATGCTGCTTTTTTAAGCAATTCTATTGGCCGGACGAACAAAATAGCAATTGATTATATCTAAAGCACTAATTTTTATTCAAGGAAAATCGGGCGCTTTGCAATATTGTCCATGCGAAACGCTCGATTACGGTTTGCGGGGCTGGAAGCGCACGATCGATTCGCCGGCCGCGGTGGTGCGCGGCGCCGGGCGGAAAGCATGGCCATAGATCACCTCGAAGCTCAGGGCCAGCTTGCCGTCGGGGCGCCGCTGCGCCTCGAACGCGTCGAGCACGCGCTGCCAGGCCGCGCGCCCGATCAGGCCGCGCCGGCGCGACTCGAGCGGATTGCCGCCCAGCGCGCGCACGTCGAGCAGCAGCGCTTGCGGCGTGTCGTAGGTGACGGTGATGCGCTCCATGTCCATCACCGGCGTCGAGAAGCCGGCTTCGACCAGCTGGTCGCCGAAATCGTGCATGTCGACGAATGGCAGCGTGTGCGGGCAGGCGTCCAGCGCGGCGAACGCAGTGCGCACCTCGGTGAAGGTGTCCGGGCCGAAGCAGGAAAACATCAGCAGTCCTTCCACGCGCAGCACGCGGCGCCACTCGGCGAACACGCGATCCGGCAACGGATGCCAGTGCAGCGCCAGGTTCGACCACAGCAGGTCGAGCGAGCCGGTTCCCAGCGGCAGGTTGCCGTAGTCGCCGCACAGGATGTCGATGCCGGCCTTGGACGGCATCAGCCGCGTGAGCAGCTGGTTCAAGGACCGCGTAGCCGGCGCGGGCGAGCGCGCCGCGCGCGCCATCGCCACGGCCCCATCCACGCCCAGGATCTGGGCCGCCGGATAGGTTTTCTGCAGCAGCGCCAGGTCGGCGCCCGCGCCGCAGCCGGCGTCCAGCACCTGCTTGGGCACGAGTTTGACCAGGGCCAGTCGTTCATGCATGCGTTCGGCGATCTCGCGGCGCAGGAAATCCGAAGGCGCAACGCGCGCCGGATGCGCGAACAGCCTGCGCACGCGGCCCAGGTCGATCGGGGCGCTCAGCTTGCTTGATGATTGAGGAGAAGCCATGTGAACGAATGCGAGATGAGATAATGATGGTAGTTTAACCGTTTGTGGGAAGCCGAGCCGATGCCGGGCCTTCGAGGATGCGCGCAGCGCCTGCTGCACGCCATGCTGCCATCGGCGTGCGCGCTGTGCGGCGCGCACTCGCCCGACGCCGTCTGCGCCGCCTGCGAACACGCCTATGTGCTGCCCACGCCGCGCTGTCCCTGCTGCGCCAATCCGGCCGGCGCGCTCGACGGCGACCGCCATTGCGGCGCCTGCCTGGCCGCTGCGCCGCGTTTCGACGCCACCCTGGCCGCCTGCGACTACGTGGCGCCGCTCGACAGCCTGGTGCTGCAACTGAAGTTCAGCGCCCAGCTGGCGCTGGCGCCATGGATGGCGCGGGTGCAGCACCAGGCGATCGTGCGCGTCGCGGCGCCGCTGCCCGATGTGCTGTGCCCGGTGCCGCTGGGTCCCCGGCGCCTGGTCGAGCGCGGCTACAACCAGGCATTGGAAGTGGCGCGGCCGCTGGCGCGCGCGCTCGGCTTGCCGGTGGCGCCGCAACTGCTGCTGCGGCTGCGCGAGACGGCTGCGCAGTCGGGCGCCGCGCCGGGCGAGCGCCAGAAGAATATACGCGGCGCGTTCGGCGTGAACGAGGCGCTCGCCGTGCGCGGGCGCCACGTCGGCGTGGTCGACGACGTCATGTCGAGCGGGCATACGCTGGACGAGATTGCGGCGGTCCTGAAACGCGCCGGCGCCGCACGCGTCACGAATATCGTGTTCGCGCGCACCCCGCCACATGCATGACATATCAATAAGGAGAAGTACGTTGTTCCACGTCGTCCTGGTCGAACCAGAAATCCCGCCGAATACCGGCAATGTGATCCGCCTGTGCGCCAACGCCGGCGCCCAATTGCACCTGATCGAGCCGCTCGGCTTTCCGCTGGACGATGCCAAGATGCGCCGCGCGGGACTGGATTACCACGAGTACGCCGCGATGAAAGTGCACAAGAACTGGCAAGCCTACCTCGACAGCGAGCGCCCCGATCCGGCGCGCATGTTCGCCATGACCACGCATGGTTCGTCGCCGTTCGCCCAGGCCCGGTTCGCCCCTGGTGACGTATTCGTGTTCGGCCCCGAATCGCGCGGCCTGCCGCCGGCCCTGCGCGAAACCTTCCCCCCGGCCCAGCGCATCCGCCTGCCGATGCGCCCCGACAACCGCAGCCTGAACCTGTCGAACACGGTCGCGGTCGTCGTGTACGAGGCCTGGCGCCAGAACGGCTACCAGGGCGGCGCATAAGCCGACCAAAAAAAGCCCGAGCGCAATCCAGCCTGCATTTTTCGTCGAGACCGGCATCGCTGCGATCGAAGCAGCCACGCTGTGCTATCCATCGATTTCAGCCCGGCGTGACATTCGGTGAACCTTCCCGGAATGTCGCGATGGTATGGTGCCTGACCAAGTTTTGAATGGAAACGGCATGGGAATATCGATCGTGGTGTGTGTGCTCCTGGTCGTGGCGGTATCGATCATTCTGCCATTGCTGAAAGGTGCAGGCCGGGCTGGCACGTACAAAGCACGACAGCTGATGACGGAGAATGAAGCCGAGTTTTTCGGCCGTCTAGCGGTAGCCCTGCCCGACCACTATATCTTTCCGCAAGTCGCCATGACGGCCCTGATCGAAGCCGCAAGCGGCGACAAGAAAACGGCCCATAGTGACCGGCTCAGGATCGCGCAACAGCGTACAGATTATGTTGTGTGCGACAGGAGCTGCAGGGTCATTGCCGTGGTCGAACTGGATGACCGCACCCACTCGCGCGCAAAGGACAGCATCCGCGACGGGCGCTTGCAACAGGCCGGGTTGCGTACGGTTCGGTTTCAGTCCAATAACAAACCGAGCGCCGAAGCGTTGCGCGCGGCCGTGCTGTCCCCTGCTGCGGTCACGCCAGTCCAGAAGGCCGGTCTCGCAAGTTGAGTCTGGTCGGCGCGGTCTTCATGCCTCGCTCCGGCCAAACGGACCGGCACCGAACACCAGCTCGCAAAAGCGCTCGCCGATCAGGCGATGCGCGTCGCCATCCGGGTGCAGCGCGTCGGGCAGCGGCAGGCGGGCGTTGTCCTCGGCACCATACAATTCGCTGCCGTCCAGGTAGTAGAGATTGGCATCCGCCTGCGCCCGCTGCTCGACGATCTTCTGCAGCTGCTCGCGAATCACGCCGAGCGTCAGCTTGCCCTGCCGGCGTTCGGCGTCGTTGCCCATCGCGCGGAACAATAACTGGCCCTTCTCCAGCGCCTTGCCATCGAACATGGTTGGGCCGGGCGTGGTCTCGTGGATCGGGCACCATGTCGGCGACACCACCAGTAAGGGCGTCGTCGGATGGCCTTCGCGGATCGTGTCGAGGAAACCATGCATTGCCGGCACGAAGGCGCGCAGCCGCATCAGGTCGGTGTTGACGATATTAATCCCAAGCTTGAGGCTGATCACGTCGGCAGGCAGGTCGCGGATGGTGCGGGCCGTGAACGGGTCCAGCAATGCGTTGCCGCCAAAGCCCAGGTTGAGCAGGTCGACATCGGCCAGCCGCGCCGCCACCGCCGGCCAGATGCCGGTCGGGTTGGTCGCGTTCGACCCCTGGCTGATGGAGCTGCCGTGGTGCAGCCAGCGGCGCCTGCCCGATGCTGGCAGCGGCGCGAGCGGCGCGTCGGCTTCCAGCGCCACCAGCTCGGTCGTTTCGTCGTGCGGCAGCCAGATCTCGATGGTCTTGTCGCCAGCCGGCAAGCCGTCGAAGCGCAGTCGCTGGGGCTCGCCGGGAGTCACCTTGGCCGAGCCTGACAGCATGTCGATGTCCATGACCCTGCCGCCCGCAGCGCTGGCTTGCTGCATCAACCGGCCATCGACCAGCAGGTCATAGATGCCGTCCGGGCGCGGCGCCATCGCGCCATAGCGGCGCTTGGTCGGCAGCGTGACGAGTTCCAGCACCGTCGCCCTGGTGCGCAGCGCCAGGCGCACGCCGGATGGATGGGCCTCGGCCAGCGCCAGTTGCGCATCCGGGAACTGCGTGCGCGCCCAGGCCGGCAAGCGGTGCGGCAGCAGGCCGGCCTCCGTGCGCTCGAGCTCGACCGCGCCATGGACCAGGTCCGGCGTGATCGGGGAGTGGTAGGCCAGCGTCATAGCAATATCCTCGAGTGATGTAGAAAAGGGCAGAATGCATGCAGCGCACATTATAAAGACCGCTGCCGTTGACACCGGCGCCGCCAATGCGTAGTTTGCTCATCCATTGCCATCACCGGGGAGTCACTTGTCCGGAACGTCGACGCTGTTGCTGCCGACCCGGCGCCGCCTGGCGCTGGCACTCGCATCGCTCGCCCTGCCCGCCTCGGCTCGCCAGCCGGTGGTGAACGATCCCGGTCGAACGCATCCTGGCGCCGCGTACGCTCGCGCAGATCGTGGGCGCCTTGCGCAGCCATTCCAGCCCGGTCTCGATCGGCGGCGCCCGTTACAGCTCGGGCGGCCAGATCGGCGCCGACCATTCGCTTCACCTCGATATGCGCGGTTTCGAGCGCGTGCTGCGCTTCGTGCCCGGCGAACGCGCGATCACCGTGCAGCCCGGCATCACGTGGCGCCGCATCCAGGCCGTCATCGACCCGCACGACCTGGCGCTGCAAGTGATGCAGTCGTATGCCGACTTCAGCGTGGGCGGCTCGCTCGGCGTCAATGCCCATGGCCGCTATGTCGGACAAGGCCCGCTGGTATCGAGCGTGGCAGCGATCCGGCTGCTGCTCGCCGATGGCGCGCTGGTCGAGGCCAGCCCCATCCGCAACAGCGAACTGTTCCATGGTGCGATCGGCGGCTATGGCGGCGTGGGCGTGATCGTCGAGGCGACCCTGAAGCTGACCGACAACACGCCTCTGCTGCGGCGCTCGCACGTGATGCCTTTGTCGGCCTACCGGCAGTTCTTCGAGACGCGTATCGGCGCCGATCCCGATGCCGTGCTGCACAACGCCACCTTGTACCCGGACGACTACACGCTGGTGCGCGCCGTGACCTTCTCGCGCAGCCGGCGCGCGCTGACGCAACCACGCCGCTTGAGCGCCACCGGCGGCGACTACCGGGTCGAGCGGCAGCTGCAGGCACTCATCGCGGATGCGCCCTGGGGCAAGGAACTGCGCCGGCGTATCCTCGATCCGCTGTTCTATTCCACGGAGTCGGTCGAGTGGCGCAATCACCAGGCCAGCCTCGACATCGATTCGCTCGCGCCGCTGGCCGGCGCCGGAACCGCGTATGCACTGCAGGAATACTTCGTGCCGGTGGAGGCGATGGAACGCTTCGCCGGCCGGCTGCGCGCGATCCTGCGCCGCCATCAGGTCAACGTGATCAATGTGTCGATCCGCCACGCGCGCAAGGATCCCGGCACCTTGCTGGCCTGGGCCCGCGACGACGTGTTTGCCTTCGTGCTGTATCATCGCCAGCACACCGCGCAGCGCGACCGCGACGCCGTGCGTGCCTGGACCCGCGAACTGATCGATGCGGCGACCTCGCTGCGCGGCAGCTACTACCTGCCGTACCAGATTCACGCGACACCGGAACAATTCCGCGCCGCCTATCCGGGCGCAGGCCGGTTCTTCGCGCTCAAGCGCCGGGTCGATCCGATGTATCGATTCCGTAACAGACTCTGGGATGCCTATGCCATCCAGGGCGCTGACTGATATCACACAAGAATGAGAGTATTACCATGCTGATCCGTGTCTTCACCGCTGACGACAATGCCCAGACCACCCTGGCCGCCGAGATGGAGGTCGACGCCAGCGCGCTGATCGAGATGGCGCAACCGCGCGCAGCGCAGGCGCGCGAGATGGGACAGGAATGGACGGCCGGGGCCATCCCCTTCTTCACCCAGGAGCTGATGAACGCCCTGCAGACCGGAGCGTCGAGCGACGAGATCGAAACGCAGGCATTGAACGCTGCGATGGCGGCGTGGCTGTACGACGCGATCTACGATGGCGTCTCCGAAGAAGTCTTTGCAGGATGCGACCTGATCTTCACCATATCACCGGGCGGCGTCGTGCAATACGACCGCTCGCCGTCCACGCCCGCCTGAAGCAGCGGCGGCGCAGATCGTCGCGGTACCGGGGCAGGACGAACGCATTACCGGCCGGTGGCCCCGGACACGGCAAATGGCTCAGCCCCGGATGCGCGCCACCAGCTTGGTGGTCGACCGGTCATGCTCGAAATCGATGGCCACCGCCCGCCCGCCATAGGCCAGCACCGCCTTGCCTTCCGGGATCTGGTCCATCACGTAGTCGCCGCCCTTGGCGTAGATGTCGGGACGGCCTTCCTGCACCACTTCGAGCGCCGTGTCCTCGTCGAACTCGACCACCAGGCTGACCGACTCCAGCGCCGCCAGCACCGCCATACGGTCGGCCAGCGTATTGTGCGGACGGTCGTCGCCCTTGCCCAGGCGCCTGACCGAGGCGTCGGTATTCGCCGCCACCACCAGCGAGCCGCCCAGCGCGCGCGCCCGCGCCAGGTAGGTCACGTGGCCGCGGTGCAGGATGTCGAACACGCCATTGGTCAGCACCACCGGCTTGGGCAATGCGGCAATCCGCGCAGCCAGTTCGGCGCGCGTGCAGATCTTGTTTTCAAATGAAGGCATGGATACTCGGTAGAACGTGAATCAGTGTTTGGGCGCTTCGTCGTCGGGCTCGTCGTCGATCGCCATCGACAGCTCGGCCGGACGGCTGACTGCCGGGCCCTGCCCCGGCTCGCGCCGCTCGCCCGACAGCTTGATCTGCAGGCGCAGGCCATTGGCCGAGTCGGCATTGCGGATCGCCTCGTCGTAGCCGATGAAGCCCTTGTTGTACAGCTCGAACAAGGCCTGGTCGAAGGTGCACATGCCCAGCTCGCGCGACTTGTGCATGATCTCCTTGATGCTCTGGAAATTCCCCTTCAGGATCATCTCGCCGATGGTCGGCGTGTTGAGCAGGATTTCGATCGCCGCCTTGCGCCCTGCACCGTCTTCGGTGCGCACCAGGCGCTGCGAGACGATCGCGCGCAAGTTCGACGACAGGTCCATCAATAGCTGATTGCGCCGCTCTTCGGGGAAGAAGTTGATGATCCGGTCCATGGTCTGGTTGGCGTTGTTCGCGTGCAGCGTGCCCAGGCACAGGTGGCCGGTCTCGGCGAAGGCGATCGCGTGCTCCATGGTCTCGGTGTCGCGGATCTCGCCGATCAGGATCACGTCCGGCGCCTGGCGCAGCGTGTTCTTGAGCGCGTGGTGCCACGACAGCGTGTCCACGCCCACTTCGCGGTGCGTGACCAGGCAGTGCTTGTTCTTGTGGACGTATTCGACCGGGTCTTCGACCGTGATGATGTGGCCGGCCGAATTGCTGTTGCGGTAGTCGATCATCGCCGCCAGCGTGGTCGACTTGCCGGAACCGGTGCCGCCGACGACCAGCACGAGGCCGCGCTTGGTCATGACGACGTCCTTGAGCACCTCGGGCAGGTCGAGCTTTTCGAAGTTGGGGATCTCGGACGAGATCGTGCGCACCACCATGCCCACGCTCTGCTGCTGGACATAGACATTGACGCGGAAACGGCACACGTTCGGCAGCGAGATCGCGAAATTGCATTCCATCTCGGTCTCGAACTCGGCGCGCTGGCGATCGTTCATGAGCGACAGCGCCAGCGCGCGCGTGACCTCGCCCGTCAGCCGCTGCTGGCTCAGCGCCTTCATGGCGCCCTGGTGCTTTATGCTCGGCGGGAAATCGGCCGAGATGAAGAGATCGGAACCGCCCTGATGGTGCATGACCGTCAGGAGCTTGTGAATATAGGCCTGGGCTTCGGCCGGGCCAAACGTCGAGGACATGCGGGCCTTTCAGAAAAGATGTACAGGCATGGCCTGCCCGGCAATTATATCGACTATGATCTTCGTTAAAATATTATTTCATGGACCATACGGGTCTGCGGCCCGGTGGCCCTCCATTAGACGTGGCGTCGCCAGCACGCTGACCCGAGACACATAAAATGACTTTAACCGAGCTGAAATACATTGTCGCTGTTGCGCGCGCCAAACACTTCGGCCATGCCGCCGAGGCTTGCTTCGTGGCCCAGCCAACCCTTTCCGTGGCCATCAAGAAGCTCGAGGACGAGCTTGGCGTGACGCTGTTCGAACGCGGCGGCTCCGAAGTGTCGGTGACGCCGCTGGGCGCCCAGATCGTCGCCCAGGCCGAGCGCGTGCTGGAACAGACCGCCGCCATCAAGGAACTGGCCAAGCAGAACAAGGATCCCCTGGCCGGCCCGCTGCGCCTGGGCGTGATCTACACCATCGGGCCCTACCTGCTGCCGCCGCTGGTGAAGAACCTGATCGACACCGTGCCGCAGATGCCGTTGGTGCTGCAGGAGAATTACACGCACAAGCTGCTGGAACTGCTGCGCCAGGGCGAACTCGACGCCGCCATCATGGCGCTGCCGCTGCCGGACCATGGCATGGCGGTGCAGCCGCTGTACGATGAACCCTTCGTCGTGGCGATGCCGCGCAGCCATCCGTGGGCCGCACGGCGCGAGATCTCGGCCGAAGACCTGAAAAGCGAGACCATGCTGCTGCTGGGCGCCGGCCACTGCTTCCGCGACCAGGTGCTCGAGGTGTGCCCGGAGATGGCGCGCTTCTCGGCGCCGTCCGGCAGCAACGGCATGCAGCGCACCTTCGAGGGATCGTCGCTCGAGACGATCCGCCACATGGTGGCCAGCGGTATCGGCCTGACGGTGCTGCCGCGCGCCTCGGTGGCCGACATGAACGATCCGAACGGGCTCCTGACCTATGTGCCGTTCCTGCCGCCGGCTCCCTCGCGCCGCGTGGTGATCGCCTGGCGCAAGAGCTTTACCCGGCGCGCCGCGATCGAGGCGGTGATGCGCGCGGTGGCCGAGTGCCACCTGCCAGGCGTCGAGATGGTTACCCTCGAGGCGGCGGCATGACGCCGGACTTGTCGATCGTGACCAGCGCCGGACCATCCTTGGCCGCCGCCGGGGCCGGTTCGTCACTGTCACCGTCGTCGCCGGCCAGTTTGTCCCTGGCAGCCGCCAGCTGATCGGGCGAGAACATGATCCTCTGGGTCGGGAACGCCAGGCCGATGCCGGCCGCTTCGAGCCGCTCGTAGATCGTCAGCAGCAGGTTTTCGCGGATGATCACCTGTGTATCGAATTCGCGCACATCGATATAGGAAAACACTTCGATATTGAAGGCGCGCTCGCTGATGCTGCCCAGGCGGGCGCGGTGGCCCTCGGCCATATTGTGCTGTTCGGTCAGCACTTGCTGCACGATGGAGATCGCTTCCCTGAGCTTGGCCGACGAGGTCGAGGGCTCCACGCCGATCACCGGATTGAACAGGAAGCGGTCGCGCGCCGCGAAGTTTTCGATCTGGCGCGCCGACAGGTCGCCGTTCGGGATCGTCACCACGGTCCGCTCGCCGGTACGGATACGGGTCGAGCGGATGCCGACGTCTTCCACCGTGCCGACCACGTCGCCGACCTTGACGAAGTCGCCCACCTGCAACGGCTTGTCGGCGATCACGGTCACGCTGCCGACCAGGTTTTCCACCGTCTTCTGGGCGCCCAGCGCCAGCGCGATACCGCCGATACCCAGCGCCGCGATCCCCGTGGTGACGTCGATGCCGAAGGTGCCCAGGATGGCGATGCCGGAGAACACCAGCAGCAGGATCTTGGCGGCGCGGCGCGCCAGCGTGATGACGGCCACCACCTGGCGACGCTGGCTGCGCTGCATGCGCGCGGTGGCCAGTTCGGCGATCGCATCGACCAGCCGCAGGCCAAACCAGACCAGGGCGATCACCGAGACGATGCCGGTATAGCGCAGCAGCGTCTGGCGCGCCACGATCGACACCGGCAGCTCTTCGGCCCAGGTGTAGAACAGGCCCACCGCGATCAGCAGGCTGGCCGGCGGCAATGCCGCCTCCATGAAGCGCACGAAGCCGTTGGCGCCCGAATCGGGCACGAACTTGCGCATGGCAGCCACGATCAGCGCCGCCACGGTCCACAGGCCGCCGAAGATCAGCACGCCCAGGCCGATCAGCATCGCCCAGTCTTTCAGCGGCGCGCCGGCCACGCTGAGTTCACCCTGCGCGGGCGCGTCGGCCACCGGCGCGCGGCGGGCCGCGGCCGCGATCTGGTCGATGGTCTCGCGCGACACGCGCCAAGTCTGCGGCTCGCCCTCCTTGCCGCCACGGGTCAGCAGGACCGGGACTTTCTTGCCCAGCAG
>Ga0308160_10007376_pt1 | contig 10947 bp, 9 predicted proteins | sample PhyFR1_FD_201036 | JGI IMG/M metagenome (GOLD analysis project Ga0308160, IMG submission 201036) | Phyllosphere microbial communities from UC Gill Tract Community Farm, Albany, California, United States - DLSLF.R1 | ecosystem: Host-associated > Plants > Phyllosphere > Unclassified | place: USA... | reverse complement strand
GCCCAGGTGGCCACCGGCCAGCGGACCTTCGACGATGATGAAGTCGGGCTTGCGGTCCAGGCGCGAGACTTTGCGCAGGAACAGTTGCAACGCGCGCACGGACGACACGATGATGCCCAGGTGCGCATCGCGGAAACGCGGGTGATCCTTGATCAGCTCGAACGAACCCAGGTGCAGGCCGGCCGACAGCGTGATGCCGTCGATGCCGCCGTCCAGGGCCGACGCCAGGCGCACGCGCAGCGTTTCCTTCGGCGCGTTCATGGTCAGCTTTTCCATGCAGTTCACGTAGATCAGGCCATCGCCTTTCTTTGCTTCCATGGTCGAGCTGACATGACGGCGCGTGGCCTCGGCCAGGTGATCCAGATCGAACTGGACCACCGCCTTGTTCATGTTGTTGATGTTGAACTTGTAGGTCTTGGTTTTTTCCTTGACGTACGTGGTGTCGAACTTGCGGTCGGACACGTCTTGCGACATTGCATCGGAGATATGGCCGATCCCGCCCAGGCGGGCTGCTTCCAGCGCCAGCTCGGACGTCGAAATGTCCACACCCATTCCGCCGATCATGATGGGCACGTATTCCTTGTTGCCCATGCGCAGGCGGAAATCATCAACACGTTTCATTGCTATCCTTAGACTACCTAATCTGCCCGGAGTGGCTGCGGTGTGCGGGAGTCGACCCTGGGTCGACGCACGGCGCCATTTTACTCCAAGCGTTACAAGGCTTCAGCGGACACATTGTCCACGTAGCGCCCCGTGCCAGCGCCGGTCATGCCGGCCCGTTGCAACGCGCTGATACCGATCAGTCGCGGAAGTTGTTGAAGGCCAGCGGCAGGTCCTGCACGTCCTTGCGCAGCATGGCCATGGCCGTCTGCAGGTCGTCGCGCTTGGCGCCGGTGATGCGCACCGATTCGCCCTGGATGCTCGCCTGTACCTTCATCTTGCTTTCCTTGACCAGCTTGGTGATCTTTTTCGCGTCGTCGGTTTCGATACCGTTGCGCACCTTGATTACCAGCTTGACCTTGTCGCCGCCGATTTTCTCGACCTTGCCTTCGTCCAGAAAACGCACGTCGACCTTGCGCTTGGCCATCTTGTTGATCAGGACGTCCTTGACTTGCGTGAGCTGGAAATCGGAATCGGCAAACAGCGTCAGTTCCTTGTCTTTTTGCTCGACATTGGCCGAGCTGCCCTTGAAATCGAAACGGGTCGTGATTTCTTTGTTCGATTGTTCAACCGCGTTCTTTACTTCGACCATGTCTGCTTCGCAGACGACATCAAATGATGGCATGGGGTGTCCTTTTTTTGTCTTGCATGTAGATGAATCCCTCTATTTTAGCGGACGGCGGCCCGAATCGCGACCGTTTCACCCGTATGGAAAGCCGGCAATGCACGAACCACTATAATGAAACGACACTTTTACGCCGTTACATCATGCCTCTCATTCACGACCAGCCGCTCGACACGTTCAATACCTTCCGCATTCCCGCCCGCGCGCGCCACTACCTGCGCGTGGATGGCGCCGAGCAACTGGCCGCAGTGCGCGCCGATCCGGCGCTGGCGGCCTTGCCGCGCCTGGTGCTTGGCGGCGGTAGCAATCTGCTGTTCACACGCGACGTCGAGGGCCTGGTGCTGCACATGACGGGACAGGGCCGCGAGGTGCTGGGCGAACATGCCGGCAAGATCCTCGTGCGCGCCCAGGCCGGCGAAAATTGGCACGGCTTCGTGCGCTTTACGCTCGAGCAGGGCATCGGCGGGCTGGAAAACCTCTCGCTGATACCCGGCACCGTGGGCGCCGCGCCTATCCAGAATGTGGGGGCGTATGGCGTGGAAACCAAGGACGTATTCCATAGCCTCACTGCCTACGACATGGCCAGCGGCGCCACGCGCACGCTGGACGCGGCCGCCTGCCGCTTCGGCTACCGTGACAGCATCTTCAAGCATCCCGACGGCGCCGATCTCGTCGTGCTGGACGTGACCTTTGCGCTGCCGCGCGCGTGGCAGCCGAACCTGCGCTACGCCGAACTGGGCAATGCTGTGCGCGAGGCCGGCCTGACGGCGCCTACGCCGAACGACATCGGCCTGATGGTCGAAGCGATCCGGCGCCGCAAGCTGCCCGATCCGCGCGAGATCGGCAATGCCGGCAGCTTCTTCAAAAACCCGGTGGTGTCGAACGCGGAATGCACGCGCCTGCTCGCGCAGTTCCCGACCCTGGTGCACCACGCCCAGCCGGACGGCACGTTCAAGCTGGCCGCGGGCTGGCTGATCGACCAGTGCGGCTGGAAGGGCCGCCACCTGGGCGCGGCCGGCGTGTACCACAAGCAGGCGCTGGTGCTCGTCAACCTGGGCGGGGCCACGGGCCAGGACGTCGTCCAGCTGGCCGCAGCGATCCAGGCCGATGTCGCGGCGCGCTATGGCGTGATGCTGGAACCCGAACCCGTCTTCATCTAAGGAACGCTTCATGAACAAAGTCATCGTCACCGGCCACACCCGTGGCCTCGGGGCCGCCATCGCAGCCGAACTGCATTCGCGCGGCCTGGCCGTGCTGGGCCTGGCGCGCGGACGCTCCACGCTGGCCGGCATCGAACAGGCCGAGGTCGACATGGCCGATCCGGCCGCCTTGCATGCCTGGCTCGCCGGCCCGGCGCTGCGCGATTTCCTTGCGGGCGCCGATACGGTGTACCTCGTCAACAATGCCGGTGTCGTCACGCCGGTGGGGCAGCTCGCCGCGCAGGATCCGGCAGCCGTGCTGCAGGCGGTGATGCTCAATGTTGGCGCGCCACTGGCGCTGGCCGCCGCATTCGTGCAAGCCGCGCCCGAGGCGACGCGGCGCATCCTGCACATGTCCAGCGGGGCGGGGCGCAATGCCTATCCCGGCTGGGCCGTGTACTGCGCAACCAAGGCCGCGCTCGACCAGCATGCCCGGGCGGTCCAGCTTGATGGCGACCCGCGCGTGCTGGCGGTCAGTCTTGCGCCGGGTGTCATTGATACCGACATGCAGGCAGCGATTCGCGCAACGCCGGACGCCAACTTCCCGCTGCGCGAGCGCTTCGTCGAGCTGAAGGACACGGGCGGCCTGACCTCGCCCGAGGAGTGCGCGCGCAACCTGGCCGATTATCTGCTCGCGCCGGGCTTTGGCCGCGAGGCGGTTGACGATCTGCGCAACTAACAGTCATCGCAGGTTCTTGTTGACGTGGGTGCGACACTTGTCGCATCATTGCGGCAATCGTCGCATAAAGCGTCAAGTCAAGGACTGTTGCCATGGCCGTACCCTCGATTTCCGAACTCAGCCTGCTCAAGGCGCTGTGGCGCCAGCAGCCGCTCAGCGCCCGTGAAATCCACGACGCCGTCGAGGCCGAACTGGGCTGGTCGTATTCGTCCACCCGCAAGACGCTCGAACGCATGCTCGACAAGGGCATGGTGCGCCAGGAGCTTCGCCACGGCGTGCAGGTGTATGCCGCAGTCAGCGACAAGGTCGATACGCTGGCCGCGTTCGCCCATGACTTTGGCAAGCGCGTCATGGAGATCGACACGCCGCTGCCGGTCAATATGTTCACCGGCAGCAAGCTGGTCGACGACGATGAACTCGCGCGCCTGGAGCAATTGCTCAACGACTGGCCGGTCGACAAGGACGCGGCGCCATGAATTTGCTCGACGCGACGCTCATCCGCTTCCTGTTCGCGAGCCTCGGTTGCCTGGCCGCTGGCGTGGCCGTGTGGGGCGTGCTGGCGCTGGCGCGACGGCACCTGCCGGCGCTCGGCATGCAGCGCACCCCGTGGATGCTGGGGCAGGTCGCGCTTGCGGCCACCTTCGTCATCCTGATGCTGCCACAGGCGCAGCAGCTTCACCTGCTGCCCGTGTTCGACGTCGACCTGTCACCCGCGACCGCCAGCGCGGTCGCGCTACCCGCGCGGGCGGCGGGTGTCACCAGCGCGTTGGCAGAACCCCGCTCGTGGCTGAGCTGGACCGCGTGGGCATGGGCGCTGGCTTACACGGGTGGCCTGCTGTGGATGCTTGCGCGCCTGTTCCATGGCCAGCGCGCGCTGGCGCAGTTGCTGCGCGCCGGTGCACACCTGCCAGCGGACGCAGCATTGCCACCTATTATCGAAGTCGACGCCCCCATCTCCCCGATGCTGGTCGGCCCATTCCGTCCGCGCTTGCTCTTGCCGCTGGCCCTGCGCACGATCGATCCGCTGCAGCGGGATCTGATCTTCGCCCACGAACTGACGCACTGGCGCCGGGGCGATCTGTGGTGGCTGGTCGCCTGCGCGCTGCTCCAGGCACTGTGCTGGTTCAATCCCGCGATGCGCCTGCTGCGCGCGCGCCTCGTCTGGGCCCAGGAACTGGGCTGCGACCGCGACGTGCTGCGCGGCCGGCCGCAGGTCCAGCGCAAGGCGTATGCGGCTGCGCTGGTCGCGCAGTTGCGCTTTCAGTACCAGGCAGCGCCAGCCAATGCGCTGGCCTTTGGCGGCGTCGCGCCGGACACGCTGAGCGCGCGCGTCGCATTGATCCGCACGCCGGTCCTCGACCGGAATGCTGGCCGTGCCCGCTGCGCCGGCCTGGCTGCGCTGGCGCTGGTGTTCGGCGCCAACCTCGCGCTGCAGCCGGCGCTGGCCTGGGACGCTGCACCGGAAACGCTCGACTGCACGCTGATGCTCGATGCCGCCACCGGTGCGGTGCTGGTCGAAGAAGGGCGCTGCGACGTGCGCACCACGCCCGTGTCGATCTTCAATATCGCCGTGAGCCTGATGGGATTCGATGCCGGCATCCTGCAGGATGCTCATACACCGGCGCTGCCGTTCAAGGCGGGCTACGTCGATTGGCAGCCATCGTGGCGCGCCACCACCGATCCGACGAGCTGGATCCGCAATTCGACCGTCTGGTACGCGCAGCAGGTCACCAGCCGGCTGGGCGAACGCCGCGTGCGGGATTACGTGGGCCGCTTCGACTACGGCAACCAGGACCTGACCGGCGGCGTCGACATCGCCTGGATCGCCTCGTCGCTGCAGGTCTCGCCACGTGAACAGGCCGTGTTTTTGCGGAAGGTTGCCAACCGCGAACTGCCCGTCAGCGCGCACGCATTCGACATGACGGCGCAGCTGCTGCGCTTGCCCACACTGGCGGATGGCTGGCAGGTGTATGGCAAGACCGGCACTGCCTCTGGCGATGGCGCCGGGGACAAGAGCCGTGCGCTGGGCTGGTTCGTCGGCTGGGCCACCAGGGACGGGCGCACCGTCGTCTTCGCGCGCCAGACATTTGGCCCGCGCGACCCCGACCGCGCCGCCGGGCCGCTCCTGAAAGAACGCTTCCTGCGCGCGCTGCCGGGAAGGCTCGCAACGCTGTCACTGTCCACATAAGGAATCGTCATGATGAAACACACACGCCTGGCACTCGCCGCGGCTGGCCTCGTCGCGTGCCTGCAGCCCGCATCAGCCAACGACTGGAACACGCCGCAGACACCGTTTGCGCTGTATGGCAACACCTACTATGTCGGCACGCATGGGTTGTCGGCGGTCCTGATCACATCGCCACAGGGCCACATCCTGATCGACGGCGGCAGCGAGAAATCGGCCCCGCAGATCGTGCGCAACATGCGCCAGCTCGGCTTCAAGGTCGAAGATATCCGCTTCATCCTGAACTCGCACGCACACTTTGATCACGCAGGCGGCATCGCCGAGCTGCAGCGCCTGTCGGGCGCCGAGGTCCTGGCCGGCAGCGCCGCCGTACCGGTGCTGGCAAGCGGCCAGGCCGACAAGGGTGACCCGCAATACACCGACCTTAAGCCGATGGCGCCAACTGCCCGCGTGCGGGCCGTGGCCGACGGCGCCGTCGTCAAGCTCGGCCCGCTGGCAGTGACGATGCACGCCACACCCGGCCATACCCGGGGCGGCGCCAGCTGGACCTGGACGGCGACCGAGCAGGGCAAACCCGCGCACATGGTGTATGCCGATAGCCTCAATGCGCTTGGTGCGGGGACGTTCCGCTACAGCGGCGATCCCGCCTATCCGACGGCGCGCGCCGACCTCGAACGCTCGATCGCGACGGTGGCCGGCCTGCCGTGCGACGTGCTGGTCTCGGCGCATCCGGAAGGCAGCGACCTGTGGCAGCGCTACGCCCGGCGCGCCACGCGGGGCAATGCCGCCTTCATCGACCCCACCGCCTGCCGCACGTATGCCGACAAGGCCAGAGCGCGTCTGGCTACCCAACTGAGCAAGGAAGCAGACCAATGATCAAGCATGTTCTTGCATTCGTCCTGATGGCGTCCGGCGCCGTCGCCCAGGCCACCGAATGGCGTGACAGCCCGGCCATCACGCAGTTGTTCAAGAAAGAAGGCGTCACCGGCACGTTTGTCGTGCACGACGTGGCGCTGGATACCGATACGGGTCACGACCGCCAGCGCGCCGCCAAGCGCTTCATCCCGGCGTCGACCTTCAAGCTGCCGAACTCGCTGATCGCACTGAGCACGGGCGCCGTCGCCTCGGTCGACGAGATCGTGCCGTACGGCGGCAAGCCGGTTGTCCGCCCCGAGTGGGCCCGGGACATGGGGCTGCGCGAAGCGATCAAGATCTCGAACGTGCCCGTCTACCAGGAAGTGGCGCGGCGCATCGGCCTGGAGCGCATGCGCGCCGCGCTCGTGCGGATGAATTACGGGAACATGGACACCGGCACGGTTGTCGACCGCTTCTGGCTCGATGGCCCGCTCACAATCAGCGCGCTCGAGCAGACAGTGTTCCTGGCCAAGCTGGCGCAGGGCCAGCTGCCGTTCGAGAACGTGCACATGGACGCCGTGCGCGCCATTGCGCGCCAGGATGGCCCGGCCGAACTGTATGCAAAAACCGGCTGGGGCAAGCGACCCGGCCAGCCCGACATCGGCTGGTGGGTCGGCTGGATCAAAAAAGACGGCAAGCTCTACACGTTCGCGCTGAACATCGACATCCCGGAAGGCGCCGACGACAAGCGTATATCGCTGGCGAAAGCGGCGCTGCAGTCGATGGGGCTGTTATAGCACCACGGCCGGTCGAAAAAAAGCCGGGGTCAGGTCTGACATTCGGACACGATCTCGACAGTAGGGTAGTCGGGACGAGCTAGCGCAGCGCCATGCTAATACTGAGAACGACACCATCGGAAGTGGTTAAGGCTGAGGTCGTGTCCGAATGTCAGACCTGACCCCAGCTGTGCTGTGTGATGCCTATTTCACTGTGACGATCGTGCCAGTACGGAACGCACCGAGCGCGGTATCCCACGCTTGCCGGTTGCCGGCATTGTCTGCGTTGGCTGGTCGTACTGCGAACCGTGGATCGCCGTTGAGCTGCGCTGCACCATCCGGAAGTGCAAGGTAGATATCGTATTCACCGGACGGGGCTGTCGAGGGGATGACCAACGTGAGATCGTGAGCGAACGTATTGCCGGCAGTCCAGGTCCTCGGATCGACTGAGGTCATGAGCTTGAGCACGGCGCCGCTGACGCGATGCTTCAGGAAGATACTGAGCTGTCGGGGTTTGTACGGCCGCGCCCAGCCGACGTTGCGCACGGCGATGCGAAGCGGCCACGCTGCGCCGGCCGCTGCGGTAGCGCCATGCTCGGTGGAGAGGAACTCCAGCCGGTAGCCCATTGAGCGCTGCACTTCGGCATAGCAACCATCCTTCTTCCAGCGGCTATGGAAGGCCTCGGTGTAGTACTCACTGTTCAGGTACGTCAGCGAAAACTGTTTGCCTTCGCCGAGGATTGCCTCGCAGCTCGTGCGGGGCTGTGCGCCATCCTCATCTGCCGGATCGCAGGTTTCGCCACCGAACGGGCTTACCTTGGCCAGCGCCATCGTGTAGTTGCGCTGCTCGGTTCTCGTGCTGGCGTTCTCACTGTATGTGCCGACGTCCGTTGCACTGGCCAGGAAGCAGTCGTTGTGCACGCCGGAGCGCGATGCCGCAGAGCCAGTGAATGCACTCGATTCAGCGGGCGCGCTGGCAAACCATGCCATGACATGCGGCGGATAGCGGAACTGGATGAACTGGTCCTTTGGCATGGCATCAAGGAGGGCGTCCCGGATGGCCGTGCGGTTGGTACTGCTGGCCAGGCCATTGGACGATGTATGCCACTCGCCCCAGGCCCCGATGAAGCCGGCCTGCAGGTAGGCAATGACATCGCTGTTTTCCTGCAAAACCGGCTTGAGCTGGGCGATATGGGCCAGCACTCTGCTCAACGAGGCATCGGTGACATCCCGGTACTCGGTTTCGTTGGCCGGATAATTGTAGACAAAGCGGGGGATGATCTTCACGCCCGATTGCCGCGCGTTTGAAAATGCCGTGCGCAGCCCCGACAAAAGACTGGCTGGCAGCGCGCTGCTCTTGTAATTGTCGAGCCGGACCATGGCGTAGACGATCCGGATACCATTTTTGTACGCATCAGCGCCGTCGCTCTTGCTGAACTGATTCAGGTCCGTCCATGCCCACCGATAGAAGCCCCGCTCGGGATTGGAAATCTCGGCATCGGTGCCACCAAATTGTGTGAAGACGACTGGTGCGGCGACGGAGGTCAGCGTCGGCACGGGTGTCGGCGTTCTGACCGGTGCCGGAAGCGACGTCGTCGTCGGAACCGGCGTTGGATCGGATGTCGGCATTGGCGCCGGATCGGGTGCCGGAATCGATATCGGCGTTGGAGACGAAGTGGAACCGCGGGCGCTCTCGCCATGCTGCGTGATGTCGTTGGTGCCACCGCCGCAGCCGCTTAACATGGCCATGCTGGCGCAGAGTGCAATCGAGACCATGAGGTTCGAGAATGACAAATTATTCGATGCCATAAATGAATTTTTCTGTAGAACAGTGGTGAGGGGGCCGGCCCCGGTTAACGAAGGCGTCAACGCACGAACTCGTTTTAATTGCCTGTTCGCAATAAATTTGACTTTCCGTACTATGCATGTAACCAGTAGTTTAATCAAGACTGAAAAGAGAGGGTCTCTCGGGGGAGCACGAAGCGATGGCTGAATCCACATCCCGTTCCCGGTACTCGCAAACAAAAAAGCCGCCCGAGGGCGGCTTTGTCATTCACGAACCGGCTTACTGCCCGCGCTTGGCGCGCGCCTTTGCCGCAATGCGCATGCGCAGCGCATTGAGCTTGATGAAGCCGCCTGCGTCAGCCTGGTTGTACGCGCCGCCATCTTCGTCGAACGTTGCGATGTTCATGTCGAACAGCGAATCGGTCTTCGAATCGCGCGACACGACGATCACATTGCCCTTGTACAGCTTGATGCGCACCCAGCCATTGACGGTGGCTTGCGTGTGGTCGATCAGCGTCTGCAGTGCAACGCGTTCCGGCGCCCACCAGTAGCCGTTATAGATCAGCGACGCGTAGCGTGGCATCAGGTCGTCCTTCAGGTGCGCCACTTCGCGGTCCAGCGTGATCGATTCGATGGCGCGGTGCGCGCGCAGCATGATCGTGCCGCCCGGGGTTTCGTAGCAGCCGCGCGACTTCATGCCGACGTAGCGGTTTTCCACCAGGTCCAGGCGGCCGATGCCGTGCTTGCCGCCCAGGCGGTTCAGCTCGGTCAAGACGGCCGCTGGCGACAGGCGCTTGCCGTTCAGGCCGACGATGTCGCCGCGCTCGAATTCGACGTCCAGGTATTCCGCTTCGTCCGGCGCCGCTTCTGGCGAGACGGTCCAGCGCCACATCGATTCCTCGGCTTCGGCGCTCGGGTTTTCCAGGTGACGGCCTTCAAAGCTGATGTGCAGCAGGTTGGCGTCCATCGAGTACGGCGCGCCGCCGTTCTTGTGCTTCATGTCCACCGCGATGCCCGCGTCTTCCGCGTACTTCAGCAGTTTTTCGCGCGACAGCAGGTCCCATTCACGCCATGGCGCGATGATCTTGACATCCGGCTTCAGTGCGTACGCGCCCAGCTCGAAACGCACCTGGTCGTTGCCCTTGCCGGTCGCGCCGTGCGAGACGGCGTCGGCGCCGGTTTCGTTGGCGATCTCGATCAGGCGCTTGGCGATCAGCGGCCGTGCAATCGACGTGCCCAGCAGGTATTCGCCTTCGTACACGGTGTTCGCGCGGAACATCGGGTAGACGAAGTCGCGCACGAATTCTTCGCGCACGTCGTCGATGTAGATGTTCTCTGGCTTGATGCCGAACTTGATGGCCTTGGCGCGTGCCGGTTCCAGTTCTTCACCCTGGCCGAGGTCGGCGGTGAAGGTGACGATTTCGCAGCCGTAATTGTCTTGCAGCCATTTCAGGATGACGGAGGTGTCGAGGCCGCCAGAATAGGCCAGTACTACTTTCTTGATGTCGCTCATGGGATGTTCCAGTGATGGAGGGAGGGTAGAGGAGTAATGGTCAGCTGGCTCGCAAATCCAGCCCGGCAAGCGCCGGGATGGACGGCCAACGATCAAGCTTCAGGGGTAAAAATCAATCTTCGATACGGCCGAGCAGCAGGTACTCGATCAGGGCTTTTTGCACGTGCAGGCGGTTTTCGGCTTCGTCCCAGACGACCGATTGCGGGCCGTCGATGACCTCGGCGGCCACCTCTTCGCCGCGGTGTGCCGGCAGGCAGTGCATGAACAGCGCGTCACTCGCGGCGCGGGCCATCTTGGCCTCGTCGACGATGAAGCCGTCAAACGCCTTCATGCGCTCGGCGTTTTCCTTCTCGTAGCCCATGCTGGTCCAGACGTCGGTATTGACCAGGTGCGCGCCTTCGCAGGCGTCCGACGGATTGTCGAACAGCGTGTAGCGCGTGGTCGAGACCAGGCTCGGGTCCATCTCGTAGCCTTTCGGGGTGGCGACGTTCAGGTGGAAGCCGAACACTTCGGCCGCCTGCAGCCACGAGTACAGCATATTGTTGGCGTCGCCGATCCAGGCGACGGTCTTGCCGGCGATGGAGCCGCGGTGCTCGTGGAACGTGAACACGTCCGCCAGCACCTGGCACGGGTGGTGTTCATTGGTCAGGCCATTGATGACCGGCACGCG
>Ga0308160_10007375_pt1 | contig 10947 bp, 10 predicted proteins | sample PhyFR1_FD_201036 | JGI IMG/M metagenome (GOLD analysis project Ga0308160, IMG submission 201036) | Phyllosphere microbial communities from UC Gill Tract Community Farm, Albany, California, United States - DLSLF.R1 | ecosystem: Host-associated > Plants > Phyllosphere > Unclassified | place: USA... | reverse complement strand
CGCAGCCAGACATCTGCGCGGCCTGGTATTAATTTCGACATTCCGATACATGAGACTGACCCGACGACTCAAACACTGTCTCGCCCTCGTCGCGTCTCACGCACTCAGGCGGAGATTGGGATTGTCCATGTGTTACTAGTCGAGGACAACGAAATTTCGCAGAAGCTGCTCAAGAAGCAACTTGCTCGAGCGGGTTGCAGCGTCGTGACTGCAAACGATGGTGTCGAAGCAGTGGAGTTCTTGCTGAAAAATGCAAGCACCCATCACGATGTCAGCAGTACACAAAATACGGGAATCAACACCGCTCTAGTCGGACTTATTTTGATGGGTTAGTGATCTAATGTCTGAACGGGCCAGCCTATCGCTCATACAGCTAGACATCGAGATGCCGCGAAAAGGAGGTATAGAAGCCACGCGGGATATTCGGTCCATGGAAGCAAGTGGCAGGTTATCGAGCCGAATACCCATCATCGCGGTGAGCGCAAACGCCCGTTCGGGCCAAATTGAATCGGTGCGTCATGATTCTTTGGGATCAACAAGCATCTTCGCCAGCTTTTGTCGCGTCATCAGTGCTGATTGGACAGATGCTCGACGCCGGCATGGACGCATTTGTTAGTAAACCATTCCAGATGACGGAGTTGTTGTCCAAGATCGAAGCTCTTACCGGGAAGCGACCAGGTCGAAGGCAACGGTGTAATAACTAATCTACGGTGGTTCGTATTTATGTAATCAGCTTCCACGTTGTATTCTATTGGGGGTTAGGGGGTTTTCCATGCTGGTCAGGGTTAGGTGGGCATCAAGAACAGAATTCTAATACATGCATCTAATACTCGTCCCTGTCCAGAATTGCTTGGCCAACTCAGAATCGAAGGCGAGACTGACGTTAGTATAGTGTGAAAAGAGTTATGAAAGAAGAGGAGACCCACATTAATGTCATTAATGTGACCGGAAGCAATTGTCGTAGCCGGACCTCACGCCGGACTTCGTCGGAGAAACGTTTCTTCTACAACTTTATCATCATGCCCAAAGATATACAAGGTCGTTCTGCGCCCAAGGCTTTTCTGAGTATGTTGCTATTGTGTTTTCCAGGTGAGCTAAAAATATAGGCTGCGAAACATGCCGCAGGCGTAAAGTGCGATGCAGACGGCCGGAGTCAACAAGTGCAAGCGTCGACAAGAGCTTGACACCATCCGCTGATCTGACAAGCACCACCCCTCCTGGTCCAGAGCAGAGATTGCCATCATGCTTGGTAGGCCTCCGCACAATATGAAATTCACGATCCCGGGGCTGACTTCCAGCCCTGCTTGGCCATTGAAGAGGAATGTGTTACAGTATACAATCGCAAACGCGTGAGTTTCTCTCCCGACGGGTTTTGCGTTTCTGGGGCCGAAAGCTCATGGCCAGCGGGGACCTCCCGGATCGGCGGCAAGGTACGCGCCCACTCCAATACTCTACTGTACTGACCTTTAGATCTATGGCTAGCGAAGGTTCTAGCTCGAACACACCCCCAAACCAGCTTACCGCAGGTCTGTCGTCGGAACATACACAAACGTCTCTGGCCGGCGCTAACCGCCCGGAAAGACAGACGCCACAATACGCTACCCCCATCAACGACGGATCCATCACCTTAGCCGATATCTGGGACCCAAATACACTACCTGATAATCGATTGTCGTCGAATCAACATCAGCACAATCTCTTGAACAATCAGTCTGGATCTGAATTTCTCCAGATTGACCAGTTGTCGCAAAATCAAACGGATACAGGGGATCAAAACCTAAGAGGGAATGGCGAACCTGGCCGCCAGCTCTCAGATTGGACCTCTGTCGAGCGGGCTCATGTCTCAGTCGGGACCGGCTCAGGATCATCAAATCACCACCGACTAGCACTTGAGGAGGTTATTCCACGAGATACAGCAGTATACATGATCTCTCTCTATTTTGACTACGTGTGTGCCCCAGCAGATACCTCACCATCAAGTCTGACCCAATACAGGTCCACGCTCTGGTACCTTGTGTTCACCGACCCACCTTTCTTCAGCGAATGCACCAACGCGACGACGAGGTCGATCCCGGTTTCTTCGCTTTGACGATGAGCGTGCTTGCGGCGACCATAGTGCACGTGAGTGACCCCTATTTGAAGCGATACTCATCATCAGGTACCCAAAGCTCTTCTCCCCTTTCAAGATGAAGCCCCAATCGACATCGCAACCAGATGTATGCGGGCGTCGAGGGCAGTGTCAGTAATGCTGTACGATCCTCCATCTCTAGCAATAATCACCATCAGATACTTTGACTCGGTGTTCGCTTCGCTGACTGGTCAACCTGGGGCGTGGGGTGAGGATGCTTCTGCCAACGTCGATGTCTCTCGCTGATGCATAGCGGCGGCGCTGTCGGAGGTACGAGGGCTGTCCATCCAGATGAATCTACATCGCGAGTCGAGCTATCCAGGACTTGGTAAGTCGTCCGCCCCATTTCTCCGCTGACTACGGTAGATCCAGTTGAGACCGAACTACGAAGAAGGATTTTCCAGACTGCTTTTATGGCCGACAAATCTGCGTGAGTCCAAGGATGCGGGTTATTATGAAGCTCATTACTCCAGTGCATGCATGCAAGATCAACTTATTATGCTGCGAACGGAAGACTGTGACGCATATCCACCTCGCGAGCTGTGAGTCGACATCTGCGGTGACGCTGATTTTCTAGCGATGACGAGTATTTCAACGAATATACGTACCTGGAGCAGCCCGACGTCACGACATCCAAGATGGCCGGACATAGGTACGTTCGGTCGTGCACTGCTTCCGCTAAACTGTAGAGTGATAGCGCAGACGTTTGCGTAAGTCCAAGCTCCGATCGAGACTAACATGCAGCATCGTTGGTGATCTGACTACGATACGCCGCGCGACTGCCCGAGCAAATCGTCCTTGTCAGGCAGCGACCGTGTTGGCTCAACTTCGTCTATTGGACAGCTTGAATCATCGCTTATTGGCCGTCTTTAACGATCTACCTGAGCCTCTCCGGCTCGAGACTTCTATAGGCTCTTCACCACTCAGCGCGTGAGTCGACATTCCTCCTGCTCTGTTGAATGACAGGATGTCAGTGACAAGTCGGCCATGGGAGTGTCAGGCTCTGTCAGACCTCAACGCATACCTGAATAATTTGGTGAGCACGACAAACGATCCTCCTACCAGCGAAGCATGGAGGGTCATGCAAGGAAACTGCCACGTCACCAGGGCCATCGCTCGTCTGATTCTCATGTTCGTCTTGAGCATTTCTGCATCTGGCTAATGTGGCAGCTCCTGCAGGGACGAAATACTGGCAAGTAGTGGTGATATTGGCACGGGCCAGCGAGCAGCAGCCGAGAGAGTTTTGACCCATTCCTATCAGATCAATGATCGGAAGGATAATGTCATCTCGGATCTGCTGTACGCTCTGAGAAGGTCAGTGTCTCGTGTGAAGCAAATATGAAGCTGACCAATCAGGATACCTATGCAGCCTGTGAGTTCCATAGATGGAATCCGTAACACAATACCGACGAGTCCAGTTGTCAGTCAATTCACGCTCGATAGTCAACAAGATTAGATTTGTGGCCGTCACTTTACTGGACTCGGTGATTCCACTACTCGACGGATCGGAAGCCGAGTCGACGACGGCAGCCACAAACAAAGATGCTCTGCTATCATTTCTCAACATTCTCTCCGAGATTGAGCAGGTACGCGGATCTCGCGAAATTCAAAGACACGACTGACTTACAGGGGTTGGTCAACGATTACAGCTCTGCTCAACTACCTAACCCTTGAGCTATGTAGGTCTTGTTGTTCGCTATTTCCTGCTGCCCTGTACCTCATTAAAATAGCCTTCAAATAGACCTTTTCATGTGTATATGAAAGAGTCGTTTCCACGTAGGGCCCGCTGAAACAAAATGCAATTATCATGCGACTTCTTAAAATGTATTGTCGAAGATTGGGTCTGAGATCGCGTACCATACCTTGTTCTTTCTCTTGTTGAGGACATAGTATCCCAAGGCGAGTATGGCTGCATCCAATTGTCCATCATTCGCACCTGGTCAGATGGGATGTTGACATGGGGCCGCAATATCCAGCGACCGAGTGATCATCTCACAGCGACAATCAATGCATGGGGGCATATCTTCTCCTTCTTTCCACAGTAAAAGCCCCGCTGATCACCACAACCTATCGTGGTGCGTTTGACGCGACCCGGCAAACGGTCAGTTGCGACTAGGTACAGCAGACAGACTCGAGCGTATTAAACTCCAGAACACGACGGATACGGATACCCGTCAAATATGTGTTGCTCAGAAATACATAGCAGGTCACACTATTAAATGCCAACCTGTTGACCCGACTGCATTAGATCAGACCCTCCTCTCTGACCTGTCGTCCTCCAACTTGTCCTCCTCGTGCATTTCCTTTTTGGACTCCTTACTTTCGAATGTACCCAAAGCTTGAAGCTGTCTCTCCTGTTCCAGCGCCTTCTCCCTATAACTATCTGGTTCATAAACCACAGCTGCCTCTTCGACTGTAAGGCCCTTGGTCTCCCGGCAGAACGTCCAGAAGAGCCCAATGTAGACAGCGATGACCACGACGTACACAATATAGTACTTCCAAGCGATGGCCGCCAAGGCGACGGGATTCACAAATTGGTTGAAAGCTTGCGCAACATTTTGTGAGAGAAGGAGAAGAGCGGCGGACTTGGCTCGTAAGGAGAAGGGAGAGACCTCTGGAACGTAGAGCATCGGAATGGGAGTGAAAGCAAGAGCATAAAACCCGTTGAAGATGAAGAGGAAGGGGATCATGGCGATTCCGACTTTCGAATTTCGAGTTGTCGCAAATCCGCCGGAAAGTCCGGTTATAAAGACGAATGAGACCAACGCTCCTGCCAACGACGTGAGGAACAGCGACCGCCGTCCGAATCGATCCGACAGCGAGGCACCACCCATTGCTGCGAACCAACTGAAAATCGCGATTCCCCCGTTGATGCCACTGAGTTGTGGTGGACTAGTGATACCGACTTGTCGAAGAATAGGTACAAGAAAGTACGATACCAAACCGTTACCAATCCACTGAGTTGCTGTGCCGATCATGATAATCACAAAGAATCGTCGACGGTTGCCAACAGTACTGAGGAAAGACTTCCAGGTACCAGTGTTGCTGATTTCTTCCATGTTGACCGCCGCTTGAATTTCGCGCATTTCGAGCTGAACAAGAGGGTCGTCAAGATCGCCATTGGCGTGGTATGTAGCGAGGATCCGATGTGCTTCGTCAGCCCGGCCCTGTTTGACAAGCCATCGAGGAGACTGGGGAATGAACCAAACACCGATGGCGAGTATGACCGGACCAAAACCTTGGATGAGAGTAGGTATCCTCCAAGACCAGTTGTCGGCACCGCCTCCAGGGAAGTAGACCATGGCGAACGTAAGCCAAGCACTAAAGATACTCCCAATCTTCATTCTTCAGCTTTCAGGACCCAAGATGATGAACGTTACTCACGAAATAGGTCGTGTTCAGGAATCCACCGGCCATATGCCTGACTCGGGGATGAGCAAGCTCTGGAACCAAAGCGCAGGCTGTGATCTCTACCCATTATTAGCTAGTCTAATTGAATTGGAAGATTACTTACGGGCAAAGGCAGTTCCGACACCAAGCAGCACACGAGCTCCCATCAATTCCCCTCGAGAATGACTCAATCCCCCAAACAATGCTCCAGCCAACATGAAGATGGCTCCAATGTACTGTCAGATTAGCGATGCGCTTTCGACAAAGGTAAACACGCACTAAAGGGATCTTTCGTCCATATCGATCGACCATCCAGGCAATGACGAAAGTGGATGGAATCTTGGGACTGGTTCATCAACGGTCGTACACCTGGTGATCGCAGAACGTACAGATAATAGGTGGCCGCGATGAGACCCAGCTGGACACCCTTAGGACTATCAAAATTTGACTGCCAAGCAGGCAAGGCTTGCAGACCATTGAGCAGGGATCCATCGTACCCGAGGGAATATACAGCGGTGTATAGGATGAAGATATGGATCATTCCCTTCCTCATCCCAGGATCCCTCCACCATGATGATGCCGTATTATTGGGGAGTGAAGCGAAGCTGACGCCTGTCATGATGTTCCGAAGACTGAAGAATGAAGTGGGCAAGATGGGAGTGATTGGAACATCGAGAACGGAGAGTGTCTGTTATATATCTTGAGTAAGCATTGTCGGCAGGGGGGTTTCCGGAGAAGTCGTCGGGCCCACACTTGCGGGTGGAGTCACCAAATCGACTGGAAAAGACATCGCCTTGCGCCCAATGTCCGAAAAGTTTGCAGTGTGGTAACCGGGTCGGACCGCAGGAAAGGAGTCGTAGAAATAGTCCGAGCATTAGTCCGGCTCGCTTCAATCCACGCGCCGCAGGCGTGGACCCACATGGTCACAATCACTGTATGCTGTTCTCTAACTCTTAAACTGTATCTGAACCCAACATCATGAAACGGCTAGGTCAGGGGCAACATGAAAGGAAGCAGACTCGGATTATCCCCAGGCTCTCCTTTATCCGCTCGGACTATGGCCTGGGAGCCTTTCTGGACCACAGGCGCTATCATCCCGTATGATCCTTTCTACTTGTCATTATATCGCTATCTCGCAAGTGGACGATTATCAGACGTACCAACAAGATGCCGGTCAAGACGGAAATGCCAACACCCTTCCCGATCTCCAAGGCAGTCACCTCGGAGACGATCCCAGTAGTCGCAAGCGATCCAAACGCAAGCGCGCTGCTCGATCCGGATGCGTTATTGCTGCAATTGAGCAGCGAGGAGAAAATCAAACTACTGAGTGGGGACGATATGTGGCATACTGTACCTGTCCCTCGACTGGGTATCCCACGAGTCAGGGTGGGTTCATGCTACGGCTCAGTCGCTCGTCTATCCGTGCTGATGGTGTACAGATGTCCGACGGGCCCAATGGAGTGAGAGGTACTGCTTGTAAGTATCGTCATTTTCTTCGCAGTAGCATTACTAACGGTCCAGGGACAAATGGTGCTGCTTCGGCTTGCTTCCCTTGTGCAACGGGTCTTGCTGCATCCTTTGACGTCGACTTGGGAAGGAGCGTAGGAGAGGCACTCGGAAAGGAGTGTCGCGCCAGGGGTGTTCATTGCCTTCTCGGGCCAACGACCAATATACAGCGACACCCATGTGGAGGACGTGGCTTCGAGAGCTTCAGCGAAGGTGCGCGTAAACGGGTCATATTGAGGGCGGCGCTGACTCTCAGATCCAACACTCGCCGGTCTGATGGCAGAGGCGTGGGTGAATGGTGTACAATCACAGAAGGTCATGACGAGTGAGTAGTCTCGGTCACAAGTACCGTATATCACTGACCTTATAGCCCCAAAGCGTGAGGCCTCCATTGGCTCTTTTGACCGACACTGACTTGGCAGATTTCGTGGCCAACGAGCAGGAGTTTCACCGACGAAGCAACAACTCCGTCATTGATCTACGAACGCTTCACGAGATTTACCTCGAGCCATTCAGGCTACAATGCCGGGCGAAGCCTGTCGCATTCGTACGTACGACCACCCTTATCCCGACCAAGTCGCTAACTCGCAGATGACCAGCTACAATCGAGTCAATGGGCTGCATGTCGCAGAAGACCCTTGGCTACTCCGGGATATACTTCGAAAAGAGTTTAGTTTGGGAGACGGCCTCATAATGAGCGACTGGTCTGGCACGTACTCGTCAAGTAACGCTATCAAAGCCTCTCTGGACCTGGAAATGCCGGGCCCGGCGTTTGTCAGGGGAGTTTGTGTAGAGAGGGATGTCGTAGGGGGCAAGCTAAAGCCATCAGACGTCGACGAGTGTGTGAGAAGGGTACGTGGACGCCTCGCCACTGGGGATCCCGGGCTAATAGGACAGATACTCAAGTTTGTGCGACACGCTCAAGAATCTGGCATTCCATTTGAGGCGGAAGAGGGGACCATCGACACTTCTGAGGTTCACAGCCTGTTGCAAAAGGCTTCCGATGCCAGTATTGTCTTGCTCAAGAACGAATCCAACGTGCTCCCCGTCACACCAGCACCGGGGCTCAAAATCGCCGTCATTGGGTCTAACGCCAAGACTCCTCCATATGCCGGAGGTGGTAGCGCCAATCTCCTTCCCACCTACACCGTCACCCCCTTACAGGCTATCGAAAAAGTCGCAGCTGAGATGGATAGCACGGTTCAATGGGAAATGGGAGTGGATACTGCCAGGTGGACACCTCTGTTGACCGACTTCTTGAGTCTTCCGGACAAGGTCGAGGAAGCTTCGATCGTCCGAGCAGAGTTCTTTGAAGTAGAGTAAGTTGGTTTTCGGTGTATCGTAGAGACGCTGACTCTAATAAGTCCATGGTCAAACCCAACAAGCAAACCACTTTTTGCCAAAGAGAACAACAGCGCCTTCACTTATTTCATCGATGGCATCCCCAAGGAGGTGCCTGTACGAGGTTACATATCGGTGCGTTCAGGTTTTCATTCTCATAGAGAAGGCCGACTGACCCCATAGCTCAAGACATCATTCACACCTAACGTCTCGGGACCTTGGGAGCTCGGACTGGGTGTCGCTGGTCAGGCTGATCTCTATGTCGATGGTGAAAAGGTGATCGACAACACGACCGATCAAAAGGCCGGTCTCCTCTTTGTAAGTTTGGGGATTGTAAGCGGGTCAAAGCTTACGTGTCAGTTTACGACCGGGGCAGAGGAGCGGACAGCGCTACATACGTTTGAAACTGGACGCGTCTATGCTCTGGAAGTCAGGTTCTCGAACTTCAAGCCTTTGAGTGCACAGTCGCCATACGTGCGTTCCTTACTCAGACCACCGAGAGGACACTGCTGACCTCCAGACCGGTCGCCGAGGCGGGATCAGGATCGGCGGTCGACCAGTCCGATCTGCTCAAGGCGAGATCGCCAAAGCCGTCAAGCTGGCCGAAGCATCAGACGGTGAGCCCCTCCACCGTTCAGACCACTGACGGCCAGTCACTATTGTGGTTATCGGAACAACGACCGAGTGGGAGTCGGAGGCGTACGACCGAGACGACTTGAAGCTTCCAGGTGCTACTGATGATCTCGTCCGATCCATTTTGCAGGCTGTCCCAAACGCAATCATCGTCAATCAATCTGGAATGCCTGTCGAATTACCGTGGCTTGACCAGGCTCCCACCCTACTTCAAGCGTTTTTTGGTGGGAACGAATGTGGTACCGCCATCGCCAGCGCCATCTTTGGCAAAAGCAATCCGGGTGGGAAGCTCCCCGTCACATGGCCTGTGTCGCTCGACGACTACAAGCATGTCGAGTTCGGCAATGCAGTTACTACCGTCTACACCGAAGGCCTCAATGTCGGGTACAGGTGGTTTGACGCACCCGGTCGACCCAAGAGCGCGTTCCCATTCGGGTTCGGTGGCAGTTACACCACGTTCCAATTCAGGTTTGTCTCTACCTGCTCCTACAGACATGAGCTGATAGGCAGCAACCTCAAGCTGACATCCTATGGAGACTGCAAAGTGGTGATCGCTTTCGACGTCAAAAATACTGGCAAGCTGGCCGGCTCCACCGTTGGCCAGGTATATGTACATCAAGCGAGACCCTCGGTGGAAAAGCCAGACGTCGAGTTGGCAGGATTCGCCAAGCTGTATCTGGAACCAGGAGAGACTGGGACGACCTCGGTCACTCTTGATGTAGGCGTCTCGGTCCACTCATGTAGCAAGTATGCTGACCATTTTAGCACAAGGCGTTCTCGTACTACAACGTTCGACGAGTCTGCTGGGTCGCCGAGGAGGGTGATTATGAGGTTAGGATTGGAACTTCCTCCCGAGATATCCTCCTGACCAGGCCTTTCCATTTGGAAGAGAGCTGGACTTGGACGGGGCTCAAGGCCCCTCGAATCTTATGATTGTGAAGGGGCGCAGGTGTATTGAAGGAATCGTATTCCTAGAGATCTGGCGTTTGATGAAGTTATGTGCAGAACATTACCATCTTTGCTGTTCTCTAATTTTGGTGAGGGACTATTGGTTAAAATTCACGATATACATGCTTTGTCTTGGCTATCATCTACGTCTACGGTTGCTTGATGAATGAGAGAGGTTCTCAGGCAGCAGTCTGCGCGACCATGTTCCCAGACCTGGATACCTCTTCATCGTGCTCGGTCTCGCCAAGTTTCTTCCCTAGGGTTGCCGTCCGCAGCCCTGCATTGCTCCTGATCTCTTCAACAACCTCGGGGCCGTCAAAAACGTACCCGACTTCTTCCATCGTGAAACCTTTGGTCTCCTTGAAACCGAACCAGGCGTATAGGAAAAAGAAGATCTGCATTGCAACAAACAGGAAATAATATCGCCAAGCTAACAAGTCAGATATTCGCTTAGGTGAAAATGCAAGGAGCTCACCAATAGCTTCGATGGCGATGGGGTTGACGTATTGATTGTAGGTCACGGTCACCGACTGGACCGTGGAATAGATGGCAATCCCTTTGGATCGAAGCATAGTTGGCAAGATTTCGAAGGCATCTGGCAGCTTGAGCACAGTACTTCGTGACACTTACACATTGGCGCAACGGTAGACCAGCAGGCCACGTAGAACCCAAAGTACAGATAGATGACGGGAATAGTAGCCACTCCGATGGCAGAGTTCTGGGTAGCCTCATACACGCCCTTTCTCGTCAATTGACCATTGTCGGCCAATGAATTACTTACGGAGAGGGCAGTGAATATAGTGAAGCAGGGTGTCTGCAGACCAAATACTCCACATCCATACCGTTCGACGACCATATCTGTAGGTGAGTGATGCGCATCAACGTAGACTTGCCTCTCGACCACACAGGTCGCAACAAACATGAGAACCACAAAGCCATACATGTTGAGCCCAGCGAGTAAGGCGACCTGAGCTGCCGAGTCTGTGATACCGACATTGTCT
>Ga0308160_10007374_pt1 | contig 10948 bp, 15 predicted proteins | sample PhyFR1_FD_201036 | JGI IMG/M metagenome (GOLD analysis project Ga0308160, IMG submission 201036) | Phyllosphere microbial communities from UC Gill Tract Community Farm, Albany, California, United States - DLSLF.R1 | ecosystem: Host-associated > Plants > Phyllosphere > Unclassified | place: USA... | reverse complement strand
GTCCGCAGCAGACGTCAGTGCCGACCCGCTGACGCAAGGGTCAGGCAGCAGTCTCTGCAGGGCAACGTACCATGGTTGATGGGGTTCGCCAGTGCCCAGACGTTGAGGTGTTGAGAAGGAGTGAACAGAGGGGTCCGACGCGGCAAGGCGAAGGCGAGGGGAGGGGGGGGGGGGTTCGGTGCGGGCGGTCAGCAAGGGGGCGGAGGCCTTCGACCGCGCGCGCGGGAGAGCGACGGCCGATTTTGCTGCCGAGTGCCTCGAGCCGGACTGACTGCCTCAGGCCTCCTGCACCGTCGCTCGCCACGACAAAGGTAGCGGGACTCGATGAAGGCAGAGGCACCCTCTCTGTCCGAGAGCGTCATGGTGACCTACTAAGGTCACGCTCAGATTGCAGGAGGGGGTGGCCCTCGCTTGGCGGTGCGCGGTGCAGCTGGCTGGCCTGCGCGCAGCAGCAGCGCCAGCCGCGAGGGCGGTGCGAGGACGCGAACCCGACCTCACGACGCGTCGCTGGAGCCCATCAACCGCCGCTGCCCTCCTCCGGCAAGTTGCCCACATCATTCAGCTCGCTCTTGATGGCCTCCTTCTCGCCGAACGGTCAACGTGGTCTCTTTATCGTGCTCGAGGGCCTCGACCGGTCGGGCAAGTCGACCCAGTGCGAGCTCTTGCTCGACCGCCTCCGGGAGGCGACCAGCGCCGCTGAGCCATGGAAGTTCCCAGGTGCGTCGCTTGGTAGGTCGTAGGCTCCTCCATGTGGCGCTGATCCTGGCCGCTGGCTTTCAGAGCGTACGAGACCGACGGGCATCTTGCTCGACCGGTACCTGCGCAAGGAGATCGAGCTCGGCGACCGCTCCGGCAAGGCCGTCCACCTGCTCTTCTCGGCCAACCGCTGGGAGTGCGCGTACGTCGCACCCTGCTCGAGCTCGGCCGGCCCATTACTGGAAGTCAAAGTGACCCTCGTCGATGTGAACCCCTGCAGAGCTGAGATCGAGGCGCTGCTCGCGACGGGCACAAGCGTCGTGTGCGACCGCTACGCCTTCTCTGGCCTCGCTTTCTCGATGGCCAAGGTGCGCCGCTTTCGTCCAGCATTACGAGTCGCTCCGCTTGCTAAACCAGCGCATCACTTCCCTCCTCTCCAGGGCCTCGATCAAAGCTTTCTCCAGACGCCAGACACTGGCCTGCCGCTGCCGGACGTGACACTCTTCCTTACGCTGAGCGCGCAGGAGGCCGCCCGGCGAGGCGGCTACGGCGAGGAGCGGTGCGACCTTCCATTCCTGGCGTTCTTCTTCGCTGACCGTCCGGTGGAAGGCCAGGCACTGATGACGGGCGTCTTCGATCTTCCTCGGCGTGCTGCAGGTACGAGCTCGAAGCATTTCAGACGCTCGTCCGCGCCAAGTTCGACATTGTCGGCGCCGCGCTCAACGCGACGCACGGCCCAGACAGCTGGGTCGAGGTCGACGCTGGAGGGTCGGTCGACGACGTCCGCGAGCGGATCTGGGAGCTCGTCGCGGGCCGGCTCGGGGCTGGCCGGGAGGGTAGCTTGTGGCAGCGGGCAGCGTCGGACGACGGGTCGGAGGGAGAATCACAGCCGGAGCGGACGGATACGCGCCATCGATGACCTTGCTCCGTGTCGAACGGCGTGCTGCACTCGCATGCAATCTCGTGCCCGACCTGGCTAGCTGGCGAGGAGGAGCGGGACGGCGGCACGCTGGAACGGCCGTGCGACAACTCGGCACGGCGCTGCCGCTGAACTCTACCTGCTTGCTCGACCGGCAGCCCGGGCGGCGCCCCTCACTTTCAGCCCACGCCCGCCGGCCCACGAGCCGTACCTCTGGCGCCCCCTTGTTGTTGGCAGACGGCCAGTCGACCAGCACACCTAGCCCTTGCCCGGATCGACGACCGAGCCCGGCCGGCGTACAGGAACCTCGTCGTTTGCGCCCTTTGACACCAGCCAGTGCGCTCGGCGAACCTTGGACGACCAGCGCCTCCTCACTCGTCCCCCCCCCTCTCGCCCGCCCGCCCGCTCGCGCACCAGCCGCTCGCTGTCTCGTCAGCACCCTTGCCTTCTCTCCTTCAGTCGACGCGGCCAGCCCGAGCGCCCTCGCCACCCCTACCAGCAGCGGACTCCATCCAGCGCCTATCCGTTACTGCCCTCCTTTGGTCGCCAGCGACTCGCCCGGCGAGCCACCCGCCGGCCTCCCTTACCCCTTTCGCGCCTTCCCTCCCTCCGCCTCGCCTCGCCTCGGCTCGGGCTCGCAGCCTCGTCCTTGAATGTCCCACCGACGGCAGTCCAGCTCTGCGAGCTCGTCAACCGGCGGCGGGGAGCACCTGCCCGCCGGGCAAGGAGCGAGCAGTTCGACGGAGGGCAACGTCCAGGTCGGTAAGTCCGTCATCTCTCGAGATCTCCTTCGCTCAGGGCGTCTATGAGGGAGGAAGCCACGTCCCTCGACGGCAAGCGCCGCTGGCGAGCCTCTCGCACAAGTTCGCTCGCCATCCAGCTGGCGAGGGTCCTCCCTCCCTAGGATGCGATGCCAACGATCCTGCGAAGAGGGCTCCGTTGAGCTGACCCCGTGCTCGGCCCGGTCTCTCGCCGCTCGGCTCGCCAGTCCTCCGGATCCGACCGATGAATGCGCACGACCTCGCGTCCATCCCTCCCCGCTTTCAGCGGCTGTCGCTCACGCCAGCGTCGTCGACGACCGTTTCGGTGGACGCCGGCTCCTCAGCCGGAGCGACCGGCTCGGTTAGCGGCCGACGCAGCCAGACGCTCAACTTTCACTACGACCGCGTGCTCGGGCCGGATGACGGCCAGCGCGAACTGTACGAGGCGGCGGCGAGCAAGCTCGTCGACAAGTTCATTCAGGGCTTCAACGTGACGATCCTCGCGTGCGTCCGCCATCCTACGTGTCTTGCTTCTGGCGATCCAGCCCCAGACGTTGACCAGTATCGCGCGTCCACGCTCTCTGCCGTCGCAGCTACGGCCAGACGTCGTCCGGCAAGTCGTACTCGATGGGAACGGCGCTCGAGGCCGGCGCCAACGACGAGCGCGAGATCCTGCCCTCGACGGGCCTCGTCCCGCGCGCGGTAACCGACATCTTTGCCAAGTGCGCAGAGATGGAGCGCCAGGCCGGCGGGCGGAGCAACGTCCAGTGCGAGATGACCAACTCGTTTGTCGAGTTGTACAACGAGGTGCGCCCCGGCTGCTGAGCAAGGCAGCGAGAGGAGGTCGGACGCTGATCCTACTTTGGCCGTCCTGTCTGTCAGGACCTGCTCGACCTCTTGTCGAACCCTGATCCTTCGACCCCGGTCTCGGAGCGGCCGACCGTCTCGATCCGGGAGGACAAGGACGGCAAGATCATCTGGTCTGGCCTGAGGGAGACAAGAGTCCACTCGAGGGAGGACGTCATGCGCAACCTCCAGCAAGGCAGCGTCCTCCGCCGGACGAACGAGACCGACATGAACGCTCAGTCGTCGCGCTCGCACGCTATCTTCTCAATCACGCTCACGCAGCGCAAGCGCGTCGGCAGCAGCAGCATCGGAGGGAACTCGGGTGTTCCCTCCTCGAGCGCGAGTACGGTGCCCACCTCGGGCGCGCCGCCGAGCGCGTACGTTCACCCGTCGGCTCCGAGTACGCCCTCCCGAGGGATCCCACGGCCGTCGTCAGCTGCCTTCGCCAGTGTGGCCAACGCTCGGACGATGTCACCGACGCCCAACTCGCGCCCGACGACGCCGTCAGGCTTGCCTCTACTCCACCAGCGGACGTCCTCGGGCCTGCGGCCGGCGAGCACAGTCGGCACGCCTCGAGCGGCCAGCCCACTCGTCGACGACGACGATGCTGCCACCTCTCCCGGTCGCAACCAGGGCGGCGAGTGGGTGACCGTCACCAGCAAGTTCCACTTTGTCGACCTGGCTGGCAGTGAGCGCGTGCGTGCTTGAGCCTTCCTCTTCGAGATCGCGATCTCGGGCTGACTCGCTGCTTGACCACGCACGCCACCAGCTCAAGCGCACGTCAGCCGCCGGCGAACGGATGAAAGAAGGCATCTCGATTAACTCTGGCCTGCTCGCCCTCGGCAACGTCATCTCGGCTCTTGGTGACCCGGCGAAGGCACGAACCATGAGTGCGTCACTTTCGATCCTCTCCGGTTCTCCACTTCACTGGCTTTGCGGCTAACGCATCGCCTTCCCCTCGGCAGCTCACATACCGTACCGCGACTCCAAGCTCACACGCCTCTTGCAAGACTCGCTCGGCGGCAACGCTCACACGCTGATGATTGCCTGCGTCTCGCCTGCGTGCGTCGTCCCTCTCGCCACCGGACGAAACGCCTGCCGTGGCTGACACGAGCTCATTCCTCCTCTCGCAGCGAGTTCAACCTGACCGAGACACTGAGCACGATCAAGTACGCCAATCGCGCGCGCAACATCAAGAACCGCGCAGAGGTCAATCAGATGGAGGTCGGCTGGGACGACATCGAGCACCTCCAGACGACGCTCCTCAAGCTGCGCAAGGAGCACGCCGCTCTCAAGGCCGCGGCTGCTCAGGCCGGCGTGTCAGCGGGTGCCGTCGTGCAGGCCGGCGGGAACGACCTATCGTCAATCTCGGAAGAGAAGCCTGGGTCAGTCGCAATGAACCGGCTCAACAGCCAGTTTTCCGACCTTCAGCACGAGCATGCTGCCCTTAGCGACCGCTATCGCGAGACAATGATCGAGGTCGCCCGTCTGACACGCCAGGTCGAGGAAGCCAAGTCGCACGGCCGCGATGGTGGATCGACCAGCTTTGCCGTCATGGTTCAGCCGGTCATCGAGGAGTACGAGAAGGCCATCGCCCAGATGGAGGAGGAGCTTAAGCTGTCGCGGGCAGCGCTTGTACGTCGCTCGTGCTCTTCGACTCGCCTCTCCTCTCATTTCGCCCTGACCTGCTTGCTGGATCCTCCTCACCGGTCAGGCGCATACCAACGATCTCTACAACGAGCAGGAGATCCAGCTCGCCGAAGCCGTCAGCCGGAACGCCAAGGCCGAGACGTACAACGCCGAGCTGCGATCACGGATCGGCAAGCTGGTCGAGCGCGAGGCGTCAAATGAAACGTACATCCGCGACCTCGAAACCAAGCTCAGCACGCTCAACGAGCGCGATGACAGCCGCGGCGTGCACGTCACCAACCTCCGCAAGGAGGTCGCGCAGCTCAAGCAATCGGACGGCTCGTCGACCAAGTACCTGTCGGAGCTCGAAGCTCAGCTGGCGACGGCCGAGTCGACGTCGACAGGTCTCGCGGCCAAGATCGACCGTCTCGAGAAGGAGATTGCCCGGCGAGAGGCGATGTACCGCGACCTCGAGGCCAGGCTTGACGCGATCGATACGACCGAGGAGAACAAGCTCCTCCTCCGAGAGCTGGACGAGAAAGACCACAGGGTGGCCGATCTCGAGCGGAAGCTTGAGGACGCTCTCCACAGCATGGAGGTCGTCGGTCGCGAGCGGGCGTCGTTGCAGGCGCGGGCGGCCAAGGACGAGGCGGAGCGTATCTCGCTCAAGACGCTCATCCAGCGGTCCAGAGAGAGCGCGACCAACGGCCGCCTCGCCCCTCCGCTGGTTCTTGCATCCCGCCAGAGCTCAACGGACGGCTCGACTTATCACACGCCAGCCGGCGAGCTGTCGGATGACGCCGGCCAAGCCTCTGACGACGCGACGCCAACAAGCCGGACCCCGATCATCGTTCAAGGCTCGCCCGCCGACGACTCGCAGGACCAGCTCGAGCTGCAGCTGCGCGACCTGCAAATGGCGCACACGAGGACGCTGACTGAGCTCGACGAGATCTCGGCCAAGTACCGCGACGCCCTCAAGGAGATCGCCGAGCTGTCTGCCGAGCTCCAAGGGCGGGAGCGGCCGCCGCGCTCGCCGAGTCGCGACGGCTCCGTGTCTCCGACCGACCTGTCCGGTAGCATCCCCCGGTCGGGCTCACGCGGCAGCCTCGCCTCGGCTGCGGGCTCGCCTACCTCGGTCCGCCAACGTACCAGCCTGGGCCGCAGCTCTTTGCCGAGCGGCAGCTCGATCGCTACCAAAGCGTCTGCCTCGACAAACGGGCAGGGTTTTGGTGGGCGGGGAGGTGGGCATCTCAAACAGATGTGCGCCGTTCCAGCTCGGTTTTCTTTCCTTGCCCTTCCCCGGACTGCAACGCTAACGCCGAGCCCATCCCTCTCAGGCCATTGTCACTTTCGCAGGAGGTAAGTCGACATCCCTTGCCGGTCATCTGTGCTCTGCTGACTCGCCCTTTGGTCATTGCCGCTCAGTCCTCCTCGTTGCCTTCCTCTCGTTCCTCTTGGGGCGGGTCGGGGGCAACACTCCTGGCCACCTCCCCGGTACGCAGCCTTAGTCTCTCCCCGCAACCCGAGCGATCGGTCCAGTCGCTCGAGGACGAGATCATGAGCCTGCAGAAAGTACGTCTGCCTTGCGCTTGCATGGCCAATCGCTTGCGAGCTGTTCGGATCGCTGACCCATCGGTACCCGCCCGATGAACAGGTGCTCAAGCAGCGCGAAGACGAGATTGACCACCTCGAGGAGGCCCTCAAGCTCGCTCTGCCTCACAAGACGTCGTCGGCCAGTCTGCGCTCGGACGCAGGGCGCGACAATACGTCACTTACGGTCTCTGGCAGCGACGAGCGGCGCTCTCTCTCGAGAGCCTCTACCCAGCAGCCGTCGGCCACGACGGACGAACAGGTCCAGAACCGGCGTATGGACGACCTGCTCAAGTGAGTTTGGTTTGTCGTACGCGGATCGTCGTTATGCCCGACACTGAGATCCTCCTGCCTGCCAGGTCGATGGCCCGCATGGAAACGACGCATCGCGAGACGGTCGAGGCGCTCACCGCCGAGCTTGCCAAGACAAGAAGGGGTCACGGCGACCTGCTGGCGCTGTCGAGGGACCAAGTGCGTCTGTCGCCGACTCTCGCTCGTTGCTGGCTTGGATCCTGATCTCGGCTTGCGATCGGGCAGGCTCTGAATGTGTCGGCCGAACTGGACGGCCTGCGCAACAGCCTGGCACTTTCGGAGGATAGAAACGAGGACCTTTGCAGCCAGCTTAGAGCCTCCGCCGGTCGAGAGCAAGACGCCGCAGACTCACGCGCTCGGCTCATCGCTGAGCACCAGAGCTCGGCCGACAAGTTGCGCTCGGAGCACGAGGCCGCTTTGGCGTCGCGGACCTCTGCTGGCTCCTCCGAACTCACGCGGCTCCGCGCCTCGCATGCCGACGACCTCAAGCGCGCCGAGCTCAAGCGCAACGGCACGCTCTCGGAGTCGCAAGAGGAGCACGCTGCCGCTATCGCCACTCTTCACCAGCAGCACGTCGATCGGCTCGCCGACCGCGAGGCCGAGCTCATCTCCGATCTCGGACGCGTCCAGGTCGAGCACGCCAAAGCCCTTGACAGCAAGGAGACCGGCTACTCGGCCACGCTCGAACGTCTCCGTGTCGATCACGCCGCTGCCATCGCTCGCCTGGCCCAGGAAAAGAGCGAGGAGACCGAGCGGCTGCGTGTGGCACTCAGCAAAAGCCGCGAGGAGCACATTGCTGCGCTGCAACAGGTCCGGGCTGAGGCTGAGCAAAGGGTGGCTGCCGCCGAGGAGGGCTTCCGAACGTCCCTCGTTAAGGTCCAAGCCGACCATGAGAGCGCTCTCGATAAGCTCGAGGAGCACCTCTCGAGCGCCGTTATCGCTGCCGAGGACGCTCTCGGTCAACTTGAGACGGCCAAGGAGGAGCACTCTCGAGAGCTTGCGCTCGTCACGGCAGGAGGCGCGGCGGCTGTTGCTGGTGCTGGTGCTGGATCGCGTGGCGCGCCTGCGGGCGATGTGGACTCGTTGCTCGCGACCATCGCTTCGCAAAAGGTCGGTGTTCATCCCTCCTGTCTTCGCAGCCTCTCCGTTTCTGACCCTCCTCGCTTTTGCAGTCTGTACTGGACGCTGCAGTGCACGAGCGATCAGTCGCCCAGACGACCATCGACGACTTTGCCGCCCGTCACGGCTCACTGGAGAAGGATCACGTCGAGCTTCGGACGCTGTCCGCAAATCGGACGGACGAGCTCAAGGCTAGCCTCGACCGGTCGGCGGCCAAAATCGCCGAGCTCGAGAGCATCCTGACGGATCGCGACACCGAAGCCAAGGGCCTGCTCGAGGAGATCGACGCCCTTCAGGCCGAAGTGAACCTCTCACGGTCTGAGCGCCAGCAGCTGTCCCAGGCGGCGGCATCTCATGTCTCGGTGCTCAGCGAGCTCGACTCGCACCGGGCGACACTTTCGACGGTCCAGCAGGAGCTTCTGGCGACCAAGGCCGAGCTCGAGGCGCTCCACGTCGACCGAACACGCCAGGAGGAGGCCATGCGTGAGCTGCAGCGACGGATGTCGGACTACACGACCTCGCCGACGACCGATCCGTCCGAGTTCCTGACCGACGGCAAGCAGCGCCCGCTGAGCATCAACATTGGTCGCTCGGCCTCTCCCCTCGGCCGGAGCAAGCCGCCGCCGCCGACTCCGCCGCCCAACATGCCTCCGCCCCCCCTGCCGTTGTCCTTCCCAGCCTATGGCGATGCCGAAGGCTCGGCGTCGCGCCCGCACTCTCAGGTTCAGACGATCCGGACCAACTCGATCTCGTCGACGTCGGGCCGTCGCTCGCCCCGCTCGTCGAGCTCGATCGACGGAAACGCCTTCCCGGCGCCACCGCCCGGGCCGGATCCACGACTCCTGGCCCAGCTCGAAGATCAGCGCGAGAACGTGAAGAACCTCAATAAGCGGCTGCAGCACTGCGAGGCCGACCTCCAGGCCAACATCGACCTCGTCAACACGCTCGAAGCCGCACTCAACGACTCGGAACGCGCGCTGCGCAAGGCCCGCCTCTCGGCGAACGACATCGCCAAAGAGCGCGACCGGGCGTCGTCCGAGTGCGAGACGCTGCGCTCGCTCTTGCAGCACGCGCGGGCCGAGGTCCTCTCGGTGAAGTCAAGCGCCGACAACGACAGCCGTCAGCTCGAGGAGAAGATGGCATCCGAGATGCGACAGCGCGAGAACGCAAAGCGCGAGCTGGAAGAGCGCCTCGAAGCGATGCAGAGCCGCAAAAGCAAGTTCAACGTGCGTATCCTTTGCCAGGCTGTCTATCTGATACCCTCTCGCTCAGGTGCTGACGCAATATCGATTCACCAGTGCTTCTGAGGCTCCGATCGCGCGCGCTTGTACGCTCGCTGTATCGTCCGCCCGATCTACAACATGCCCGACTACCGTTTTCCTTTGGCCTCCTCCGCCCCCCCTCTTCTCAAACCCCTATCCCTATCTCCTGCTCATTCCCGCCCGGTAGAATCGATACCCCAGAGTTTTGCTCCTTGCGCTCGTCGTGCCCGAAAGGCCTCGTGGTCAAAACATGCGATGCGATACACGGAGTACACAGAGAGTCGCGAAGGTAGAGGGGGGAAAGGAGGGTGGGCGACTCTCCGGCCAGTCGCTCTATCCGCCCGGAGTCCAGCGGCGAGATCTACAAGGGAAGACAAGCGAGCGAAGCTACAGCAGTGAAACGTGCATGTGCCGTCTAGACGTAAGGCGGGCCGAGGAACTTGGCCCAAGTGGTGAGGACCTGGTCGACGACGAGGAGGAGGACACCGCCGCCGGGCGCGAGCCGGAGGACCTTGGGGGTGAAGCCCTTGTAGAGGGCGCCCACGCCCTCGTTCTTGACGATCTTGGCGAGCTCGACGACCGTCCAGCCGATGCGCTCGTTCGCCGGGAGCGCCTGGGCGCGCGACTTGTAGACGTCGGCCGGCGTATTGAGCGTCGTGCCGACGAAGCCACCGATCGAACCGGCGATGAAGTTGTTGCGAAGCGTCTCGCCCTTGGACTCAGCCTTGGGCAGGATCGTCCGGACCGAGTGAATGCAGCCAAAGTAGCCGCCGTTCCAGAGGACGTGCCGCCAGAAGGTGGCCTCCATACCGCGGTAGAGGCCAAGCGGGCCAGACGAGGCGAGCACCTTTTTGATAACGTCGATCGAGCCATTGTAGTTGGCCTTGGGGTCTTGCAGCCGGATCTTGACGCCCTCGAAGGGCGTGACGATGATCGACTCGGTCGCGCCGGCCGACATGCCGGTCAGGATCGAGACGGCCTGCGTCATCGGGATCGCGCCGTTGTTAGTATACGTCTTGCCCCAGGCGTCGTTGGCGGCGACTGCGGTTCGCAACCGGGGAAGCCGGACGGGGTCAAGGTCAGCCCTCGGAGCCTGCAACATGAGGTCCTCGCCGAGACGGACACGCAGCTACGCACACTTGATGGCACGCTTCGGGGCCTCGAGCATCAGAGGGGGGATGATGCCGCGGTACAGCCGGCCGACTCTGATAAGCGCGGATGGGTCAGGAACGCGTGTTCAGCGAGGCCAACCTTCGCTCCGCAGCACCCTCGGCGAGGTCCAAGACGCCAGACAGCACGCGGCGAGTGTGATGACTGGCGCGCACATGCCTGACGTCGGTTCTCGAGGGGAGCGCAAGCCAGTAAGACGCACCCTTCAGCGGCGACGATCTCCTTGAACATCGTCACCATGCCGACCTGCTTGCCCTTCGACAGCTGCTGGCGCGTCTTGACCGTGTCGAGCGGGAAGAGCAAGCAGAGCTCTGTCACCCCGGCGATCGCACCGGCCGAGAAGTTGACATAAACTGGGACGCAGAGGCGAAGGCAGGAGAAAGCAGGACGGTCAGCACGAAGGCTTGCAGCGGCGCGAGCTCGGCGTGACCCGTCGGCTAGACGGCCGAGCCGCGCGATGGAAGGACGCTGGACGGGACTCACAGGGCAGGGCTGCAGCGGAGACAACAAGCAAAGGTGAGAAGATTAGCGCTCCATCAAGCAATGCGACTCTATGCCCTCGGTCGTCTATCCAGGGCGGTCGTCTGCCCCCATCCTGCCAATCCTGGGCCGGGCAAACACCCGCCGAGGAGGAGAACGAGGAG
>Ga0308160_10007373_pt1 | contig 10948 bp, 8 predicted proteins | sample PhyFR1_FD_201036 | JGI IMG/M metagenome (GOLD analysis project Ga0308160, IMG submission 201036) | Phyllosphere microbial communities from UC Gill Tract Community Farm, Albany, California, United States - DLSLF.R1 | ecosystem: Host-associated > Plants > Phyllosphere > Unclassified | place: USA... | reverse complement strand
ATGCGCCGACCGAACTGGGCGCCTTCATCGACGTCCATGCGCTGATCCTGTCCGACCCGATGATCTCGGAAGCGCCGCTCGACATCATCCGCACGCGCCACTACAACGCCGAATGGGCGCTGGTGACCCAGATCGACGAGCTCTCGGCCCAGTTCGACGAGATCGAGGATCCCTACCTGCGCGAGCGCAAGCACGACATCCAGCAGGTCGCCGAGCGCGTTTTAAAAGTCCTGATGGGTACCGCCCTGAGCGTGCCGCCGGTGCTGGCCAGCGACGAGGGCTACCAGCCGCAGATGGTGGTGGTCGCCCACGACATCTCGCCGGCCGACATGCTGGCCTTCCGCGACCGCGCCGGCGAATCGCGCTCCTTCATCGGCTTCGTCACCGACGTCGGCGGCCAGAACTCGCACACGGCGATCGTCGCCCGTTCGCTCGACATCCCGGCGGCAGTGGGCATGAGCCAGGCCTCGCGCCTGATCGAACAGGACGACTGGGTCATCGTCGACGGCGACGCCGGCGTCGTGATCTGCAATCCGAGCCCGCTGGTGCTGGAACAGTACCGCGCGCGCCAGGCGGCGCTGACCAAGGCGAGAAAGCGCCTGCTCAAGCTCAAGAAAACGCCCGCCGTGACGAAAGACGGCACCGCGATCAAGCTGATGGCGAACATCGAGCTGCCCGACGACTGCCCGCATGCGCTCGACGCCGGCGCGACCGGCATCGGCCTGTTCCGCTCCGAATTCCTGTTCATGGGCCGCGGCGCCCACGGCCTGACGGCGCCCGACGAGGACGAGCAGTTCGAGCAGTACAAGCGCGCCGTGGTGGCGATGAAGGGCCGTCCGGTGACGATCCGCACGCTCGACGTGGGCGCCGACAAGCCGCTCGACACGACCGAGCACACGGCCCTGAATCCGGCGCTGGGACTGCGCGCGATCCGTTACTGCCTGGCCGAACCCCAGCTGTTCCTGACCCAGCTGCGCGCGATCCTGCGTGCCTCCGCCTTCGGCAAGGTGCGCATCCTGTTCCCGATGCTGGCGCACGCCTTCGAGATCGACCAGACCCTGAACATCCTGGAGCAGGCCAAGGCCCAGCTGCGCGAACAGAACGTCAAGTTCGACGAAGCGGTGGAAGTCGGCGCCATGATCGAGATCCCGGCCGCCGCGCTGGCGCTGCCGATGTTCGTGCGGCGCATGAACTTCCTCTCGATCGGCACCAACGATTTGATTCAATACACGCTGGCGATCGACCGCGTCGACTACGAAGTGGCGCACCTGTACGACCCGCTGCACCCGGCCGTGCTGCAGCTGATCGGGATGACGATCGCGGCAGGGCAGAAGGCCGGCATCGACGTCGCCGTGTGCGGCGAGATGGCGGGCGACATCAAGCTGACGCGCCTGCTGCTGGGCATGGGCCTGCGCGAATTCTCGATGCACCCGGCCCAGCTGCTGTCGGTGAAGCAGGAAATCCTGAACGCCGACCTGGCCCAGATCGCACCCCGAATGCGGCGCATCATGCGCTCGATGGAGCCGGGCGAGATCCTTGACGCGGTCGAACAGCTCCAGCTCACGTAATACCGTCATACCAAAGGCGGCACAGATAGCCGCCACACACATCATCAAGAAAGTCTCATGGGATCCATTGGAACCGTTTCTCCTTCAGCGATGCAGTTCGCCGAACCTTTGCTCCTGCAAAGCGGCGCGCAGATCGACAACTACACGCTGATGTACGAAACCTACGGCACGCTCAATGCCGACAAATCGAATGCGGTGCTGATCTGCCACGCATTGAACGCCTCGCACCACGTCGCCGGCACCTATGCCGACGCGCCGAAAAACCTCGGCTGGTGGGACAACATGGTCGGACCGGGCAAACCCGTCGACACCGACCGCTTCTTCGTCATCGGCGTCAACAACCTCGGCTCCTGCTTCGGCTCGACCGGCCCGATGCACACCAATCCGGCCACCGGCAAGCCCTATGGCGCGGCCTTCCCGCTGCTGACGGTGGAGGACTGGGTCGCGGCCCAGGCGCGCCTGGCCGACCGGCTCGGCATCGAACAGTTCGCGGCCGTGATGGGCGGCTCGCTCGGCGGCATGCAGGCCCTGTCGTGGGCCATCATGTTCCCGGAACGCCTGCGCCATTGCATCGTGATCGCCTCGACCCCGAAGCTCTCGGCCCAGAACATCGCCTTCAACGACGTCGCGCGGCAGGCCATCCTCACCGACCCCGACTACCACGGCGGCGATTTCTACGAGCACGGCGTGGTGCCGAAGAACGGCCTGAAAGTGGCACGCATGGTCGGCCACATCACCTACCTGTCGAACGACGACATGGCGGAAAAATTCGGCCGCAAGCTGCGTAACGCCGCCGAATCGAACGATTACAAATTCGACTTCGGCATCGACTTCGAGATCGAGTCCTACCTGCGCTACCAGGGCGACAAGTTCTCGGAATACTTCGACGCCAACACCTACCTCCTGATCACCAAGGCGCTCGACTATTTCGACCCGGCGCGCGCGCACGGCGGCGACCTGACGAAAGCGCTGGCATCGACCCGCGCCCAGTTCCTGATCGCCTCCTTTACCACCGACTGGCGCTTCTCGCCGGAGCGCAGCCGCGAGATCGTGGAAGCCCTGATCTCGAACCGGCGCCAGGTCACCTACGCCGAGATCGACGCGCCGCACGGGCACGACGCCTTCCTGCTGGAAGACGCGCGCTACATGGGCGTGGTGCGGGCCTACTACGACCGCATTGCCGAACAACTGGCAGGGGAGGCCGCATGAAATTCGAAGACCTGACCACGCTGCGCCCCGACCTCGCCTTCATCGCGCACTGGGTGAGGGACGGCGCCCACGTGCTCGACGTCGGCTGCGGCGACGGCGCCATGCTGCGCTACCTGGAAAAGGGCAAGGGCTGCACCGGCTACGGCATCGAGATCGCCGACGACAAGGTGCTGGAAAGCACCCGCCGCGGCATCAACGTGATCCAGCACGACATGGAAGCGGGCCTCGGCCTGTTCGGCGACAATTCCTTCGACACGGTGCTGTGCCTGTCCTCGCTGCAGATGATGCAGCACGTCGAGGCCCTGCTGCGCGACATCGTGCGCGTGGGGACGGAGGCGATCGTCTCCTTCCCGAACTTCGCCTACTGGCCGCACCGCGTGGCGCTGCTGAAGGGCCGGATGCCGGTCTCGCGTTCGCTGCCTTACCAGTGGTACGACACCCCGAACGTGCGCTGCGCAACGATCTATGACTTCAAGGAACTGGCGGAAGAGTGCGGTCTCGAGGTGCTGGACTACGTGGCGCTGGCCGAGGGCAAGCCGGTCAGTTTCCTGCCGAACCTGCGCGGGAGCCTGGCGGTGTTCAGGCTGCGCAAGAAAGCAAAGCGGGCATAACGGAAATTCAAATGTGCGTTGAACGCGTGGACGGCGAAGCCGTCCACCCTACAGCATAGGATGTAGGGTGGACGGGTCTCCCGTCCACGCGTTCAACAATAATTTGAACATTGCGCACTTCCTTATCGTGCGATCCCATCCGCCCATTTCTGCGACGATGCTGTTGACAAAAACAGCACATCGGTTACCAACATGAAGAAACTTAAACACCTTACCCTCTGCATCGCGCTGCTGACCAGTCTTGCCGGCGTCAGCCCGGCCCAAGCCCAGAAAGAGCAGGTCGTCCAGGACGGCATTGCCGTCAAGCCGCTCTCGCGCGTGCGCGTGCTAGTCCCGGAAGAGCAGATGAACGAAGCGGCGGCCCAGCAGTACCGCGAGATGCTGTCGCAGGCGCAACAAAAGGGCGCGCTGGTGCCGGCCACCGATCCGCAGACCAAGCGGGTACGCGGCGTCGCCCAACGCATCATTCCCTATGCGCCGCGCTGGAATGCCAACGCCAAGAACTGGAACTGGGAAGTCAACCTGTTCGACTCGCCCCAGGTGAATGCCTTCTGCATGCCGGGCGGGCGCATCGGCGTGTTCACCGGCATCATCAACCAGCTGAAACTGACCGATGACGAAATGGCCGCCATCATCGGCCATGAAGTTGCCCACGCCCTGCGCGAGCACGGCCGCGAGCGCACCGCCAAATCCGGCATCACCTCGATGGTCGCGCGCGGCGCCGGCGCGCTCGGCTCGGCCATCTTCGGCATCGACCCGAACATCACGAATACCGTGACCGGCATGATCGGCCAAGGCGTGGTCCTGAAATTCTCGCGCGACGAAGAGCGCGAGGCCGACCTGGTGGGCCTCGACATCGCGGCCCGCGCCGGCTACGACCCGCGTGCGGGGATCGCCCTGTGGCGCAAGATGGCGATGCTGAACAAGGGCGCGCCGCCCGAGTTCCTGTCCACCCACCCGGGCGGCGAGACCCGCATCAAGGACATGGAACAGCACATGAACGTGCTGCTGCCGCTGTATGCGCGCAGCAAGGGCACCAGCGTGAATCGCCTGCCGCCTTACCGCACCAACGTCGCTATCCGATAAATGGGTCACCAGGCAGAAGCCAACTCCTATGTCCCGCTGCCGGTCCGCAACGGCGTCGCGCCCAGCTACCTGTGGCTGACCGAGACGCTGGCCGGCGGCATGCTGCGCTTTCTGACGGAGCGCTTCCCGGACGTCACGCGCGAGTCCTGGGCCGCGCGCCTGCAGCGCGGCGAAGTCGTCGACGCGACGGGGAAACCGCTGCAGGCAGACAGCCATGTCCGCCAGGGCATGCGCATCTGGTATTACCGCGAGCTGGACGAGCCTGAAACGCCGATCCCGTTCAAGGAACGCATCCTGTTCCAGGACCGGCACCTGCTGATCGTCGACAAGCCGCATTTCCTGCCGATGATCCCGACCGGACGCTTCCTGCACGAGACCCTGCTGGTGCGCCTGAAAGCCCAGCTGGAACTGCCGCACCTGGTCCCGATCCACCGCCTCGACCGCGAAACGGCCGGCGTCGTGATCTTCTCGCACAACCCGGATACGCGCGGCAAGTACCAATCGATGTTCCAGAAGCGGGTGGTGAAAAAAGTGTACGAGGCGCTGGCGGGGCCGATCGCGGGGAGGGAATTCCCTTTTACTTACCGCAGCCGCATGCAGGATGCGGCGCAGTTTTTCGTCAGCGAAGAGGTGCCGGGCGAACCGAATTCGGAAACGCTGATCGAGGTCGTCGAGCGCCGCGGCAATGTCGTGCGCTACCGCCTGCACCCGCACACGGGCCGCAAGCACCAGCTGCGCCTGCACCTGTCGTCGCTCGGCGCACCGATCCTGAACGACGCCTTTTATCCGGTGGCGCTGCCCTGCAAGGGCGACGATTTTTCAGCGCCGCTGCAGCTGCTGGCGCGTACGATCAGTTTCGAGGACCCACTGACCGGAGAGACGCGTACGTTCAGCAGTGAACGTACGCTGGACTGGCCTGCCTGATTACAGGTGGTAGTCGATGATCAGGGGAGCGTGGTCCGAGAAACGCTCGTCCTTGTAGACCGACACCGTATGCGCCTTGGCCGCGATGCCCGGGGTCGCGACGTGGTAATCGATGCGCCAGCCCACGTTCTTCGCGTAGGCCTGGCCGCGGTTGCTCCACCAGGTGTAGTCGGCCGCTTCCGGCGCCACGGTGCGGTGCACGTCGACCAGGCCCAGTTCGTCGAACAGGCGCGTCATCCAGGCGCGTTCTTCCGGCAGGAAGCCCGAGTTCTTCTGGTTGCTCTTCCAGTTTTTGAGGTCGATTTCCTTGTGCGCGATGTTCCAGTCGCCGCAGATGACGACTTCGCGGCCCTCGGCCTTCAGCTCCTGCAGGTGCGGCAGGAAGACTTCCATGAAGCGGAACTTCGCCAGCTGGCGCTCGGGCGAGGACGAACCCGAAGGGCAGTACACCGAGATCACGGTGAGATTGCCGAAATCGCAGCGGGTGTAGCGGCCTTCGGCGTCGAATTCCGCGCAGCCGAAGCCGATGCGCTTGTTGTCCGGCGCCAGGCGGCTATACACGCCGGTGCCCGAATACCCCTTCTTTTCGGCGTAGTGGAAATGGCCATGGTAGCCGTGCGGACGGAGGAATTCCTCGGTCATGTCGGCTTCCTGGGCTTTCAGTTCCTGTACGCAGATGAAGTCGGCGTCGGCATTCGCGAGCCAGTTGAAAAAACCTTTCTTGTGCGCCGAACGGATGCCGTTCAGGTTGGCGGAAATAATTCGTGGCATGGATAAGAGCGGAGAAGTGGACCGGACAGTCCTGGTTGAGGCCGCGACAGTGCGGCGCGGCATTAGTGTAGCGCTTTTTTTGCATTGCTGCGATGCAACGGTCTGTTGCTTGACCAGCACAATGAGCCCATCCCACGCATTCCTGTCGGCATCATCTGTTAAACTTGACCCTTGCGGCGATACATTCATTTCACGCCGGCAACAGAAAGGGAAAGATGACAGTGCTCATTCACGATGACGCAGTGCCGCTTGAGAACCATGGAGAGAACGCGCATATCGTGCGTTTCTACGACGACAATGCTCGCCTGATCGACGAGGTTGCCGGGTTCGTCGACGCCGCCTTGTCGATCGGCGGCGCCGGTCTTGTCATTGCGACACCCGAGCACGCGCAAGCCCTGCGCGCACGCTTGAAACACGGCGATGCCGCCGCTACGCGCCTGGTCTTCCTGGACGCACGCGACACGCTCGAGCACCTGATGGTCGCCGGCGCACCGGATGGCGAGCGCTTCAAAGCCATCATCCGTGCTGCCTGCGCACAGCTGGGCAAGCATGCCGGTACCCTGCACGCCTTCGGCGAAATGGTCGCCCTGCTGTGCGCCGACGGCAACTACAGCGCCGCGGTCCGCCTCGAGCAGCTGTGGAATGAACTGGCCGAAGAGATGCGCTTTTCCCTGTTCTGTGCCTATCCCTGGCAGGCTTTCCCGAACGCCGAGTTCGCCGCGCGATTCGACCAGGTCTGCGCCGCGCACCAGCATGCCTGCACCCAGTCGGCAGACGGGGCGCTGCACGATGTGATGGGCAAGCCGCTCGAACTCGTCAGGCTCGAACGCAAGGCGCGCGCGCTGGACGAGGAAGTGGCGCGCCGCCAGGAAGCCGAGCGCGCCCTGCAGCGGCGCGAGGAGGAGCTGAACGATTTCGTCGAGAACGCCGCCGAAGGCCTGCACAAGGTCGGCGCGGACGGCACCATCCTGTGGGCCAACAAGGCCGAGCTGCAGATGCTCGGCTACCGCTGGGAAGAATACGTCGGCCGCCATATCGCCGACTTCCACGTCGACGCCGACGTCATCGACCATATCCTGAAGACGCTGCTCTCCGGCGGTACCCTGATCGACCAGCCGGCGCGCCTGCGTTGCAAGGATGGCTCGGTCAAGCACGTCCTGATCAGCTCGAACGGCTGCATGGATGGCGGCAACCTGCGCTACACGCGCTGCTTCACGCGCGACGCCACCGAACGCCACCAGCGCGACGAGGCACTGCTCCGCCTGGAGCGCGCCCACGCCGAGCGCGAGCGCCTGCTCGACGAGCTGACCACGGCCAACCGCACCAAGGACGAATTCCTGGCCATGCTCGGCCACGAACTGCGCAACCCGCTGTCGCCGATCGTCACCGCCCTGCAGCTGATGCGCATGCGCGAGGAAAGCGCCGCGCTGCGCGAGCGCGAGATCATCGAACGCCAGGTCGAGCACCTGGTGCGCCTGGTGGATGACCTGATGGACGTGGCGCGCGCCACGCGCGGCCAGATCGAACTGAAATCCGAACGCGGCGACCTGGCCGTCCCGCTGGCGAAAGCAGTCGAGATGGCCAGCCCGCTGCTCGAGCAGCGCGGCCACCGCCTCGCCGTCGAGGTCGAAGCAGGCATGGACTGGGAAGGCGATCCGATGCGCCTGGCGCAGGTGGTGTCGAACCTGCTCACCAACGCCGCGCGCTACACCGAGAACGGTGGCGCGGTGACGCTGTCGGCCCGGCGCGACGGCGCCGGCTGGCTGCGCATCGCGGTCAAGGACAACGGCATCGGCCTGGCGCCCGAGGTGCTGCCCCAGGTCTTTGGCCTATTCTTCCAGGGCAAACGCAGCGTCGACCGCGTCGAAGGGGGGCTGGGCATCGGCCTGGCGCTGGTCAAGAACATCGTCGAGCTGCATGGCGGCACGGTCGAGGCGCGCAGCGCGGGCCTGGGGCAGGGCAGCGAATTTGTCGTGCGCCTGCCGGTGCAGGCGTTGGCGCCAAACAGCGTGCCCGAGGCCGCCGCGGCGCCATTGCCGACACCCACGGGCCGGCGCTTCACGGTGGTCGACGACAACGCCGATGCCGCCGAGACGCTGGGCATGCTGCTGTCGGTGCACGGACACGAGGTCAGCGTCTTCAACGACCCGGTCAGCGCATTGGCGGCAGCGCCGCGCCTGCGGCCGGACATCGCGGTGCTCGACATCGGCCTGCCGGTCCTCGACGGCTACGAACTGGCCGCGCGCCTGCGCGCGCTGCCCGGCTTTGAAAACTGCCGCCTGATCGCACTGTCGGGCTATGGACAGGACGCGGACCGGGTGCGCAGCGAAGCGGCCGGCTTCGAGCGCCACCTGGTCAAGCCAATCACGCCCGAGCAGGTGGCGCGCCTGGCCGAGGACTGAAACGCTGGCGCAGATTAAAATACGGGCTTTCGAATACAGGGAGAGCCGTGTGAACAATCTGCGCCAGGAGTTTATTGCGTTTTCGGTCGAGACCGGAGTCTTGAAATTCGGTCAATTCACGACCAAGGCCGGGCGGCTCTCGCCTTATTTCTTCAACGCCGGCCTGTTCCACGACGGCGCCACGCTGGGCCGGCTGGCCCAGTTCTACGCCCAGACCCTGCTCGATTCCGGCGTCGAGTTCGACATGCTGTTCGGCCCGGCCTATAAAGGCATCACGCTGGCCAGCGCCACCGCCGTCGCCCTGGCCGCCAAGGGCCGCAATACCTCGTATGCCTACAACCGCAAGGAAGCCAAGGACCACGGCGAAGGCGGCACCATCGTCGGCGCAGGCCTCAAGGGCAAGGTCGTGATCGTCGACGACGTGATCTCGGCCGGCACCTCGGTACGCGAATCGGTCGCCATGATCCGCGCCGCCGGCGCGGAACCTGCCGCCGTGCTGATCGCGCTCGACCGCATGGAACGCTCGGGCAAGGACGACGCGCTGTCGGAAGGCTCGGCGGTGCAGCAGGTGGCGCAGGAGTTCGGCATTCCGGTGATCTCGATCGCCAACCTGGACGACCTGTTCACCTATTTGTCGGGCGAAGGCGCCGGCGCCGAACTGGGGCAGCACAAGGAGGCGGTGGCGGCGTATCGCACGCGTTACGGCGTCTGAGCGATGAGGCGCCTGCTTGCGGCGGGGCTGGCGCTGCTGTACGCGGCATCGGCGGCGGGTGCGGCCTGCCCGGGTGCCGACGCCTGGCAGGCAGCCCATCCGCAGGAGTCGGACGAAGCGCTGGCTGCGCGCGACGCCGCGCGCAGCTTCACCCATCCCGCCCTGCGCGCCGAACTGGCCGAGCGCGTCGCGCGCGACCAGAAGGCGCGCATCGCGTATCTCGCCGACCGCAGCGATGAAGCCGCCGCACGGGCCGTCAACCGCATCGACGACGACAACCTGCGCTGGCTGCACGCGCTGGTGCGCGCGCAGGATTTCCCGAGCGCGCGCCAGGTCGGCGAACAGGGCGTGCAGCATGCCTGGCTGCTGGCCCAGCATGCCGATATCGCCCCCAGATTCCAGGCGGCCCTGCTGCCCGTGATGATGCTGCGCGCGGCCGACGGCGAACTGCCGCTGAGCGATTTCGCGCGCTTCAGCGACCGCGTGCTGAAAGCGCAGGGCAAGCCGCAGCGCTACGGCACCCAGTTCAGCCCCGACGAATGGGCCCAGCCGCATTTCGGCTTGCCGGACGAGGCCAGCGTGCAGGCCGTCGAAGCGAACCGGCGCGCACTCGGCGTCATGCCGCTCGCCGATTACGTGTGCATGATGAGCGAGGCGAGGAAGCCGCGGCCATAGGACGTAAACGCGTGGAGTCAGGAGCGGTTCGCCGCCCGCTCCGCCCTACATGTGCCACGATGCGTAGGGTGGAGGGGGGCGCCGAGCCTCCTGACTCCACGCGGTACACAGTGTGCGACTACGCAGCAATAAAAAAGCCGGAGCATGCTCCGGCTTCCGTATCGCTGCGCGGCGTATCAGCCCGCCAGCTTCTTCTTCAGCAGCTCCGTCACCTGCGCCGGATTCGCCTTGCCCTTCGAGGCCTTCATGGTCTGGCCGATCAGCGCGTTGATCGCCGCTTCCTTGCCGGCGCGGTACTGCTCGACCGATTTCGCATTCGCGGCCAGCACCTCGTCGACGATCGCTTCCAGTGCGCCCGTGTCCGAGATCTGCTTCAGGCCCTTCTGTTCGATCACGATGTCGGCCAGGTTTTCATCCGTCGATTTCGCTTCCCACATGGCCGCGAAGACTTCCTTGCCGGCCTTGTTCGAGATCGTGCCGTCGGCGATGCGCTTGATGAGCAGTGCCAGTTGCGAGGCTTCCACCGGCGATTCGGTGATCTCGACGCCTTCGCGGTTCAGGGTCGAGGAGACGTCGCCCATCATCCAGTTGGCGATGGCCTTGGCGTTCTCCTTGCCGGCTTTCGCGACGACGGCTTCGTAGTAGTTCGCCATCGCCTGCGAAGAGGTGAGGATCAGGCTGTCGTATTCCGGCAGGCCGTAGTCGCCGGTGAAGCGCTTGCGCATGGCTTCCGGCAGTTCCGGCATGTCGGCCTTGATACGCTCGATCCACTCTTCCGAGATCATCAAAGGCGGCAGGTCCGGGTCGGGGAAGTAGCGGTAATCCTGCGCGTCCTCTTTCGAGCGCATGGCGCGGGTTTCCTTCCGGTCCGGGTCCCACAGGCGGGTGGCCTGCTGGACCTTGCCGCCGTCTTCGATCAGCTCGATCTGGCGCCGCACTTCGTAGTGGATCGCCTCTTCCATGAAGCGGAAGGAGTTCAGGTTCTTGATC
>Ga0308160_10007370_pt1 | contig 10949 bp, 10 predicted proteins | sample PhyFR1_FD_201036 | JGI IMG/M metagenome (GOLD analysis project Ga0308160, IMG submission 201036) | Phyllosphere microbial communities from UC Gill Tract Community Farm, Albany, California, United States - DLSLF.R1 | ecosystem: Host-associated > Plants > Phyllosphere > Unclassified | place: USA... | reverse complement strand
TCCCCCGAGGAGCACAGCAATGCCCGATGCACAGCAACTCGCCCAGCAGATCCTCGACGCCGTCGGCGGTTCCGCGAACATCGCCGACGTCGAGAACTGCATGACCCGCCTGCGGGTCGAGGTCGTCGCCGACTCGTCCGTCGCGCTCGACGACCTGAAGGCCACCGACGGTGTCATGGCCGCCATCGCGGCCGGCTCGAACCTGCAGATCGTGCTCGGCCCGGGTCTCGTCGACCGCGTGGCCGACGGCCTGGAGGCCCTGCGCGCGTCCGCCCCGGCGGCTGCGGCTGGTGGGGCTGGCGCGTCCAGTGCCGCAGGTGCGTCGGGCGCGTCCGCTGCGTCGGGTGCGTCGCCCGAGGAACTCGCCGCTCGCGGCGCGTCGATCAAGGCATCCGCACGGTCCCGCTCCGACGGCCGCACCATGCGCGCGATCCGGAAGATCTCCGCGATCTTCATCCCGCTCATCCCCGCACTGATCGCCTGCGGGCTCATCGCCGGGATCAACGGCATCCTGACGAATCTCGGGTGGGTACCCGGCGTGACGCCGTTCCTCGGGGTGCTCTCGTCCGGCTTCCTGTCCCTGCTCGCCGTGTTCGTCGGGATGAACGCCGCGAAGGAGTTCGGCGGCACGCCCATCCTCGGTGGTGCGGTCGGCGGCATCATCGTCGCTGCGGGCGTGGCGAACGTCACGGTGTTCGGCGAGACCCTGGCTCCCGGGCAGGGCGGTGTGCTCGGTGCGCTTGCCGGCGGCATCCTCGCCGCCTACGTCGAGCGCGTCATGCGGCGCGTCACGCCGGACGTCATCGCGCTCATCGTCGTGCCGACCGTGACCGTCCTCGTCGCCGGTTCGGTGACGCTGGGGATCCTGATGTCCGTTGCGGGTGTCGTCTCGGTCGCGATCGGGACCGCGGCGACCTGGCTGCTTGCGAACGGTGGGGCCTTCGCCGGCTTCGTGCTCGGAGGACTCTTCCTGCCGCTCGTCATGACCGGCATGCACCAGGGACTCATCCCGATCCACACCACCCTGATCGACCAGACCGGGTGGACCGTGCTGCTGCCCGTGCTGGCGATGGGTGGTGCCGGGCAGATCGGTGCGTGCATCGCGCTGTGGGTGCGGTTCCGTTCGAATGCCTCCCTGGTGCGGACCATCCGTGGTGCGCTGCCGGCCGGGTTCCTCGGTGTCGGCGAGCCCCTGATCTACGGCGTGACGCTCCCCCTGGGTCGGCCGTTCATCACCGCCTGCATCGGTGGAGCATTCGGCGGCGGTGTCGTCGGACTGTTCGACCAGCTCGGGCACTCCGTCGGGGCGATCGCCATCGGGGCCTCGGACCTGTCGCTCATCCCGCTGCTCAACGGCTCATCCGGGTACGGGTGGGCGTTGCTCGGGTACGGGTCGGGGCTGATCGTGGCGTACGTCGTGGGGTTCGTGGCGACGTTGCTGTTCGGGGTCTCCGCGTCCGTCAAGGCCGATCTCGAGGAGCAATCCGCTCCCGGGGCGCCGCTCGACCTCGTGTCATCGACCGTGCCGGCTGACGCGACCGATGCGCCTCCTGCTGCCGGTGCGGATCGACTTCGGGTTCTTGGTCGCTGAAATCCACTCGATCGCTGCCGGCCTGCCGATCGCGCTGAACGCGCTGAACGCGCTGAACGCGAGCACGTTACGCACCGCCGACCTTGCGCCGGTCGCCGACCTGGACGTCGAGCTGATCCACAACTTCTACCCGAGGGAGTAGACCGGGCTGGCGTTGCCCTCGGTCAAGGCGTCGGTCGCCGTCGCTCGCTCCTTTGGTTGGTGCGTCGGAACGTTCATCACGGGCGACTCGGTCCACCGAGGGCCGCTCGGCGAGGGGCTGCCAACGGCCGAGCAGCACCGGAACTCGCCGCCACTGTTCCAGGCGCTGTCCCTTGTAGACGCCGGCGTGGACGGCGTGTACGTCGGGGATCCGGCGTTGACCGATCACTCGTGGTCGCGGCTCGGGTCGTTCGTCCGCGAGGACCTCGCCGTGCTCGACGGCACCGCCGCACCGTGCACCCGGCAGTCATCGAGGCGCTGGCGATCCCCGACCGGAACCGTCCGAATGCTGCCGAGGCCATGATCCGGCTGGAGCACATGCGGGAACGATTCGTGCCGCTGCCCGAGGTTGGTGGGCAGCCGAGGCCGGCGGAGTCCGTTACTATGCAGTCGGCGTCGGCGGAGAGGTACGACGGGGAGGTGGCGATCACGCTGCGCGACCTACCGGACGACGACCGCGTCGCCGTCCTCGGGACACTTGCCGGCGCCGTTCCTTCGACGACTGCTCGCTCCCTCACAACTGTGCTCCGCTCACTTTCCTCAACTGTGCACTGCCCGAGCGCGCAGGGTCGAGACCTCGGCAGCGATCCTCGAGATGTAGCACTGCGATGCGGAAGCCACGCGTCAACGACACAAAGCGCGGTTCGGCCGCCGGGACCCTGCGCCCGAGCTCGCCCTCCGACGCGAGATCCACAGCCGCCGACGACGCTTCTTCATCGGCCGAGGCGTAAGTCGAATATGACTCGAGACGTCCCGGCAGCGAGCGCACTCGTGCGGAGCCGACTCCGGTGCCTTCTCCTGATCGGCTCACGACGTCCACCGAGCAGCGGAACGAGACCAACCGACGTACCCTAAGTCCGGCAGGACTCGGGTCATCACAGAACCGTCGGCGGCAGGCCCTACGCTTATCCCGATGGATTCGACAGTCCCCGCTAGCACCCAATCAGCCCGGAAGCTCAGGGGCGCGTTCTTCACGCCTCGGGCGGTCGCCGAACATCTCGCGGACTGGGCGATCGAGACCTCTGAAGACACGGTACTCGAGCCGTCGGCCGGCGAGGCCGCATTCATGGTTGCTGCGGTAGGCCGCAAGATTTCTCTTGGTGCCGAGTCACCTCGGGTAGACGGAGTTGAGCTGGACTCCGAAAGCGCCAGAATCGCACGGCAACTTGTACTCACCGCGGGCGGCCAAGCATCCATAATCGAAGGCGATTTCTTCGACACTCCACCCTCCGGCAAGTACACAGCCGTGATAGGAAACCCGCCCTTCATTCGGTATCAACATTTCGCAGGAGATTCGCGCGAGCGCGCGAGAGAAGCCGCCCGAAATCAAGGTGTCATTTTATCCGGCTTAGCCTCCTCCTGGGCCGCCTTTGTGGTCCACTCTGCCGCCCAGCTCAAGCCTGGCGGCAGGCTCGGCATGGTTCTTCCTGCCGAATTAATGAGCGCCAAATACGCCGCCCCGATTCGCCAATTTCTTTTAGAACGCTTCCGCAACGTTGATCTAGTCACGTTCGCCACTCAGATATTCCCCGATGCCGAAGCTGACACAGTACTACTCAAGGCATCCGGTTGGGGAATGGGGCCAACCCGGCTAGCAAGGGTCCAGAGCTCAGAAAACGCCCAGGGACTCAAGTCGGTGATTGATGTAGGCACCTGGACGCCGTCCGACACGTCCGCGCGGTGGGCGCCGCTTCAACTCCGAGATTCGACACTCGGGAGCTTATCTCTGCTCACAACGAACGCGACACTGTCACCTCTGAAAACCATCGGCTCGACCACTCTAGGTATGGTCACCGGCGCGAACAAGTTTTTCACACTCTCGCCGAGTGATGCGAAACGCGCCGGAATACCCCCCCGGGATAGAATTCGGATTTCACCTCCCGGCAGTTCTCATTTACGATCACTCGGACTGGATATTGGTAAGCTGACACGCCTGGGCGCCCTGGGTGGTCGAACCTGGCTCCTTTATCCGAGCTCGGACCCCGCTCCTGGAACGCTGGCGTATATCGAGGAGGGACGGAAAGCAGGCATCGACCAGGCCTACAAGTGCCAGGTTCGAAGTCCATGGTGGCGGGTTCCACTGCTGAAGACGGCGGACCTCTTCCTTACTTACATGAATTCAGACGGTGCACGGCTAATCGCGAACGAGGCTAACGTTGGACATTTGAATTCCGTCCATGGCGTCAACCTGCGAGAAGACTATAGGCCGATTGCAAAGGAGCTGCTTCCGATTGCGGCACTAAACTCCGCAAGCTTACTCAGTGCGGAAATGGTCGGGCGAAGCTATGGCGGCGGCATATTGAAGTTGGAGCCTCGCGAGGCAGATGAATGGCTAGTTCCTTCGGGCCAGCTTCTCGAGATGCATGCAGACCGGCTCCGGGACATTCAGCCTGCGGTCCTTCGGATGCTGAGGGCAAAAAACCTCCTTGGGGCCAGTGCAATCGTCGACACCGTCGTACTCAGTGGCCTCTCGCAAGAACAATTGACCGCAATACGGACAGACCACCAAGCATTTATGACTCGCCGTCTCAAAAGGGGAAATAGTGGGAGAATCAGCAAAGCGAAGGGCCTGGAAGCACTTTGATCGAATCGTCAATGAAGCGGTTCAATCGACGGCCTACAACTCGAGTCCATGGAGTGCTGACGAGAGATACGAGCCAGATTTCCGCGTTCTGGAACATCTTCTTGGTGTCCCTCTAGCTCTGAATGCCAGCAGCCAGAGCGGAGTACCTGCGCTCGCACTCGATGTCTGGGTCGCATACGAGCTGCGACGGGCAGGATTTGCTCCTGATGCTGTTTGGCCGAGGGCGCACCACCCTCGAGTTATGCCCACGCCGGTCGTGAATTATGCAGAACTCGCCCAAAGGAGCATTCGCGACAAGATAATTCAACAGCTCACCAAGCCGACGCCACTGAAAGGCGTCGTCGCGACCGATGCACGTATTTTGGGCCGCCACTATGTGAAGCAAGTTGACGTCGTCATGAGCGCTTGGGAGACGGGACCTGAGATACTCATCTCGACCAAACGTATGGATAGCTCTTTCGGGAAGAACGCTGCGAACCGCATTGAAGAAGCGTACGGGGATGCAAAGAATCTCAGAGCGAGACATCCGTTGGCGGCACATGGGTTCCTTTACGGACTTCGTTCCACGATCCTGGACTCCGAACCCGACAAAGCTCGGTGGCTCGTCGATTTGCTCGCCAAGCTCGCGCACGAGGGCGACGCTTACAACGCCGTATGTTTGCTCATGCTCGACTACGACGGAAAGGCACCGGAGGGATCAGACGGAGGCCACGACGACGATGAAGACGCCGCAGCCGTCGGCTTGTCGACGGAGTTCTCGCTCGAGCGACTCTCCGGGGCATCGGTCGCAGGAGACGAAGCTGAGGCGGACAATACTGACTCGTCGGAGTCCACCATCGTGTTGCCGAAGGTCTCGATTCTCGCGCATCCTGAGATCCCGGAGGAACTCACGGCTGGCTCGTTCTTTAAGCGGATTGTCGAATTGGTCCTCCGTTCGACACCAATCACGATGCACCCCCAGGCGCGCCAAGCTCGTGGTTGGCCCACTGCTGGACTAGCAGTGGATGAGACGGACGTTTGACGCTTCTCCGCGTTCAAGGCGTGCGACCGCTATCGAGTGGCTCACGACCGCTTACTGATACCTTCGTCACTCGTCGTGGTGCAGGGCAGCCATCCCTTGCGTCGCAGGGATGGCTGCCTCACCTTCTCTCAAAAGGACGTACTACATCAGAGTGGACGGCCCCGCTAGGGCACGTTCGCTGCCGCCATCGAAGTAGTCGCTATATGCTCCTCGCATAAGCGACTGCCTTCTCTGCGATTGCGGCTCACGGAAGAGATATGCACCCGCCGCAGTTCTATTTTCGCCTCATCAAGCAATCGCCTTCGCATAGGCATACTGACTTCGTGCTGCAGAACCAAGCTTGCGCAGGATTTCCTGATTCTTGAACGCGACTTTGAAGTCATCCTTTTCGTTCGAACTTTGCTTCTCCTCTCGGCGCCGGGCCAGCGAGCCCGCAGCATGCTTCGAGAGATCGTCTAAGAAAGCGGTCAGGGTCTCACGATCAGAGAGAGCGGCAGCCGGATCTTCGAGGATTGCACGGCCTTCGTCGCTTGCCCTCAGCAACTGTCCGACCATGTAGGCCATAACGAGCAGCGTTAACTTCTTTGCTGCCAAATACTCCTGCGGCACTCTTCCTGCAGCATTGCGGACCCTCTCCGAGATAAGATCGACTAGAACTATATCGGCCGCCGTCACTTGCTCGTTGAAGATCATAGTATAGTTATCATCCTCGAAGAGAGAGAGAACTTTAACGGCCGTCCATGGCTGTTCGTTGTAGATGGCGCAGAGTAATTGGGCGGCCGCATCATTAGCGATGAGGCGTCGGTCGCTAATGAGATCAGCGTCCGGTTTCGTCACGTACTCGTACGCGGGATAGTCTCGATCGAACTCAGCGGCAAGTCGTAGCTGGGCACCTGAAAGAGCCCTCAGATTCCGCGGATTCACCGGATTTTGACTGTTACTTCGAGACGCGATCTCACGTCCAAGCTGGTGATGATCACCCAGCTCAATGAATTTTACCATAAGGAGTAATTCGTCAGTCAGATATTCCTCCCGGTCCGCGAGCGCGAGCACACTCTGCGCCCCGTTCACCACGGAGATTCCGTCGAGCGTTAGGCGGCCTCGGATAAGCGAAATCCGGTTCGAAACGACCGTTAAACCATTATGGAACGCAAGGAAGTTCGGGTGGTCGGTCGTCTTTTCGAGTGCCTTCCTGAAAGTCCGGCTGACTCGATTAGGCCGCAGCCCCTTTCTAACATTGAGATCGAAGAGGCTTCGATCTTCGATGCCCGGCCACTTGATAATCTCCCTAGCAGTTAGGGCAGCGATCACCTGCTTTCGCCCGTCGACCTCGACTGTGAGCGTTCGGGAAACAGGTATGCGCATCGTTACGGTTTCATTGACCGTCGAGGGGCCCAGGACCGCCTCGCAGATTGGAGCTAAACGAATGAGGTCGTATGCCTCGAAGTACCGCGACCCGTTACTTGAGTTACTCGCGGTGATGAGATGCTTTGCCTGCGAGTTCAGGAGGCCAGCAGTCAAGAACACGAGGCGGATCTTCAAGTCTCCGCTTGCAATCCCCTCCCGCACATTCAGCCGGGAAATCAGGCTCCTCAGTTCCGGTTCCAGCGGTCCGTCTTCGATCAGAGCGTCTAGCGCCTCGACTGTACGAAAGGCGTTCGAAAAGCCAATGAATGTTGCAACGTCGTTCGCGCTCACATCCTTAGGCGTCTCCGGATACTTCGACTGGATGAGCACAAGCGTCTCAGTTTTTTCTTCACCCCCTGAGGCCTCTTTGTACATGGCGTCTATTCCACGATCGTCGACTCCATCACACACATATTCATATGCGTCCAGGTCATTGATACCGACGACGTTTCTCAGATACCATAGAGCAAGGATTGAGCGCTCCCGTTTGAGCCCCTCGTCGATAGTCGGACTCGCAACCTTTTTCACCAATTCATAAAGTCGCTGGCGGTCTTTTTGGTTCATCATTCCCTCCAAACGGCATTGTTGCAGGCTCGCCGGAAAGCGCAAGCCCCCTTGCGAGTGTCGCGATCTACTGCGACTTGTCGCGGCGCTCGAGTGCAACCGTTCCCGGCGACGACACCGCAGGCGATCTCGGACAGCGCTCGCTGGACGTCTTCGAGAGCTTCGTCCAGCTGCACGGCCTGCTTGTGTACGGCCGGCCCGTTGACCACCACGGTCGCGCCGAGTTGCACGTCACCTGACTCGTAGACGAGCCACCCCTCGTTCGGCCCGAACCGCCTGCGGTACGTCGCCATCTGGTAGATATCAGCGTTCGGGTACTGCCCGTGCTTCTCGACCTTTAGGAACGACCGCCCGACCTTCGCATCCTGGTCCTCGATCTGCGCGTTGAGTCGCGTCGAAAGGTCGGCGCGATCGTCCTGGACGACGTATTCCGCACGACCGTGCGCGAACCCGCACCCCTCGTTCTGGGCTGCTGTCTGCGTTGCAACCGGCCCATACGATTCGGGGAAGGTAGAGCAGGCAGGCTCACGGGGGTACCTCAGTATGAGCCCTCTGCGTCCGCAGCTCGTGAGCGCGCGAAAGCAGGACCATGACTGACAACTCCACTGCGGAAGTCACCCTCGAAGCGGAAGTGCCCGCGGACAAGGCAGCAGTCGACATCGCGCGGGCTGTCAGCGGTCGCCGCGCGATCGCGCGCAAGTACGTGAAGTGGGTGCGGAGCCGCAATCCCGAGGCCACGCCTGCAGAAGTGATCCAGCTGCTCGAACGGCACTACACGACGTCGATCACGACTGCCGGTGCAGCGATCTCAGTCGGGTCGATCGCTGCGGACATCGCGATCGCGATGATCCCCGGTGTCGGTCCCGCTGCCGCCGGCGCGAAGAGCATCGGTGCCCAGGCTGCGAAGCGGACCGGTAAGGAGGCCGCGAAGCTCGCCGCGAAGAACCTCGCGAAGAGTGCCGCAAAGACGGGCGCCCAGGGTGCGGTCGCGAAGCTCCTGCCTGCTGGCGACCAGCAGTTGCAGTTCGAGATCACCGCGGTCTTCGGGCTCGCAGTCGCGGACATCCACGGCATGGATCTCGACAAGGACCAGGCACAAGCTCTCGTGTACGGGCTCACGAATGAACGCGTCGCACAACAGCAGATCGCCGCCATGGCGAGCGACGTGGCGTCGATCTCATCGGACAGCGTGGTCACCACCGGCCAACGGATCGCGTCGGGGCGAGAGGACTGGTCCCACTGGGCGAGCACGCTTTCCGATGCGCTCCCCGGCGGTGCTGCGCAGAGCCTGATCCGAACGATCCAGACGGGCGAACTCGATCCGGTCTGCGAGAACCTGACCGGCAAGCAGCGAGCCACGATCGAGTACGGCGTCGGAGCCGTCACCGGAGGCGTCGCGCGGTTCGTGTTCGGACGGGACGTCGTCAAGTCCTCGAGGACGGCGTTCCCGGAGGCACCGGAGTCCTTTCCTGATCACCTCACTGCGCCGCTGAAGTCAGATGGCACGGATGGCGAGAGTGAAAGTCGGGCCTTCGCAGCGCTGGAAGAGGCAGCGAAGTCCACCGGTACCTGGGTCAGCGACGCCGCCGGAGCTGTCGGCGGTGGTGTGGCCAACGCGGCGGGAAGCATCTCCAAGGCGTTCCGCAGTGTCGACCTCGACGGCGACGGAGTCCCTGACGAACCGCAGGCGCTGACTTCGGTGAAGAACCTCGGCGGTTCCGTCGTCGGGGCTGCCGATGCAGTCGGCGGTCGCGTCGCCGGACTGTTCAAGAGGAAGAACAAGGAGTGAGTGGCTCACCGACCGCGGGTGCAGGAGCGTCAGCGCGGCGCGAGCACGAGCGACGCAAGGCGAGGGACGAAGCAGCCTTGAGAGATCGGTGGGGTCGTCTCGGGAACGTCGCGGTCGCCCTCAGCGATGAGCGCCAGAGCACCGCGGCCTGGAGATCCGGAGCGGTTGGGGAGGAAACCGTGGGAGCTTGTCTCGATCGCTTGGCGTCCGAATCGACGCGCGTCCTCCACGATCGCCGCGTGCCCAGATCGCGCGCGAACATCGACCACCTCGTTGTCACCCCAGCTGGGGTGTGGGTGATCGACTCGAAGCGGTACCAAGGCAGGCGTCCGTCGCTGCAAGTGGAAGGTGGGCTGTTCCGGCCACGCGTCGAGCACTTGACTGTCGGCGGGCGCAAGAAGTCCACCCTGGTCGCAGGGGTTCAGCGACAGTTGGAGCTCGTCCGTGCCACGGTCAGCGCACCCGTGTTCGGCGCGCCTCTGTTTCGTTGACGCAGATTGGCCGCTCTTCGGCGGGAGCTTCACTGTGGATGGCATCCACGTGCTGTGGCCGGGAAAGCTCGAAGCGCTCCTTCGCAAGTCAGCCGGTTCGACTCCTGTCGAAGCGACGGCTCAACTGCTCGAGCGACGATTCACGCCGGCCTGACCTTTCTCAGCTGCTGCTCTGAAGCGCAGCGCAAACGCGATCAGGCGTCGCGGGGTGCTTGAACGCGACGAAGTACCTCCGCCCGTCCCGCATCACGATCTGCACAGTGTCGGTTCCTCCCACCGAGTACAGCCGGCCACGAGAGCTTCGAGCCGAGCCCTTGATGCCCCATCCGCCGTAGTCTGCGTACGCATCGACCTGGACGACCGCAACATCGACGATGTCGCAACGGACCAGTCGTGACCTCCAGAACGGCGCGACGCCGACCGTCACCAACTGCGGCGAACACCGCACGAACGCCGCAGCGCGCGAAGCGAGCACCATCGCCGAGATCAGGGACACGAGCACCACGGCGAGGACTATCAGCGATGCGCTGTCGAACCCCTTCACCGCGGCCCCGGCGAGGGCCATCACGCCGATCGGCGCGAAGATCAGCAGCGTCCCGACGGCGACTCCAGGGTCAGCTGGGCTCGGGTACACGACCTCGCATCGATGAGTCGTCCGAGAAGCCATGAAGGGCACCGTCCTCGCTACTGATCCAGCACCGGGGGGGCAAGGGGCGGGATAGCCCTCGACAAACCCGTCGGTGGTACTCAACGGTAATACTTCGGTGGGCTCCTCTGCATCACCAGATCACAAGGGGGATCTCCATGAGCAACGAAGCTCTCGCCGCATGGTTCGGCGTCGCCATCACACTCGCCATCTCGGTCTACAGTCTCGTCCTCGCGCGGCGCGCCGATCGGACGGCTCGCGCCGATCGCGACGAGCGCGAGGCAGCTCGCGTCAGCGCATGGGTGTCGTTCGTGTTCTCCAACCAGGACCCTGAGGACCGTACGCATTGGAACAACGTGCTCGTCGTCCGGAACGCTTCGGACGCCGCGATCCACAACGTCCGGGCGAAGGCGGTCATGAACGGATCCGAAGAGGTCGAGTTCAGCGCGAAGGTCTGCCCGCCCGGCGAGTCGTACTCGGAGTGGATCCACCCGAAGGACCGGCCCCACAAGGCGCGGGCTTGGGCGCTCCTCTCGAGCTGCTCCGAACTCGTCCGCAGCGATCACGGTATGCGGCCGTTCACCGTCGCCGAGAAGTGGACCCTCGTTTCGATGTCCTTCACGGACGCGCTCGGCAAGCGTTGGGAGTACGAAGC
>Ga0308160_10007369_pt1 | contig 10950 bp, 7 predicted proteins | sample PhyFR1_FD_201036 | JGI IMG/M metagenome (GOLD analysis project Ga0308160, IMG submission 201036) | Phyllosphere microbial communities from UC Gill Tract Community Farm, Albany, California, United States - DLSLF.R1 | ecosystem: Host-associated > Plants > Phyllosphere > Unclassified | place: USA... | reverse complement strand
TCTTACCCACCCGGATTCCAGGATAGGCGATCACCAGGAGTATTTAGGAGTTCTTCTGGAGGTATTCGGAATTTGATGAATGAGGAGACAGGACATGATTCAAGAGCATCAAGTGTTCATGGATCTTTTTCATCTGCTGGACCCGAGGACCAGCAACAACCACCCAGGAATAGGGGTATCAATTCATTATTGAACGAAGGAGCTATTCCTATCTCACAATCGAGCTCGACATCTTCAGCTGCTTATACTACACATTCGCACCTTAGTCCTGGACCTAAACCTTACTCTCTACTCGACCATGATGGATTCTTAGCTCCCACTACGCCAGCTTCTGGATTCGCAAGATCAAGCAGATCGCCTTACCCAGCCAATTCACCGGCTTTATCAATGCACAATCTCCCGCATGAGATCAATACCAACACAAATACCTACCGATCACCTCATCCATACGGCTTCGAATCATTACCCCTTCGCTCACCCTCTGTCTCGGTATCACCCCGGCATCAACTGCATAACCTTCCACCGCCAAATCTACCTTCTCGACCAGGATCTTCATCTAGTGCAGGTGGATACCCATACAGTCAACATCACTACGAGTCCCCCTCACATACATATCAACAACTTTCAGAACACCCTCAACGCCCAAGATCGAATAGTAGAATGAACGACCCCCCATCCCGTCCAAGGTCAAGTAGTAGGGCTACAGACCCTCCATCACGTCGAACATCATCTTCCATTCCCGCATCAATCCCCGCATCATACCGACCTAGACATAGATCACCTTCTCCACCTCCCCGAATTCCTTACGCCCCGCACAGGATCACTGCCCCTGACTCGGTCATGATTCCAATTTCACAACGAGAGATTGACAATCTACAATTAGAAGGTCTAGCCAACAACCCACTCCGAAAAAAGATGAAATCCGCACCACCCACTTGGTCTGGCGTTACCCCATCACCGAGCTTGGCTCGGTCAAGCGGTCCTCAGGAAGGGGGCAATTCGTATTTCCCTGGAGAAAGCCACGGAGCCGGACCAAGCAACAGCGCACCGTACTATCCTGGCGATAATCGAGGAGGTGGACCAAGCAATAGTAACTACTATCCTGGCGATAATGGAGCTGGACCTAGTAGTAAAGCCCAGAAGAGGAAAATTAGCGGCAACGATACCAATCGGAAGGGCTCACAACCGCAAGGCTCGAACGGTGGACCAGATTACGCAAGGAGAAAAGTCAGCGAGGCAAAGTATACCGGGAACAATGGCTTAGTAGCTGATCACTGTACGTCACCCCACTCCCTCATGTCGTGCCCATCGGCTGACGAATAGACAACTCGCGTCAGGAAGTAGGTCTTGACGCCAGAGAGCTTTCTCCGATTATCGGTTTAAGGAAATTCAATAATTGGATTAAATCGGTCCTCATCGGTAAATTCGCTCATAGACCACATAATGCCCCTGGCGCAAATGTGCTTGATTTAGGATGTGGGAAAGGAGGCGATTTGCAGAAATGGAAACAAGCAAGGATTCGTCGGATGGTTGGTCTAGGTGAGTAGCCGGTGTGAAAGATCGGGATGGTACTGATGATAGATATCGCTGCGACATCAATCGAGCAGGCTCGAAAACGATATGAAGGTCTATACAGACCTGGTTTTGGAGCTGATTTCTTTGCCTTTGACTGCTTTGGTGTATGTCCCCCTTAATGGCTGCGGGTGCTTGCTGACATGATAGAGATCGATAAGTGAGATCATACCGCCAGATACACAACGTGAAGATTACTTCGACAATGTCTCGCTGCAATTCTGCATGCACTACGCCTTTGAATCTTCATCAAAAGTCCGACTCATGCTGGAGAACGTTACTCGGTATCTACGTATAGGTGGTCAATTTATCGGTACAATCCCCGACTCTGATTTATTACTGTGAGTCCGCCCATTATTACGTTGGACTTGACTGATGATGTAGACGCCGATTGAATGATTTACCAGAGGGAGAAACGGAATTTGGCAATGCATGTTATTCGGTCAAATTCGCCGAGAGGAAACATAAAGGTGTATATGGACATGCTTATTACTTCTTCCTCCAGGACGCGGTGGAGGATGTCCCGGAATATGTCATTGATTGGGAGAATTTCCTCTCGTAAGTGCAGCTACATTTTTGTGGAGGGGAGCTGACGAATAGACTCGCTGCTGAATACGGCCTCCAGCTGGTCTACAAGAAAGCATTCAATGAGATCCTGAGTGAAGAGCAGAGTTCCAGGGATTTCGGACCACTTCTCGCCAAGATGGGAGTTTTGAATGCTGAAGGGGCTAGTAATATGGATGAAGCTCAGTGGGAAGCAGCCAGTAAGTCCTGATTCGCGCTTGTAAGCTTGAGCTGACGTGTAGATTTGTATATGGGTTTCGCCTTCGAGAAAGTCCAGCGATAGTCGACAATGCCAACATATCATATCCTCGTAATATACATGTACCCTCGTAATCTACATATATCCATCATGTACATTCCTACCATTGTACCCTATCTCCCTTCCAATCCCAGCATTTCCCACCCCAAGCATCTCCCTCCCTTTTAACCTGACTCATGACTTTGGTCATATGTTCAATAGCTTGCTCCGGGCTCAAGATACCCTTTTCGAGACTCGGTTTTGCTTTATCGCCTAGAATACGTTTACTGAATGATGTAAGGACTGTTCCGGGGTGGTAAGCCACTGCTACTGCCGATGAGGATCGGTTGATGAGCTGTCCATTAGCATTCTCCTGGGGCATCAGGGGACCGATCTACTTCGTGATCTAGTGTTCGGACGAATTGGTTCAATGCCGCCTTTGACCTATTTATTAGTCAATGATCGAGTAGAAGAGGGTGAGGACATACGATCGATAAGAGTACCATCCACCTTTTTCGTTATCCGCAATACTACCTACCCTCGCACTCAAACTCCAACACAAACTTCCATCCCCACTGACCAGTCCTTTCGCCGGATCAGATTCATCCCATTCAGATTTCGAAGAAAGATCTTTAAACTCTTTACGCGTAGGTATGAGTGGAGCAAAGTGTTTGTAGGTCAATAAATGACCTATGGTATTGACGTTGAAAGTCTCCAAAGCTGCTTTGGCGTCGAAGGCTGATAGCGATTTTTCGGGATGTAACTACCCTTCAGCTAGGTCGAGATCTGGACGTACAATACCAGCTAAACAAGCAATCAATCTAACAGAAGCTTTCCCTTCCCTCTCCTCTAACGTCTTTGATGCCTTGGCAAGGGAGTCTTCTTGGGTATTATCGATTCCCCCGAGGACTGTTAAACGGTCATTGAGATTGGAATCGGAGGATTGTTCAAGATGTCGTTGGAGGTCTGTTGTAGAGCTTTGATGGGTGAGGGCGTAGACTTTCAGGGAAGTATGGCGGAGTATATGGGCCGCTAGGTTCAATCCGAGTCCGCCTGATGCTCCTTGGATTACTGCTACAGACATTGTTGATGTACGATGTTGAGGTAGAGTGATCGATCAGAATGACGTTTGGTGTAGATCCAGGCACAATATTCAAGCCGCAATCTGTCTTGCATGATGGTATCTTTTGATCTACGTTAAATAAGTCTACTCCCTCGAATCCACTATCAATAATCTACGCCTTTACTCCCTCTTGACGATCTCTCCCCCAGAACAATTTGCGTGCTTCTTCAATTCAACCTTCAACTTCCTATTACTCTTATGTACAGCCAACAACTCGTTCTTGGCAATATTCCAATTCTTCCTAATCTCCTCCGCCTTTCCGTCCGCCTTCTTTGCCCTACTCTCAGACTCTCTCCCTTCTGATCTAACCTGACAAAGTTCAATTTCCATTTCTTGCCTTTCCTCAAGTCGATCATCCGCTAGTTGTTGATTGATCTTTGATTTTTCCTTTACTTCTTCCATGCACCCGGTCTCGCGCAACAATCGAGCATTGTCGGCTAAGAGTTGTTGATAGTCACGCTGAAGAATCGTGAGGTCGGCCTTAGTGTTAATCAGCTCCGCTGATACAGCTTGCGATTTCTTGAATCCGGTGCGATATTCATCCAGCTCGATCGTCGCCGTCTCGTATTCCGTTGTGATGGTTGTAAGCTGTTCGGTAAGTTGAGCATTCTCGGCCTGGGCGGTGGTGAGAGTGTCTTGACACTCGTTTCTCTGCTTGCGGGATTTGTCGGCGTTCTTGATCGCTGCTTCGTGCTGTCTCCTTAGCTCGGTTGTTTCTCCAACTTGAGATTTCAAATCTGCGATAACGAGTCGGTCCGCATCCCTTCCATCTTCCAATCGGATTACTGCATCCGCTGCTTGTCTGCCCTTCTCTACTCCCTCCTTCGACTGACCACGGAGAGTATCCATCTCTTCCTTATATACCTGCCTGTCCGATTTGAGCTGAATACACTCTGCCTCCAATTCCCTGACCTTCGCCTGAGCTGTCTCCACTACCCCAATGGTGTCATCTCGCTGATCCTGTAATTCGTATATTTTTCCCTCTAATGACTTCTTCTCGTCCTGCATAGACGTGATAGTAACCCTCTGTCGCTCACATCGCTGCAAGATGTCTTCCATCGCCACCTCTGATGCCTTCTCCTTTTCGGAAACCGTTTCGAGCCAGGCCGAGAGACCAAGGATGTAATGAGCAGGTCCACATCCGGCTTCTTGTGAGGCTAGACTGGTGATATTTGCGAGAGGTGTGGTTGTATCGATTCGAGTAGACTTGGGAGACTTCTCTGATGAAGTCTCCGTTGTTTCCGTGTCGTCACGGGATCGCTTCGTATGGCCATTATTGGTCTGGCTGGCGTCGAAATGGGGAATTGTAGGATTGGATTTCTGGGAGCCTTCATTGGTGTTGATGCTCGCGTCGATATGATGGTCGGGTGAGGGCTGGATCGATTCGGGTCTATTCACATCAGACACTGTTGGGGTATCATCACTACTAGGCCAAGATCGAATGGAAGACGTGGTCGACGAGTCAAGCGTGTTGGGAAGTGAGAAACCAGATCCCCTAGTAGTTACTGGTGTGGAAATAGTGGAACTGGAGGTTGATTTTGTAGTGATACCATTACTTCGATCCCCATCAAGCCATCTTTGAAGTATCGATTGATTGTTGATGCCCATTGTTACGAAATCACAATTCTTCTGGCAGCAAGCGCAGCTACGTGTCGAATCGCCATTTGGTCGGGTATATATTTTCTTCACATAGCATGGTCCATGCGCAAATACACACGGCTTACATCGTAGGTGATGTGGTAGTTTGACATGATTTTTTAGATCAGCCTCGCATAGAGCCTAATAGCATCAGCGGTGTCGTCTTGTTTGTTTGAAGGCACTTACAACATTGGCTCTCCTCATGGTGCTAGCGTCCCTGTGTCTCTGCGCGGCAGTATCGTATTTCTGTCCATAAGTAGTCTCCATCCTATGCTAAGAGCATCAACTGTTGATAGACAAGTGAAGGCTTGAGGGAGTAGTGAAATTGAAATTGTCAGTCGTCCTGAAAGGTATCCTTTGGCCATTTTGACTGGTGCCTTCTCAGCCATGTGTGTGTGCATGGTCCAAGCGGTGATAACAAGTGCTCTTAAAGCAACAACAAAACGGTAAGGTATATGTTTGGGAGTGAGCAGACAGACTACACCAGATAGAGTGTAGTTACGGCAAATCCAGGCACCTGTCAAAATCAAAGTCGCAAGCATCTGCATCATAGAATGGCATTAAACTATCTACATTAGGCAGGATACCGTCCTGTCCAGCCCGTCGTCAAGAATAAAGCAGCTCACATCATCCCGCTTCGGAAGCGCTCCCATGCTCACAACTCAGGCCCCAGTCATGTCAATGATATCCCTCTTCGCCCTACTCCCTTCCGCTTGGCCCTCGCCACTTTCTTCCCTCTTGACCTCCTGTTTGTCCCTCTTGACCTCCTGTTTGTCCCTCTTGAGTTCCTTCAATTTCATTTCGCTTTTGAGGAGATTGCCTACTGCTACATTCAAATTCTTCCTAAATTCTTCTCCCTTCTGCTTCCACTCTACCGCTTCTGCCCTGGCATCATGAAGCCTAACCTCCAACTGGTTCTTATCGTCAAGATTGTCCTGCGCCACGTTTCTCATGTTCTCAAGTTTCTTATCCAAGTCTTTGATGGCTTCTGCGGAAGTTGATAATTGAGCATTGACCGATGAGAGTTGTTGTACCTCGGAGCGGACGGTGACAAGTTCAGCTTTGACGTCCTTCAGATGTGCCGAATCTGCTTGGGCTCGTTCGAGGGAGACTCGTGTTTCCTCCAAATCGATTGCGACATTCTCATGGTTGGCGGTCATCGTTTCGAGTTCTCGAGTGAGTTGGTCTTTGTCGGCTTGAATGACTGCAAGAGCGTTTTGAGCCTCATTTCGTGCGTGACGGGAAGCGTCTGCATTCTTGACAGCTAAGTCGTGCTGCCTTTCTTCCTTTGCAAGTTGGTTCTCGAGTCCTTTAATCGTGATATCCTTCGCCTCGCTCTCCCTCTTGGTTGCTGCTGAAATCGCCTCTTTTGCCACAGTCTTCTCCCTCTCCCTCTTTTTCTCCTTCTCAAGCAGACTTGCCTCCCTCTCCAATGCTCCCTTCAGCTGGGAACTGATGTCAACCAGGATAGTCTTGGCCTCGTCACGCTCCTTTATGAAACAAGCCATCTCGGCCGCTCTGTCCTCCGCCAGCAATGTCGCAGCGGTCCTATCCTTCACAAGTGCCGCATGATTCTTCTTTGACTCCGACTGCTGCAATAGCAAAGCTTCCTTCTCCTTCTTCTCCCTCTTATTCTCTTGTTTCAACTCCTCAACGGTCGAAAGTGCAGTTCGTTGCGTCTTCAAGATCGTGTCGTGGCGCAGAAGTAGACCGAGCATGTGTTGACCAAATTCAGGATCTTGGCCCTGATACTGATCGACAAGCTCCTCAGTCGTCGAGGTAGTGGCGGTAGCGGCAGTGGCGTCAAGTCTTGCAGCCTTCGCATTTGGGGTGCCGTCAAGTAAAGATTCCCCATGGCTTCGCAACCTCTTCAAGTGCGAGTGTTCTCCGCTTGTCGATGTTGTGGGAGAATGCGCGTCAGAACCGGTCGAAGCTGAAGGAGCAGTGGAAAGTGTGGAGGAGGAGTCGGATACGAAGCCGGAGTTGAGCTGAGGTGATGATGCCAGTGATCGAGGAGTTGTCGGCGGCGGCATTCTGACGACTTTGATACGCCTACCAGCTGAATTGGGTGGGACAGGACTACTATCCGCAGCAGTGGGTTGGGGGGGAGACGAGACATTGGAGTCGGCGGAGTTTTCGTTTAGCCAATGTTGGAGTGGAGCCTTTTGATACTCATTGTCTTTGAGAAAAGAGCACTGATCCGTCTTGCAGCAAGCGCATCGGAGACCTGCACTGCTATTGGGGAATTTGATTGTTCTCCTCAACATACATGGGGTGTTGTATCTCTTGCAAGTAAGACATGCAAATCCCACAGGTAATTCGATGTGATGTCGATCAAGTCGATATTCAGCCTGATGGTCAGCGCTGATGACGAAGAGTCACTGCACTTACAACCATTTCCAGGCGGTCCTTTCGTCGTCTGACGTGATCCTCCGTCCATGTGGTATTCCTATCTGGCCCGTTCATCGTTCAATTTAAGATACAGTTCACAAAGAGAGTGAAAGAGTAACGATTGGGTTACAGTCGATTGTCTAATGAAGGCTAATGCTAGGCTTCTTTTGAATCTGTGTGTCAAGGAACGAGGGTTAGCATAAAAGTCCTGAAAAGACATCCTTTGGTCCTTTAATTCTCAACTTGTTCAAGTTAGGTGACACTGTCACTCCACGTACAGTCTAATGAGACCATTCGAGAGATGTAGAATGCCATTGTGCTATGGACACGAACACAACAGAGCGACGTCTATACAGACTCAAGCGCAGCAGTGACCTGTCATTTCCGTTTCGCCCCGGAGGTGACTCTGGCGCTAACGAAGGCAGTTGACGGAGAGAGCGAGTCTGGTGCGATTCTTGGATATCATCTTGCGCTGCTCGCTGTAGGTACACATTGCATCATTCATTCGTATCAATCTACCGTGGTCCCAGCTCTCTCCTGAGACGTCCTTAGTCTTCTTCCATAGAGAAATCGATCATTCCCTCCACTTCTCCGACACTCCCAGTATCGCCCCTAGACCCTTCGCCACTGCTCCTCGGCCTCTCACCCTTCAACTACCTAATCTCAGCATGAAGCCTACTCATCTCGGCACTCTTCATATTCCAGTTCCTCCTCATGTCCGTCTTCGCCTTATCAGATGCTAGCAAATGATTCCTCGCTTCGTCCCTCTGCTCCTTGTAATTCGTCGCCAAGATTTTGGAAGCTACTAACTCCTTCTCGACCTTAGTATGCTCCACCAAGCTGGTATCTGCAGCCTGCAGTTTGACTTCCAACTCAACAATTTGCTGCTTCGTCTGCTGGATTTCGGTCTCTAGTCGCTTCTTATCCGCTTCGAGCTGGTGATGGTTCGTTTGCAGATCAAACGCGACTTGAATAGCTGACTCTTTTTGAATTAGTCGACCGTTATCAACCTGAAGTTTTTGAATGGTCGCGTCGGCGGCATCGAGGGCGGCGATCTTCTCCTCGAGCTTGTCCGAGATTTGGCTTTCATTCCCCTTAGAAGTGTCTAGAGCGTCTTGGGCATTATTCCTCTCCAAGCGAGAAGTGTTGGCGCTTCGCACAGCTGAGCTGTGTAGCGACCTAAGATTCTCAACCTCCACGAGTCGTTCCGCCATCCTCGTTTCCATAACCCTTTTGCCCCTTGCATTTGCATCCAGTCGGGTCTGCATGTCCTTCATCTGGTTCTGCATGATTCCACTTTCCTCCTCCGTCTTGGCCTGCATTGCGCCATTCTCCTTCTCCTTCTCCTTCTCCTTTTCCCTCTCCCTCTCCCTCTCCTGCTCCCTCTTGTTGTCTCTCTCCTTTTCCGCTCGGCTGACTTCCCTTGCCGACGCCTCCTCCTCCTTGAGCTGAGCTCGTGCAGTCTCCAAGGCCTCTTTGGTACTGGTGAGCTTGACCTCAAGGTCGGCGATTCGAATCTGGAGTTCCGATTCTTTCTCCCTAGCCAGCAGCGCCGCATCATTTCTCTCCACTACTAGCCCCTGGTTCACCCTCTCCATTTCCGCTTTCTCCTCCAGCATTGTCTTGGTGATCGCTGCAAGGTTCTTGATTTTCAAGTTGTTGATTTGGGTGCCTAATTCTGAATTGTCTCGAGCCAGTACCACGGCAGTATCTCGTTCCAATGCCAGTGCCGTGTTCTGCTCCTCCAATTCTGCTTTTTCCTTCTCTAGCTCCACTTTCTCCTGGTCCAGCATCAATTTTGCCTTCTCCAGCTTCGCGTTATCATCCTGAAGTACCTTGATGATACCTTCTTTACTCTCGAGCTCCGTCACAAGTTTCTCGTTTGCGGAGGTAGCGGAATTCCTAGTCTCAAACACCATTTCGTGGTGTCGGGCGAGACCGAGAAGAATGCTGCGGAAGTCGGGATCACTCGACTTTCCATTCAAGTGGTCGTTGGTCGAAACCGCGTCGGTGAGGGTAGGAGTTCCTATTCGAGAGACTTTGGTTGGTAAACGTTCGAGACCCTCGGACCCCAAACCATCCTCTGTTCGGGACCTCTTGGAGCTGGTAGCTGACGAGTCGCTTGCGGGTTGGGATGCGGACTGGCTTGAAGTGCTCGTTACGGGGGTTGTAGGATTGGTGGTGCGGGGTGTGGCGAGGTGAACTGGTGGGACTTCGACTGCCATCCCCACGGACGGTACGTGAACGGTTTGGATGTCGGAGGGAGACTTTGACAAAGAAGTCGGCGGCAAAGGACAGTTGACGTTGGCATTGACCTTTTGCGCTGATCCTACCAAGGGAGGGACCAGAAGTTGCTGTTTCGCCATAAAAGGCTGTCGTTGGGAGGCAGTTCGATCAAGCCAGGCTTGTAGCGGCTGCCTTGTAGGGTTGGTACCCTTGTAGAGAGAGCAGCTTGGCCCTGCGCAATATGAACATGCTCCTCGGGCGGTGCCATTTGGATATTCCGCGGTTCGAGGGATGTAACATCGACCGTCGTAATGATCGCAGGTCTTGCAGGTGTATTCCCAAGGTAATCGAATATGATTGACCAAGTCTGCTTCGATCACAGCCTAACAATCAGCACTATCCGACTTGATCTGTAGACTTACCATCTTTTTGTCTCGCTTGAGCTGGCGAGCTGCCTTCACCGATTCCCAGTCTGGATCGCTTGACATTGTCTGCGTCAGGCCGTATTTCAGTCGAGAGAGAGAGTGAGAGTCAACACTGAAGTTGATACCTAAATGAAGGGTATCATGGTCCGAGGGAGGAAAGAAGCAAGGCGAGGTACCAAGGGTCCGAAACATTCCCAAAGGCATCCTTTAGTCCTTTCGATTTGGAATTGAAGTGACGCCTCACCTCATGATCAATCCCTGAGGGCGTGTACCGTGACAGTTACGCGTGTCTCTATTCTTACCCCTGGCACATGAACAACGAGCATGCATTCGCATTTTACCTATTGAAGACCTTGTAGCGCGGCAAAAGTCGCTTTCCACTTGACGAGCTGACTTGCCGTCTTGGCATGATCCTCTTTTTCCTTCACCATCTCCTCTTGTCCCTTGACGAGCTTCTCCTTCGTCTCCGCCAGCCCCTCCTCCAGCTCAGCCATCTCGGCATTCTTGATGAGATCGGCCTTCCTTACACCTTCCAAGTGTATTCTCCACTCCGCCTGCAATTTATGGTACTCCCTGGTCGCATCCTGCGATTGCTGCTCCGCCGACTTGACTTCACTACTCAACTTCTTCTGAAGTTCCTGAACCTCGATCCTGAGTGTATCGCGCTCCGCCTGAGTTGCCTTCGTCATTTCCTCCATCCCTTCATCCTTCTGCTTGTCTCGTCCAGTCTGTTGATCCTCCATCTCCTTGAGGGTCTCTTCGGCGTTGACTCG
>Ga0308160_10007368_pt1 | contig 10952 bp, 6 predicted proteins | sample PhyFR1_FD_201036 | JGI IMG/M metagenome (GOLD analysis project Ga0308160, IMG submission 201036) | Phyllosphere microbial communities from UC Gill Tract Community Farm, Albany, California, United States - DLSLF.R1 | ecosystem: Host-associated > Plants > Phyllosphere > Unclassified | place: USA... | reverse complement strand
ACCCATGAACCTTTGACATGCTGCTCCGATCGTCCCCCTTTTCTCATGTAGATTCCAAAGGTGGTCCTCCGGTAGTTCAAGAGCTAGAGATACGAGCTTGAGAATCCGATAAACAACATAATGATATGTATGTTCTGCGAATGCCTTGATCTCGGGAATGAATGGCAAGAGCTTAGCTGGATGTTTTGACTCTACATCCTCGAATGAATGTGATTCAAGGTTGTAGTGCTTCCATTAGCAATAGCAGTATAGCACGAATAGACTCACTTCGAGATTATCAGAAACACCACCTTGCTGCTGCCAAATCCCCCTAAGCTTGTAGCCGACATATGATCCCCGATCGAGTTCGGCAGCATAAGGTAATTTCTCCTCTCGACTGATCCCAGAGATAGCGTGTTGAGCGATTGCGAGGTTCCGCTCCAATGTTTCGGAAGATACACCTGTACCAGTCACAAAGAGGAATCCATCGACTGTCAATGCTTTCTTGGCGCCGGCAATCAACTTGTGTCGAACTTCGGGATCGGTTGAATCGAGTAGTCGTAAATCAAGCTCTTCAAGGTCTGCCCATTCGACTACACATTAGCGGGGTAGAGCCATATCGTCGGGAACAACGCACGGTCCTGCTTGGTCAATGGTGGAGACTGCCACTTAGGTAGTGGTGGCGCAAGAGAGGCATTCTGTTTGAGCTGGGAGATGGTGTCGACCGGGGTATCGTTGATTGCTACGGGAGCCATGATTGTTGAACGATCATAACTACCTCATCCCCGACATTTCTAGGTTTTTAACACCATAAGGCTGCAGAATTACACCCCATGCTTGTCGGCTATACATTGGTAGAAGGTAGGTGATATGACACCACCTCATCAACGAATGTCGCCATCTTCGGTCATCTCCGATCATGATTGTTCCTGATCCTGATTAATCACTCTTGCGCCATTGTTCATTTGAGCCAATAGTGATCAGTCCAGTGAAGCGCTTCTCGCCGGCTTGGCCTTGGAAAGCGACAGAGAGTGGGGTGATTTCAAACTCAAGTATGGTATGAGCGAGAGTGGCACCATATCACTGGAATTGTCGACTTCGGCCATGATTTCCGGACGAATTTTGTCCGGATTCCACCAGGACTTATAACCAGCTTATTGGTGGGTAAATTACACCTTGTCCCACAATTCCCACTGATCATGTCGGAGGTTTACCAGCTGGAAAAAGAAGAACAGAAGAAGCCTCCGTTTTACTATTACCTATGGGATAGTTTTGGAAAACCAGCTGCCGAAAGGCGGCTGTTGGTTAAGCTCGATTGCTCGCTCCTTATCTTTTCGGTCCTTGGGTTGATATGTCGATATATCGATCAAACCAATATAAACACTGCTTGTAGGTCGAAACGCGCGTAGACCAGTCGAGATTGAGCTGACGCCTTAGTCGTAAGCGGTATGAAAGAGGACCTCAACATGTTCGGGCTGCAGCTGAATTACGCTACCACCGCTTGGTCGGTCGGGTATGTGATTGGCCAGATTCCAGGCAACATGCTCTTGAACAGAGTATCGCCTCATTACATCGTCTTCGCGATGGAATTCGGCTGGTCGATCTTGACCCTCTGTACGACTTGGGTCAAGACATGGGAACAACTCGTTGCTATCAGGTTCTTTGTTGGGCTTTTCGAATCGGCATATTACCCCGGTCTTCGTATGTCGCCTTCTGTTCATGTTGGCCCCAACTGATAACAGTCTTCCTGATTGGGTCCTGGTATACCAAAGACGAGCTTGGCAAGCGATCCAATATCTTCCAAGCAGCCACTGCTGCCGGTACCCTGCTCTCTGGTGTCCTCCAAGGGGGAGTTCAGACTACCTTACACGGCAAATCGGGAATGCCGGGATGGCGTTGGATCTTTACCATTGACGCCGTCATTTCCCTTCCAATCGCCATTGCTGCGTTCTTCTTCATCCCCGATCTGCCCAGTGTTATCAAACCCGGATGGATCTTTAAGCAGGACGACATTGATCTAGCGAATAAACGGCTTGCGTCGGTTGGTCGAGTCGGTCCCAAAAAAGGTGGATTAGGATTGAAAGCGCTTTGGAAGATTATCACTACTTGGGAGATATTCGTGTTTACTTTTGTTTATAGTTGTTATATTTTCTCCCAAAGTAAGTGATCGTCTGGAGTTGTGGCTGACGTCAGATCCCCAACAGTCTATGGCGTTCTGGTTGAAACAATCGGTAGACCCGAAATACACCATCCAGCAGATCAATTACTATCCCTGTGGGATATGGGCCACGCAAATCGTTTCGGCTCTAGGCTTCGCATGGATCAGTGATACCGTCCTGAAGGGTCGTCGATGGCCTCCGCTCATCTTTGTTGGAGTAAGTCTCCCTTGGTACTGGTGAATGGAGCCAATGGTAGCTTTGGCATTGTATGATCTGTGCTCTTCTCGCTGGTTTGCCGGTGTATATCGACAACAGAGCGAGTCGATGGGTGGTATACTATTTCTCTGGTATTGTCAATTGTACCCCTGGTCTACTTTACGCCTGTACGTACCATGCTTATAATGGAATGGTGGCTGATGAGCAGGGTGTAGTGAAATCATCGGAGAGTCGTCCGAGAAACGAGGTATCGTCATGGCTACTTTCAACTCCGTCGCCTGTAAGTAACATCAATCAAATTACCTACCATACTGACATTCAGTCTCGTTCAACGCATGGTTGCCTCGTAAGTACCCCTCAAAGAGCCTGGACGTGGCTAATGTCAAGTCCTCCTGTTCAAGCAGACCGAGCAGCCATACGTCCATAAAGGCAATATCGCAGCTTCCGTTGCTTCCGGTCTTCAGGTCCTCGGATTGTTTGCTATCTTGTATCTCTCAACTCGAGATTCGAAAAGAAGGGAAATTACTCGGCGGGAATCGGAATCTAGCGACATACCGGGTACACCAGAAGATGTAGAAACCAAGAGTCTTCAGTAGAATTGATGTCGTAGCTGAATGTCTGAATCTAGATGCCATGATCCTACCAAGACGTCAAGCTACCTTTTGCCCACTCGGATGCAGTGCCCGATAGGTCCACCATGCCACCCTCTCGCAGCTCGCAGAATAGCTTTCCTCCTCTCTCACTTAGCTGTCGAGCGTCCAATGCTAGATTAGATGCTTGTGATGAATCACTCGTGACGATTGCAGGTAAGCGGGAGGATACCGGGGTGAGGAGGTAGTAGCCTGTCAGGAACGCATGTGCGGATCCAGTCTAGCTGGTCAGCTTTGGAGGTCATTACTCGTGAAGAGCTTACTACTGGATCCTCCGAGTCTTCGCAGTATATCCTGCTATTCGTCCTTAGCCGACCAGGTGAGGAGGATTCGGACGGCATCTGCGTAACAATGGTCATGTCTGGGGAGAACGGGACCTAGGTATATCAGTAATAAGCTCTGCTTGTGCCGCAATGACTGACCAGAGCCTTTGGGTCGACCGTAAGATTCGCCAAATCCACGCCCGGAGCCACCTCGACAATCAAGCTCTTGTCGTTGTACTTGAATTCGCCGACTCCCACAACCTGGTCCTTCTGAATTCCGAGGACATTGGCCAATGGTTCCGCTAGTGTTTCGAGGTTTCGAGGTCCACTCTCCACGAGCTTGTCTAACGCTGGTCTCGGTAGAGTCGAGAGTGATATGGTGACTTCCAAGGTATTGGCATCCGCAATTCCGTCAATCCGCCTCTTGGCTGTCAACTCTCCCCAGAATCGAGTCTGAAACTTGATCTTGGAAAGGCCGGTATATTCAGACAGAAGGACTTTCGCAGCTGCCAGAGTAGCGTGTCCACAGATTGGGACTTCCTGGCCGTCAGTCTTGGCGGTTCATCAGACGCCTAGCGAGAGTGGACGTACATTATAGATGGTGAACCACCTCAAGCTCCATTCACCGGCCAGCGCATCAATGGGCACCAAGTATGCAGTCTCGGAGTATCCAAAGTCCTGAGCAGTCCTCAGGAGGAACTCTTCGTCATTCGCTCTGGGATCTGTAGCGGAGGGAAATAGGACGACGGCAGCTTGGTTTCCGGAGTGAGGGCTATCAGTGGTGAAAGCATTGATGAGATGGTACTCCAGGCGAGATAGGGACGACATTTTACTTGGTATACATGACTGCAGGGGGGGTTCTCATTCGACTCGACGTTAAGATCGACCCCTCGACTCGGTACTTTATCGGAGCTATCCGGTCCTTCTCCAACACCGAGACGAAGCCATAATTTATAACGGGCGCTGGCACTGATCGTGAGCATGAACCCGTCCACCCCATACGGAGTATCGAGGATCGAGGTGACATCCATGTATACATCTACAGCAACACGTTATCCTTGCATCGTGTCTACAAGTGTGAAGTCCATTTCGCTGCCTAGATGAAGTTAAGTCAGAAGAGTTCAGGGGGTTGTTCCAGGAACAGTCGGTGTAATCTGAATTTCAAGTCACGTGATTAAATTCGGTGTTATCTTTCGCGTTGTTGATCACCATCAAATCTTGACCCTTCGTCATTGGGAGTCAGGAATTAGGGTAAGGGGCATGTATACATATATAAGCAGACCTTGAGGCCGCTGATTAGTTCTCTCATCATCACTTCTCATCGACTACTTGCTACTTTACCACTTCACCACCACACTCCCCGTTAAATCAACAAAATGGCTCGAACTAAGCAAACCGCACGAAAGTCTACCGGTGGAAAAGCCCCCCGAAAGCAGCGTAAGTCGTCACTGTCATCTCCTTGGTACTGGGCTAAAGATCAGTCGCTGCTAAGGCATCTCGAAAAACCGCAGGTGCTAAGTCCACCACTACCGGAGGTGTCAAGAAGCCCCACAGGTACAGGCCCGGTACCGTCGCCCTCAGAGAGATCAGGCGATACCAGAAGTAAGTCACCTCACGTCTCACCTTCTTGGCCATTACTGATCATCTAGATCTACCGAGCTCCTCATCCGAAAGCTTCCTTTCCAGCGACTAGTTCGAGAAATTGCTCAGGATTTCAAGACTGATCTGTACGTTTCCTTTCATTACCTTTTGTGCTTGTGCTGACAGGCCAGACGATTCCAATCTTCCGCTGTCGCTGCTCTCCAGGAAGCATCCGAAGCTTACCTCGTCTCCCTCTTCGAAGACACCAACTTGGCTGCCATCCACGCCAAGCGTGTTACCATCCAACCCAAGGATCTCCAGCTCGCCCGACGACTCCGAGGAGAGCGATCATAGGATCGTCATCGGATTGTATAGATAGTCTTGGTCCTTGTTCTTCTTATTTGTTAATATTTCGTCTTTTCGCTTGTTTTATATTTCGGGTCGATATACTGTTGCTACATGCATGTCCCCTTTGCTCTCATATATGCGCTGCAGTCTCGGCCAAGGAAATATTATTAATCTCCAGCTGACTCACGAAAATCTGCGAATACAAGTGGTGACTGCCAGGAGCTCGGCCTGACGGTGCCGTCAAGACCATTGTGACAAGAAAATCCCCCGAGAAGGCGATTGAAGCGATTGTGTAGGCGGTATCTAATGCTAACGTTAAGCTATCCTTTCAATAACCCGGGCTTGATAGCTCAGCTGGGAGAGCGTGGCACTGAAGAAAGTTCAATTGCCAAGGTCAGGTGTTCGATCCACCTTCGAGCCAACTTTTTCGTGTTTTGTCCTTCCGTTTTTTTATCGCGCTCGCAGGCAACGAGCTCTATACGAAAAGCTTGATGTGTTGCTGAAGGAGTCTATCATGGTCGAGTTGCTACCTGAGCACGGGTCCGACATAGAGCGGGCGAGTGATGGAGGATGGAGCGAGTTTGGAGCGAGTTCGGAATGCAGTGTGGGATTGGGACGCAGTGGAGGCGGGCTGCGAAGTTGGTAGCCAAGCGTCCCTGTTGGGTGACGAAATGGGAAGGATATCGGCATAATCGGGCTACTAATCAGTAGAGTTCAAGATGTGGGATGTGAAGGACGGGAATGGGGATATGGTCGAGGAGGGCAAAGATATTAAGTGGGGTAGGGCGAGGGTGTTGTTGGCGGAACTGACCAGGGAGGATGAATGGGCGATGGCGATGGCGATGGCAAATGGTCTTGGGATCGCGAAACGAGCTATGATGGTCCAGCTACTTGGTCAGTATCTGACAACAGGTGTACAGGGGAGTAGGTACCGGAAGGGGGAGATGAAAGAAGATACGTGATTGAGGGGATGATACGGCACCTAGCTTACCTACCACAGGACGCGGACAATGGCCTGGCGAAGAATTTGAGCGAAGGCGATGTACTCGTGTATCGGTCGACTACTGGATCAACCTATTATCCTTTAGCGAGAGAGATACACATAACGAAGTGAGTGACCGATAGAAGGAGAGGTCGGAAGATTCACATGATGTGAACTTGAAGAGGGAAGTCGGAGTTCAACGTGAGCAAGAGGGTACGGTATAGTCTGAGACAGATGAGGCTGCTCTCCGATATCCTAGGCTATAGATACCATTCGATGATGGCGAAGTATTGGAAGTCGTCACGGCGCGAAGAGTAAATGAGGTATAATGGAATAAATGATACACAAGATGGAAGAAGAAACGATTCTCTAGTCCTTCGGTCGCTGCATATATATCTGAACATGTTCTGAAGTGAGCCAAGACAGGCAATTGTCTCGTCTCGGTGGATAGCCAGAGTGAGGGATATCGGGCTGTGTGACAAGGCGCTGAAGGCTAAAGTACAATAAGCGATTGATCAGGGGTTGACAACAATAAAGCTGTTCGACTCAGCTCCAGACTTCAGTCATTGCTCTTTGAGCTTGGTCAGTTGTGTGCGCTACACATCCATCAGATGGGGGCTGAACCATATCGGAAGAGGTAGAGGAGGAAGAAGTGAAGGTAAGAAGTGAGCTATTGACGGGATCATTGGGCTTGATTGTCATTCCCCTGGTGTCTGGCGGGTGATTAACACACAGTCAGGGCCTTGCAGCCATAACATACACAGTGGCTGTCCTGTCGGCATGGGTTTGAAACATAGGCCGATGTAACCTTATTGTTCAGACCGAATCGCAGGGAGGTCGAGGGTGGCCGGATATCAAGTGGAAGTACTCTTCCAACCAGTAGGTACATTCGAAACATGCATGGAAGGCTAGATGACCGCACAGCAGTATAGATCTCAGCATGCATTGAAAGACCTGGAAGCCACGCCTTCCGACTCCAGCTGAATATGCAAACCATGCTTTCCCGCTCGTGGGGTAAATTTCGGGCAGTCACAGCGAGATATCGGAGGCTCTGATTGATCTGACAAGCGGGAGGATCGGGACGTCATTGTCATCCTTCATGCCTCGCGAACCTCCTTCCCTAATACCTCGACTTGATATACCGTGACCCTACCCTGATTGTCGCTGCTTTCCCCAAACACCAACTTCAGCTCCGTTATCGATTCATCCTGAAAACGGAGACTGGTACGTCAGCGATCATTACCCGTTCGAGTGCGTGAGACTGAACGTACGGGAACACTTGACGTCTGCTCTTGTCTTCTGGGTAGATGTTGCCGACGAGATGAAGAGGTGATGATTCGCTTTCACCCGCTGCCCATACTTCTGTTTTCGTGCCGACAAACCCGCCTACTTGTGTCAGCATGTGCATCTTGAGTATTGCAATGAAATATACCTTGAAACGTTATGGCAATCTCCTCTGCCCCAAGTATAGGAGCATGCGCAAACTTTAGGTGTACGAATGCAGGCAGCGATGGACCGGTCCACTGATCCTCCGAATCCGACAGAATTGCTTTTTTCGACGAACCCGGTGCTGAAGCCGACACACTATCTATCAGACTGAGCTGATCGTAGACTTACGCGACCTTTGTCTTTGGTCCTAGTAGGTTACTTAGTGACATGTATGCATGCAACTGTATATGTCAAGTGCTTCGGTCAATTTAAGTATATGTGGGGCTCAATCCGGTTATCAAAAATTCAAAATCAACTTGATCTTCGCGTCACTTCATCACTCGCTTTATATACCTAAACTATGGATAACGCACAAGCAGGACCATCGGGGTTTCGACCACCTATGGACCCAGCGATACCGCAGGATGTATCTCTTATTATGGAGATGGTACAATCGCATCAGGTGGTTGGGAGCATGCCACCGCTTGATATGACGGTGAGGGAGAAACGTAGGCTGGTGGAGGAGAGTATGAGGCTAGCAAAGGAGAAGAGGGAAAAGGCCAAGGAAGCTGGACTAGAAACTCCAAAGGCACCAGCACCCGCAGCCTTAGTCGACGACGACAGCTCAAGCGAGGAGGAGAGCAGTAGTGAGGAGGAAAGTGAAGATGAGGGACAAGAGAAGCCGCCTATGACGGAGGAGGAACACCGTATACTCAAGGCAGAAGCGGATGAGATGGTTTATGGACCTGAAGCAGAGCTGGACTCGGATTTTGAGGAAGCGGAGAGCGACAGCGATGATGAGGAAGTGTTCAAGCTTGGAGAAGGGGCGGATCTACGTCAACTGGCAATGGAGATGATGGAGGAGGAGGAACCCGCGCCATCGGGTCCCATACTGTCCGCGAATGAAGCTCCGCTACCGCCTGTCGCCCAACCACCTATCGCCAAGCTACCCGAAGGAGAAAGGTTGAATCTCGCAGGAGAGGTAGTCAGCTGGATGAGGGATAAAAAGGCAGAGGCATGGGTGACGAAAGGTGGCCCAGAGGAGGCAGAGGCATCAGATGCGCCAAGCAATGTCGCCGTAGACTCAGTGGCTACATCACCCACAGTAGACACGACATTACCTGAGCCCGAACCTCATGTCGACCCACTGCCACTTGACGAGGAGGATGAGGTCGAGCTCGTCACCTCCGGCGTAGTGGATGAGGAGGATCTCGATACACCTGCCGAGACCGCCGAACAAGGCACACTCGAGACACCAGGTACAGTCACAGCACCTGCACCAATCGAGATCCCCAAATTCCAATCGTCGGGAACAGTTATCATTCGAGCTATGCAGAACCTACCATCGACCGGGGAGGACGGATGGCTAGAAGAGGGCAGTGTGGTCTGCTTCGCAGATGGTCGTGTACTGGGAACAGTGAGTCCACAAGTCCATTCAATGCTGATGGTAGGTATCTGAAACTTTCGGACCGTTGACATCGCCATACTACCAAATTCGCTTACCACCACCTCCTCATCCATACCCCACCGCCGAATCACTCGAACCAGGTACCAAGCTATTTTATCCTTCCAATCCTACATATCGTCAATTTGTAAATATGGTCGCTGTCCGTGATCCAAGGTTCAAAGGGTCCGACGCGTCAAACATGCACGATGAAGAAATCGGAGAGGACGAGATGGAATGGAGTGATGATGAGGCCGAGGCACAAGCCAAAAAGAGACGGAAAAACGCTCGTTCCGGATCACAGGTATCTACCCGGGGACGAGGTTCTGCGATGCCACTACGAGCTCCACATGGACTACCGAGTCGACCGCATTTCGATTACCAAAGGCCAGACGAGACTTATGCTGGATCCGAGACTGGAAGCATGTATGGCGGAGATGAGGAAGGGAGTGTCTACGGCTCCGAAGCTGGGTCAGGTATCAGCGTCGGGAGAAGAACAGTACAATACGACGATCTCGATGATCGACAATCGGCACCGCCCAGGAACGAAGCGCCGAGTAGAGGAGGCAGGGGAGTGTCACGAGGTAATCAACGAGGTCAGGGTAGGGAGCGTGGAAGAGGTCGTGGTCGTGGTGATGGGCGGGGTAGGAATGGCAATCGCAGAGAAGAACGGCCGAGTCAAGGATCATCAACCGGTCCGCCATCAGGCTATCAGAACCAGCAATCCCAGCAGTACCAACCGATACCCGACCAATATCAACAATCGCAACAACAATACCCTCAATATCAGGACAATCAACAATCCTTCAACCAAAACTCGTACCAGGGCAACACATTCCAGCAACAGGCATACCAGCCTTTCCCTGCTCCTGTGGACTCTTACAGTCCAAACCAGCCATACCAACCCCCTACCAACTATAATCAGCAATCCGCTCCATTCCAGCCGTATCCCCAATTCCAGCATCCATTCCAGCAGTTCATGCCACAACCAGGTGGACCCGCCATTAATCCTAGATTTGCTGGGCAGCAATCTCCAAACACGAACGACCAGAATCAAAACCAAAACTACAACAACAATCATTGGGGTCCTCAAGCCCAGCAGTAACGTCAGTAAAGAGGAATCTTGTAGCACTTGTACAATGCATCCAACCACATTCTTACAATCCAGTCCAGGAGATATCTTTTCCAACTTCGAAGGTCTCTGTCCCGTAAAAGGTCTGCGCATCTCGTCCTATCCTTACATTCCATGTACCAGGCTCGGCACGCCAGACATACCATGACTCGTCCCAATGTGAAATCGCATCTTCCGTCAGCTGATCCCGAGTAACGAGACACTCACATTTATCCATCTCCACCTCGACAGTCTCTGATTCACCAGAGGCAAGGTCATAGACCTTGCTGAATGCTTGGAGGGTATACTCAGGGTGCTTGAGGCCGGTGGCAGTTTCTGGCGGGGGTGACAGGTAAAAGTGAACAGAGTGGTTACCGGTGATGGGACCGGTATTCTTGACGGTGACTTTGGCTTTGAGCTTCCACTCGCCCGCCTTGGTACCCTTTGGAGAGACCGAGGTGATTTCAAGGTTCTCGTAGTCAAAGGTCGTATAGCTGAGACCGAAGCCGAATGGGAACAAAGGTTCGATCTCTCGAGCATTATAATGCCTGTATCCGACCCAGACCCCTTCTTCGTAGTATGTCTTGCCGTTGAAGGACTTGAACGAGAGGGCGGCGGGATTGTCGAGATTCCTCTTGGGGAACGTCAATGGCAATCGACCTGATGGGTTGACGTGACCGTAAACAATATCGGCAATACCAGTACCAGCTTCACCACCACCATACCAAGCCTGTACGACACCCTTGACTTTGTCCAGCCAGGGCATAGCGACCGCAGACCCGCCCTGAATG
>Ga0308160_10007366_pt1 | contig 10954 bp, 11 predicted proteins | sample PhyFR1_FD_201036 | JGI IMG/M metagenome (GOLD analysis project Ga0308160, IMG submission 201036) | Phyllosphere microbial communities from UC Gill Tract Community Farm, Albany, California, United States - DLSLF.R1 | ecosystem: Host-associated > Plants > Phyllosphere > Unclassified | place: USA... | reverse complement strand
GACGGTTTAGTGTAACCTAATTTCGAAACTCGTTTGGCGTCGAGTCTCTTGAGCGACGATATGTGACACGGGGTGGTGGGCCATCGAATCTGCATCCGCCTACCGGCCGCCGAGATCGATCGCGGATGCATATTTATGGTCGGCGATGACGAACTCGAGCGATCGTCAGATATCCTAGTACATTGAAATCTCCTGTGGCCCTCAGCGAATCTCAGCTTTGTAGTGTCCCGCTTTGTCCTCGTTTCGAGGCTCAAGAGATATCGATACCGCTGTATTGCAAGCAGTCCTCTGGATTGAACAACCACACCACAGAGCGAGAGCGTCAATCTTCCCGTGACTCGAACAAAGTTTCCCTCACCGTGAGCCGATGAGCCGACCTGGAGAGCTAGAGTCGGCGACAGAGCCGACGCATGTCGCTGGAAAGAGAAAGCTAGAGGTGAGTAGCAGCACGTTTCGTCTACGAATCATACTCGGAGTACCTTTAACTAAAATGAGCCTTGTCACCGGAGCGAGCTTGTGATCAATGCAGAAAGCGACGAGTAAGAGAGGACGTACTCGAACGACTTCAACTCTGGCTCACTGATGCGTCTCCGATCAGACCTGCTGTGATGGGGGTGGATCTGTCGAAGCCGGCCGAGGCGAGTTTCCCGTCGGTGCACTGGCGTTAGTGGTGTCTGTGCTTATGAGGGCTCATCGCGTCATCACAGCCGTCATACATCGAGTCTGTACTACCTGCACCGGGCTAGGCATCTCGTGTACGTACATGCAGGCTTCGACGCGACGAGGTCCCCCTCCTGGGTAAGATCATTTTGACTTTGGATAGTGAATGTGACTCAACTAACATCTTGGGGGGTTGCAGTTACATTGAAGCCTTGGAATTCAAGGTCAAAAGATTGTCTAATCATCTGTCAACCGTAAGACTGTCCGCTCGAATCAATCCATTCACCAACAAAGCAACAGCTGATACGTCTTGGGCTCGACTTTTCGTAGACATGTTCAGCCAATCAGCTGGTCCAAGTCGCCGGTCCAGCTATATCGCAACAGACTTTTGCACAAGAGACGTTTGCAAAGCAGCTCCGGGATGCTGGTGTGAGCCAATTGCCTACTCTTAAGCGGAAACGCGCAGTCAAAGAGGAAGCAGGCAATAAATCGGGACCGGCTTTGAGTTCTCCCCACAAAGAAGCAATCTACAACTTCGACTCTTCCGCCAAAGACGCTCCTCTGTCAAGCGAATTTTTCATCGAAGACGATTCAGCCGATGACCGGGATCTTTCCTCTCGCTTTGGGATAGAAACGAGGCAGGCCAATCCATCGCAACGGGAAGCAACGGAAGCGGTGATGATGCGTGGTCGAACTATGAACGGAAGTTTAGAAAACCCAAGATTTATCGGTCGCAATGGTCCGTCGCATGCGAATACGCATCAGAACGAGATGCGAAGATGTAGTTGACGACTCGGTCTACAGCCAATTTTTCGCTCCTTCGAGCTGCATACCGGTCCAGACATCGTATATTCAACCCCGGCTCATCTGGACAGGATCTTCCGGGGCTCCCGAAGCCTTCAGTCTGGTGTGATAAGCCTTGGGAGATAGACGCCCTTAGCCCAAGCGTCGAGATGCCGATCGACTATTCGCAATGGCCGGACGAGGATTTGGCCGAGAAGCTCATCAAGGCCTATTTCGATTGGGACAATCTGTTACTACCGCTTCTCAACCGGGTTCATTTCAAAAGAGACTACTACGCTTTGCGTTGGCGAGACGATCGCGAATTTGCGCGCTTGTGCCTTTGCGTTTTCGCTATTGCTTCCCCTCGGATAACAGGAAGCGACCGAAATAGCGTTCAAGATGGCGAAAACTCCGCCATCGAGCAACATTCTGCTGGATGGCACTGGATAAAGTCTGTGATGCGGACATCAGCAGCGACATTAAAGCCTGCGACTTTAGTCAGTCTTCAGGTGCAAACGGCAAGTTCTTCGCTTGGGGATTTGAGGAAGGTATCCGTCCAGTCTGATCTGTGCATAATTAGTTGGTGGGGAACTTCCTTGGTAGCAGAAGGACTGTGCTGGATCAATGGAGTGTCGTCGGATCAGCTCTCCGTAGCTGTATCGTATGTTTGCCATGGTGTGTACCTCAAATTTTACGCGCTGATCTTTCGGGCTATCGCAGGATATTGGTCTTCACAAACAAGCCGGAATGATTCGGTTTCGGGATCAGCAGACTATAGAATATTATAAGCGCGTGGCTTGGTGCTTGATCTATCTTGATCGACAAGCATCGACGCTTTTGGGTCGACCTCTGGTCATCCCTCTCCAATCGTAAGACCGATCGGGTGTGAGGACTTGCTTCTGTCTGGTAAATAGCCCCCTTGCCTTTAAGGTTCGACCTGGAACTACCGATCGACGTGGACGATGAATACTGGGATACGGGCCATGCGGAAATGAATTTCCAGCAGCCTCGAGGTCGGCCAAGCAAACTTTCATTCTTTCTGCTGGCATTGGACATCCAATTTTTGGGAATGACAGCCAATCACGTCGAAGTCAGTTCTGTAGAAAGGATATCAACGAGTGGCCCGCTGATCGAATATGATCTTTGTCTATGGAAACCAAATCAGATCAGAGATAGATTGGACGCAGAGGCGATGTGCAAACTGGTGGTCGACTTTAATCTCGCTGCTGCGACTTCGCTTCAAAGAATTCCTCCTCATTTGTCCTTCGACTCGGAGCACGACATCCATTGGATGATGGTCCAAAGCGGTACTTTGGCCAGCCAGTTCTACCAATGTCAAGTACGAGATGCCCTGGTGAATAGTCAACTAGGTTCGTGCCGACCGCTCATCGAAGTTCCTCATCAGATAATGGCCAATCGTCCGGTCACAAACGTGGACAACATTCGCTTCCTTGAACAGAGGCGAGCAGCGAGCGCAGCCTGTGATCTTGCAGCGAAAGCCACCTGTCATATCGTTCGTCGAATGCAACGCAAAAACTATCTGCATCAGGATTTATGCAGCTCTATCATGAGCGCATGTATCATTCGGCTGCACTCGAGCTTTAGCCCTGGGCTCGAAGGTTCCTCCGCATTGCACGCGAGTGAAGCACTAGACGACGTGCAGATCTGCTTGAATGCTCTGTCGGAATTGGAATCGAGGCAAGTACAGTCTATTTCAGCGAAATCCTTCCAGTCACGACATGCGACTTACTATTAGTTTCCACATTACTCGGGCAGGTGGATCCGCGCCTCCCGATTCAAGTGAGTCGACCAATCGTTGGACAAGAGTTCCCGACGTTAAACTAAAAAGAAAATTCCCCCGCGAAGATCAATTCTACTTGATCTTTTAGACTCGTCATCGCGTTCCGTAGAGCTTCCACAGGAACCAGATAGTTCTGGTAGAGGCCCTTCGAACCAAACTCACACAGCAAGCCTGAAACCGAGTCACGGCGCTCAGCTCTTCGGAGCTACATTAGAATCAGTCAATACGACACCTGTCGAGCGAGAGATATCTGACGGACACGTTGATCGACCTGAGACAAGAGTGGTTTACGATGGGCGTCATACAGTTCTACCTGCGCCGCTCGGTCTGATGGAGGACATGTGGGCTATGCCGTCAAATAACTTTGAGTAAGTAAAACAGGCGATCTTTTTTGTGAGCCTACACCGCTTATGTTGGTACCATTCTCGCCGAAGCTGGGAGGAGTGGGCATTATACCTCTCCCTGGGAGTTTTGGAGGAGAGTCGAGATGGCTGACCGTTCTCGATCCGGTGTAACAACACTGCTGTGAACTAGCGGAGATGGCACGACAAGCGCGACGCGGAGAAGGCATGTAATCAGAATATCCATCATGCTCATGTCCATTTTCTCGCTTCTATATGTTTGAGCCAGGGGAAATGCTCGGACGCGCTAGGCTACCTCAGTCTTTCGCATGGCCTGGTTCCTCATCATCTGACCGAGTTCATCTGCTTCTCGGGCAAACTTGCTCTTCAATCGCACGGTCGGGCCATACACGAAGAAAAGGCTGCAGCGGGGCAGAACACGCATCGGGGTCGAGCAAGAATGGTCAGCTTGGCTACGATATCGAAACGGAAGCCGGCGGGCAAAACACACATTGGCAGAGGAGCGCAGACCAAAGCCAAAAAGCCAACCAAAGTAGAGGCCCAGTTGACGCCTGTAATTTGGAGCAAAATCAATCGGAATTTTCTAGCACTTGGGCACGGTAAGACCACTCACCGAGGTCGTGATACATGTTCGATACAAACAACGGGAAAGCCACACCGAAAAGCGACCGGAGGACAGAGTTTGCCGCCAGCACCGAAGCGGCATGCAGCAGATACGAGTCGATAAGATAATTCTAAAGTTGCTCCGACGATCAGCTTGATTCATGTCAGAGGACGCCCTACTGCACGCACAAAGATTGACAGGAATACCATGACCATTCCTACGAGGCGATGATAATAATCAGCCATCTTGGCATCCCGTAGACGTCCGCGGGCCACGCTTTGCTTCAACGCCAGCTCACCCATTCCAAAAGGAGCAGAGCATATGATGGGCGCAATCCAGTGGATGGACTTTGGCGAGGCAGTCCATGCAAATGAGAATAACCCCTAATGAGATTTGTTCACTTGTCAGTCGACATTGAGGCGAAAAATATCGACGATCTACACGCACGATACTACGCCAGGATTGCCAGCAAATTAGCTCAAGGGTAAGATGGGGTTCGCGTCTCTGCTACGCACGGAAGTAAGACGCCCCCAATCATAGCTGGGTAGAGCCGTTGTTCGGGAGCTAGCCAGGCTTCGTCCCTGACCTTGCGTGCATATCTCGGATTTTCGATGAAGATGGTCCATGATAGCGCACCGAATATCCCGACCAAAACCCCAAGAAAGGCCAAACCTCCGACACCAGGAGACCAACCGCGCTCCTGCTGAAAAACAATGGGGAATGCTCCAAACAACATCTGCCTCAAGGATGTATCGTCAGCTCAACGCCTGATTTAGAATTGGGGGTCTTAAAGGCGTACGTATAGCGTCCCGTAGACAATAGCGATGCTGAACAATGAACGAGTTTCAGCACCTGCGTCGAATTGCAAGACCCAAGGGTCCCTCGAGTGGAAGATACGGACTATAATGACAAGAGCATCACAATGGGCTCACGGAACAAGAGTTTCCAAGGTTTACTGAGTGCAGTCTTGAAGAGTTGAGCTGACCGGATCTCTTTCTTGGCACCCTTATACCGATGAACTCTTCCAGTGTACTTGCTCAGAAGCTTGGCCCGCCTCTGTAGCAGCACTGGAGCATAAGTCTCAGGGGTGACCAACGATCCGATGAGAGTGAGTAGGCCGCTGAGTATGGCAACCAGCGCAGCTACCCATCGCCATCCACCTGAGCGAAAATAGGCAATTGATGAGCGCGCTTCCGAGTACAGGATGTGCGATCCGACTGACCTGTTTCACCTAAGAATCCTCCCGCCTAATTTTTGCGCAAAGTCGATTGTATGAGTGTAACGCGAGAGATGGACACTCCTTTCTCGACTTACAATGGGACCGATTGCCGGACTAGAGAAATCCTAGGTCAGTTTCGTCGATTCGGGACTACCAGAACTGACTACCACTTACCCGAGGAAGGGTGCGCAACTGAAGACTGCCATGCCCAGTCCGCGTTGGGAACTGTTGAAGAGATCCGCGACGGTACCTCTGTATCATTCAGAGGAACAGATGAGGCTAGAGTCAGGGATCGTAGAGGCGATCAAACTGCTTACCCGGCGTTTGTGAGAGGAGAGCTTCCAGCAGTCCCCGCGAAGAATCTCAAAATAATAAGAGTCCAGATATTTTGCGATGCTACCACCCCTCCATTAAAGACTGTGAACAACACATAGGTGAAGACAAACAATGCTCTTCGACCGTGGAGTTCCGACAATGGCGCCCAGAGCATTGGTCTGACACGGACAAGCCCCCTTCAGCTGTGGAACCTCTCGACCTGTGCTTCTTGTTGCTCAATGTATTACTCACCCAACAACGAAACCCAATACAAACCCGGACGTGACTAGGGAGATCGAGCGAAATGGTATGGGGGCATGAGCCTTGTGTCCCGCGCGAAGCCGAGACCTTCCTCACCCATGACGTATGCTTGCGTTGTGTAGTTCGGGAAAGACTCTCTGATGGATCCCGTGGCGGCAGACCTGCGATTGAATGGTTCAGTGGTCTTGACACGGGTCGCTCATCTTGACGGGTCCCCTCACAAAGTGCTACTGGCCATGGCAACCGCGAGCGTCGCGACGGCCGCAACCATCGTCACAAACCACTTGTAGACGGGTTTCCATCCCATAGGATTTTCCGGGTCCACGCTTCCCTCTCCTAACCAGTCAATCAGGAACGGATCTTCATCTGTCCCGCCACCTGGGTACTTTTGCTCGACGATTGTAGACCAAGAAGTGGTGTATCGTCGCCAGGGTCGGCGTTTCAGGGTAAAATCGCCTTTGCTTCCGGTCTTCTCATCCATCGAACCAGCGAGATCCGCTGTCGCGGCCGACGAAGTGGACATGTCGGTGTTTGTCTCAGTGATGAGTCGAGTGAATTAGTGGAGCTTTACCCTGAAGGTCAACAAGACGGCTGAGCACCGCATCTCGATGTAAGGCCATCCTATATGTAATCGAGCTGTCCGTCAAGCAGGGAAGGAAGTACGCTTCGGCCAGCGCAACGCCGCCTTAGGCTGCCGCTCAAGGCGCTTAGCGCGATTCAGGCTGCCGATGCACCGGCGGCCTAAAGGTGCAGGTCTTCCGGTAGAACTCGACTCCCCAATGCAACATGATCTGGACTGTATCCGATGGATGAAGAGGCTTATGACTATTCTCCTGGCCTCTTTATGATGAATCGGTCACTGAGTGGAGAGGAAAGTGCCTCAGGTCTTCAATGCTATCCTAGATTTTCACTTGCAGAGCTTGTACCGACGTCTTGCAAAACGTTTACTTTGTCTCGCGATCTCACCTCGTTCTGCTGAGACATCGAATGATCGTGAAGTAGACGATGTCTGTCTTTTGAGACGCTGTGATGATTGCAGGAGATAGATTTGTTGCTCACCCGTCGGTCTTTCGATTTCACGATCGGATCTGCGGTAAGAGCCACAGGCCTGTAAAAATACATACAACCCAAACGTGCTCCATGTCGATTGATCGTGGACGACCACCAAGCTTCGTGAAGCCCACTTGACAGATCCACTTCGCGATCAATGCTTCAACCCAGTCCACAAGACAACAATATTCGATCACACTGCGATAACAATCGTTTCACCGATCGAATCGGCGGCTGCGCAAGCTCTCAGCCGGCCTAAACAACAATCAACACGATGGCTAACTAGTTAGGTTTTAGACGAGGCCGTAAGTTGTGTAGTATATACGTAGCTGCAAAGCGTTGATTCGCGCTCGATGGAAACGAGAGGATTCTATTAGTCAAGCTTATAGTGCTATCCAATCCTTTTCGAGCGCGGGCCAGTGTTCCAGCTCTCATCACGGCCCGTGCGTGTGATTACGCTGATCAACGCAAAGCCAATCACCCGGCTCATATGATAACCCGGTACGAATGGAATCCATATCACCCTGAACACAACGTCTATCTAAATATTATCTCCGCGCCCCCTCTCATGCCTTCTTGGTCGCCAACGCGTCATCCTGCTTCTTCAAATCGTCATGAGACAAGATGTCGGTCATCTCCCTGTAACGTCCAAGGAACAGCAGCATCAGTGTGGAGTCTCTCTCCGGGTTGGCTGGGTAATGTAGGACTGACCATGGGTAATCGACCCAGAGGTCATCAATATCGGCTCCGCTAAAGTAGGCCACGTCCTTTGAGATCTCTCCAGCCTTGGGCTTCAACCTATCACCGTACGGAGTTGTCTCAGCATCGCGTCGGTTTCGCAATTGAACCCCCCAGTCATCCAAGATTTGCAATTGGCAACTAGGCGAAAGTCGTACTCACTTATTGTGAACCACAAAGATACCAAACTTGGTAGCATCCCTGATCCTGCTCCTCTCCTCCTCCGAGACCTTGAGCTCCTGCAATTGCTTCTCGACGTCGATTTGTAGTTCCTGAAGAGCGTACGAGAGGGTAGCTCGGCTGTAGATAAGATCAAAGCCAGAGCCGAGCTATCAGTGAGCAGAACCGAAATGTCGTTCACGCCGAATACTGCGACCCACCTATCATCCACCTCATCGACGACCAAGATCCTCTTTCCCAACAATCCACCGTACTTTCCGTACTTGTCACCCAACGTGGAGAAATCCAACCATTGAGTCCTGATCACCTCCTTTCCAATGACCTCCTCGGACGTATCCGGCAACGCTTCGTACAAGGACAACCCGATGGCCTGGATAGGGATGTTACGGGGTTTCCCATCAGGGGTATCGGAGACTTTGAGGAAAGTTCGGATGATTCGAGCGGGGATGAAACCTCCTCCTCCGATGGCGATCATGAGGTCGGGGCCTGGCAGATAACGTGGAGACGGATTAGTCCTGGACGTTTCGTGATATATCGAGGTACAGGGCTCTCTCGGAACTCACTGAACTCGGCCTTGATCCGCTCAGCGGTCTGTTGACACAAGATGTGAATGTCATTGTAGGTTTGCCTGTAGCTACAGAACGGGGGAATCCGGCCGAATTTAAAGCACGAATCAGTCTTCTATCATCGTCTTCCCTGTAAGACCTGGCCCGCGTGAAAAGGTCTACAACAACTTACTGGCCATCTCCAGCGAATCCAGCGGGCATTTTTGCGAGTGTAGATAATTGGTATCGATTTGTGACAGGATATAGCGGTGAGGAACTTGCTTGGGAGGCTTTCACCAAACGAACACCCTACTATCATGCGGTTGACCTAGATTTACTCGTTTCTCCCTCGGCGACCGATAATTCCTGGATAATCTCGGGACAAGTTGACAAAATGTCACGTGATTTCGAGGTTCAGGCAGCGCTAACAAGTACAAGCGACTTGTAGCAAGCACTCTCGTATAGAGAGGTCACAACTGCCTCAACTGCTCCATAAGTAGACCTTATACAGCTGCTAGTTCTCTGCGGCGTGTGACTAAGACACCGAACATATCAAGCATCACACAACAGCAAATTATGACGGAAGAACTCCCTGCCTCGAAGCTCGGCACGAAGGAGCACTGGGATATGGTATACGAGCGGGAGACCAAGGAATACGAGGTGAGTCACTGGATCACTGGGCGATCACTCAGCTGTAATCTGCACGGGAACTGATCAGAGCATACGGCTCCCCGCTTCAGGAAACAGGCGATGAAGGCGAGATCTGGTTTGGTGAATCGGCTGTGGACAAGATGGTCGAGTGGGCATACGAGCACGTCCCACCACGAGCTGACGGTTCTGGGCCTAGCGTGATGGAATGCGGTTGTGGTGAGTAGGCTCTGGACATCGTTCCTGTCGCAAAGAATCACCACGCATACCAAATTAAATCGATCGTTATCGTACTGCAGGTAACGGCACGCTCCTTCTCTCAATCTTGTACCCTACAAAACCTCGTCATCGTCGGCTACCCACCTCCCACTCTCCCTCTCTCTTCACCGGAATAGACTACTCCGATCTCTCCATCGAACTCTCCTCCAAAGTCGAGCACCAACGTCGGAGACGATGGATACGCCATCAGCGAAGCGACCAACAACGGCAGGATACAGGAGAAGAGCTGGGTAGTGATTCGGATAGCGACGATAATGATGATGAGAGCGATGACGACCACGATTCGGACGAGTCACCAGATCCCAAATCCTCATCACCATCATCTGAACACGCCACCTGGTTCACCTCCGACCTTCTCACATGCACTCTCTCATCCCTCCACACCCAATCCCCTTCGGTCCCACTCGAAGGCTGGGACCTAGTCCTCGATAAAGGAACATACGACGCCATCGCTCTCTCTCAACTCCCCGTCTCGTCCGGCCCTTCCGCAGGATCATTACCGAGCATTGCGTACCCAGAAAGAGTGGCAGAACTGGTTAAGCCCGGTGGATTCTTCTTGATCACTTGTGAGTGCCCTGAGGCTGTTGCCAATGTGCTTGGAGGCCAAACCAGAGGCATTGACTCTTCTACGATCGCTTGTCGTTTGCAGCATGCAATTTTACGGAAGAAGAGGTCAAGACCAGGTTCGGTCTTCCTGAACTCGGTGTGTATCTATCCCACTTCTATGTTCTTACCTTTCCATACTGATTCAAGCGCATCTTTGGTATGATCCGTCCAGGCTTCAAATACCAGTAAGTCACGAATCACCCAATACCACTTCACCAGTTGCAACGCTGAGTGTGACCATATTCTCATCCCCCGTTTCGTTTGACAGCTCGACGGTCAAACATCCATCATTCTCTTTTGGCGGCAAGACGGGATCGACAGTGTGTACGGTCGCCTTCAAGAAGGTATAGACAAGTAGTATGTGTCACGATGAACCTCGACCTGCAACGCTACAGCCACGTTCGAGCGACGCTCGTGATTTTTCAATGTTCCGCGACTGCTCGTCCGGCTGATACATGCAAAGCCTTCACACCTTCTCGTTCGCCTACAACGATCGTTAGCTTAGCAGTAGCAGTAGCATTGATCAGCCCCCACGATACTATCGCATCTACCGCCTAGCAAACGTACGACCATCTGCGCGGACATCACGTGACATTACGTATGTCCGCGCCCATTTGTCTCGCCTGACGACTCGAGTGCAGCCGAGAGCAAGTTGTAGTTGAATGAGATATGACAAGTTAGTTCTTGGACTGTCAAAGATCCTGTTGCTTGACACAAGCTGCAATCCTCAGCTTCATCGTCACCATGTCAAAATTAGCAGTAACGCAAGTCGTAGTATGTCGAAATGCCGTCGCTCTCAGCTCTATGCTCGACATCGACTGACTCGAGCTCAACCGTCCTCTTCTGAATTGAATAGAAAATCTTGGTCCCCGCTGGGAAGGCGACCCCATCACCCCCCGTCGG
>Ga0308160_10007365_pt1 | contig 10954 bp, 13 predicted proteins | sample PhyFR1_FD_201036 | JGI IMG/M metagenome (GOLD analysis project Ga0308160, IMG submission 201036) | Phyllosphere microbial communities from UC Gill Tract Community Farm, Albany, California, United States - DLSLF.R1 | ecosystem: Host-associated > Plants > Phyllosphere > Unclassified | place: USA... | reverse complement strand
ATGTCAGCTGGGGGTTGGTTTGGCGTGGAAGTTACTGGGGCGAACTCACGAGCGACATGACGTAACCTTGGAAGACGAGGCTTAGTAGCGTGCCGATGTAGACGCCGATGAATGAGTCTTTGGCGAGAGATCGGAGTTGGTCTTGTGTGAGACGGGGTGGGGCGATGCTCATGATTGCGGGTGGGTGAGAGTGGGTCGTACGTTCGTGTGATGATCTCAAGTCAAAGTGGGTGGTAGGTTGTTGGTCGTCCGAGGTGATAGCTTTCGTCCAAGGTGATAGATATGGATACGGCACGAGATGATATCGCTCATCCCCCTTGCCTCTGATCACCAACGCAAACTCTCACTTTATCAGTCGACGGCGACTCTCCCTCTCTATATACCCATAATCCCATCCTCTTGGCTCACCTTCATCCACACACTCGTCATCAAACCCGTCGTGTCATCACCAAAGAAAAGGCCGTTGAGGATCATCGCACAATCGGCACTCCCGCCCTCTGCTCACCTTGACCTAGTGAGGATCATCTCCAATTCCCCCCCTTTCCTCGTCCTTGGAACGGGATGGCAAAGGAATACTTCATTCTGGTAAGATAGAAGGAAAGAACATGAAGATCGAAACACTCGGAAAGGATTTGGAAAAGGAATCGAACCAGATAAACTTTAAACTCTGATGATCATATTCCCGATTCCCCGTGTGCTTACCCGATCACCGACGAGGGAAGAAGGCAAGGATATCTCCCTCGCATTGGATCTTTCTGATCCTTCCGTCTTGCTCTTCTATTCGGTTCACCAGCTCATCTCGGTCCGGCTGGGTAAAAGAGGGAAAGAAAGAAAAACCGCCCCAAAGATCCGATCATTCCTCCCTCTCTTCTCCCTCTATCACCTCCTTTCGATCACTCGGCTGATCCCGCAGCCACTGATGGGTTCGGCCTCGGCGCCCGTAAAACCTTGTAAATCCATTCCGATCATCCAACAAGGAAAAGTGAAGGCGAGGGAGGGGGGGAGAAGGAAGAACAACGTCCGCGTCGCAGGCATCAACGTGGAGTGATGGTGGTGGCTGATGCGAAGCGTGAGCCGAGGCTTGGGAGGTAGCACGGGTGATGTGCACGCGGGAAGGAAGGGGGGATCAAACGCGAGGGCGAGAGGAGGGAAGTTTCACCAGTTTCATCAGCTCAACAGTTCCATCGGCTCATCAGCTCAACAGCCTACTCGTAAGACGCGAGGAAGATAAGGGTTTTGATGATGGAGCCCGAGCTTCATTTGGAAACCCAAGGCTTGCCGCTTCCCGCCTCGCTTGATCTTGATCATCTGGACGGGATTCGACCCCTCGAGTGGCCAATTCGGGGTTTGGTGTCATCGAGCACCTCCTCAGGGTTTTATTATTATTGGTCCTCCTTGATCAACTTGACATACCCGATCATTGTCGCAACTCAACCCGAGAGCCGATGATGGAACGAACGACGATCGCAAGCCCCTCCAACCTATTGGCAGTCGCCGGGAAGGTCTGACTTCTTTGCTTGGTAGGACGCTTAAACTGTGATCATACCTAGTCAAGAGCTCGAAGTATAAAGAAGGTACGGTACTGTCAATACATAGTCCTCTCTCGTGATCATGGATGCAGTGATGACGTGTACCAGCAAAGACATCCGTAACAGCGGAAGAGACTGCGAAAGAGGCAGAAACTCGGATGATTCTTCCAATCGCGCACGAGAAGGAAGCCTGTTCATTTCCATCCAACATCTCACTCTGCGCAAGATATCAGGCCAAGGATCCCCCTGAGGCTGGTGTGCTTCTGCCCTCACCCATGTTGATGCTCCAGGCGGATGTAGCGACGGTGCCAAGAGCCCAGTATGTTTGGAGAGACCAAACCTTTGAAAGAGTGACGAGTGGGGGCATTGACAAGAAAAAGCAGACTGGGTCCAATTCGGTCAATCTCTTCGTCCTAGTAGATCTTACTAACTGCTTGCCAACAAGCCCCTTGGACGAGCGTGGATCGTAAGATGTAGACTCACACGATCATGCCCAAATCAAACGGTGAAAGACGATCCATGATGGTCTTACTCAACCGATATTCTTTTTCTCAAACTTATTTGTCTAGAAAATACTACTTGATAGACTTCCGGACCTACTGTAGGACGATCCAAGTACCCCTCGTTTTCAGATCGCAAAGGGGGTCGATTGAAGGTATGATGGATCACAGAGTTCATCAACCGCATTCAATGAGGCTCCCTGGGGGTTGACGATCTTTCCCACCGTCCCATAGTGTAATCATCTCCCAGACTATCCACGCTAGAGTTCGCCGTCTTATGGCTCTACTTGAGGCACGCTGCATCACGCGAGTAGGGACGACAAGGCGCAATGACCAGCACTTGTCAGCCTTGCCATCACCTTGAAAATGCGCTAGCTCTTTCGTTCCTGTTGTTCTGGTTAGCTTGCGTGTTTTTTGGATCGACGGGTCCTTGACTTGTACTCATTGCCTTTCTCGCTAGGATGGCCGGAAGGGTCTCCGCTCTCTTTCTCTCTCTCTCTCTCTCTCCGTCTGCTCGTTTGCTCGTCTCCCTTTGCCTCGACGGCACCACCCCCCACGTCAGGTCGCGTTTGGGCACCGCCCAGGGTATTGGTTTTGCTTGTAGCGGCGTGCAATAGGCGATCTTCTATATGAAACAATGAGCTCTCAGCATGTCGAGCCTTCGACGAGGGTCTCACATCATAAAATGGACATCACGGATCGGCATTGCACAGACTGCAGGTTGCCAGCCACCCCCCAGCTCAGATGTACTTCACAAGAACCCCTAAAGTCGGCTGGCGAGACATAGGCGGCCCGAGGTGCGCACGAAACACACAGGCAAGTCCGCCCTTCGGTTGGGACTCCCAGCGAAGAGAATCATCGATAACACATCATCCAGGGGAATGAATGCCGGCTCCTTTACGTTATGGTACGAGTCGATATTTTCAGCCTTGTGGTGTCGGCTCGGGTAATTAGGTACTGTACTAGTGGGGTCTCGAGTCCGGATGCAAACCTAGTGTCGGCGGCCGGCAGAAGGGAGCATTTGGAGCACAACTTAGGTCTTATATAGTCGCGAGAGTGAATGCTCGTTCGGGTGGACCAGTCGGTTCAAAGGACACCATCTGAGCTATCTGAGAGCTGCTTCTGACAAGTGGAGAGATGTCGCGCCGCCCAAGCTCTTCATGAACCCGAAAATACACGACCAAGATTGGACATAGCTATCGCGTCCCTTTGCCAACGCCGAGATCCTGTTCAAGCTTCGTCACTTCGTTCAGACCGACCGCATCCCAGATGTACACTCACCCAACGAGGGGGCTAATGCTTCGACCAGGACAAGCGTGAGTGAATGGTAGCTTGTCTCGTCAAGAGGGATTCTTGGCAGGTTGTGACCTCCAGCTTCCTGACATTGGCTCACTCGACGTAGATGCGACGAATGCCGGTCTGCCAAGGTGAGTGACCGTGTGCTGAATGTGGGAGTCTGGTGTTCAAACAGATAAACTGACGAATTCTTAACATCTCGTTCTGCAATACTTTGCGCACTTTCCATCAACTGACAGGGACGATGCGTCAGGAATCCCGGCGATCAAGATAACACCCTGGCGGGTCAAACTCCGTGCCACCGGTGTTTGAGAATGGGTACGCTCTGCATCTTCTCGCAAAAGAGCAGAAGGAGACCGGCTGTTGCGAGCTCTTCGTCCTTGCGGGGTCTTCCATCGAGGTGAGTCACGGAGGGTAGAGTTCGGCCTGGCTGACGCCGCTTTAACTGATATTTCTCTTGTCGATATGCAAAGCAGATCAGGTCAACCATCGTTCGACGAGCCGACCAATCGCCCTTGGGAACAGGACCATCAGGCCGTATCATCTTCGTCTCGAATCAACGGTGCGAGCCGGTCTGAGGAACAGCGTGATCATCGTCCCTATGATCAATCTCACGTTCAAACCTTGCTCGACATCGAGACACACCTTGATCCGGGAGGTCCTTCGTCCTTGGCTCCGAGCGGGACAAGCGAACGGTTTCTTCTCGCCGAGACTGATCAGTCGATGAAGGTTGATCTAGTCATGCTGGGTATACTCACCGAGGCCGAGGTGGAATGGTTGTTTGGGCAGTGAGTGGGCGTACGGAGTGACGTCTGGTAGTTGTCTTTATACTGACAATGGCGTTGTTCATATTGATAAGGTTCATGAAGCTATTGAGTCCATTGGTGGTCTTGCTCGATCCAGACTGTAGGTCCAGAAGCACTCGATGTCATGTCCAGGATAAGCTGATCGGCCGTATTATCGTGATCACATTTCCAGTGCATACGCTCCCACTCGTTAGGAATGAACAACCTACGCTCTTCCTCGCCATAATGTTCGCGGCAAGTCGATTCTGGCAAACCTCGAAGCATACCACGATCAAACAGCTGCTCAACAACAAGATCAGCCAGGCAGCCATCACGGGCAATTGCCATATCGTTACGATCCAGGCTATTATCATCTTGGTCTTTTGGCAAGAACCTAGAGATCGATCGGTTTGGATCAAGTCGGGATTGGCAATTCGGATGGCGTATCAGGCGGGTCTGCACAAGGTGCAGGGGGTATCGACGTCGGCACTGGATGAGGCGGGGATCCGGAGGTTGCGAGTGAGTCGGGCTAGACTTGTAAGGAAGCACCCTCTGACCATCAGCTGGTCGTAGAACGGGCAGCGAACCTGGTACTGCAAGTTTCGACCAGTGGTCTTCTGATAGGGTTTACACAGACTGATAATTTGCTCTCAATCTCCTCGTCTAGGCTTGATCTGTAAGCCACGGTGTCCCAAAGTGTCTTGCAATATGTACTCATCTATATGTTTGTGAACTGCAGGTCTAGACCGATAGTGAATCGGCTTAGACGTTCTCAAGCAGAATCAGATTACATGCTAATCGTCATTATTCGTGCGCAGTTATAGGTACGATGTCTTGCTCGGGACCGCACAGAACCGTGGGACTCAGCGCTATGAAACGTCTGCAGTCACATCTTCAAGATGCCCAAGGCAATTCAAGCGGACATGGACGGCCTTCGTCAATGGGCAGCGATGGCTCAGCCCTCTACCATGGCGATTGACAATCATCTTGCGTGTTCTCTAGAGTAAGCGTTTCGGGTTTGAGGCCATTCGTGTTGAAGCTAATCTGCGGGTTCCTCTCAAAGGCTAGCTCCACTTCTCAAGATGCAGGAAGAAAGCGTACCAGATGATAGCGTACCTCCATCACCTTCCTTAGCTCTGCAGCAAATTTCGGTATTGCAGAACCTGCACTACGCTTACCATCAGTACTGGCTAGTGGATAATGCTCACAAAATGACACCAGCTTCCCTGCGATTGCTCTCATTTCACAGCGCCGTTCTCGAATGCGCGAACAGCTACGCAAAGAGCGTTACCAATCCTAGCGATTCGACTCGTAACGAATGGATCTCCGCTTGTTTGACCGCTATGCAGCGACTCGCAGAAACGTCACAGCGGAGCGATCTCGAGTATTGGTGTGTCGCGGCATTTACGCATATATCCAGATTTGGGACAATGGTGTTTCGGGTGAGCCGAACTCGTGTCGTGTGAGACACAGTATCGCTAAACTTGCACCGATACGCTTTGGCTATCAGGCCATGTCATACTGCAACCGTAGTCAGCTCGCTGCCCTCATCGTGCCCGCCGATACCATCCGACAAGCAGGGCGCGACAATAAGCACTTGTCTGTCGGGGATACCTGGAGCCTTGTGATTCAGTACTACGGTCGTCTTTACGAGAGTCTGCGTCATCGTCTCGAGAGTATGAACGCATCGGTAGACGGAACGGTAGGCATGGATCGCATAGACATCACAGCGAGTCGATTTGTGGTGGGTTCGCAAGTGGGGACAGATGGTAGCTGACGTACTGCCGCGCTCCAACTGATAGAACCTTGACTTGCCATTCGGCATGGGCGACGACGCATTCGACCCTGCAAATCCAATGTGGTGAGCGGGGGCATTCTTGATTGTTTGGGTCGTCCAAGCGAAAACTGATGTCCAAGATGTCCAATTCCGGCTACAGGCTGTATTTCGCACAAGACGGCATTGAAAATGACTTGTTTACGTGGCTATGATCGGGCATCATGAAGCTGAACACTTAGAGGGGAAAGTATGGAGACCAAGGACTTTCACATTCTCGCTGCTAGGCTGTAACTGCAGGGTCATTGTAACCAAGCGTTTGGAGGATGCCAACCAGCTTCTTATCAGTGAGATCGTTTTGTCAGACAATGTGCCGAGATGATGCTTGGACATCAGAACGTGTCCTCGAGACACGATCGCGCAACAATCGCTAGCGTTCACAATCAGACCTCTGTACAACGTAGCCTAGCCTAACCTTCAAGAGCCGGGGTATCAGCGTACAAGTTCAGACCGAATCCATCAGGGTATCGGTCTCCGCCAACTTCTGAGGCTTCGATCGCGGCTTGAAGCTGCAGCAGTTCGTCTTGCGTCAATTCGACGCGACTACTAGCAATGTTCTCCTCCATCGACTTGACTTTGGTAGTTCTAAAAAGACAGAGGCGGCTGTGTGTATGAGCATGGGACGACGACCAGATGCAGCGAATGTGGCAAATATAGACTCACCCTGGGATAGCGAATACCATCTCTCCTTGAGCCAGCAACCAAGCCAGAGTGACTTGACCGACAGTGACACCCTTGACCTTGGCAATCTCGTTGAACTTGTTGACAACCTCGAGGCATTTGGGGAAGTTCTTAAAAAAGGAGGGCACGGATCGTTGGCGCCGTCAGCTGGCTGCATTCGTGCTCGGTTTTTGCGACAGAGAAGCATACCTCCTCGCTGTATCGGGGGAACCACCTGCGTCCATCATCTTCGGCCAGGTCATCACGAGATCTGTATTTCCCAGTCATCATGCCACGGCCTGGAGAGCAGAGCAGTGCGTGAGCTCGGTCAGCTTTGCTCTCGCCCGAACGTTTGAATCACCACCAACCCAAGGGACTGTAAGCGACCAGAGCGATGCCCAGCTCTTGGCACGCCTTCTTGACACCATACCGAGGGTCATTGTCCTGCTCGCATTCGAGAGAGAATGGCGAGTATTCGAGTTGGACGGCGTCGACATGAGCGATTTTGACAGCACGTCGTAGAGTGGTCGCCGAGACCTCGGATAAGCCGATATGCTTGATTTTACCTTGGCTGCGGCAGCAGTAGAAGGACAAGCGGGGATCAGCGAATGATGAGTAGCATGGCTGCAGGTGATAGATGTCCGACTTGCTCTTTGAGTTGCAGCAAACCTTCCATGGTCTTTTCGATCGGGGTGACCCCATCGACTCGGTGACTGGAACGTTAAAGTTTTGTGTTATCGAATCAGGAACAGCTCGTTCTGAATGGACCACGCAATACTTGCCAGTAGTACAAGTCGACATAATCCGTTCCGAGCCTGCTCAAACTGCTTTCGATCGCCTTGACCAGGTACTCTGGCGAGGAGTCATTCTCAGTATTGTTGTTCTTGTACGAGAATTTGGTGGCCAAAAACACTTTGCCACGGGCTTCCGGTCGGGACTTGAAGTATCGGCCGAGCATGTCCTCGTTGTCGCCGTACATGTCTGCAGCTAGGATAGGAAAGGACGATGGATCGTCAGCGAGGTCGAGAGAATGTGGACCTGCGAACAAACAACTGACTATCCCAAAAGGTTTCACCGACCTCGAGCGCTCTATCGAGCACGACGAAACGATCTTCGTCCGAGCCTTGCGCGCCGTAAAACACACTCATACCCATAAGTCCTAGACCGATTCTTGGAATCAGAGGTCCTTGAGATCCGAGTTGAGCGGTGGGAGACATTTCGATCTTGATCGGCGTTGTGTATTAGGGAGGTAAGTTTGGTAAGGGTCGACGGAAGGCTTTTGTGAGGAAGGTGTTGCGCTTTGAAGTCATACACCACGGAGTCAAGACATATTGTCAACGACTGGTTCGTGTACATATATATGTATATAATGTATGACATCCGAACCAGAGACGTTATCATTGGCCAAGCACAAGCGACACACCACTTGCATACCGAAGCTCCGGGACATTCGATCATGGCACAGCCTTTGCAAACGGCGGCCACAGGCAGAGACTCAATCACATGACAAGAATGATGACTCAGAGCTCGGAGGTACCGGAGAGACATAAGAGTGGAGGTACTGGCTAGACATGGAGGTACGGGCGAAAGGTTCTTGCCTTGATATCAAGTTGCGCAAGACTCCCATCTTTCCCGACCGATCACACACGCGCATCTCCTAGAGTACCGTGACCTCCGGCCAACGAAAAACTCCGAAAGTCGCGCAGCGCAGATCTCCGCGAGGTGCGAAAAGGGACGAGGGTTTCGTCAAAGCATGACCGGATGGTGACCAACGATCGCTGCATCAGTCAGCAGGAATCGCTCTTGAGTTGTACTTGACAAGCTTGATAGTCCCAGCGCACTGCTTATATACCGTTAAACGCTGGGCACGAGGGACAGTGAGACATCGGGCTATCTCTCGATCGGGTTTGCCATCAACGTACTCGAGCCATCCGTCGTTTCTTAAAGCGCTTTCGCACAGAACATGTCAACCTTCGTCCCATTGAATATCGAACTCGGCCGGCTTGGAGGTCCAATCGCTTTCAAGTGAGTCAGAATCCTACGGGCGCGAATCAAACCCGCTTCTTCTCACAGTACGCGTCTTCGGTCCACCTCCCGCCGTGTAGTTACCTACTCCAAGCGATATTCGCATCCATCGCTATCCCTCTCAAGACGACCGTCTTTTACGACATCGGAACCGCCCTCGGATTCATATCCAGCGCGATCGTATCAACCTTCTGGTCAAACTTTTCGAGAACGATCCAGGCTATCTCACAATCCGGTTTGAGCGGGGGGGTCGTAGGCAAGGCGCTTGATGAGGGCGTTTGGAACCCTCTTGTGGTCATTGGGGGAAGACAGGTCGTCATGGGAGGGATGATCATCATTTGGGCCATCCGTTGGGGCGTCTTGATGGGACATGTACGTCGCCAGATCCGAGCGCTTGCGATCGTCAGGTGCCACGGGCGTTGAGGACGAGGGGATTAACCCGTCTGTCCCCGCCTCCTTTTTCTCCCTCTCCCCACCCAGCGCATGTACCTCCATGGCGAAGATGTCCGGTTTGACGAAATCAAGACCAACCGTCTAATCTACACCGTCGTCTATACCGGACAGGCTTCATGGATCATGATCAGTAGTCTACCTTTCTGGCTAATCAACACCTTTCCCGTGTCATCCCAACCGGCGTTTGGGACATTAATCGATTGGGTTGGGATTACCTTGTGGATCGTTGGGTTCGGGTTGGAAGTCTTGGCAGATCATCGTGAGGTCGTCTCGGTAGATTCTTGACCATTCGTTTCTTTTCGTGCTGATACTGTGGGTCACTCCCCGAACCCACATGGGTCGTTTATAGAGAAACTGGTCTGGAGGAACGGGAGGGATTCGAAGAAACACGATGAGAGGTTCATCACCAGCGGATTATGGAGTTGGAGTCGACATCCCAAGTCAGTCCAGTCCAGACATCCTCGTTGCATGAAAAAACCGCAAACGAAGAGAAAACACAAAACCGAGTGTGTGATTGACGCCCTTCACGCACGTATACGATAGTTTCGCAGGGGAGATCATCCTCTGGGCAGGAATCTCGTTCCTCGCGCTCACGCCCCTCCACGCCCACATCGTCGGAAGCTCGTCGTCGAGGGTTTCTTGGATATACCCTTTATTGGGATTCGCACCACCTGTTTTCGAATACCTCGCTTTGGCCTTTGCGACAGGTGTTCCACCTTTGGAAGCTATAGCGGAAGAAAAGTGGGGTGAAGAGAGTGCGTGGCGGGAGTATAAGGGGAACGTACCGGTTCTCTTTGGGTGGCCGTTGTCGAGGCGTTGGTAGTGACTGGTAATTGGGATGTGGGAACTCCCCGCTCATCAGGTGTACTAGTACGCCACGCCGCCGCCTAGGTTGACGTTATTCCTTTGTAACACCCAGCCGTGGCCTGCAATCATGCAATGATCGAATACAAGCTGGAACCGTTTCAGAACTCTCGTCCCCAACCCTCGTCCGGTCCACTCGCTACGCACGCGCAGAACCCGCACGCGAGAGGGATCTGGACCGGGCGGGACGGGCTGGACTGGCGACTGGGCTGGGCACGGGACGGGTGGCTTACGCGCGCGCGATGTCTGCCTCCTTTGAGTGTAAGCGGAGGGAAGGGAAGGAGGTGGAGGGGTCTCGGGTGATGATGACCTGATCGATCTGCTCTGCCTGACTGCGGTGGCTATTCCCCGTCCTTTGCCCAGCCCAGGTGGAAGATGAACCAACGACCCGCCATCTCTTTGACGTCATTCGCGTGGGTGCGGGCAGGGAGGAAGGAGAGGGGCCAGGCCATTTGTTTATTGCTGTTTTGGGTAAACACACCCATCAACGCCCATCACTGCCAGCCAGCCCAGCCATATCTCCTTACCCCCCCTTGCTCGGGATTTTACTTGATCGAGACAAATCAAAGGCTTGTTCTCTGACTACTACAACCAGTAGAAATTCCCTTTTCAACAAACGCAAAACACCTACACAATCTGTTCTGTCTCGGTCGACACACACTCTCTCTCTCGTCGCCCACTCGCCTTGTTCGTGCGTCATAGCCCTTGATCGTAAGTACCAATTTCATTATAACCCCAGCCCCCTGCCCCTACCCTCCTCTCCTCTCGTCCCTCGTCTTCCCGCCTACCATCGAATCCTCCTTTGACGTAAAAACCTATTCCGTCCTTCTTTCTCTCGTTCAGTCCGTCGAATTATAATACCATCACCATCGTCCGAATCCATCAACCCGACTCATCGCCACTTTCACCTCAACCCAACTCGAACTCGAACTCAACCCGGAACGCATCCATCAAACCCACATCCACATCAAACTAGCCTTAATCACCCCTTACCCCGGATCCGATCAT
>Ga0308160_10007364_pt1 | contig 10954 bp, 14 predicted proteins | sample PhyFR1_FD_201036 | JGI IMG/M metagenome (GOLD analysis project Ga0308160, IMG submission 201036) | Phyllosphere microbial communities from UC Gill Tract Community Farm, Albany, California, United States - DLSLF.R1 | ecosystem: Host-associated > Plants > Phyllosphere > Unclassified | place: USA... | reverse complement strand
ATCCCGCCCGCCTCCGTCCATCGCCTCCGCCCACCCCATCCCATCTCTCCATCCTCTTCCAGCCCGCCTTGCTCGTAGGGACCCGGCCCACGCCCGGCCGACCAAGACGCTCGTCGATGAGACCCAGCGGCTCGCGAGCGCCCACCAGCGACCCGACATTCGACCTTCAGAAGCAGCACTCCAATCCGTGAGTGCCGCCCTTTCCCCAGCCCTCCTTCCGTTGCTGACGCACTTCTCCCCCGTCTGACCTGCAGTGACCGCCCGGCCGCCCTTGCGACCAACACGCCTGTCCGTGCCGACCGAGACGCCCGTCATTTGCTTACTGGCTCGACCGGCTTCGGCGGCTCGTCCGTTCAGATCGTCGGCGACACCTCCGCCTGGCCTTCGCACTCGCGCCTGTCAATGCCGGACGACTCAAGGCGTTCGCCCTCCAGCCCAACGACCAGCAAGACAGCAAGCCAACAGCCGTCGGCCCCGTCTCACAGTGCCGCCCCTGCCCCGATCAATGCCGCCCCTCTCCCGACAACCTGTACGTGCTCGCTGGCTTCGTCTCGCTCTTTGGGCTCTCAGTTCGCGCTCCGCCCTACGCCCGCTGCCAGTGCCACCGAGAGAGGACGCCCCGCGCGCCTGCCTCGCCTCGCCCAGCGCCGTCAGCTCGACCTCCCTCTCGCCTCTCACCTCCTCGGCCCCACATCAGCAACCCATTATACCTGCAGCTCTGCGGTCTATGGTTCCTGCTGATCTGCCAGAAAGCCTGCGTCCCCTGCTCGCAGGCCGAGTCGCGAGTTTGATCCGCCGGTTCGTCGCGGTCAAGTCGGTCGACGCAGCCCGCCGCCCCTCCCCCGATCCGCTGGTGCGTCGACGCAGCCTGCCACCCCTCCCTGCCTCACCCCCTCCTGCTTGACGATGGAGAGCGACTGCTGATGGCGACTGGTTCTCTCCCTGCTGTAGGTCCCTCTTACCGCCCTTCTCCTGGCGGTGCGTCGCCGCTCGACCTGGTCGTACGCTCTCCTGGGCGGCGGAGAGCGTCGGCCCCCGCGAGCTGACCATCGCACCCGCTGACTGCTCAGTGCCTTGTCGACGCTCCTGCCCCCTCGCCATCCTTGCCTCACTCTACTTGATCGCAGCGAGACACCGCTGATGAGGACGTTTGCGTCCATCACTGACGGCCCGTCCACCGACAACGGCCCGCGATTGCATGGGCGCGCTCGGCACAGAGGGTGGCCGTTGACAGCACCAGAGCCGGTCAGGCCGATGCACTCCTCCTGGCGTCACCTCCTAACCAAAGCGAAGGCACCTTGCTCGATCGATGGCCTTTGCATAGCCAACGGACGCTGACCGGGCAGTCACAGGAGGCGGCGAGCAGACATGCGGTGGGCAGCGTCTTCCTCAATGGCCTGGGCGACGGCCTCGAATGAGTTGTAGATAGTGCCGCCCGGACGAGTGGGGCACACGTTGGCCGCGCTGAACAGCGTCGTCTTGCTGCCGACGCAGAGGGCGAGTCGGCCATCAATCACCTTGATGCGGCCGCGCTTGATCTCGCACTGCGCCTCGTTGTGCCGGTCGACGATGATGCTGATGCCGAAGTCGCCGAACTTGAAAGTATCCTCAGTGATGCGTTGCGAGGATCTGGTACCACGGCCCGACTTGACCTCGTTCGAAGGGATGCTGAAGCGAGAAGAGAACATCGACACGTAGATCCAGCCGGCTTTTGCCTTATTGGCCGAGTCGCGCTTGATCGTCAAGGTCACCTGATGGACAGCGTATTTCGTCAGGAACTCTTGGTTTCAGCAGACCCGGGTGTCTGACAAAGCCAAAACCAAAAGAAACGTACGTCCTTGCCTTTGTCTGTGTGCAGCAGGTCAAACTCATACCACCAGACGACCGGCCATAGGTCACGAGGAACTTTGCGGCGCTGCTCCGGAAAAGCAGGCGTGTCAGAAGCGCTCGAGAAGCGGGCCAAAGAGCGAGCCAAAGATGGGGGACAGACGTCGGTTTCCTTGGCGTTCTGAGAGAACAGGCGCAGGCCATCGCGACCGATTCGGGCGCGCTTGAGGTTGCGGAGCTGCTCGGTCGCGTCGTCGTCATCGCGCTTCTGCGTCGTACGGGTGAGCTTCGGCTTCATCTCGAACTTGACGTTGAGAGGAACGATGTGAGGGAGTGCGAGCGGCTGGTACTGGCTGCCGAACGGGTCGACCGGCCGGCCGGTGGGACCGGAGACGCCTAGCGGCAGGCAGCCTCCTCCGACGTTCAGAAAGTCCTCGAGGAGAATCGCATGACCGGGTCCGGTGAAGGAGCTGAGAGTCGCGACGATGCGCACCGTATGCGTGTCGGCTTCGTCAAAGCCGAGAACATGGTGCGGAAGGTGTGCGTTCGAGATGGAGTGCGTCCGACTTGACTGTCGTCCGGCCTTATTCCGTCAGCTGCTACTCGAAGAAGGGGCAGAGGGGAAGAGCAGACGGACCAGGTGGCCGCTAGTTGAAAGAAACCGGCCTGGACCGCAGCCGACGGTCGTTCCGGGCGGAGCGGTCGTGACTGGCTCGACGAGCTCGGGCATGATGAGCCGGACCAAATTTAGGTCGGCACTCATGGGCACGGGAACGAGGGCCATAGTGATGCCGCCGTACTTGGCGTACATGATGCCGTTCCTCCAGACGACGTGCTCGTAGAGGATTGGCTCGTCGTCGGTGAGCTTGATCTGGGGCAGGCCAAGCGCAAGGTACTCGTCGAGCGTAAGAGCGCGGGCCTGCGCGCGCAGGAGGCCGAACATCTGGTCGTATGGCGAGCCGAACCGGCTGAGCAGGCCCTCGGCGAGCTCATCGACCGTCTTCGACCGCAAGATGGCGCGAGAGTAGAGGTTTGTCGATTGGCCGGACCTGCATTTGCAACATGCGGGGTCAGTCTTCGGTTCTTTTACGCAGGGGCAACGACAGGAGCGCACTCGGCAGCGTTGAAGGACGTTGCAACATAGAACTGCGCCACTTGCAATGAGGTCGGTCTCTCGCCAAGCACGGGCACCTCGACAAGGGGTAGACGGCCTGACTGCCGGTCCCATGGGTGCGTGACGTCTCCCAGCTTGCTCGTCAGGTCAGCCTCGGTCGCGACCGTCGTCGTGCCCTTCTTGAAGAAAGCTACCAAGCGATAAGAAGTCAAAGGATCAGCACTACTTGCGGTAGAGCAAAAGCGCAAGAGGACGTACGAGGCGGGAGAGGTCCGAACATCTCGCGTTGCTGGGGCGAAAGTCGATCGTATTCCGTCCTGAGCTCCAGCAGCCGAAGCGCAGTGGACCGACGGCCCTGCTTGGCCTCCGCCGGCGTGGGTGTTAAGGGCGAGACAGAGCTGCCACCGGAAGGGAGGGTCGAGGAGGAAGCCTCGGCCGAGGGCTGGTGCTTGTTCGAGGGGGCGAGGCGGGAAGCGGTCGTCGGGATGACAGCTCCCCCGGCGTGCGGGTGCGATGGCTCGGGCGCTGAGCGCCGTTGCGGCGTTGCGGCAGGGGAGTGGTACGGAGTGCGGCTATTGAGGAGGCGAGAGTGTCCGGCAGGGTAAGGGCCGTACATTGCGTGACGAGAGGAGGATGGCTGTCTGACGCAAGGATAGAGTAGCCAGGCACGACGCCTTTCGCGTCGCGCCCTGCCCCTGGCCGCCTGCGAATGAAACCGCGCGCCTCCCCTATTTAAGGCACGCCGGCTGCGACCTCCTCCTCGACCTCGACCCTCGACTCTCGACTCTCGACGACAACACGCCTCCATTCGGTCGCGCCTTTATGACCTCCCCCGATCAGCCCAACTCGTCCGCACCTGCCGGCGCAGCCTTCCAGCTGCCTGCGGCCGACTCCAGCTTCGACGCCGTGCCGCAGGCGCTCGCCGACGCGCTGCGACAGGTCGACGACGGCTCCTACCGGCGCCCAGCCCCCACCTCTGACCGGCTGGCCGACTTGGAGGACAAGCAAGCCGATATGCAAGCTCATCTAGCCGGCCTCTCATCCTCCCTCGCCGCCATCACGCTCGAGACGATCGCCGAGAAAGCGGCCGAGAAGGCGGCTGAGAAGGCCAACGCCGTCTTTGCTCCAAGGCATGCCAGCCTCCTGAGCGAGCACCTCGCCCTCCAGGCCGAGAACGCCGTCCTCAAAGCCGAGCTCGCCGACGTCAAGGCCATCTTGAGCACCCTCCACAGCTCTCTCGCTCAGCAGACAGACGAGACGGCAGCATCACAGGACACCCTCCGCCTTCACACGCACACGCTCGCCCTGATCGGCGACGCCCTGACGGCAACTCGAAAGGCCGTCGCAGACATCGAGGCGCGCCTGCCACCAGCCAAGCCCGACTGGTTCAATTGGGTCAGCAGGTTTGTCCAGAAGGGCCGCGATGCCGAGAAGGCTGCCGAGAGGGCCGCTCAAGCTCAGCAGGGTGCGTCCAAGTCTCCGATGACCCCGTCGCTCATGGCCTGACTCGACTGTCTCTTGCAGAGGCCGAGTCGTTCGAAAGCGTCATCGCCGACAAACCAGCGGCCACGTCGGAGTCTACGTTCTCACCCTCTTCGACCGGCACCTCGAGTGGGTCGACCGGTCCGGCCTCGGCCTCGGTCCAGTCCAGCTCGCCGGTCGCCCCTTTTAGGTCGCAGCCGCCGCACAGTCACTCAGTCGCTTCACCTACCAGTGCGACCGATGTCTCTGAACCGACTGCTTCCTCCTCGGCCATTGCCCTCGCATCGCCGGCCGCCTCAAATCACCCAGCAGATGCTCCCCCGTCAACTGTCATGCCCCCTCCATCTCCATCGCATGCACCCTCGGTTTCTGCTCAGGCCCAGCAGTCGCCTGGCCCTTCGTCTGTCGGCTCCACCTCCAACATCCCGTCGCAGTCGGTCGCTGCTGGTCCAGTTACTCAAACCACCTCGACGGCACCTGCTGCCGGCCGCCACATCCGCTCGGTGTCGGAGTCGTCTTCTAGTGATGGCCCCTCGGCCAAGCGCCCTCGCGTCTCGTTCGCATCGAATTTCCGTCACATTCGGCTTCACCTCCCGCGGTCCCTGCGTCAGACGTCCCCTAGTGACGCGAGTCGCCTGGAGTACGAGCTCCGTACGCAGCTGCAGCGCTTGTTCGGCAGGGTTGTTTCTGTCTCGGCCGGACCCGATCTCGCCTGGGCCCAGTTTGACCTTCAGCAAAGCCGCGACGACGCAGTCTGGGAGGGCTGGATGGAGATCTCGTGGAACGGGGTGAAGTACGACGTCCAGCTTCGGTACTGACCGGCCGGCCGGTCGGCCGTCGCCCAGGCCATCGATCAACTCATTCGCCTAGCCTCGTCGCCCTCCGCCCACCCTCCCCGCCTTTCGCTCACTCGTGCACTTAAAATCGTTACCGCGCGCAACTGCGGATCGCCGCATCAACCCGGCCCCCATCCTGTCCTTCCTCTCTTCTTCCACCTGTACCGCCCTGAGCTGTTGTTCAAGCCGACCCGCCAGCGGGTCGCTCACGCCCCCTTCCCCTTGATCACTTGTACCATACCACGCCCCTTCTGCTTTCAAAACCCCTCCCGCGCGAACCCCCCCCCCCGCTCGATCCGTTCACTCCCATCCCTCTTCCCTGAGATAATCATCCTTCCTTTGATCGCCAGCATTGACGGACGGCGGAGTCTGCGTTGACGCGCGGGCTGGTCAGAGAGGCATGCGATTCAGGCCGCGCAAAGGGCTGATTGTCCGCCCGAGCAGCCGTGCCTCCGGCGGCCGCCTGCGCACTGCCGCGAAGGAGTTGCTGTACCGACCGCACCCCCTTGGCTCGCTTCGGCGGGGTGAAGCTGGCGCCCTTCATCAGGCGGCCGTCGTTGTCGGCAATCAGCGGTGAAGCACAGCAGGTCAGCAGCCGCGCGCCGAGAGCATTGCTAGCAAGAGGAGGACGCACTGCAGGCGTCGTCGGTCGTGTAACCGGTGGCGGCGGGAGCGGCGGCAGAGACTGAGGTCGTCGCAGCAGGGGCACCAGAGCCGGTGCTGACGTTCAGACGGGCGTCGAAGACGGCCGAGTTGCGGTAGAGCTGGAGGCCAGCCGAGCCGCCGCAGGTAAGGGTCTGGCTGATGGAGCAGAGCTTGGGCGCGTTGCTGGTGGTCGTGCCAGCGAGCCGCCGTTGACGAGTGAGTTGCCGCAAGAAGCCTGGAGCGGACGGCAGCAGCAGAGTCAGCATCTGCATGGGTCACGAGTCAGGACAAAGGCCACGCGCACTGGGAGCCGTTCTTAAGGCCGGCGAGCGCAAAGCTCCAGGTCGCGCACTCGTTGATGCAGAAGGCGGCCGACATCTGGGTTCCGTCCAAGCCCTGCGAGGTTCGCCTGCGTCTCGGAGGGAGTGCGCGCTCGTTGCCGCACGCACGCGTCGTCTGGCAGTGGCACGGCTGACGCCGGGGCCGGTCGAGCTTGCTGTTGACCGAGCTTCTCTTGCAGCCTCATTGCCACCGAGGAGCATCGTGCTTGAGCCGACGACCGGCCGATGCCCACGCTGCTACCTGCTGTCGATTTGGTCCTTGAATGCAGGGTCAGCAGCCGATGTCCTGGGCGGCACGGGCGGCAGGCACGAGCCGTCGGCCTTGGGCCATGGGGGGGGCGCATCCGCACCTCTTGCGACCCGGCGAGCCCCTAGTCTTGGCCGGCATGATGAAGGTCGGCCTGGGTCGAGAGCTGTACATGATGTCGCTAGCAGAGGTGAGTGTTGATGGTCCTAGAGAGCAAACGGCGAGGCGGCGTCAGCCGAAGCGCGCGGGCGGCGCGGCGGCGTCCCAATTCCGACTGAGTCCCACTTGCTGCGGCCAGCCGCCGCTGCTCTTTGCTGCGCTAAGCCTTTGACTTCCCTCGCTCGTTCTGTTCAAAAGGGAAAGGTCATCAAAGAGTGGACAGAGGTCGTTCATTACTGAGTGGGGTCAGGCCGCCTTGGCCGCCTTGCGCTTCTTCTGCTGCCTAAAGGAAGAGCCAAGGGTGACGCTCAGCCTTTTGCCACGAACAACAGCAGGGAGCGAGAGGAAGAGGGCATACTTGAGTGTGCTGAGGCGGCGGATGATCAAACGCACGGCTTGCCAGTCGTCGGTGCCGAAATAGACGTCCGGTAGGTTGCGCTTGACGCGCCCGATGAGCTTCTCCTGGTCCGACAAAGCGAAGTCGTTCCAACTGGTCGATCCGACTTTCCTGACAGCTGGGTCGACGATCGTCTGGACGACCTCCTTCGACGCTTTGGCCTGCCGGGAGGTTAAGCGAGTGCCATCGAGATGCTGGAGGAACTCGAGGTTGCCGGAGCGGCCGGCGGCCGTCATGCGCTTCTTGAGGGCGTTGTGACGGGCCTCCGTCCTGGCCAGGCGTCCGAGCGCGGTGTCGAGACCATGGTCACCGTTGCCGCCGCCGTCGTCGTCGTCGTCCTTGACCGAGGCGCCGTCGTCGTCGACTGGATCGTTCTCCCGGTCCTGCAGGCCGAGCTGCGGTTTGACGTCGTCCGCGGCCTCGCTCGAGTTGATCTCAGCCCTCGTGTCGACGGCGACCTCCTCGGCGACCTCGCCTTGGCCAGACTGAACCGGCCAGAAGACTGCCGGCTCGACAGTGACGGGTAGGGCAACGGGCGGTGCGTCCGAGCGGCCGTCGTGACGGGTGCCGAGTGCGAGAGGGAGGTCCTGCGACGCGACCGACGCCTGGTCGCTGCCGTTGTCCTCGTCGTCCTCTTCCTGGTCCTCGTCCTTGTCCGACGGGGAGGGGCCGGCCGAGCGGATGACGCTGTGATCAGCGGCGAGTGGAGGAACCTCGATGCCCTCAGCCTGAGGCACGGGCGAGGATGGGTCCCAGAACCCGGCTGGGGGAGCGCCGGGGCAGGGTGACGACGAGGGCGGCGGGGATGCAGCTGGAGAAGGGTGAAGGTAGGGGGGCATGGCAGAGGATGATGGCCGTCCGGAGGTCAGCTGCACTCCCGCTTCTCCGCCTGCCTTCGAGGCGAGGGGGGCGGGCGGGCGTGCCTTTTTAAACAGGCGGGTGTGCCTTTGCGCTATGCGAGGCGAGCATCTGCAGGGACAGACGTCGAGGTCGGAGTGCTTTCGACCCGTCGCGGGCTCGTCGGGCTGTCGCTGACAGGGGCGATCGACAGCCGGGCCCCGCGCCTCGGTCTCTTCCTCGACAGAGGGCCGAGCCGCTCAGCCGCGCTGCGCAGCCGAAATCGCCCAAGTCCCCTTGCCTGAGTCGCCTGAGTCGCCCAAGTCCCCTTGCCTGAGTTGCCTGAGTCGCCTGAGCTGCCTGAGTCGCCTGAGTTGCCTGAGTTGCCTGAGCTGCCTGAGTTGCCTGAGTCGCCTGAGTTGCCTGAGCTGCCTGAGTTGCCTGAGTTGCCTGAGCTGCCTGAGTTGCCTGAGTCGCCTGAGCTGCCTGAGTCGCCTGAGCTGCCTGAGTCGCCTGAGCTGCCTGAGTTGCCTGAGTCGCCTGAGTTGCCTGAGTCGCCTGAGCTGCCTGAGTTGCCTGAGCTGCCTGAGTGGGGACGCTCGGTGGCGGCGAGCGTCTCGCCCCGCCCCACCGACCCATACCTCCTGCCCGCCCGCGCACTCTTACCGTCCGTCGCCCGCGCGCGCGCCGCCCGCCGACTCATACCCTTTGCCCGGCCGCCACGCGCACCCCCTTTTCAGACCACCCGCGCACTGACGACAGGGCTGCGTGTGCTCGAGAGCAGTCGCAAGGCGTGTCCTCGATCCCTCCTCGCTCAAAGCTGCTCCTCGCCAAACGGGTGCCCACCCCCCCCCGCGGAGCCCAAGAGAAAGCGTCGCGGATGGTGAAGGGGATAGCTTCATGGCAGAGTAGTCCGAGCCGCTTGGCCGTCCCCCCCTCTTGACCCCAGCTTGCCCTGCCCTTGGGAGGAACACGAAAGGTAAGGGGCGCAGACCGAGGTCTAAGAAAGGAAAGCAACTCGTCTACTGAGCAGCAGACTTGCGCTTGGCGTCGCGCTCCTCAGCAATGGTGAGTTGGGTGCCTCCGCCGCGGGGGAGCGAAACAGCGGGCTTGTGGCCCTCGCCAATGACAAACACGTTCGAGAGACGGGTGGCGAAGGTGCGCTCGAGGACGTCCTTGACGTGGACAATGTCGAAGCCGCCGAGGTGGCGCTCCTTGTGGACGATGACGCCGGCACGTCCCATGTTACGGCCACCGGTGACCATGACGACGTTTCCGGCCTCGAAGGGCAGGATGTCGGTGATCTTGTTCTGCTCAAAGTCGAACCTAGCGCACGCGCGCACGTAAGGGAAGAAGCGTCAGCCCTTCTCGCTCTTCAACATCCAGAACAGCGACACACGACAGGGGGTAGGGGGGGGGGCACGCACTTGATCGAGTCGTTGACGCGGATCTTGGGGTCCGGGAAGCGGATCGTCCGGCCGTCGTGCGTGACAACGTAGGGGACGCCCTTGGCGCCGAGCTGGACCTTCTTGACCTTGAGCAGCTTGTACGAAGCCTCCTCAGCCGAGATCCGGTGGATCGTGAAGCGGCCCTTGACGTCGTAGAGGATGCGGAAGTTCTCGCCCGACTTCTCAATCGTGACAACGTCCATGAAGCCGAGCGGGTAGGTGTCGTCGGTGCGGACCTTGCCGTCGACCTGGATGAGCCGCTGCTTGACAATGGCGGTCACCTCGCGGCCGGTGAGGGCGAGCTTCAGCCGGTTGCGGAGGAAGATCGACATCGGCAGGCACTCGCGGAGCTTGTGCGGTCCGGGCGACGGCCGAGGGGCCTGGAAGAGAACGACCGCACAGGCAAGGTCAGGTCAGCCCCTCAGGCGACAAGCGGGCAGGTCGATGGAGACTCTTGGTGGGAACGGAGACGCACGTAGGTGCCCGACAGCTTGTCGAGGAGCCACGACGAGGGAGCCGCCAGGCGCTTCACTGGGTTGGCCGACGGATTTGCGGTGGTGGTGCTAGGGGAGGTCAGCGGCCGGCTCTACCCGTCATTGATATGTCTGGGTGCCTCATTAGACCCAGACCCCTTCCCGCGCCCGCAAAGGCAGCGAGAGAGGGTAAGGGGAGGCACAGAAACCGCGACCGGCCGCCTCGCGAAAGGACAACCGACCGGGCCGACTATTCAAGCGGGGCAGGTGGGGTGAACTAACGGTGCTTCTTGGGTCCACGGGCCTGGGAAGATACATAGCAGGAGAGAGAAGGGTCAGCCACGAGCTGCTGCCGTAGCTGCTGCCGTAGCTCGCGCAGGCGTCCCGACGCACCATTTTGATCGGATGACTTGAAGTTAACGAGTGGTCGGAGGGAGCAGGTGAGCAAGTGGTCGGGCTGAAGTCGGATGCGAGCAGTCGCCGCGGGGCTAAGTTGTTTGGCTTTTGTGGGCCTGGCCGGGGGTTTGAGATTTCAATGCATAAATTCATTAGGGCCGGTTTAAAAGGCACATGCCTGTCTATCAACCCGAGTAGTAGGGAAGCGTCAGGCGAACGACAGGCTTGTGGCAGGGAGCGAGGAGGAGACATTCCTGCAGCCGAGGCCGTACTAGGGCGTCGTCCGGTGCATGATTTCGCCCCCCCCCCCTTGTGCCGGTCAACTGACGGTCGTCAAGCGCGCGCGATCCCTCTCTAAGGTGGTCAGACAGGAACGTCGTCTAATGTAAGCCTATCCTTAATCTGGATACGAGGAGTTTCTTTGGTCCGCAAGCGTGCGTGCGTGCAGCAGCAGCGCGTCCATCGTCGGATGCAAAAAGGGAACATATCAAATAGGGGGGTAGAGGGGGTTTTGCCAAGCCGAGAGCGAGAAGAGAGGGAGGACGGAGAAGGCGAGTGAGAAAGTGTGGCGTGGCATCGTTCAGATCAAGCCCCTCTGCCATCACCAAGTTCTTTGTGCGTTCGGGTCGGCGCGAGGGCAGGTGCCGACCGCTGAACGCTGGCGCCCACGGACGCACGACGCATGCACGCACTCGTCGCCCGCGCGGACGTTGGCCAGCCCAGTGCTCTGACACGACTGCTGATGTTGCCTC
>Ga0308160_10007362_pt1 | contig 10958 bp, 12 predicted proteins | sample PhyFR1_FD_201036 | JGI IMG/M metagenome (GOLD analysis project Ga0308160, IMG submission 201036) | Phyllosphere microbial communities from UC Gill Tract Community Farm, Albany, California, United States - DLSLF.R1 | ecosystem: Host-associated > Plants > Phyllosphere > Unclassified | place: USA... | reverse complement strand
ACTGAAACGATTTGAGAATGAGCGGATCGTTTCGTTTTCGTGACGGGAGTTGGAGCGGCTTCGACGAGTTCAGGCGCATCCTCCTCCTCGTCTTCATCGCCATCTTCCATCTCGTCATCGTCAACGAGGTCGTCGAGATTGAGATCGTCCTCGTCCTCCTCCATTTCGACTTCTTCGGGTTCCTCAGCTGCCCATCCAACGTCTGCATCATCACTCTCCATTCCCATTGCGCCATCTTGCATCTTGACTGCCTTCTTTCCTTGAACCGCACTTCCAGCTCCACCTTCACCGAAAGCGACCGCATCGGCTTCACCAAAGAGTGCGGCGAGATCGAAAGCGGGAGCGAAAGTCGTCAAGATTTGAGCGCTGTCGACATCGGCGTCCGAGACGTTCTCGAGTTGCTTCTGTTCGTTCGCTTCTTTGACGGCTTGAGTCGAGGCGGCGGAAGGAGGGGAAGTGTAGTAAGGGATTCGACCTTGAACCCAGTCTCGGAGGATCGATCGTGCTGCACCGTCGAGATCGGGAACTCCTCCCTTGCGGATACGACCCTTGGCGCGTGCGACTTCGAGGAGGAAAGAACGAGTGTCGGAGAAAGCGGGAATGTTGTAAAGCATTTGGAGGTGAGTTTGTTGACACCGTTGAAGAATGATTTCGACTGTTGATCAAAGTGGGAGTGAGTACACTGCCACTTCAATTCTAGAGAGAGAATGCGTACCAGGTGCTTTGGGATCCTTGACATCTTCAGCCTTGACCATACCCTTGAGAGCACTTTCCAATTCACCTCTCGCCTCGACGACTACACCAGGGCAATCCAACACTCTCACACCTTTCTCGAGGACTACTTCTTGTACTTCCTTCGTCCACCCGGGAGTAGGAGCTACGCTGCAGGCTTTCGATCGTTTGAGAGTATTGATCAAGGAAGATTTTCCGACGTTCGGGTGACCGACGAGACCGATAGTGAGAGAAGTCTTGATGGTAGATGCCGAAGTCGAAGGACCGGAAGAGTGGTTTCGGAAACCCTTGATCAATTCGAGGAGAGGTTTAGTGGAGGAACCAGAGGCGGATTGAGGAGTAGAGGTGGAAGAAGCGGAGAGATGGTTGCGTTGCTGTTGGGTAGAGGACTTGAAAGGGATTGTAGGAGCTTGTAATCGAAGATGAGTGAGCCAGGCTTGAACAACTGGAGGAGGAACGAGATCTATCGAAAAGGAGAAAAAGCAAAATTGAGTTTCCGACGTCCTCGAGAAGCGAAAGAGAAGGGGCAGAACTTACCGATCTTGTTCAATACGAGTACAAGCTTCTTTCGTCCACCATCTAATGACCTCAATTCCCTTTCTACCGCTCGACACCTCGTTCCGACAGGATCCCTAGCATCCAACACCTCGATAACGACATCACTCATCTCCAACACCTTTCTCAAACTCTTTGCGTGAAGCTTGAGGGAAGGATCTTGAACCAATGCCTCCTCTTGATCATCTTCATCCATCTCATCGTCGAATGCCGAATCTGCGGCGAGAGCTGCGGCGAGAGCAGCGGTTGAAGCGAAAGTAGCTGAAGCGGTACCATTTCGTTGAGCCTCTCGTCGAGCAATCTTCTCCTCCTCAGCCTGAACAGAAGTAGGGGGAAAAGTGTGAGAATAATTTGGGAGAGAGAGTTCGAAGTTTCGAGGCTGACCTGTTGCTTCTCAGCCGCTGCCTCTGCCAATACTTGATCTTTGTAAGGGAAACTATTTGGGATTCCTAGATCTTTAGGTTTGTCTGCGATGCAGGAAACAGAATGTAAGCTCGAGTTGGAAATAAAGTTCAGTGAAGGATCAAAGAGGGGTGTAGGACGTACTGCTCTTCCATGTGACATCCTTCTTTGCTGCTTTCTTAGCTTTCTTTGTGTGTTCTGCTACCTTGTGCTTGACCTTTGCTCTCATACGAGTAGTTGTTCGATTGGAAGTCTCTGCAGTTCAAGACGAGCTAGTCAGCCACACGAGGCTCTGAACAGATCAGCGAGCGGTTGTACTCACTTTTACGAATCTTGACCATCTTTGTCCTAGTCCAGCGGAGTGTTTGGAGTGAATGAAGGAAAAAAGGACAGTGGACACTTTTTTCTCTCTCTGAATTGAATACATTTTGTTTTTCTAGCACAGCCCATTCACTCTAACTTCCTCTCGAAATGTCGAACAAACGATCTAGAGATCCATTAGATGATCCGAAATCGGGACCAAGCAAGAACCAATTACGTGGATTAGCCTACGTAGGTCAGAAACCTGCATTTCTTCAAAACGCTTTATCGGCTTTACAAGGTGGAACTCAACGCAAACAAGTTCAATTGGGTCAGGATGGAAGACCTGCGATCCCTACTAGACCAGATGGAGAACAGGAGGAGGAAGAGCAGAGTGAGGAAGATGAATGGGATCTAGGGAGAGGAGATGAAGCACCAACAGTAGTCGTATTGAAAGAGGGGAAACACTTGGAACGGGACGAGGTAGATCGACTGCGTGCAGAAGGTGAGTTTTGCCGTACAGACCCTCTCGAACGAGGCTCGCTAAAACAGATGCGACTTCGTCAAATTTCGCAGGCAAAGCAGATGGAACCGACCCTCTTTCAGCTTCCTCTAACGCCGAGGCATCAAAGTCAAAAGGTTCACTCTCGTTCTCGTCAAGTACGGGCAAAGCGAATGGAAAGACTGGAGCGGGACCTAGCGAAACTTGGGAAGATGTCGTGAAACGAAGTAAGAGTGAAGCGGACAAGAAGCAGCAGGAGAAGGAACAGAAGGATCTCGAGGCAGCGAAACAGAAGGAGAAGGATGTCAAGAAGAAGAAGAAAGACAAGAAGGAAGCAAAGAAGAAGATTGGAATGCTTTCGTTCGAGGAGGATTGAGCAGTTTCGCAAACTTTCTCCTTGCCTCCCTTCTCGACTCGACCATCTATACCCTTCGCTCCATTCTATACCCTCCGCATTGTTGTAAACACCCTCATCATCCTCGCATTTTCCTTTCCCTCGCCCGATTTTCAACTCGGAGAGTCAATCAGTCAAAACTCGCCTCGTTCCCTACCGTTCGGACCCGAGATTTGAGCAGTCGTAGAACAAGGCGGGTCCCACCTCGCGGAATCTACAAGAACTCGATTTGTGAGGTCGACAACCCAGCTCAACTCCAACTCTCCAAATTCAAGTCTCATCCTTCTGGATTCAGAAAGGGCTAGCGATTTCGACTTTCTCCAACTACCTGTGTTCACCGCTTCGAAATCCGCTTCCAGCTCGACCTCACTCTATTCCAACTACCTCGACTCGACTAGTCATCTGTCGAAACCTGGAGGAGGCTGAAATCTTCCCTTTCTCGGTTCCTCGTCAAATGTCATCTCTGCTCTTTCTCTCTTCCTCTTCCAACTCTGCTCTTCATTGCCTTTCGATCTCGACGACGACACAATGCCTACAGACGAGAAACCCTTACTACCTCTGACCACTTCACCAGAATCTTCGAATCATTTGTCTACATCCGCTCAACATCTCCCTCCGACCTCTCCAGCCGCAAAACTCCTCGCACAAGCTTCGACACCACCATCACGCGGAAATAACCGACGACCGTTCCTCTCCTCGAACAAGAAACGGTTCTTCGCTCTGATCGTTTTCTACGGAATCCTCCTCGCTATCTGGTATCGAGACGTTCACGTCAAGGCATGGAAGGAAGCGATGACCTCGATTGAACGATGGAGGGCAACTTCACCTTGTTTGGATGGGAGTGGAAGAATTTGTGATGCTTACGGACAGCCTTTCGACCATCCGATTCCCGACAAACCCGCAAATTCCTCCCTATCTTCCCACCAACCACTCTCCTCTCTCGGATGGGCCGCAGATGAAGTCTATCACCTCGGGAGTCCTCTCTTCCTCTCGAACCCCGCCGTCTACCTCTCAACTCTAGAAGATTTCCTTCGCAAACATTTCCCTCCCGCCGATTCAAACGAAGATGATCCCAACTCTCTCATCTCTGCACTTCGTACTTTCTTCCCTTCTGGTTCCGACTCCGAACGTCGATTACGGTACCCTTCGATTCCTCGAACGATTTGGCAAACTGCACCAACTCGGAAATATTACGACGACAAGGAAGACATCGTTCAGACTTGGAGTGAGCTCAATGAAGGTTGGGATGTCAGGTTCCATGACAACGAGCTGGCGGATCGATGGGTCAGGAGAAGGTTCGATATGATGAATCCTGGAGATGGATTAGAGAGGCGAGCACCGAGGAGAGGGAGGAATCGAAAATTGAGGAAAACTCATTCTATCCCTCCTTTGATGTCGTCTTCGTCGATCCCGTCACCACAGTCGAAGGAGAAGAAGGCGGGCCAAGAACGAGGTGTGCTTGTCGCTTGGGAGAAACTCGAAACTCCTGCTGTGTTGAGGAGTGATTTCTGGAGGTATCTTGTACTTGCGGTGGAGGGTGGAGTGTACGCTGATACCGATGTCGAATGTATGAAACCGGTTGAAGAATGGGGACTCGAAATCGAATGGGAAGGGATTCCGTTTGTTGCTTTTTCTCTTACTCGCTATGCGATCCTCGGGTGCTGATTTCACTCGTTCACTCGTGTAGTTCTGCCGACTACGAACCTCCCTCTTGTATCGTCGGAGTCGAAGCTGATGTTGGAGAACGAAAAGATTGGAACAAGGTACGCTCACTTTCCTCTGTTTAGCCTGAGAGTCGTGATTTAACGAAAGCTCTGTGCACTCGACAGTACTGGCCTCGACCACTTCAATTCTCGCAATGGACGATGGCATCGACTCGAGGACACCCCATCATGCTTGACGCTGTTCGTCGAGTTGTCGAACAAGCTCTTGCGCCAGTCGGAAAGGATCCCAAACCCGTCAGCGTGATGGAGCGAACAGGTCCAGGTCAGCTTCCTCGTTCCTCGTTCCTTCCTTCAGAAAGCGCTGACTTTGGATCTCCACATCGAATCTAGGACTCTTCACCGACGCCGTTCTCGCTTACCTCCAAGTCAAGTACCGCAAGAACTGGACAGACCTTCGAAGTCTCGGTTACGAAGGGTGGAGGTTTCATCATGGCGAACACGACAAGGGCAAGATGAGCTCGGAAGGTTACGGAGATCTCAAAGTGCTTCAAATCACTGGATTTTCTCCTGGTATCGGGTGAGCTTCCTCGTGTCTTCGGCCGCTGCGTGTTGGTGTACTGACGAGATAGTCGAGATCGTGCAGTCATATGGGAGCAGAGAACAAGGAGCATCCTGCAGCGATGGCTTCTCACTATTTCGCAGGGTCATGGCGAAATCAAGAGGGTGCAGATGCTTAGTTGGGTTCTGCGTGCTTCATACATCGCTGTGTTTGTTGGCCCGCTGTATTCCATTTGCTGTTGTCATCAGAGAACGTTCCGTCTCATCGCTTTTGCTTCTCGTCGCAAAGTCCCGGTTTCCCTTGATTCGTCGGATTCGTCTGGTTCCCACGTTACGCGGATCTTCAAGTCTGATTAGCCCGAGACCCAAGAGCTGTGCTATCGGAGTAGAAGAGAGGAGAGGAAATGAGTTCGGCCCGTGGGGAGATTGGCAAAAGAGATCTGAGAGAGAGCAAATCGCAAACTGAGAAGGTAAAGAGTTTGCGAGAGAGAAAAAGTTGAAGGGCAGAGGAGACGCAAGGAATGATGGGATTCGAAAGGTAGCGACTGGGGTAGACTACACATTGAGCTAGTAGTGTATAAGGGAGTTCTATCGATAGTCAGGAAGGCAGCCCAGAAGAGAATTTCATGCGACAACAAAACGAAACTGACGCCCACCTCAGGCCTCAACCGAGAAAGTTGCTTGCGACCACGTCCTCTCCCTCTCTACCTCTCACCTCTTCCTCAGAGTACAGTAACATCTTCTCGTGAGTGCTAGACGTTTCAACAGTACACGTCACGCATAGTTCGCTGATCCTCGACCCCGTATTATTCCCTCTTCTCTAGTGACGGTCCTCCTCCTTTTTTTTCTTTCAATCTTGTTCTCTCCTCTCTCACTTCAAAACTCAAGTTCCAACGCCGACCATGTCTACTCAAGAGATGTCACGTGAGTCCAAAGTCCACTTGATAGTCAGGAAACGTCTCCGTAAACTAACTCTGGTATCTTTCCTCCAAACAGTCTCGCCGACGCACCCAGTCGAGCATGCTGAGTTTGATGTTGAGGGTAAGTCCACTCCCTGATCATCCCAGGCTATCCTCTGAGCCTCAAAATGAGATTCTTGACGTCGTGGAAGACCATTTTCGAAAAAAGATCCTCGATCGAGTACATCATCGGACCCAACTGACCTCAAATTGTGTTCCGACTGCAGGTATCTTGTTCGATATGGATGGTACCCTTGTCGACTCTATTACCGCCGTCGAAGCCGCTTGGTCGTCAGTAGCAAACGAGTTGGGAATGCCCGCCGATGAAGTAATTGCTGCAACTCACGGACGACGAGCTATTGACAACTTGAGGGATCTCAAGCCTAAGCTCAGGAGGCTCACTAACGAACAGATGGATGAACACGTTCAAGAGGTGAGCCGAATTCTCTCAGTTTCGATTCTGCATCGACGTGAATTATCGAATCCGGTTTACCGCTGTGTTTTCGATGGAGGAAGAAATTGGAAGCTGATGATATAGTGTACTCGACCTGTTCGTGATAGTTCGAGAAGCGTATCCTCAAAGAAGCCGACGAGTTCAACACCCGAGTTCGTGTCCGCCGTGATTCAGAAAGTTCGAGTCGTCGCGATTCGAACCAATCGAGTCGCCGTGCCAGTAGGCGTGGAAGTTCAGGAAGTGGTGCCAACCCCCTTCTTACCGGTCTCGCTGGAGGAAACTTCGGAATGAGCAAAATGGTGAGTTTTCATTTTTTCGATTCTAGTTAACCCTTCGGCTGTTGCTCTTTATCTCGTTTCTGACGATTACTATTATTTGTGCTATTATTTCAGGAGTCTCCCAAGGACAAGGAACTCGACAGTGTCAACGCCAAGCTCGCAGCGCTCAACACCGATGAGCCTGATCGCATGGAACAGCTCGACAACCCTTTCGACGATGACGATGATGAGGAAGATGGTCACTTCGACCTCAACGAGTACACTGAGGAGGAAATTGGGTAAGTCAACGAGCCATTCTTGTTCGAATTCGACAGAAACTGATAAAACTGAGTGAATCCGACTTTGACAGATGCCGAAATGCTTCCATTCGTATCCTTCCCGGTGTTCGTCGTCTCATCGACTCTCTCCCCACTGGCCGTTTCGCCGTAGCTACTTCTTCCGCCAAGACCTGTACGTTTTCGTTTCTCAAATCGACGTTTCGTTTCGGCGTACTGATCTAAATCTCGCCGGATTCCAGACGCTCACGGAGCCCTCGCTCGTGCTGGTATCAAGCGACCCAAGGTTACCGTTACCGCTGACGACCCTCGTCTCGAGCGCGGCAAGCCTTTCCCCGATCCTTTCCTTCTCGCTGCTAAGGTAAGTTTCCCTTCATCGGAAACAGGAACGGGAGCTCATCAAAATGTGACTTGTAGGATCTCGGTATCCCCATCGAAAAGTGCCTCGTTTTCGAAGACTCTCCCAGTGGTATCAAGGCTGGTGTTGTCAGTGGAGCCAGGACTATCGCTATCTGCACGAGTCATCCTGGTACGTACACTCTTTTCTCTCTCTGTGCTCAGAACAACGATCCTGATGCGTTTCGCTCGTTCTTTCAGTCGAGAAAATCAACAACTCTGGAGCTCACTACATCGTCCCGTCGCTCGACTGCGTTTTCGCTCGTCGCAACAAGGATGGATCCATTCACATCAGTATGTCTCAATCTCGCTCTCTATCAAGCTTGAAGTGGCTGACCCCTCAGTTCTCTTTAGCCATCGACGCTCACCCTCCTGATCACCCTCGTCACGGATCTCGTGGTTCCTTCGTCGCTGTCAAGCCCGACTGGCGCGCCGCTCGCGAAGAGGAGAAGGCCAAGCTCGACAGGATCAACGCTGCTGCCGCAGAGGACAACAAAGCTGCTGAGGCTCAACAATAGAGTCTTCCCACCCTTCAACTAGATTCCCTTACGCCTATCAACCCTATATATAATTCGACTATCTGCACATACCACCTTCACCTTTCGTCGCTCGCCTATTTCCTCCTTCTCCCTTTTTTCCCCAAAAGCTCGTTTTGCGTCTCTATCACTAGATTTATAGGTTCCGATGTAGATTTACAGTCACGCCCTTTCTCGTCAATCGTATCTCTCGCAAGCTACGCTATCATTTCAGAGGAGAGCAACAGCGAGAGGGGAGAGGGAGAGGGAGAGGTTTTGGAAAGATGTCGTCGCAGTCGTCAAAGGAAAGCCCTTGATTGGACTGCGAAAATATCGGTAACCCCTTTCACAATCCTATTCTCCGAATTGACCGCGGTGAATAGAAAGAGAGGGGAAAAGTTCTCCACCCACTTTTGCGATTCCCACTCTTGACTCTCTTCCCTTCACTTTTCTCACACCTCCAATTGCTCCCAAACACCCACAAACGATCGAAAGAATGACCACCGCTTCTCATCAAGACCTCTTCAAGAGTTCCATCGCATCTCTTCGCGTCGCTGGAGCAACTTCCAACTTGAAACTCGCCAACTCGAACGAAGTAGCTCCCATCTCTCCTCCTTCTTCCATCAAGAAAGCAGAGTCGATCGCTTCCTCTACTTCTACTGAAGATGTAGAAGTCTCTGGAGGTAGGGAAGATTACGATGGAAACTACAAATTTGCTCCCATCAAAGAACACATCACTGCTCGTGCCATGTCTAGGAGGTACGGTGACGATTTGGTCAACACTGCCATCTCTGATATCGTTATCGGTACGTACACTGTTCGTCTTCATCTCGATCCGTCGTCCGAAAGTGAATTCTCTCGCTCTCAGTCGGATGCGGTTCTGCTGGACTCTCTTGCGCCTACACTATCGCATCTCGTCGTCCTGACTTGAAAGTAACGATCCTCGAAGCTGGAGTAGCTCCGGGAGGAGGTGCTTGGTTGGGAGGACAACTCATGAGTGCGATGGTTTGTCGCAAACCTTCAGACAAGTTCCTCACTGAATTGGGAGTACCTTTCGAAGACGAAGGAGAATTTGTACGTCTCCTCCCCACATCTCTCTCACTCTTCCAAATTGAAGCTGACTCAATAGAGATTAGGTCGTCGTCAAACATGCCGCTCTTTTCACTTCGACTATTTTGTCAAAAGTCCTCCAGGTGTGCTCGTCTTTACCTTTATCGCTTACTAGTCTGGTTCTCTCGAACGAGACAATTCCGCAACATCTCCCTTCTTCGTTCCCCCTTCCCCCCTCTCCTTCGAGCTCGTTCAAAGTCGAATCTTCCTAGCCGAATCAGATGGCTATTGGAGAGTGAGACTTGAGCTTCGAAGTGAATCAAGCGAACACCGGTGGCTTTTCGAATCGTGTCGACGTGAAATCGTTGTTTCGAGGTCCAACTCCTCGAGATCGATTGTTCAGATTCTTCGCACGTTTCGATACGATTCGATTTGTTCCTGAGAACTATGACTCTCGAACAATGAGACGAGTACGGTTTATCAGTTGATCCAGATAATGCTGGCGGAACTAGATTTGCTTGATTACTCCCCCCTCGTTCTCCCCTTGCTGATTCTTTCCTTTTCGTTTTCCCTGTTTCAAAAGTTCCCCAACGTCAAGCGTGAGCTCCCTCTCTCTTTCATCTTCATCGACTCAAGCTGATTCGAAGTGAGTAATAGTCTACAACGCTACGGCTTGCGAGGATTTGATCACTCGTCCTGACCCTCTCGGAAACGGACTTCGAGTTTGCGGTGTCGTTTCAAACTGGTGGATCTCATTCTCATTCTTTCTTATATCGGCTCTCACTTACACTGAGTACTCGACAGGACCCTCGTCACTATGGCTCATGGCCTTCAGTCGTGTATGGACCCTCAAACGATCACCGCCCCCGTCGTCGCTTCTTTTGCTGGTCACGAGTGAGTCTTCTCTTTTTCTCCTACTCTTCGACTGACCTCAGACTGACCCACCTCACTCCCTAGTGGTCCTTTCGGTGCCTTCTCCGTCAAGCGTCTCGTCGCTGCCGGTATCGTCGAGAAACTTGGTGACATGCGTTGCCTCGATATGAGGTCTTCCGAGGATTACATGTACGTCGAGATCTTCTTTTAGTCTCTACAAAAGTGGACTAAAATAAATCGTCTCGCATGCAGCGTCAACAACACTCGTGAGATCGTACCCGGGTTGATCACAGGAGGAATGGAGCTCTCTGGTTCGTCTCCCTTGCTCTTCTCTTGTCTACACCTCTGTATTGACAAAAGAGTACGCCCTTCTTCAGAACTCGACGGTGCCAACCGTATGGGAGCTTCGTGAGCAACGACTCTCCACCTTCACCCTTCGAATTGTCGCTGATCTCGAACTTTTCTCTCTCTCTCCAGATTCGGAGGAATGTTCGGATCTGGTATCAAAGCTGGACTAGAAGCGATCAAGCTCTTTGATTCTTACGACATCGTCGAAGGAGAAGTTATGGGTCCCGCTCAAGTCAAACTCGCTGCTTGAGCGATTCTCTCCTTCTCTTCGTAGCTCTGTTTCCACGCTCGTAGTCGTCTCTCTCTTTTCCAATCAAAGTAGTCGTGTTTCTCTTTCACATTGAGGCCAGTGCGAGAGTCGAGAGCTCGCAGAATCTGCTTGATTCAATCGCTACGAAACGAAGCAAGCTGAGCTTCATTCGGCTCAGTCAGCACACCGAACCTCAGAATCTATCAAACCAGGCTAATCGCTCTCTCAGGTCTCTCTCGCAGCAGTAGCAATAAATGAGTAGGGAAGAAGGACGAGACTACAGTTCAAAAATACAACAACAGCAAGAATGGTAGATAAAGTGAGAAAACTACGCATATTTCCGATTTCTCCTTAAAGCATTCCAACGTTGTACTAACATCATTATTTCCAGATAGCTCATGTGTCGCAAAAAGTCGGTTCCATCGCGTAGTTGCTGTCGGTAGAGAATCGAAC
>Ga0308160_10007360_pt1 | contig 10958 bp, 14 predicted proteins | sample PhyFR1_FD_201036 | JGI IMG/M metagenome (GOLD analysis project Ga0308160, IMG submission 201036) | Phyllosphere microbial communities from UC Gill Tract Community Farm, Albany, California, United States - DLSLF.R1 | ecosystem: Host-associated > Plants > Phyllosphere > Unclassified | place: USA... | reverse complement strand
ACAACTGCTTCTCGGGAGAAGAGCGACTGAGGTCAGGAAGGAGGGGGGCGAGCGAGGAGGGGCAAAAGGGAGCGATAGATGAAAGGATGAGGGGTCTGTCTAAGTCTCGAGAGAGGTAACTTCAACACTCCCCTGAGACTACTCTAGAGAGACGAGGCCGAGTTTCGAGTGGTATCTGATTATCAGAGGAAAAAGGTCGCAGGCAGAGGCTTGGTGAAGATGTCGGTGTGACGAGAGCGGGCGGTGTAATGGCCGCCAACGATTGTGTCGACGCTCCCTCAGTTGTCGACAAAGATGGGCGTGCGAGGGAGGCAGCTAGGGTGTCAATGATCGATCTGTTCGAGGACCGCGCGGGACCACTGCAGGCGCTGGCAGCCTCGGGAGACGGGGAGCAGCTCGGCTTCATGTAACGAGAACGTCGTCGAGGCGAGCCGCTTGGATCCGTGCAGGACAAGGTTTCCCCCAACAAAGAGCGCGAAGCCGACGGTCGAGCGGGCGGTGGCGACGTCGCCGGCGTAGTCGGAGGCGGTCCAGAGGGCGATGGGTTCGGCCGAGCTGTCGCGTTTGAAGACGAGGCCGAACTCGGTGGTGCCCTTGAGGTACTGAAAGAGGCGCATCGCCGCTGACCAGTGCGTCGGATCCGGGTTGGCGACAAACTGTACGCACACGATGAGATGTATGGTCGGCTCTCCGGAACCTAATCAGTTAGCTCTCCGATTATGCACGTTCGGTCCGAGAGAGCGTTACTCATGCACACAAATCCCCAGGAAAGCCAGATTTTGGGCTGATCTGGGCGACTTTTGAGAAGTTAGCTGTTCACAACATGCATCTTGGGTGCGTTACCGCGTTACCTACGTACGGAGACCCCTGCGTTACCGTTACCGAGCCATACATCTCACCGTGTGCGTACAGTGACTGGTGGTTTGACGCTCGTTACTCGACCTTCGAGGCTACGATCGCAAGCGCCAGGAGGAGATTGTCGAGGTCGATAAGTATCGCGTCCGCTTCTTGACCGGCAAGGCGCAGCCGGTGAAGGATATTGGAGTTACCTCTCTCGAGACTTAGACAGACCCCTCATCCTTTCATCTATCGCTCCCTTTTGCCCCTCCTCGCTCGCCCCCCTCCTTCCTGACCTCAGTCGCTCTTCTCCCGAGAAGCAGTTGTGCTGAGACGTCCCGTCCCTTCCCTTACTTCCCTCTGTAGACCTCCCACTTACGCTGGCTCCGCTCCTGCAGACGTCCCGTCCCTGTCGTTGCCCTCCAGTACGCATCTGAATCTCAACAGAGGACGCCGGCCGCAGAGGATGCAACCGGTGTCGAACGGCGCTTTACTTTTCTTTGGCGAGTTTCAGATTCAGAGCGATGCTAGCACCCACTCTCCATGCTGTTGTGCGTAATTAAAACTCGGTGTCGGAGCGTGATTAAGTTGATAGTCAATACATCAGTCACAAGCAAAGACAAGACATCAAATGGCTTGGTCCGCGCCGCACCTGCAGCGGCAGCTGACACCAAGGAAGCAGCTGCATCAAGCGGGAAATGTTCTGTCTGAGCCAGCAGTCGTATGACCCTCGTTCCAAGAAGGGGAAAGGGCCGGCTCCTGACTACAAGGCGGGTGACTGCAATCTCATGTTGAATGTATGCAATCAAGAATTATCAAAAGCCCTGTTAGCTCAATCGGTAGAGCGTCAGACTCTTAACACGGTCTGTCCAACAGCGGGGTTTCATCTGAAGGCTGGGGGTTCGACCCCCCCATGGGGCTAAAGTTCTCTTTTTGCCCATGCAGCGTCTAAACGTTTATCCAAGTGTTGCATCTCCTGGTATTTCACATTCCCGCGCAAACTCTGACGTACCCGAGAAGTGCACACATGGTCTGTCACTCGGCTGGGTATACAAAGACAAATGCTCTCTAAGTTCTCAGGAAGGACGCTTGGGCTGCCGCGCAGCAATCTCTCCAAGCGAGGCGAGTGCATGCGTAGAGTACAACATGTACAACGCCATGGTCGTTTCAGCCTCGCAACCTAAGAAAGTTCTCTTTCTCTCGCATCGTTTGAACACCCCTTTCCCTCTGACCAGGCGCTCTGAACTACCTTCTGTCAGGCCGAGACCTCCCGAGACCTCCCGAGACCTCCTTTTCCCGGCTCTCAGCTGTCTCTGCCCGAGTCATGGTTGAACGTGACTATAGGACTGACGCCCTGATGATCGGCAGGTGATCGAGATACACATTGTCAGTTTAACAAAGCTTTCATCAATTCCTTAATTGTCTAACGGCTATGATATTCGCCTCTCACGCGAAAGGCCCGGGTTCGACTCCCGGTTAGGGATTGCTTTTTGCTCTGTGCATCACGATAAGGGTGCTTTTTCGGGATGCGTGCGACAACGGCGGCTGATGGAATTCATCAAGAAACCACATGTAATCTGCACCAGTGCTGTTGACACTGAATTACAGGGACAGAATCTGGTGCCCCGCGGTGAATTCAGCGCTCAGGCAGGCACGAGATCTCGTTTGCGAATAGGAAGCCGATCTGTGAGCGAAGGAAGCATCCTGAAACAAGCACATTCCAGGGTCACCTGATACTCGACAGTCGTAATAGCAGGGGGGGGTCTGAGAGCGAGAGTGAGTCTGGGAGCGAGAGTGCACGAAGACGATCGTCGGAGGACGCCTCGCGCGCGGGGATCACAGTTGGTGGGCAAGCCGCGCCCAACAGCAGCCGAGCGTTTTTGGCCCTCGGGCCGCTGGTTCAGCTCTGCACATCACATAGTTGCGAAGAGGACTGCCACTAGAGGACTGTCACTGGCAGACGTAAGCCCGCTGAGCTAGGCTCTGCCCGGACCCGAGATGGCCGAGGCTCCGGGTTGGACTTTGTCTGCCTTCGTCATGACATCGTCTACGTCCTTGGGACAAATCTCATCAAGAAGTTGCCTCCCCCCCCTCTGATTTGCTCAGTGCAACACATGTCGTGACCTCCGCTTAACATGTTTTGCTTCATTGGCATCAGGTGAGGCTTCTGCCCTTAGACTCTCCGCCGACGCATCTCCCCCACAAGCACCATTCAGTGCAGGCTTCGCATGGCCCTGAGTGCGCTCCTGCCTCAGCACTGCCGGCTGACCTTGCAACCACGCCTTCCCTTCTTCTCCTTGTCTCTGACGCGAAGGGAAGGCAGAACTGGCACCATTCCAAACCGAAATGCCTGGGTATAGACCGAGATGCCAATATGAAAAGCCTCGACCCCGCTTACTCGACCGCAACAGCGATCACGAGGGTCGGTGTCAAATCAATATGCAAACATACTTGCTGCTAAGGGCAGTATCACGTGGGACGGAAGCCCGACATCGCGTCGAGTGACGCCCACGATCATTTATTCTTGTGTCAAGCGGCCACGTTGTGTTAGCTTGAGTACTGATTGGGATGCTTCATGCTGGTATGTCGCCATGTGAAAAGCCCGACTTACCCTGAAGTGACAGATGTTTGTTCCGCTTTCATTTCGAATCATTCATGTTTTGGCCGTATTTCGACTTTATAAGTCAAGATTCAGTGTTGATATTATTTCCTTCACTCGTTGGCCTCCGCACCCTCTCGATCATCCGACGGCCGGCCTTTGAGTTGGCCGGCAGCTCAAGCTCGGCCACGTCGCTGTCGGCCTGCATGCTTCCGCGGGAGGCAAGGCAGCCTCCCCCAAGGGCTGTTGTAACAAGCACACGGCCCGCCCGTAACCTCGCTTGCCCAAACCTTGCCTCTGCACCGCGCAGAATTGTCCCTCAGTCAATCACTAGAGTCTGTCGAACCTCTCTGCCAGGTGCGCCTTTAGTAAAGATCTTGTTCGGCCTCGGCCAAGGCGGCTGCTCCCCTTCCGACCCCGGTCGAGATCAAGCTCCATCTCGGGTTCACGCCCGACGGCAAGCCCATCGCCGCATTCGCATCCGCAACCAAAACAAACGACGACACATACAGCACCCCGCCTACTAGCTCAACGGCTCTCTCGGCCGAGATCGAGGCCTACAAGAAGCGCTCGTGCAAAGAGTTCCGGCTTCTCTGCCGGACCCTCTCGACCGAGGACATCGAGCGAGTCCAGGCCGTCGAATCCGAGGACCCGGCGATCGTCCTCGCCGCTTTTTGCTCCTATCACAAGCAGGGCGGCCCGGCGGACCAGCTCGTTCTGCTCGAACGCCTCTTCGACCTACGACTGGACGAGGGCGGTGACGTCAAGCTTTTGTGAAGGCACACCAACAGCTCAAGGCCGAGGCCACCCGGCTCAAGCTCGGCTTCTCTCGGGCGGCGGACCTCCGCTCGCTCCTCGTCCTTCGCGGCCTCCCCCCGTCCTTCAAGACCTTCCAGAGCGTGTTCCTGAACGAAGCGACGGCCTTGACTTTTACACCGGAGACGGGCTTCTCTGCCATCGCCGCCGGGTCCAGGGTCATGCTCAGCTCCACTCGAAGCTCTCTGGCCCAGTATCGGCTGCGCGCCCTTACGCTGCCGTCGCTGCTGTCGCCCCGACACTCGTTCATGAAGCCAGTTCGGCCGGAGGAGGCCGCCCTCGTCGTCGGCACGACTCAAGTCCAGCAGCCGTACCCGACTGTGCCAATTGTCATCGTTCCGACCAAAGGATTCAGGGACCGGGTACAGCCTGTTCCTAAGCGAAACGACCTTGCGACTTCAGATGCCGCCGACGAAGCTCAAGCTGGTCAAGGTGACCAAGACGTTCGAATCGACGATCGTCGGAGTTCATCTGGCCGCCCCCTCGAGCATGAGTCCAATCGCTATTACAGTCTTGGTGAGGGTGCTGCAGGATGTAAGTTCACCCATTAGCGTCCGACTCGCCTTCTATGATTCAGAGCCTGCTGTTGACCCTGCTCGACGCCCGCCCAAACTCAAGACACGTGGAAGGTGTGGGGCTTGGCCCCCAACATGAGCGACCTTTCACCACAGGAGGAGCCTACCGAGGGCCCGCTACGCTGCAACCACGACTGCTTCCGAAGTCATGAAATGCAACGCTTTTTGGACTATTTCACTGCTAATTCACTTCAGATTCGGCGATTCTGGCGTTTGTCGACAGTCGATACAATTTATAGATAATTCTTGTCGCTTCGGGCATGAGAGTGCCTCGCGCAGGCTACCATCTAAGCCCTTCTTTTGGGAGAGAAGACTAGCGAGATGCATCTGATCGGCGAGGTCCTCTGTCGAAGGAAAAGATCAGCGAGATGCACCGTCTGATCGGTGAAGTCTTGCCCGAGTCTGCGAGTGCGACCCGCTCCGGGCCGGCCGGACGCCCAACCACCGGATCGACTCGGTCAGCATGCCACGCCACGATTGCACTCGTATTCACCATTGCATCCGTCGTAAAATCCGCCTCCGAAATGACCAGAGCCTCTGTGTTGTGTGACGCCATGCCCTGAAGGCTATACATGACTGCGAAATTGGCATTCTCTCCGACTTTTATTGAGCAGCTCCAAATACTGCCAGCGCAAAACCCGGGCCGTCGAAGCTCTCCGCGTCAGACCTGGTCGTCCGTGTCAAAGGCTCCTCGCGGTGGCTTCTGTCGGTCGTAGTAGTTTGCCTGCCGCTCCTGCGCGAGCAGATCGCTATGCTAGGGCCTCGTGACGCTCGGTCCAAGCGGACGCCGCGTCTGTCAACTAGCAAGAGCTCTGCAGAGACGCCGCGTGCGTAGTCTGCCGGTATCCGCGGCTGGAAGTCGAAAGGCAGCTGGGCGGGCGGAAAGCCGGTCGACGAGTGCTTGCCGTGGTCGAACGCGGACTGCAAGGCGCCGAGGTGATGCGACCAATCGTCCTTTCTGGGTTGTGTATGCTCGCAGGGCGATCAAGACCTCCTGCACGACTCGCTCCAACCCTCCGTCCGCCTGAGGGTGGCGCGCAGCCGCCATGACTATTTATTCAACGCCTGCGTGGGCGCTCTGAACGACATCTTACGATCAACCTTGACTCCTTGATTTTGCAGCGCGAGTTTTGGATTGCACAATTTGATCAAAGTGCCCTCTCAAGGTATAGGGACGCTCTCGGGTGAGAGGAAGCAGGGCTATTTAAAGGCCCCTCCGCTGAATTCACGAGCTTGGATGCCGTTGACAAAGTACCAGTTGAATTTGCACCCCTGTCATGGTTCTAGGTTCAGCGAGTCTGGACATCACGACTTCAAGGGTTTATAGGTCCTGAACTGGCGCTTCTGTCAGAAGCTTTATTGTGGTCTTTTGGCCCTGTGGTATCGCGTTGGTTTCCGGGAGCGGTTTTGACAACCCCTCGAGCAGGGCTATCCGAAGCAATCGGCTTCGATCCCGGCGCGGCACGAGACCCGTCAACGATCGACCGCGTCTCTGCGGCCTTCTCAACGTCGTCATCGTTTCCTCAATGAGTTTTTGCACAACGGCCTCGGTGTCCGTCTGGATGATGCGTGTGGCAACGTCCGGGTCGCCTCGCTTCCTCTCGTTCGGCCGATGGCGCTGGGCTACGTTCGAGCTTAACGACGCCTGCAACGTTGAATGACGGCTAAGCGACCAAGTCGCAGCTCTCGGTTGCCGCTGACAAGGCCTGGTGACGCTGGGGACGGATTCAAAGAGTCGGATGTGTCGACCTTGACTCCTAGCGATCCCGTCGGTGCAGCCCGGACGGCTATGGCCCGCTGCCGTCGTGCGCTGACGGCCTGCGCTCGAGGTCTCACAAGGGCGGTCAACTGTGCGCAAGGTTTACGTCCTTCTGGTAGACGCCGCTCAACGGGCTGCATGGCTTCAGGCATGCCGCTCAAGTCACCTCAGTCCGAGGCATCGCCATGAACTAATGCCTGGTAGGTGAAGCTCCTCCTTTAAAGGACGGCGCCTTTATAGTCGACCGAGAGGGCGGGTCGGCTGGCCGGCGAAGGGCTGGATGGAAGGCGTCCATTGTCAATGGGCAGGGTTAGGAATGGAGAGGAGGTGATTTAAGTGTGTGGTAAAAGCCGGAGGAAGGGCCGACGTCGATGTCGACCTCACGAGCTGGCGAGAACGGCCGCTTCCCCGCGGGGTCGCGTCTCTCCCCAATGACCACCTGATCAAACGGCTGCCCCCTTTCTGTTGGACAATTGAACGCGAGCACAAGTTCTTCAAAGCTTTCATCAATAGGCTTAACACGTGGCGAGCCGACCATCACGTGTCGCCCTTGAACAGTCCCAAGCGTAAGCTCGTCACCCGCTGCCCGTTGGTGACCATCTTTATATTCATTGCACACAACAACGGACCTATCGATATCCTCCGCTAGAGGTCTCTCCTCACGACCCTGTTTCTGAGCAATCCCAACAGATATGCTAATCTTGTCTCCTCATTTTTGATTGGTAGATGGGTGCAGCTGTCCGAGCCCAGTGCCATCTTCAAGCCCTTTGCCACCTGGAGGATGTCGGTGAACAGTGACATCCTCAAGGTTTGCCTCAAATTCGGGGACGGCACTCAGTCGACGCCTTTCGACTGCGGCCCCCTGGGTGACACACACGTCAAGACCTACGCGTACCACCCGACGGCCGCCACCTTTGCTTCGGCTTTTGCCTCTGATGCGTTTCTTTCTCCCGGGGCCCCGGAGTCTAATACGGAGTCGGACAGGCACGTCCCCGACTTGTAGCTGACTTTATTAATAGGTCTGGGTACTACGCTTGGCCGCATCGGTCGGCTCCCGGAAGAACTACTCGGTGCGGCGACTCTTGTTGCGTGCGTGCTGAGTACTCGTTGCCATCGCTTGCTGATACGCCCTCCTTATCGTTCGTCCCCGGCCTTTCATGCACAGACGGATTCAAAGACGTCGAGGTCTTCCTGCAGAACCGGCCGCGGCCCGCTGGCGGAGAGACCCATGAGAAGCAGAAGGCCGTCAAGCGTGCGTACTTAGCGTTGAGACCGATCCGTAATGTCAGATCCAAGTCGATCGGCGAGCTAACATCGACTTGCACGCTTTTTTTCCTTCTCTCCGACTCATTTAGTGCATCGCTTCCAAATCGTCAGGGACATCATCAAGGTGCTGGCCAAGCTCAGCGTCCTGCCCTCGATGGTCGGCCTGGTCGACCCCGCGGCCGTGTGGATGCTTTTCGCCGAGCCTCGCACGGTCGCGGCCTACTTCGCCCGTTCGATGTCGTCGGCGGCCGGCCGCATCCTCAAAGCGCTGGCCGAGGACAGCATCATCGGTCCGGATGACCTGGCGGCGCTGCCAGAGCTGACAGAGAAGCACGTCTGCGCCGTCATCTACCTCCACCTCGTACTCCCTCGCGAGGTGGACGGACAGCACAAGCTCGAGCGTCTTCGCCGCGACGCGTTGCAGTCGTATTTCGGCAGCGCGCGCTCAAAGCGCCAGGTCGACGGCAAGGGCCGCCCTGAGAGCGGCGACGGCTCTCAGGAAGGCAATTGGCTCGGGACCTTCAACGGAGGCAATGCCGGCGGGCCAAAGGCGCGCATCTTCAGCAAAGGTAACGACAAGGCCCACCATGTCAGTACATTCCAACCACCCCTGTCCTCGTCTCACAGGACTGGACGCTGATTCTCAAATCTCCTCTCCGCTCTATCACCCACTTGCTCGCCCACACAGGTCCAGAGCCTGCGCCTCAAGGTGTATGACTCGCCCGGCTCCAAGGACAAGCTCTTCGTGTCCAGTCCTCGCCACTGGCAGGCCGCGTACGGCACGCACGGCGTCCACTTGCTTTCGAAAGAGGACCGCCAAGTCAAGCTCAAGCAGGTCGGCGCCGGCAATTCACTGCTGCCCTTCAAGCATGATGACGGCAAGGACGACAAATACCTCGGCTTCGCGTTTGTCGAGGGCCTCCCACGTGTCCTCATCGTCATCGCGGAGGCGGTCGCCATCATCGGCGGCGCATCCATCGACCACGACTCCGGCTCGCGAATCCCCGAGCTCCGCAAGTCCATCGGCCACCCGCTTCCGGGCGGCAGCCGTCAGCTCTACCAGGGACGCAACGTCCTCTCCGGCCTGGACGCCGGCGAGCGCTGCGTCTCGGAGTCCTTTGCTTCGTCCAAAGCGCAGGCCGCGCACGGCCGCGTCAAGGACGTTCAAGGCTTCGACCTCCACCAGCCCTCCCGGACGGCCGACCAGTACCGCGAGGTAAGCCTCTAGTCTCGCACTTTTTTACTCCCCTGTTACAATCTTGGTCTGCTGCTAACTTAGCCATACGTTGCGTTCCCCAATGTAAATTGATAGGCCAGGCCAGCAAGACTCAGAACGATTTCGAGACGCGGTCTAACGAGCTCACCAGCCCGAGCGGCTCTCGACCTCTATCGGGTTGCCTAAAGCAATCCGAGCGGCAAGAAGATTACCCTCGGCGCCCCGGCCGTCGGAAAGAATGCCAAGTTCAAGACGACGATCAGCGTCTCGATGACGAAGGTCAAGCTGTCGATTTTTCAGTAACAGTTCTCTGGTTTCCTTCGACAGCAAGATCAAAGCGAGCTCACTGTCATGCCGGCAAAGGTCTCAAATTTGTGGCCATTGTCACTGTCTTGACAATCGAGCCACCTTCCAAGTCTCTGTCCGCTCTGACGAGACGAAGCATTAGGCGGGAAGTTTCCTGGCAGCGGCCGGATGGGAGAATTTGCGAGACCTTGCTTGCCGCTGCCGCGGAAAAGAAGCAGATGACCAGCGGGCACCAGAAGGCCGTCGTCATTTTGTTCATCTTTTTCTCTCCCTTGACCAGCTATGGCTCCATCAAAGTCGCTCAAAACCAGGTCTCTACCAGAACAATTTTGGCACCGTTTATGAGGCGACAGGACGTTGGTGCTTGTTTCCTCCTGCCCAGCCCGACAGCTCCTTCAACATGGTCATTACATACATCTCTGTCGAAGACGCCCCGATGCTCCGTCTATCTTTTTACGGGGTCAACCCGCGTCCGGCTCGTTTAAGTCGGCGGGTTAGAGGAGCATCCTCAACCGGTTCCGGCTCTCACTCGATGGGCATTCTCATCTAGATTGACAGCGGTGGCTTCGGCATCCCTGAAAGCACTATGATAGCGTCAAGCGCTGACCCGGCTGTCGAGGTGACTTGCGCAGCGTTCTCTTCGTCTCCTTACGCTGTCTACGGGGTGAGGGCCGCGCGTGCGAACCAACGTCCTGATTAATGCATCTATCTTTGTCGAGTCACGAATGAACACAAGAAATCGGCTTAATGCGCCCGGCGCAGATTCAGCGGCGTTTTGAGACGGGTGCCGCGGCCAAGGGATGTCTCCTACTCGTGTCGGCAGCTTGCCCCCCCTTCTCTGACTTTGTTGTTCTCGCGCAGCACGAAACTGAACTTACCAAGGCATCCGTTGCGGCGCAGTTTCGGATTTGGCGCAGGAATTGCCCGCACTGTGCTCGGGAAGAGCCTCGAAAAGAGATCAGGGTCAACCTCGCCATAGCATATCTTCACGGTCGTCACGCAGCAGCTGTAGCTGACTGTCCTCTGACACCCCTACTTGCAACGCCGGCTACGTCACTCCGGCGGTCATTGCAGCCCACGAGCGTGCCGGCCAGGTCGGCGATGCCAATGGTGCCCGTGTGAGGAAATCTGGTGGATGGACAAAAGGAAGGTACCAGAAGCGATTGCGACACCACGCAGCCGGCGCCTGCGTTTTCTTTTGTACCTGCGTTCACCATCTACCCTCCCTGCTTTACATGACGACCCTACTTTACACCACTTTTTTAACCCGCCAATCGAAAAAAAGAGTGTCAAGTCCTCATGACGGGCTCGCGTTTCGCTCAGACCAAAATTCAGCACTATCGGTCGTCTCCGTTGCTTTGAGCAGATTTTGTTCCCCTCCTCTTATCTTTCAACCGCCTCATTTTCTTGCCTGGCTACAGTCATACCCGTGACGGCGAAGCCCTGTCTGTGCGCGGCAATTTTTCAACCATATGAGAGGTGGCATGTGGGGCGGCGTGTCCGTGAGTGTCGTGAATGTCACGTAAGCCGCTCCTCTGCGGCGTTACTGTTGGGGTTGTTGCAGCCGCACTCAGCACGTCTGGC
>Ga0308160_10007358_pt1 | contig 10959 bp, 9 predicted proteins | sample PhyFR1_FD_201036 | JGI IMG/M metagenome (GOLD analysis project Ga0308160, IMG submission 201036) | Phyllosphere microbial communities from UC Gill Tract Community Farm, Albany, California, United States - DLSLF.R1 | ecosystem: Host-associated > Plants > Phyllosphere > Unclassified | place: USA... | reverse complement strand
CCCACTAGCAGGCGGACTAGCTTGTCCCGTAAGATGCGCCGTTACCCCACTAGCCCTAGCTTCCTGCCATGCTCTCTCCTCGGGATCATTCGAGTCGACTCGCCTTGGCGCACTTGTCCCCGGAGATCTGCGGAATGGATCTTCATCCTCCAGTTCTGTACTGGTTGCCCAATCTGCTCGGGGGTGATAATTGGATTTATCGTATCCTTGTCCTGGACCTTGTTCTGAAGGGAATGGTGGTGGTGGGCCGGAATATGGCGGGGCAGGCCACGAGTTTGAATCTTGATGTTGGAGTGGTGGGGGTGGATAGAATCCACCTTGAGGCTGTAAGGGATATGCTTGTTGACCGTTCTGGTTCTGGTTTTGTTGGCCGAATCGAGATCGGACAAGGGATGGGTCGGCTAGTTGTCGGGCGTATTGCATAGTCATGGATGCGAAGAAGAGCTGCGGGTCAGTCTGGGCTGGGTGTAGTGGGGGTGTGGCTTACGGCGACTAGGATGACCATGACTAGCCACGCGAATACTGACCAAGTGCCCCTATCATAGGCCTCGTCACACCCTGGTCGATCAGCATCAAGAAGGAATAAGGGCAGATCCGACTTACATTGACTAGCCTGATCCTGCGTGGCTGTACTAGCTTTTCCATCAACCTGGGATCAGCTCATCCACGAATCTGCAAGTAGAGCTCACAATGATGGAAGGCATAGTAGTATAGTTCGTAACACATTGCGAAATTTTGTCTCCCTAAAACCATCAGCCCGCATCCTCCCATGACCCGAGCCCTAAATGAACTCACTTTCAAAGCGAAATGAATGATGACCATCAATATTTGAGTTCCTACTGCGACGGCCACTCCGGCTGGGGCTACTACCATCAATAGTTTCCCAAGTCTTGCATTATGCTATTCCCATCAGCTATCATCCTTCTTTCCGGGCAGAGGGGAGGAGACAGGGTTGGACCTACGAGAGAAGCGACGATCAAAACGTATAGCTCGAGTAGGGCAATGACCATATACAGAATACCAGTGACTATATCGAATACTTGTAGTTTTGTCGGTCCTGCTCATCAGCCACTCCACGTCAATAAGGGAAGGAGCAGGATCAGGAGTAAGACGTACGATTGTCGGAAGTCCTATTTTGGAATTGTTGAACACCCATTGCTACAGCCCAAATGATCCCTATTAGAGAAGTAAAGAATAAGACCCATCTGAGGTTATATGGGTAGACTCGTTTTGCCTATTTGTGGGTTAGTTTCTTGAAACGGAGGCGGGTGGGGGACATACGAATGGAACTGCTAGCATTTTACGTATTGACGAATTGACGAGGGAAGTGGTTCGCATCACACAGATATATGATGAGAGATATATGGAATTGATGATCGATCGACGGTCGTAGGGAAGGGAGGATAAAGGATCGTCAAGAGGAATAAGATCAGCTCTCATCTCAAGGATACAGGGAGTGGGACATACCTCGACCCTGTGGCTGAGTGCTCGCATGCCCACTTGCGCGATTCCAGAACGGCATCTTACCCCTGATCCTTCACTGCTTGATATGCTCTTGATTTGATGGGCTCTTCGTCGAGTTGATAGTGGTTGTTGAAGATGCAGTGCAAGGATGAAGTGCTGGAAGCTGTTCACATCAACTTTGACGCGCTTCCAAGACCGTGCCTGGATTCGTAGTAGATTAGGTACAGTACCGCAATAAAGAGCTCCGCTGGATAGTGCTGTATTGGCAATTGCATGCATGCTTGGATAGACAGGAGATAGTCATCAGCAATGAGTGTGATGATCACCCGAGATTGCGTAAATGTGAGATGATGGGTGAGGAATCGGGCGTACCGCCAACTGCGGAATATCGGCCTGTCGGAGGGTGGTGACGAGATAACGCGAGACAAGAAAGATGAAATGAGATTACCGGAATTCCACTGTATACAGTATCATACCTGCTTCACACGCAACTCACACCAGGGCGACCGGGAATAGAGGATACGAGTGACCAACAGATCCGAGATGGCTTCCTACGCTACCAAGCTTCGGCAGATATATCCCTACAAACCCCCCACTACCTCGATCGATCATCTAGTCATTGGTGGAGGTGTGGTTGGATTGAGCGTAGCTGCTGGTCTGGTCAATACGTGTGGGAAGGATAAGACTACGTTCTTAGTGGAGCGGAGGGGGCAAGTAAGTCACTGGTCAATCCTTGGGATGGTGGCTGATCCCATAGCTCGGTCAGGAAACGACGTGAGTTCCTGCTGAGGCATAGATTGGATTGGACTGACTGATGGTGAAGAGCTAGGAACTCCGAGGTCATACATTCCGGTAGGTGTTTCATAAATGTGGACTGGCAATACTGACTTGCATAGGTATCTAGTAAGCCACACGATCGTTTAGGCTGAAAGGACGTGACTGATTATCAGCTATCCTGTGGGGAGCCTGAAATCAAAGTTATGTGTCAAAAGCCGGCAAATGCTATATGACCGATGCGAAGCTCTGAACCTGCCATTCAGGAAGACTCAAAAGGTATGCCCAGTGTTGGAGTGATTCGATCCTTGGCTGACGTATAGCTCATCGTGGCCACCAACAACAACCAAATCCCATACCTCGACAAACTATCCACTCACTCCCAACACCCATCCTTCCGGCTCGATACTGAAGATCTCGGTCCGGCAGACAACGACTCTATCATACCATGTTTCTTCCTCTCTCCCAATGAAGCAATAGACCTAGAACCAGATTTGTCAAGAGACGTGAAAGGAGCTCTGCTAGTGACGGAAACAGGAATCATCGATAGTCAAGCTCTTGTCGATTCACTCGCTTCGGAGATTGAAGATGCTGATTATCTGTCCAACATCAAAGCCGAGTCTTCGGCTGTTGGACGAATGAGGGAGGAGACAAGGGGTGAGGGCGTACTTGTCATGGGGACCAGGGTTGTTAGGATTGATCGAGATGAGGGAGGGAAGGGGTGGGTGGTCCAGATGGAAACTGGATGGAGCGGGCAGGAGGGGGAGAAGGGACAGGTGGAGAGTGTGAGATGTCAGGTGGTGGTCAATGCTGCTGGACTTGGCGCTGTGAGTCTACTGGAAGGGGTGGTTCCGGTGGAGGACCAGCCCAAAATGCACCTCGTCAAGGGTCAGTTTCCATCGTCATATAGATACACGGGCTCACGCGAACGACAGGAAACTACATGTCATACAAGGGACCTGGAGTAGCGGACGTCTCCAGACTGATCTACCCCTGCCCAGGCGGAAGCCTCGATCACCTAGGAACCCACCTCACGCTAGACCTGGACGGTAATATCCGTTTCGGACCCGATATCGAACCAATAGGTTCACCTGACCAATACACCCAAAATCCAGAATACTGGCAGTCCCACCTCGCCCCCTCCGATTCTCACCTAGCATCCATTGCCGAATCCGTCCAAACCTATCTACCCAATATCGATCCTTCTGGCTTGAACCCCGATTATTCAGGCATAAGACCCAACCTCTCTCCAGCCGGGTCGGCTTTTACAGATTTCATGATTAGGCATGATGTTGATAAAGGCCGTAAAGGGTTGATCGAGCTGTTGGGATTCAATAGTCCTGGATTGACTAGTTCGTTAGCTACTGGGGAGTATGTGGCGGGAATGGTGAGGCGGCAGGTCTGGGGTATGAAACCTCGTCCCGGAGATGTAGAGCGACTTGCAGACGGCTGGGAGTAGGGGGAGCACGTAGATATCCGGTGTACAGCCCGTACAGACATGTATGTATGCATGCATGCCAATAGCCAGATGATGGAGCGCCGCATGTGAAGGAATCAGGCACAGAGGTTACCGGCGCGTCAAGGTTCAAAGAAGGGAAACCTAGTTCAACCATTTCACCTTGATCATCAATCCCATCTTCCCTTCCTTCTCTTTATTAGATATCTATACCCTCACCATTCTTGGAGGTCACCAGCTCTAGGATATCATACGCGTAGATAGACGCGGGTTAATAGGTTTCAGCGGCGGGAATTGGGACTGAGAGGTGATTAGAGAGAAGGTAAGTCACCCATCCTCGGACACGTCCATTCAGCCCCCGATATCGTATCTTGGCATGTCGGAGATTGTATGCTGACCATCAGGCATTTAATACGACAGTCTACGAGGCTTCTTTGGGGACTAGGCGTTGCCACTGGACCCATCGAGTGATTTCTCGAGGTAGCTTCCCGTGACCCGTAAGTCCTTCGTCCCGGTTCACGTTCACCTCCAAATCTGGTCGTGGACACGCTCTTCAACAACCATACCTTCCTATCCCGATGATCATCGGATACAAGGATCTCCAGTTCTATCATCACCCCAGAGTCAAAGAGAGCCAAAGCTACACAACATCCTTTCACTCCTTTCTTCTCGCTTCCCTTCTTCTTCCGGCCTTCCAATCGAGTTGACTGGAATCAGCTAATCATCCAGTCGATCTTTATCGTTCGCCCAAATTCACAATCATACCTTATATCTTCGACTATCACACGATGCCGGCGGTCCGTTCGCCAGCGGGTTCACCCCGACCGACGCAGGTTGAGCGGTATACTTCGGCTGGACCTTCCTCTGCCAGAGGTGGCTTTACCGGTGCGAATTGGACCAGTATGCCAGCTCTACACTTTCAGCCTGCTACCGTCGAGACTGTGTAAGCCTTGCCAATAGTTCTGTTGCTGCGAGCTGACAGATAGTGTCACACACATTACTCGCACAACGACCTCTTTCCCCCCTCTTCAGCTCCCCCCGATCCCAATGCCCGAAGCTATCAAACTACCCATCCACTTGGCCAAGGAACAATATCCGCTCGCGCATGAACCTACTCCGGACGACATGAAGTGGTTCTCGATGAGAATCGGGGAGCAACGAGTGGTCCTTTCGGAAGATGGACCTTTGGGATCACCTCCAACACCATCTGATATTACGAATCAAGCTGGATGGCGTAGAACATTACCTACAACCATGGCTGGACGGACGACACTCGTGGAAGCGTTGGATGGGACAAGAGGAAAGGAAGCTCGCAAACGGTCGCATCAGACCTTTGAGCCTCAAGAACGATCCATCGCTTCGACATCTCAGTTGACGCCCTCGGGCTCAAGGGAGAATCTCTCGTCTAGCGTCTACCCTTTTCCACCGAGGAAACGGATTCGAAGACCTGAAGATACTCGAACACCTATTCCTGTTGAATCGTCAGGAGCACCTATCTCACCATTACCTTCTCCCGACCCCGAGACTCCACCACCAGCAGTATCGCCACCTACCATCCCACTCGGCCCGGGCCACGAACTCGCCGCACTCTACTCTTTACCATCTATGCTCAATCACTTTGATGGTCTGCCTGATCAGCTCCAACAACATGTCTTGATGCACATGTTGAGACGATCTCGTATGCCGACGATTCAGCGTATTGCGACATTCACCACATCGGCCATCAAGCGGGATATGATCAGTTGTCTACCTCGCGAGATTTCTGTTCATGTCTTGAAGTTTGTCGATGCCAAGACGCTGGCTACTTCGACTCGAGTCTGCAAGAAGTGGAAACATATTATCGATAGTGAACGGTCGGTGTGGAAACAGAGGTTGATTGATGATCAACTATACTGCGGTCAAGGGATTGAAGAGGAGGATGAGGCTGTTTTGTCGAAACGATTTAACCGGCTGGAAGAACGGTCTCGACATGAGGAACGAATTCGGAAAGGAGATGCCGAGTACAATAAACAAGAGTACACCGCACCGCCAGAGATGGAACGATCCGTACCCCTGAAACACGTTTACCGACGCCGACAACAAATTCAAGAGAATTGGTTCAATAAACGACCGATTCACAATTCGTTCCCTGGTCACGGTACAAACGTCATTACATGCCTTCAATTTGACCGCGACAAGATTATTTCCGCCTCGGACGACCATTGTATCAATGTCTACAATACCGCAACTGGTCAGATCAAAAAGAGGCTAGAAGGTCACGAAGGCGGTGTTTGGGCATTACAGTATCGAGGCGACACGCTCGTGACGGGTAGTACGGATCGGACAGTGAGGGTATGGGATTTGAAGACTATGCGTCTCACTCATACATTCACTGGCCATACTTCTACCGTGAGGTGTTTGACGATTGTCGAGCCGGTCCTCGATGAAAAGACGGGAAGATACTATCCTCCCTATCCGCTTATCGTGACTGGATCAAGAGACGCCTCGCTTCGTGTGTGGAAATTACCTCAACGTGGTGAACCCGGAGTGATCAAATGGGCAAGTGCCCTTTTTGAGTCGGCAAACAAAGCTAATCCACCAGGGTATGAACGCAAAAGGCGAAAGAGAACTCCGTCCCGTTTCACCCGCAGAGAATCCCTACCACCTCTTTGCATTGACTGGACATACCGACGCCATTCGAGCCCTCGCTTGTGATGGTCGATATTGCGTTTCGGGATCTTATGATACGACGGTCCGAGTCTGGGATATCGTCAAGGGCAAATGCCTACATATATTAGGTGGCCACGAACAGAAAGGTATGCCTAGGTCCTGTCGCATTCGCTCACGATCCAGTCTACAGTATAGTCTATGATAGGATTCGCCACCGCGCTGCTTCGGGGTCTATGGACAATACCGTCAAGATCTGGGACCTTAAAACCGGTACTTGCCTTCACACACTGATGGGACATACTTCTCTCGTGGGTCTACTTGGCCTTTCACCCAATCACCTCGTTTCGGCAGCTGCCGATTCTTCCTTACGAATATGGAATGCCGAGGACTTGTCGATTCAACATGTCCTTCGGAACAATGGAGGGGCGATTACTTGTTTCCGACATGATGAAGACAAGGTCATCAGTGGAAGTGATGGGATGCTTAAGCTTTGGGATATTCGACGCGGGAAATTCGTCAGGGACCTGGTCATTGGCATCAGTTCTGTTTGGCAAGTTGGAATCAAGGGCAATCTACTGGTGGCGGCCTCGAATCGAGGTGGAGCGACTGTATTCGACGTATTCGACTTTGGCGCATTGAACCACCCATCCGGTGTCGATAATGACGATTTGGATATCGACATGTGGGAAAACAAGTACCCGAGACCTTCGATCGAAATTGAAATGCGTAAAAAGGGCCATTTACGAGATTACGAGCTTGATCCCGATATCTTGCGCAAAGAACAAGAAGAAAGACAAGCAGCCATTGACGAAATGTATTTCTCGGATTCGGACGACGAGGATGACGGACCTCTTTTGGACGATGATGGGAATCCATTACCTTATCCATTTGATCGAAAGGAACCAAAGACGTACACGACAGTATGCAATCTACGACCAATTGTGATTGATGTTCGACCCAAACATCTTCGAATGGGAGCTAGGCGATCAACGAGGATCGCTAGGAAGTCTTCGGAAGGTCCGGGAGAGAGTTCGACAACTCCCCAGGGTCCGCTTCCTCCATTGACGACTGCTTTACAGAGATTCGAAGCTGGATCGGCGAAATCCATTACTGGTCGTGCGAAAGTGATTGTTCCAGCCAAGAAGGCTACCACCTCGACAACCGTGGCTGGACCTAGTACCTCGGACCATCCCGTGCCCGTTGCTGGTCCAAGCGCCACCACCACCACAACCCCCAAAGGAGTCCCTAAACCTACCGTCGGACAAATGATGAGGATAATAGAGCAGGAAAAGAACGGAAAAGGGAAAGGAAAAGGAAAAGCAAGAGCAAAGATGCCAATGGGGCATGCGCATGCCAGCGGTAGCGGAGGATACAATGGAAGTCCAAGCAAACCAGGCCCATCACGACCCATCAGTATCAACACACGCATTACCCGCTCCCGGTCCGGTCCATCGTCTTCCCCCGCTAAAGTCGCTCGAACTAGTTCTGCAGGTCAACTCTCGACCAGTGCGAATTTGAGAAAGAGGGCTTTTATGCCCGTGTTTGATGACGATGAAGATGAGGAGGTAGAGGAGGAATTGGAAGACGCGCCTAGGATGAGGACTCGGATTTTGCGTGAAGAGGATGAGGATGATGAACTTGATAGTGATAGCGATGAGGATGAAGATGGGAGTGATGAAGAAGAAGAAGGGGAGGGGGTTGAGATGGTAGTTGATGAATCTGAAGATTCTGAGGATGAGGAAGAGGACGAGGACGACGATATGGACGGGGAGATTGATCCGTAGGTTCTCACAAGTGGGATGATTCAGTGAAAAGTCATGTAGACTCCAAGTACCTGTTCTGTTTGTAATACCATTAGTAGATCGCGACACCCTTTAATAGCATCAGCATCAGCATATGTAGTCTCATGTCTGAATCGAACAGTGCCCACGTCAAGATCAAGAAATACATCTTGTTGTTCTAGTTGTACAATGGCAATGAAAATGGCAATACAACTGTGACTGTGAAATACAACAAACAAGCCTGTGCTCAGTCAGGCTTGTGGAGTCGAGCCCGAACTCGGCCTCTTAGCCCGAAGATGGGGTCGGACCGATATAAACAGCAGTAACCTCCCTCTCCCTCTTTTGTCTCGTATTGGCATTCGTCGCATTCGTCGGCTTTTGTCGTACAGTCCCCCCTCTTACTACATCTGCTTCATCCTCCTTCCTACGTACACGATTACCGGCCTGTTGGTTCTCTTCCTGGTCTTGATCTTCGTTTTCGGAGAGGTGGAAAATGGGTGTCGATCCTCCTGTTTCAGGAGCATCGTGAGAATGAGGTTCAGGGGTATCGCTATGAGTCGAAAGTTGAGACGAGGTCGATCTTTGTATTCCCGGCCTCGGCTTTGACCTTTGCTCCCGAACGGAAGTAGTCGATGTCTGTCGATATGGACGATATGCTACGTTACCGTCGTTGGTGACACCAGTCTCTGATGTGGTGCGTAGCATTGATATTGGCCATTCTCCTGGACTCATCCCTGTTAACGGCGATGGGGAAGGAGATGGCGAGCGAGGTGACATCGAAGTCGACACCGAGTCGGCATCCGAATCGGGTAAAGCGAGTTTGGGCAGATCGGTTCTTTGAACAGGTTGATTCAGATCATCAACTACTGCCTTGACACCCTTTGGATCTCTCAAGCTTTTAGCAGCAGCTTGTAGAGCCACGTGCCGTACCGTGGCCCATTCTTGCGATTCCATCTCGAGTTCACGTTGTAGGATCGACAGGTAATGGTTATACTTAGCAAGTTGGAGACGGTCGGACCGGATTGATAGGGCCAAAGGGGGGATTTGGGAGGATATACGCTCGCGGGTCGGTTTTTGAAAAGGGGTGAGGATTGCTAGATTTCGAGCGGTGATGAGAGATGAGGCGAGGTTGGTCGTAATTTCATCACGAAGGGTCGTTAGGCGGTCGATCTGTGATTGGAACGTACTAGCTCGTGATGCTTGAGCTGATTTCTCCGAGCGACCATTCAGGTCGAAAGTCGTATCATGAATGGACGATGTGGGTCGTTTCTGACCAGGTCCACGACCAGCAGCAAGCTCAGCTTTAACAACATCAAATACTTCTTCAAGCTGCTCTCCCTCGTCCGCATCTGCTCTGTGATCATCCACTTCGATACCCCCAGCAGTGATTCCACTCGGTCCGGATTCCGGTACACCAAGAGTGAGTCGAGAGCTTTCTTGGCTTGATTTCGTCACGGGGCTGGTAGTATCCTGGGACGAACGAGAGCGATCACCAAAGATCGCTTTCTTCGGTGTCGTTATATCCATCCCATCCTGTCCATCCTCGTGCGCGAGTACATGGTCGTGAACGTGTATATCCCTCTTGTGCGACGCGGCAGCCGCTGCACCAGCCAAGACTACTTGTTCCTTCTTCATTGATATCCCCCTCATCTTCACGCCGGCAGTTTTGAACGTACTCGCATAATTGATCAATGCGATCCATTCCTGCATCCCTTGTTCATCCGCTGCTGTAAGGAGATATTGTCGAGAATTGGGCATGACCAGTCGAAAAGTAGCGGGTCGAGTATAAGATTGGTCGTGGACTGCAATACAGTCTTTCAAAGAAACGACTTCGTCGGGTTTGAAATTCGGTATGGTCACTGGATGGAGAAGCGGTGCAGAGGTTTCTGATCGGGATTGAGATTGTACGATTCGATCCGAGATGGTACCGGCCATCAATGAGTCTTTGACAAACAATAGTTGTGACCCAGTGAGAATCACAGTCCAATTCTTCCATTTCTTATTGACCCCTTTCTTTGTCTCTCCATGATCGTCTGTTCGCGAGAATACGCCCACTTTGGTAATCTTGAGTACCACCTCGACCGGTGGCGCACCCCTGGTAGGAGTCGACGATAGGATCCCAGTCGATGTCTTTCGTTTTCCGGGTAAAGTAACGTGGATGACGGTCGCTCTGGCGAATGCTGTATGCAAAGCTTCCGTGTCGTAGGTCGACGTGTCCATAGTAGTGAAAGGCGATTCGGACGGTATTTGCCGATCAATACCAAGTCGTAGCGTATGCAAGAGCTGATGAACGATCATGTGGTATACATCCACTTTACCCGACCTCGGGGGACCCATGGATCCGGGCGTACTGTTGGCCGATACCGTTTCCCCATTCCCATTTGTGGTTGCTGAAGGAGGAGTGAGATCCGCATCATCTTCGATAAACACAAAAGGACTGAATGTGATATTGTCGTAGAATGCCTATTTGTCAGTTTAGTCCAACCAAAGACTTTACCTCTAGGACGAGCGGTGAGACACCATCCATACGAGTGTTCCGGACGTAATCCGCTTTAGACATTTTATTCTTGTTGTGCTTATTGAACGCGTCGGTATGTAGCATCATCATGGAGAAAGCCACAATATATGTGTTATCTATCATCAGCATAATCCCGTTAGGCCAACTACCGCTGATCTCACCTTTATCCTTGAACAGACCCGGTTCACACTGTTCATATCGTACCGCCAAAGCTTCGACGACTCTATCAATCTGCTGAGTCTCTTTCGGTAATGACATGTGCATGAGCAACTGTCTCAATGCGACATCAAGGGGTTGATGCGTGAAATCGAATTTGG